>WBZQ01001229.1_pt1 | contig 18209 bp, 20 predicted proteins | sample 5204251 | NCBI WGS metagenome assembly WBZQ01 (sample SAMN12412402, study PRJNA552823) | activated sludge metagenome | isolation source: activated sludge from nitrification reactor of wastewater treatment plant... | place: USA: Virginia | collected 2017-09 | reverse complement strand
GACGATGTGAACCGGCTCTGCAGCGAAATCGCCGGTGAACATGGCTGGGCCTTCGTAAACATCAATATCCGCCCCTACTATGCCGAGGGATCGAAAACGTTGGCCTTCGAGACGGTCGAGCAACTCGGCTGGCGCACGCCGGACCAAGCCGTGATTCCCATGGCATCGGGCTCCTTGCTGACCAAGATCTGGAAGGGCCTCCACGAAATGAAGGCGCTGGGACTGGTCGATGAGGTGCGCACAAAGATCAATGGTGCGCAGGCTGAAGGCTGTTCCCCCATCGCCACGGCCTTCAAGGCCGGCCGGGACTTCTTCAAGCCGGTGAAGCCGAAGACCATTGCCAAATCCCTCGCTATCGGCAACCCCGCTGACGGTTACTACGCACTGAAAGCCACCGCCGAAAGCAAAGGCGCGATGGACGCGGTGACGGATGAGGAAGTGGTAGAAGGCATCAAGCTGCTGGCGCAGACCGAAGGCATTTTCGCCGAAACGGCGGGCGGCGTGACGATCGGCGTCTTGTGCAAACTCGTCAAGCAGGGCCTGATCAAGAAGAACGACGTCACTGTCGCGTACATTACGGGCAACGGACTCAAGACGCAGGAAGCGGTCGTGGATGCCGTCGGGCGGCCGTTCCGGATCCAGCCGAGCCTGGTGAACTTCCAAAAAACATTCAAAATGGGAAAGAACGGTGGTGGTGAATCATGATTAAGGTTCGTATTCCAACGCCCTTGCGTCCCCTTACGAAGGGCCAGGGTGAGGTTGAATCCGCGGCAGCCAACATTGTGGACATGATCGGATCGCTCGACGCCACCTATCCGGGCCTGAAGAACCGGCTCTGTGATGAAAAGGGCGATCTGCGGCGCTTCGTGAATATCTACGTCAATGAGGAAGATATCCGCTTCCTGAACGGGAAAGAGACCTCGCTGAAAGACGGCGATGAAGTATCGATCGTTCCCGCGATCGCCGGAGGGTAACCATGACCAGCCTACGCTTTCACATTCGTTTTCCTGAAAACAAAATCAAGGAGCCGATCATTTATCAGATCGGCCATGAGTACAAGGTGGTCACGAACGTGCGCCGGGCCGACGTCCGTGAAACCACCGGCTGGATGGATCTCGAACTGACTGGCGACACCGCAGAAATCGAACGCGCCATCGATGGCATCCGGACGAAGGGTTGTGTCGTCGATCCCATCGAACTCAACGTGGTCGAATAGCACTGGGTGACGCGCACCTCGTGCAGCGTGTCTCGCTTTCCGAACTACTGTTCCCGGTTCAATGCTCACTATTCGATTGAACATCTACCACTCAACATTGAGCATTCCAGAGAGACGAATACATGGAATTTACCGAGCAGCAAATACAGCGTTATAGCCGGCACATCATCCTCAACGAGGTCGGCGGCAAGGGGCAGGTCAAACTGGCTAAGGCCAAAGTCCTGCTGATCGGCGCCGGCGGTCTTGGCTCTCCGGCCGCTTTGTACCTGGCTGCAGCTGGCATTGGGACGATCGGTCTGGTCGATGGCGATGTCGTTGACCTCTCCAACCTGCAGCGGCAGATTCTGCATACCACCGCCACTGTCGGTGTGCCCAAAGTGGAATCAGGACGACGGATGCTGTCGGCGATCAATCCCGACATCACGATCAAGACCTATCAGCTGAACGTCGACACCGAAAATATTCTTGGTCTGGTGTCCGACTACGACATCGTGCTGGACGGCTCAGATAATTTCACCACGCGATTCCTGGTCAACGATACGTGCTTCTTCGCCAAGAAGACACTCATCTCGGCCAGCATGTTCCGCTTCGAAGGCCAACTCACGAGCATCAAACCCCATGCGGGATTCCCCTGCTACCGATGCCTCTATCCAGAACCACCTCCCGCTGGCCTTGTTCCAAACTGTCAGGAAGCCGGAGTGTTGGGAGTACTGGCCGGCACGATGGGCATTCTACAGGCATCGGAAGCCATCAAGGAAATTCTCGGCATCGGCGAAACCATCGCTGATAAGCTGGTGATCTACGATGCGTTGGAAATGAAATTCCGCAAAGTCTCCCGCCCGAAAGATCCGCGTTGCCCTCTGTGCAGCGCCACTCCCACGATCAAGGATCTCGGCGGAGATTACAGCGTGGCCTGCACGATCTGACATGCCTGATCTGTCGATTCCGCAGCACATCCTGGATGAAATCGTCGCCCATGCGCGCGAGTTGGCTCCGTTCGAATGCTGCGGTCTCTTGGCCGGAACGAACAAGACCGTCACGCATCTCTATCGCATCACGAACATCGTGGCCGTCGAAGGGGCGGAAAAACTCTCAACGTTCGATGAAGACAAGGTGGCCCATCTCGAGCGCCTGTCTCCGGAAGAACGGGCGGAAATCGCCTTTGTGATGGATATGGGCGACTTTTCCGCAGCCAAAAAAGACATTCGTAAGAACGGTCTCGATCTGCAAGTGGTCTATCATTCCCATCCGAAGGACCCGGCGCGTCCTTCGCACACCGACATCAAGATCGCGACGGACTACGAGGAAATCTGGCAACGCATCAATCTGCCGGTTCCGGCGTATCTGCTGGTTTCGCTCATGCACTCCCCTGCCGCAGACATTCGTACCTATTGGATCACCGGCGGCCAGGTTCGCCCCGCCGACATCCATATCATGTAACAGCTTCTCCCAGCCTTTAGTTCCACCAGGTTCCCTCTACCAATCGCTCGACAACGATGCCATAATCCGGCTTTGACCTTGTCATCGAAGGGAGTATTCGATGCGATTATTGCTCGTCATGATCGCCTTCATCCTGTGCCTAACCGGCCTCACGCATCCCGGGACGACTTTCGCAGCCGAAAAAAGCTACTACAGCCCGATCATCAATGTGGATGCTGAAAACAGCCGCATTCTTATTTCAACACTCGGCTCGGTATTCTGGGTGGACGTGCCGGAAGAAGCCCGCCCGCACATCGAGAAGTTGCCGCAATCGGGATTGGTGGATATCGTCGTGGAGACCCGCGACGGCCAGCCCCCGCTCTTGAAAACCTGGAAGGTGAAATCCGGCGAATCGACCTGTCTGCATTTCGACGGAAAGACGTGCAAATAAGGAAGCAGCGTTGCTCTTATCCCTAACTTGGTCTGGCTGGTATGTATCTCCGCACATACTCTGTGATGTATGCATTGGATAGCTTCGCATCTACCAGCCCTGAATTGACACGCTGAATGTATTCCTGTGTAGGACAGCCTTCGGCTGTCACTGGATCAACGTAGACCAGCGCCACCTTCTCTTCTCCCTCGTATAACACAGGAAGATCAACCTTGTGATACGAGCCTGACTTAACACCTTCGTAGCTGTCCAAAGAAACTTCGTCCGTAGCAAAAATTTCGAATAGGACACCCTCGACCTCGTCTTTCATTGATTTGACGACGTTCGCGTATCCGCGCGCGGAAATACTCCATCGATAACTAAGCAGACGGGCGACACCAACTTTCTTGCTTTGCGGGCATCGCTGTTCCATCTGGGCGTTCCACATATTGGAGCCGTATGCAAAGTAGAGTCTCATGATGAGTGCCTCACTTCAGCTACGCGTGATCTTTGCTCGACGAGTTGGGCGCTTGGTTAGCCTTGATGCTTTCGAAACGAGCGGGAACTTCTTTGGATGCCTGATGGATTCGACAGCTAGGTCTACGTCAAGATCCGGCCAATACAGGTGGTGAGGCTGTGGCCATTGAACATTGAGAAGTTCAGCCACAGAGGCATTCTTGAACCAGGGGAACTCCCTGAACGCAACAAAGAGTTCTTCATCCGCGAGGAGTAGCCGGAATCCAAGTCTGGAGATGTTGGTGAGCTCAGCTCCCGAAGTGTTCTTGCCAAGCGTTGCTGATTTCATCGTAATGCTCCTCGATGAGAATTTTCACTGCCCGGACCTTGCGAGCGGATAGACCGAAGTTTTGCGCCAACTCAACTCTGGGATCGAGCCAAAACATCGCCTCGCCACGTTCACAATGTACATGGACGTGCATTCGTGCTTCCTCGCGAGAGAAAAAACTAGAACCGAAATCCTCCTGCTCTGAAAATTGTCGGACTCAGATGTACCTCTCTCCGCGGAAGCAGCGAGCAATCTCTTGAAGCGGGCGCATTGTCTTCCAATTCATCCATACCGTCAAGGCGCTCACAGACCACGGCCGACAAATGGTTCTAATTTGACATGATTGTCCATGGGCTCAAGTGGGCGAAGAAACACGACCCATCTCAACTGTGCGAGGGACGGACAAATCACAATCCTGTGCAGGGCAATTTGGACGGATGGTCTACTGAAACGTATCGGCTGAACTTGTTCGTTGTGCCGGCTTTGGTGACTCACAAGTCGGAACACACCCGTAGCACGACTACTCCGAACTGCCCAACATATCATCGATCAGCGGACGATTGATGTCGGTGCAACCCATACAAATCGTATCGAACAACGCCTCATGGTCGGCGATAAAATTCCGCGCATCCGGCAGCTTCTCGGCATACACCTGATCAAAGCAGGTCTCACACAACATCATCAGCCCACGTGAGACCGATACGGTCTTCCGGCCTATACTTCCAGCCATAACGAACTCCCTCTCTATCGTCATCCGGTGCGCGCAACCGCGCTACACCGACCCCTTTTGCCTGGCCACCCAGAAATCTTCCGGTTCCAGATCAATCCCGCACACCGCACACTCGTATATCGATTGGCCTTGCGGCAATGTAATTTCCGTGCGATCGATTCGCCCCCGGCACACATGATAAAAGCGCCCTCGTGCATCTTCGTTGTCGAGCGGATCATTTTCGTAAATCAGCACCATATGGTCCTCTTACTCCTTGATATCTGGGCATGAACCGTCGTTCGTCTTGGTCGTCGCAGGCTGTTCAGAAAGTCCGTCCGGCAAGGCCGCAGGACGCGCGGCGACTGAGGCGTACCCTCCGGGTACGTCGCAGGGAGACGTGCAACCGAGAACGCCGCCGGCGGGCTTTATCAACAGCCGGCTAAATTTTAAACTGCGCCTCATAGAGACCGGCATATACCCCGCCGCGTTTCATAAGCGCCTCATGGTGGCCTTCCTCCACGATCGTACCTCGTTCCACAACCAGAATACGGTCAACATCATGCAGCGTCGCGAGGCGATGGGCGATGATGAAGGTCGTACGTCCATTCGTCAGTTCGTTCAGGGCTTCCCGAATTTTTACCTCTGTTTCAGTGTCGATATTGGACGTGGCTTCATCGAAAATAATGATCGGCGGATCCTTCAGCAGCACACGGGCGATTGAGACACGCTGCTTTTGCCCGACCGACAATTTGACGCCACGCTCCCCGATCCAACTATCGTATCCATCCGGTAGCCGGGTAATAAAGTCGTGCGCGCGCGCCGCGCGGGCCGCCGCTTCGACACGTTCATGGCTCGCCGACAGGTCGCTGTAGACGATATTCTGCCGCACCGTTCCGTTAAAGAGAAAGGGCTCCTGCTGGACCAGGCCGATCTGCCCCCGCAAAAACGCCACCGGCAGGTCCCGGACATCGTAGCCGTCTACCAGCACTGCGCCGCTGCGGACATCGTAAAACCGCATGAGGAGCTTCAGCAAGGACGTTTTCCCTGCGCCGCTGGGCCCCACCAGTGCAATCCGCTCACCGGGGCGCACGGTCAGATTCACATCGGATAAGACCAGCCCGTCCTGCCGATAGCCGAACTGCACCCGACGGTACTCCACCGCTCCTTGTAACCGCTCGACAGGCCGGACCGCGCCGGGCCGATCCTCCACCTCCGCTTTGGTGTCGAGAATTTCGAACACGCGTTCGCTGGCCGCCAGGGCATGTTGCAGCATATGGTTCAACGAATGGATCTCGTTGATCGGCGTATAAAACAACCCGAGATACGACAGGAACATGACCAATTGGCCGACCGTCAAATTCCCGGCCATGACTTCTTCCGCTCCATACCAGAGAATGAGGACTGTGCCGGTACTGCCCACAAACACCATGCCCGGCCAATACCACGACCACAAAAACATGGCCCGCAAACTATTTTGGCTATAGGTCTGACTTAGGGTTTCAAAGCGCTTCCGCTCATAATCGTGCTGATTGAAGCCAATCGTCTCCTTGATGCCAGAGAGGGCATCCTGCAGGTATGCATTGAGGTCGGCCACGCTTCTGCGGATCTCGGCGTAGTACTTGTGCACCCGCTTTGTAAACCAGGCGGCACACACGATCAAAATCGGAATGGGCACGAGCGACAGCAGCGCCAGTTTCCAATTCAGAGAAAACATCATGATCGTAATGCCGGTGAGCGTGAGGGAGGCGGTCAGCAGCCCTTCGAGCCCGTCGACAAAGATGCGTTCGACATGTTCCGTATCGCTGGTCACCCGGGTCATGATCTCGCCGGTCGATCGATTTTCGAAGTAACTCAGCGATAACCGTTGCAAGGCGCCGAAGACCTGCATGCGCAGGGTGTGTACCGCCTTCTGCTCGAGCAAATTGTTGAACCGCACCCGCATCGAGCTCATCAGGTTCCGCAGGACATAGGAACCCAGCAGAGCGCTTAAGACCCAGACGAGCATGTCGGGGCGCTTGCCCTGGATGACATCATCGATGACGATTTTGACGAGATACGGCGGTACCAGTTCCAACGCCGTGGCGAGCCCCGCACACACGAAGGTCACCACCGCCAGCATCCGGAAGGGCTTGAGGTAAGACAGAACGCGTAGGAGGGAATTCACAACGACTCGGCAACCCGGAACGGATCAGATGACACTGGCCGGTTCCTTTTGCCAATACTTCTGAAACTCATCCATCTGCGTGAGCGTGGAGAAATCGGTCATGCGGTCGATAAATAACTTGCCGATGAGATGATCCAGCTCATGCTGGATACAGACCGCGTACAGCCCGCTGGCTTCAAAATCGAACGGCTTGCCGTTCCGATCCAGTCCGGTCACGCGCACGGTTGACGGCCTGGTCACCCGGCCCCGCAGCCCGTCCACACTGAGGCAGCCTTCCCAGCCTTCCACCTGCTCGGGCCCGTAGAAACGAATCGTCGGATTAATGAGCACGGTCTTGGAAAAGCCCCCTTCTCCGGGACAATCCATGACGACGAGTTGCTGCGACCGTCCCACCTGCGGGGCAGCCAAGCCAATGCCCGGTTCGTCATACATCGTTTCGAACATATCGTCGATGAGCTGCTGAAAGGCCGCCTTCTTTATCTCGCTCGGGGATACCGACTGTGCCTGCTGCCGAAGAATCGGATTCCCCAGTTTACTGATTGCCAATATGGCCATAATCCATCCTTGTCTCTGCCGACGCACGACCGGTTCGGCCGTGCCACTCTTGGCTACGTATGTACCTACCACGGCCTTTCGCGGCTGTGCAACCGCCTCGTGGCATCCGAATCAACCAGCCTGCTTGCGGCCTTTGGGCTCAGGGATTTCAAACGTCTCCTTGGACTGATTCCACCATTCGATCCACTCCTGCGCCCAGATCTGGCGATCCTGCTTGTTGGACGCGTCCCAATCGTGGAACTCCGTTTCGTGCCGGGTCAACGTCCAGAGCGATTGGACGGCGGACATGGCGACAAACTTTTCCTCATCTCCCAGCAGATCGATCAACGGTTGGATCACCTCTTTTTTCCGCACATAGCGGGCTTCGAACGCGGCGGCCTTGCGAATCACCGAATTCGGGTCCTTCGCCATGGTCTCGATGGCGGGAGGCGCCTGCTGCGGGTCGAGTCGCACGGCGACCCGTAGCGCATGTTCCCGGATACGCGGAATTTCGGTGGCCAATTTGGCCGCTTCCAATAACGCCGGCGTAGCAGCCGGCGCTTTGATCATGGACATCGTCTCAATCGCATTGTACCGGATGCGGGGACCGGGCATCGTGAGCGCCTTAGTGAGCACCGGCAAGACGGGCTCGCCCAAATGGACGAATTCGCCCATCGCCCAAAACTCCTGCTTTCCTTCCAAGAGCGGCAAGAGCGACTCCGCCCGCTGAAGCTCCTCCACCGTCAGCGCCTTGGTATTGGGCGCCACCGAGACGTCAGGCACCGGTTCCGACTTGGGCGGCGCCTCATACGGCATTTGCACCGGCCAGACCATGGCGGCAGACCAGCCCGCCTCAGGGCGCATCCCCATCAAGCCCAGGACAACCAGACCCAACACCACCATTCGACGCATCCTCTGCTGCCCCGCTCCGATCATGATCGCATCCCTCTCACACACGTTGTCGTTAATAAGGGGCCGGCGGCTCTTGTCCGGCATCCGACGGTGCATCCTGCGCCGTGCGCCGGTGAACCACCTCATACAACACCGGCAACACCACGAGGATCAACGCCGCCGCAGTCAACATGCCTCCCACCACCACCCGGGCCAGGGGCTGCTGTGCCTGCGATCCGATTCCCGTCGCCAATGCGGCCGGCAGCAACCCGATCGCTGCCGCCAGCGTGGCCATCAGAATGGGACGCATCTGAACATCCGCCCCCTTCAGAATGGCCTCACGCAACTCCAGGCCGTTGCGCCGAAAATCCTCAATACGGGAGATTAACAGGACTCCCCCGAGAATCGCTACTCCCAGCGTGGAAATCACTCCCACGGCGGCAGAAATGCTGAAGTGCGTGCCCGTGAACACGAGCGAGAATATGCCACCGATCAGTGCAAACGGCACGGTCACCAGAACCAGCAAGGCGTTGGTCAAGGAGTTGAACGTCGTATAGAGAAGAAACAGGATGATCACCAGGCTGACCGGTACAATCATCGTCAGGCGTTGTTGCTCCGCCGTGAGTTGATCGTACTGGCCCGCCCATTCGATCCGGTACCGCTCCGGAAGCGACACGGCCTGGGCCATTTTTGTCTGCGCCTCCTTGACCGTGCTTTCCAGGTCGCGCTCGCGCACGCTGAATTTGATGGGAATATACCGCTCATTATTTTCCCGATAGATGATGAAGGCCCCGGTTTGAGTTTTGATCGTCGCGACCTGTTTCAGCGGAATCCGTGCGCCATCGGGTGTGTTCACCAGAATATTGCCGATGGTCTCCGCATCCCGCCGGAATTCCGGGAGAAACCGGACGACCAGATCGAACAACCGCTCGCCTTCGAACACCTGCGTCACCGCCTGCCCGCCCACCGCCGCCTGCACGACCGCGTTGACATCGGACACGCGTAACCCATATCGCGCGCTGGCTTCACGATCGACCTGGATCAATAAATTCGGCTGCCCTACCAGGCGGAAGATCCCCAAGTCTTTGACCCCGTGCACCCCCTTCATGACCGACTCGATTTCGCCCGCCTTGGCTTCCATCGTTTTCAGGTCGGTGCCGAAGAGCTTGATGGAGTTTTCCCCCTTCACACCGGACATCGCCTCTTCCACATTGTCTTGAATCACCTGGGAGAAGTTAAAAATGATGCCCGGTATGACCTTGAGGCGTTCTTCGATTTCCTCCACCAGTTGATCTTTGGTGAGCCCCGGCCGCCAGTCCTTATGCGGCTTGAGGTTGGCCAGGAATTCCGCGTTGAAAAAACTGGTCGGATCGGTGCCGTCGTCGGGCCTTCCCAATTGAGACACGATCGTGACGACTTCCGGCGACTTTCTAAACATCTGCCGGATTTCACCGGTGAGCCGGGCCGCTTCGTCGAATGAAATATCCACCGGCATCGTGGCGCGCACCCAGAGGTTGCCTTCCTCCAAGGCTGGCATGAATTCCCCGCCGATGAATTGCAACGCTCCGAACGCCGCCGCCAACAGGAGCAAAGCGGCGCCGATGACCTTCACATTGTGAGCCAACGCCCATCGCAACACCGCGAGGTACACCCGGCGAATCGCACTGACGAACCTCGTGTCCTGTTCCGTCACCACACCGGTCAGGAGGAGCGAACACAGGACTGGAGCCAACGTAAACGCCATGAGCAGCGCGCCGAACAGGGCGAATCCATAGGTGATCGACATCGGCGCAAAGATTTTTCCCGGCACGCCGGTCATCGTAAACAATGGAATAAACGCGACGACGATGATGGCCGTGGAGAAAAAAATCGGCTGCCCTACTTGGCGGGCGGCACGGACGATCTGCTGCGGCACGGTCAGGCCAAGCCGGCGATCATGTCCCAAATGGAAAAAGATGCTTTCCACCATGACTAAAGTCGCATCGACGATGATGCCGAAATCGATGGCGCCCAGGGAAATCAGGTTCGCGGACTGCCCGATCATCACCATCATCGTAAAGGTGAACAGCAGCGACATCGGAATCGTCAGCGCGACAATCAGGGACGCGCGGAGATGACCGAGAAACACAAACAGGATCACAAACACGAGCACCATGCCACTGATCAGGATATCCGTGACGGTCTCGACCGTCGTATGAATCAGCGCCGTCCGATCGTAGAATGTCTTGATTTTGACGCCTTCCGGCAACTTCCACTTATTCAACTCCTCGACTTTTTCCCGCACCCGCTCTAATACCGAAAGCGCCTTGTACCCCCGCTGCAGCAAAATGACGCCTTCGACCACATCGTCGTTGTCATCGATGCCGACTTTGCCCAGGCGCACACGATGACCGACGGACACAGTCCCCAGCGTCTTGACAAAAATCGGGGTGCCTTCTTTTTCGGCGACCATCACGTTCTCGATATCCGCGAGACCGTTGATCAATCCGAGCCCCCGGATGTTGTAATTTTGCGCGCCCACGGTCAGGTAGTTGCCGCCGACGTTGGCATTGCTATTGGTCAAGGCCTCCATCACCTGCGCGAGGCTGACCTGGTAGCTGATGAGTTTCCCCGGGTCGATATCGACGTGATACTCCTGTGTCGTGCCGCCGAAGGCCGTCACATCGATGATCCCGGGCACCCGCCGGAACTCCCTCCGCAACTGCCAGTCCTGGATGGTTTTGAGGTCGGTCAGGCTCGCCTTCCCGTCGCCCTGTAATTCATACCGGTAAATCTCGGCAATGGCCCACCAGGGCGATAAGGCCGGTTGAACATTTTGCGGGAGGCTGAGAGTCGAGAGGCGGTTGACGACTTCCTGGCGATCGAAGAAGTACTGGGTGTTAAAATCGAAATAGATTTTGATATCGCTCAATCCGAAAATCGAGAGCGAGCGGATATCGGTGAGGCCCGGCATCCCGTTGAGCGCGACCTCGATGGGTATTGTGATCTGTCGCTCGATTTCCTCCGCGGACCAGCCGGGAAACTGGGTAATCACCTCCACCATGGGCGGCGAGGGATCCGGATAGGCGACGATGTCGAGTTGTTGGAAGGCGTACAATCCGCCGAAGAGAAGCGCGAATCCGAGTGCACAGATCAGAAACCGCTGTACCAGGGATAGTTCGACGATTCGAACCATCATGAGGCTTCGGGACGCTGTGGTTGACCGTGGCGTATGATCACCGGCCTGATCATCCTTTGACCTCCTGTCCCTTCACCAGAACCGCACCTTTGATCACAATGCGCTGGCCCGATGTCAGGCCCTCCAGAATACGGACCTGTCCGCTGGAGACATTCGATACGGTCACTTCATGCTTGAGGTAGTGATCGGCCCCCTCCACGACATAGACAAAATGCTTCCCGTCGATTTCGACCACGGCTTCCTTGGGAATCGTCAAAAACGGAGTGGCATCGCCGATATCCAATCTGAGTCGCGCGAACATCTCCGGTTTCAGTCGCTGATCCCGGTTGTCGACCCAGGCGCGTACTTTGATGGTGCGGGTGTTCGGATCGACCACGTCGCCGATGGACGCCACCACGGACGCAAAATCGGTCCCGGGATAGGCCTCCACATTGATGCGGCCCACCTGACTGACTTTTACCAACGCCAGGTCCCGCTCGTAGACATCGGCCACGACCTGCAGTCGGTCCAGATCGGCCACCGTAAATAACACCTGCCCGACATCACCTCCGACGGACTGTCCCGGAGTGACGGCCCGTTCCACCACCGTTCCTGTCAGCGGACTCTTCATTTCGAAGCGTGAGGTGATGCGCTGTTGCGCGAGCGGCTTTTCCAGCTCGGAGGCCGGAATGCGCAAGGACAACAATCGTTCCTTGGCCCGCCTGAATTCGGCCCGCGCCTTGATCAGATCATTCTCGGCCTGCTTCAGGTCTTTCAGCGCCAGGGCCTTCGTGGCATAGAGTTCCTTGGCCAGCTCCTGCGCCCGCGTGGAATATTCCAGCTCGGACGCCTCTTTGACGAATTCCGAATAGGCCGCCGTAATATCCGAACTATCGATGACCAACAGTGTCGCCCCTGCCTCCACCCGATCACCCAATTTGGCGCGCACCTCCACCACCCGCCCCTGCAAGGGTGAGGAAATTTTCGAGTAGCGATCTTCGCCATAGGCCACCTTGCCGACGAGCACCAATTCCGGTTGAACCGGTTTGAAATCCACGACGGCTGTTTCAATCTGCCCGGAGGCCGGGGCGGTGGCTGGAGTCGCAATGGATTCAGATGAGGCGGAAGGCGGGGAAGGCGCGGGATCCTGCTTTTGACTGCAAGCGGAGCAGGCAAGCACAACGGTCAGGCCTATGACCGGGATGGCGCCGGAACTCATGACGTAATCTCCTGCCCCACAGAACTTTCCAATTGAAACAGATTCCGCTGATAGGAAAACAGGGCTTCGATAAAATTCTGTTGGATCGTGCGGGAGGTGCGCGCGGCATCGAGGAGATCCAGAATCGTGGCGCCGCCGCGTTCATACGCGCGTTCCACGATGGTGAACGTCGAACGGGCATCTTCCAAGACGCCCGCGAGATAGGCCTCGACCAACCGGCGGCTCTGCAGGAGATTGTGATAGGCCACATCCACCTGATTCTCCACCTGATTGACCGTGCGATCCAATTCCGCCTGGGCCGACTGTACGCCGACTTCGGCCTGCACGATCCCGCCTTGATTGCGATTGAAGAGCGGCAGGGGCACCCCGAGATTCAGAATACCCATCTGAGGGTTGTCGGGTCCGCGTGGCCCTTGGATCGAATACCCCGCACCGATAGTCACATCCGGCACCCGGAAGGCTTTGGCCAGTTTCAAATCCGCTTCACGCTGCGCCACGAGCGCCCGTCTGCTTTTGATATCGGGACGGACATCAAGCGCCACCGAACGCAGTTTTCCCATGTCCGGATCGACCCGCCGGTAGTCCATCTCCGTGGTCAATTCCAGCTTCGATGCCGGTGAGAGACGCAGCAGCTGTCGCATGTCGGCCCGTGCCGACTCCCCTTCCTGAATCGACTCGATCACCTGGGATTGGAAATCGACCACCTGCAGCCGGATACGAATCAGATCGACCTCGGCAATGTAGCCCTTCTTAAAGCGAATCGTATTGACGTCCAGGATGCGGGCGAAGCGATCCCGGTTTTCCTCCGCCAAAGCCAATCGGCGCTGCGCCACCAGCACGCGATAGTAGGCATCCTTGATGGTAAACCCCAGCTGCCGGATGGCGTCTTCAAAATCTGCTTCCGCCGACTGCACGCCGAAACCGGCGCTTTCGATGCGATAGCCGCGTTTGCCGGCCAATTCAAAGAGTTGCTGCACCTGCATCGTGAGGGCGCCGCTGTTCGCCGCAGTATTGCCCTGAGTAAACGAGGCCACGGTGCCGATCTGCGCCACGGGATTCGGAAAGAGGCGCGCCGTGATCTGTTGCCCCTTGCTCGATTCGATCCCGTACCTGGCGATGAGGAGATCCAAATTCTGTTTGAGGAACAGGGCCATCGCCTCGGACAGATTCAGGCGGACGACCGGGGGAGCAAAGGAACTAGCCAAGGTCGTAGTGGCGCCCGAAGTGGATTCCGCGGCCTGCGCCCATCCACTTCCGAGAAGCATCAGACCCAGCAGCGCGATCAGGCACCACAGGCGACGCGGCTGATTCCGTGAAATGACACAACTCGGGGTGCCGTTCTTGTACTGGGACATGTCGTCACACATGGCGCGGGAATATCGATCAACGGAGGACAGGGCACGCATTATACTGATTCTTCCCAGCATTTCAAACAAGGCCCCTGGCCCTGGTCATTGCATCTTGAGTTCGGTCCACGCCCGATCGTAGAGCCGGATTCCGTTGCCCACATCACGCATCCACTCCAACCGGGCCAATTGATCGAGGGGCGGATAGATGGCTGGGTTGTCTCGCGTCGACACGTCCACGAGTTCCCTGGCCAGCCGGGAGGCGGACGCAAAGCGGAGTCGCTCCGATGTGCGGGCCGCCACCGACGGCTCCATTAAATAGTTGATAAAACGCATGGCCAGGTGTTTCTCCGGCGCAGTTTTCAGCACGACGAGACAATCGGCCCAAATGGTGGCGCCTTCCCTCGGCACGACATACCGAATAGACGGTCGATCGGCCATGGCGCGGGCCACCGGTCCGCCCCATCCATGCGCCAGGACGACCTCCCCGGAGGCGAGCAGTTGATCGTAGTGATCGCTCGTATAGGTCTTCACCAGCGGCTTTTGATGCAGCAATCGCTCCTTCGCCGACTCAATCACCTGCGGGTCAATGCTGTTCATCGATTGCCCCATCGACCGAAGGACCGCCCCAAACACCTCGCGCTGGTCGTTCAACATGCTGATGCGGCCCTTGTACCGCATATCCCACAGGATCGACCAACTGTCCGGAGGCGTTGAAATGGCAGCGGAATCGTACCCGATCCCCACCGTGCCCCAGAGATACGGAACGGAGTAACGGCGCTCGGGATCGAACGGCAGGGTTTGCAAATGCGGCTCCAATTGCGTGGTGTTGGGCAAGGCGGCCTGGTCCAGTTCACTGAGCAGGCCCTGCTGGATCATGATCGCCACCATGAAGTCCGAAGGCACCGCCACGTCGTATCCCGTGGCACCGCTCTGCAATTTCGCCAATAACTCTTCATTACTGCTGAAGGTGTCGATGACGACCTTTACCTGCTCGCGCCGCTCGAATTCCCGGATGATCTCCGGCCCCACATAGTCGGACCAGGTGAAGTAGTGCAATACGGGGCGCGACTGGGCCGGGTCCTCGCCGGACCGTTGCCCACAAGCCGTGAGCCACCCGGTGAGCCAGACCAGGCAAAGAGACCACAGGACCATCCCGCGAATCGCTGATCGCACTCAGACCTCGCGACGTTGCAAATACAGTGAACCGGCGACACCGATCATCGAGACCACCAATAGCAACGCGGATAACGCATTGATTTCAGGGGTCACGCCAGACTTGATCATCGAATAGACTTTCAGCGGCAGGGTCGTTGCGCCGGGACCTGCGGTGAAGAAGGTCACCAGAAAATCATCGAGCGAGACCGTGAAGGCGACGAGAACCGCTCCCCAAATCGCCGGTCGCAATAAGGGCAGCGTCACATAGCGGAACACCTGCCAGGAATCGGCGCCGAGATCGGCTGCCGCCTCGCGCAACATCGGGTCGAGTTTCCGCAGGCGCGTGCGGATCATGATCGTGACCAGCGGAATATTGAACACGATGTGCCCGAGGATGACCGTGGTGAGGCCGAGCGGCACATGAACCGTCACAAACAACAACATCAACGCCACGCCCATCATCACTTCGGGAATGACGAGCGGCAGCACCAGACCACCTTCAAGAGTCTGCTGCCGGCGGTGCGGCATCTGCTCCATCCCAAGCGCCAGCAGCCCGCCAAGGCCGGTGGCACCAACGGTCGACACCAGGGCGATGAACAGACTGTTCACGGTCGCGGCGAGCAAGGCTTCGTCATGCCACAGGGCCGCATACCATTTCAGGGTCACCCCTCGCCAGGTCATTGAGAGATGGGCGGCATTAAAGGAGTACAGCACCAGCACGATAATCGGTCCGTATAGGAAGAGCATCGCCAGCAGGCTGACGGCATTGAGGCCGAGCGATCGCGGCTTCACCGTCCCTCCAATGGCCCGTCTCCCGGGGTTGCCCGGCGGTAATAGAGGACCACTGCCGCCATCACGATTCCCATCAGCACGAAGGAGACCGCCGAGCCCAGCGGCCAGTCACGCACCACCAGATATTCGTGCTGGATCAAGTTGCCGATCATCATGCTGCGCGCGCCACCCAACAAATCCGGCGTGATAAACGAGCCGATCGACGGAATGAATACCAGGATGCAGCCGCCCACAATACCCGGCATCGTGAGGGGCACCACGACGCGCGTCAAGACCGCCCAGCGGGACGCGTAGAGATCCCAGGCCGCCTCGACCAGCACAGGATCCAGTCGCTCCACCGCCACGTACAATGGCAACACCATGAACGGCAGGTATCCATAGACCAATCCGATCACGACCGCCGTGGGGGTATAGAGTAATTCCAATGGCTCCGTGATCAGCCCGAGTGCGAGCAGCAGATGGTTGGCCAGACCGTCATGGCGCAACAGGATCATCCAGGCATAGGTCCGCACGAGAAAGTTGGTCCAGAACGGCAGCATGACCAGGAGCAGCAACACCGGTTGCCAGCGGGCCGGACTGCGCGCGATCACATAGGCCAAGGGGAATCCCAACAGGAAGCAGATGGCCGTCGTGACGGTCGCGTAGCACAAGGACTGGACGAGGATTTTGCCGTAGAGCGGATGCAGCAGATCCAGATAGTTCGCCCAGGTGAACTCCCACACGATGCCGCCATAGGTTCCGCGCGAGGCAAAGCTGATCGCCAACACCAACAAGAGCGGGACGAGAAAGAACAGGATCATCCAGAGCAGGCCGGGAACGGCCAGCCAGCAGGAACGGCAGGAGTCTTGCGCAGTAGGAGTTATGTGCGCGACATCGTCAGGCGGCATGGTCACTCAAAAAAGACTCGCCCATCACCCAAGGCCCAGTGGAGAAACACCGGATCACCCGAAGTATAGGGCAGCTGCATGGCGCCGCTCGTCCTCGCTTCCCAGAGCCTGTCACGGCCCACGCGAACGAGATACTTCGTCTCGCTGCCGGCAAAGAGCACCTTCTCGAGCACGCCGGGCAGCACCGGATCCTGAGTAGCCGGTCGTTCGCGTGACATCCGGAGTTGTTCCGGCCGAAGCGACCACGTAGCGGGACGACCGGCTGACACCTCGGGACCAATACGCACCGGAAATCCCGGCACCAGATCATCCGCGGGCTGAAACAGATGCGCACCTTCCACCGCCTCGCCCACTCGCCCCGGCAGTTCATTCGACACCCCGAGAAATCGTGAGACGAAAAGCGTGCGCGGATTCTCATAGACCTCGCGGGGAGTTCCCACCTGCCACATCCGCCCCTGGTGCATGACGGCGATCCGGTCGGACATCATCATCGCCTCCTCCTGATGGTGCGTGACGCAGACACAGGTCAGCCCCGCCTGCTCCTGAATCGACTTCAACTCCACCTGCATCGCTTGCCGCAATTGTTGATCGAGGGCCGCCAGCGGTTCATCGAGCAGGACCACGGCCGGCTTATTGACCAATGCACGGGCCAGCGCCACACGTTGCTGTTCGCCGCCGGACAATTGAGCCGGCTTCCGCCCCTCCTTGCCGACCAGTTTGACCATCGTCAAGGCTTGCCGAACGTGCTCGTCGATGAGCGAGGCAGGAACGCGACGCATCTTCAGGCCGAACGCGACATTCTCGAAGACGGTCAGATGCGGAAAGAGCGCGTAGGATTGAAACACGAGGTTCACGGGACGGCGATTCGGCGGGACGCCGAGCATCGACCGGCCATCGATCAAGACGTCGCCCGCATCGGGATCTTCGAAACCGGCCACGATACGCAAGACCGAGGTTTTTCCGGCGCCGCTCGGCCCGAGAATGGAAAAAAACTCGCCCCGCTGAACTTGAAAACTCACGTGATCCACGGCCGCCACCGAGCCATGGTTCCGCACAATGGCGCGAATGTCGATCGTCGGGGCTGGCGACGAAACGGAGTGGCCGGAAGTGATGAGAGGAGAAGTGGAAAAGATGGCCATCGAGGGCTGGGGTCAGACCGCCGCGTCGACGGTCTCGGATCAATGCTCCAAATCGACTTTGGAACTGACGTCGCGCAGATGCTTCCGCACGCGCACGCGATGTTCATGCTTCCGCAACAGTTCACGGCGGATCACATCGCGATCTTCCGCCACGATCCGCACGAGGCGGTCGTTATCCTCGGCGTGATTGCGCACGAGCTCGGACAAGCGCTGCACTTGTCGCTCCAATCGCTCCAGCCGCCAGACCATTTCCATCATGGGATTAGCCGGTTCGATCGCTGGTTTCATGACCGCCGGACGGGCATTCTGCTTCTTCATGTCCGCTCCTTCTCTTCAGCCCGACCGCTGTCGGGAACGCACGTTG
>WBZQ01001228.1_pt1 | contig 18216 bp, 15 predicted proteins | sample 5204251 | NCBI WGS metagenome assembly WBZQ01 (sample SAMN12412402, study PRJNA552823) | activated sludge metagenome | isolation source: activated sludge from nitrification reactor of wastewater treatment plant... | place: USA: Virginia | collected 2017-09 | reverse complement strand
GGGGAATCGAAAATGCCCGCAAAGAAGGCCGCGAAGAAGGCAGCTCCCAAGAAGAAGGCCGCGAAGAAGAAGAAGTAGCTTCGGACGCGGACTTCGTGAGACGGGGGGGTGAGCGATCACCCCCTTGTTTTTTCTACGGGTTGGGGTCGCCGACGACGGGGCACAGGATGTAGCGCTCGATCGCCACAGCCGCGCCGTCTTCGTCGTGCGTGGGCAGGACCGGAAGGCCACGCGCGCGCAGTTGGGGGTCGGCGTTGCCCATGAGCAGGCCGAGCCCAGCCCACTCGAGCATGTCGAGATCGTTCCAGTTGTCGCCCACCGCCAGGCTCTGCTCGCGGGGCACGCCGAAGTGCTCGCACAGACGCGCCAGAGCGACGCCCTTGCCCACTGCTGGGTGCAACACGTCCAGGATCGCCACGCCGCGTTCGGGGTAGAGCGTGCGCTCGACACGCGCGCAGCCGCCGAGTTCCGCCGCCAGCAGCGGCGCCAGCCTGGCCAGAGCTTGGCACTCGCCACCGAACATGACCTCGAGCGGGTCCTCGTCGAGCACCGCGAGCAGGTCTGCGACCTGGACGACTTCGTCTCGTGAGCGCTCCAGGTAGTGGCTGAGCAGCGGATTGTGCGGAGAGATGGCCTCGATCAGCAGCCGCCCCTCGCCGCGTTGGCCGGCGTGGATCACCGCGTCCGCGGCATGACGTCGGCCGAACGTGATCGCGCGCGCGGCCACCTCGCGCGGCAACGGCGTGCAGCCGATGGTCACGCCGCCCAGGACCATGAGCGCGCCGTTGTGCAGCACGAGCGGCAGGTCGGGTCCGACCTCGACGGCCACACGCCGCGCGGCCGGCAAACGTCGCCCGGTCACGAGGACCACGTGGACGCCGCGCGAGCGCGCCTCGGCCACGGCCGCACGCGTGCGCGCCGAGACGCGACGATCGCTGCGCAGCAGCGTCCCGTCGACGTCGAGGGCGACCAGCCGGAACGGCGGCGGCGCGACGCTCAGCGCGTGCCGTCCCAGATCTCGACGCGCTCGATGACGTCGCCCGGCCGCAGCGCGTCGACGACCTCCATGCCCGCCGCGACGTGGCCGAACAGCGCGAAACGCCCGTCGAGATGCGGCGCGGGCGCAAGCGTGATGAAGAACTGGCTGCCGCCAGTGTCCTTGCCGGCGAGGGCCATGCCCACGGCCCCGCGGCCGTAGGGCGACAACGAGAGCTCGCAGCGCTGCACGTAGCCTGGACCGCCGTTGCCGTCGGCGCGCGGGTCGCCGCCTTGGACCACGAAGCCCGGCACGACGCGATGGAACGTCAGGCCGTCGTAATAGCCGCGCCGGGCCAGCGTGATGAAGTTGTCCGTGGTCAACGGCGTCTCGACCACGTCGAGATGCAGCTCGACGCGCCCGCGCGTCGTGTGCAGGATCGCGCGAGGGCTCCACAGCTCGCGGCCAGGCAGCGGATCGTAGGGCGCCATCGCGTCGCGGTAGTCGAGCGGCGCGCGGCTGGCCCGATCCGGGCCGACGTCGACCGCGGGCAGGCCGCGTGCCACGAGCGCCGCGGCCGCGCGCGCGCGCACCACGCGCTCGGGGTCGGCGCTCGCCACCTCGCGCAGCGCCGCGCTGCCAGCTTCGTCCTTCTGCGTGGCCAAGGCGTCGACGATCGACAGACGCGCGCCGGGATCGCGATCGGCGCGCGAGCGCCGCCAGGCCGCCGTCAGCGCGGCGCTCTCGCCCGGCAGCGCCAGCGCCGCGAGCGCGTCGGCTGCGGCACCGCGCACGGCGTCGTCGGCATGGTCGAGGTGCGCCCGCAGCACGCCCAGAGCGTCCCGGCCACGGACCCGGCGCAGGGCGTCGAGCACGTCCACGAGCACGCCGGGATCGGGATCGCGCAACAGCGTGTCGAGCAGCGCACTGGCGGCCTGACCGTCCAGCGCCGTCAGCGCGCGCGCCAGCGCGCCGCGCACGCGACGTTCGGGGTCGGGGTCGAGACCCGACAGCACCAGCGGGAAGTCGTCGGGGTCGGTGCGCGCCAGGGCACCGAGCGCTGCGGCGCGCACGGCCGGATCGCGCGCGCCCACGAGCGCCACGACGCGTGGCCGTAGGCCGCGGTCCCCCGGCAGCAGCGCCAGCGCGCTGAGCGCCTCCTCCACGCGCGCGCCGTCGGGCGAGTCGAGCAGGGCCGACACGCCCGCCAGGCCGGTGCGGTCCGTGTCACGCGCCAGACGCGCCAGACGCGGGATCGCGTCGGCCTGCTTCAACGCGCCCAGGCCGCGCGCGCCGAAGGCACGCGACAAGGGGTCATTCGAATCGAGAGCGGCCAGCAGGAGCGGCTTGAAGGCCGGTTGCTCGAGACGCATGGCGGTCCAGGTCGCCGCCCACCAGTCGAAGCGCGGCGTGCCGTTCGGCACGAGCAGCGCCTCGGCAGTGCGCGCGTCCTTGAGCGCCGCCAGCGCGAAGAGCCCCAGGCGCGGGGCCAACCACGGATCGGACAGGCTGCCTGGATCGTCGCCACGCACGCTGACGAGCGGCGCGCCGACGGGCAACGCGGCGCGCACCATGTCCGCGATGGGACCGGCCGCGCGCGTGTCGCCCAGACGTCCGAGCGCTTCCGCGGCGCGGCCGCGGACGGCCTGATTGGCGTCGGCCAGGGACGCGATCAGGCGCTCGACCGCCAGACGGTCGCCGACCAGGCCCAACGCGAAGGCCGCCACCTGGCGCACCTGCGCTTCCTGGTCGTTCATCAGCTCGACGAGCGTGGGCGCGGCGCTCGCGGCGCCGATGCGCCCGGCCGCCAGCGCCGCGCGACGTCGCACGCCGGCGTCGGAGTCGCGCAACAGTCGCTCGAGCTCCGGCCCCGCCTGGCGTCGATCCTCGAGCGCGAGCACGCGCCCCATCTTGACGCTGCGGGCGAGAGCGGGCCCAGGCGATTCCGCCGCCAGCGCGGTCAGCGGCAACACCAGCGGCAACAAGGCCCGAACGACGTGGCGCGGCGTCATAGGGAAGGCGAATTATATCGGCATCGCGGCGGGCGACGCCGACACCGCCTACGGGCGCGTGGGCTTGCGCTTCAGGAAGAAGCGATTGGTCCCGACGCGCTTGCCCCCCGCGTGCACGTCCCACTCGGCTTCCAGTCGGTCTGGGCCGGGGAAGGCGATGCGGCCGGCGTGCACGTGCGTGGTCGCGGCCGGGTCGATACCCGCGCCGCCCGCGAAGTCGAAGCGCAGCTCGCCGGCCGAGGCGCTCGCAAGGCGCATCTGGGGCTGATTGCCCATGGCGCAGTAGTGCGTCATCACCAGGCGCTTGCCTTCGAGGAAGTACATCGAGATCATCTCGTGGTCGCTGCCGGGAAGCAGCGTCTCCATCACCACCGAGCCGCCGGAGGCGACACGGTACTGCACGGACCCTGGAGGACCGTCCGGCCTGTCAATCGTCCCCTCCCAGTCCCCGGCCAGGCTCTTCAGGTGCTCGAATGCCGCCGGGCCGTCGGGCTCAACGGTCTGCGCCCCCATCGCCTGAGAAATCGTCATCGCCAACACGACCGCCAGCTTGCGCATGCTCTCCTCCGCTTCCCCAGGGCCGCCCCAGGCACCCGGTACCGTCAGTCTTCAACGCGCGTGCGCGGCTCATTACGCACGTGACCTGAATTCTGCACTGGCGGCCCGAGCGAGCGTAGGCTTGCAAGGGCATGCCCGAGGGCGACACGATCCACCGCACGGCGCGCACGTTGCACGCGACCTTCGCCGGACGCACCCTGACCGGACTGACTTCGCCGCTCGTGGCGCTCGAAGCCGCGGCCGCACGGGCTGGCGTGGTGGGACGCGGCATCGTGGGCGTCGAGGCGCGCGGCAAACACCTGCTCATGCATCTGGCGGGCGGCTTCGTGCTGCACACGCACCTGGGCATGCACGGGAGCTGGCACGTGCGCCGCGCCGATTCACCACGCGCCCTGGGGCGCGGCGCACGCCTGCGGTTGACTGCCGGCGACGCGGTCGCCTTGTGCTTCGGCGCACCCGTGGTCGAACTACTGAGCGAGTCTCAGGTCGCGACGCACCCTTCGCTCGTGCGGCTCGGTCCGGACCTGCTCGCCGAGACCTTCGATGCCGCAGCGGCTCGCGCCCGACTCCTCGCGCTGGCCGACGAAGAGCTGGGCGTGGCGCTGCTCGATCAGCAGGCGTTGGCCGGACTGGGCAACGTCTACAAGTCGGAGCTGCTGTTCCTGTGCGGCCTGAACCCACGCCGCCTCGTGCGCGACGTCGACGAGCGCGCGCTCGACGCGCTGCTTGCGACGGCGCGTGAGCTGTTGCGCCGCAATCTCGGTCCGGGACGACGTCGCACGACGCCGACGCCCTTCGCCTCCGGCCTGTGGGTCTACGAGCGCGGCGGCCGGCCCTGCCGGCGATGTGGCACGGCCATCGTGCGCAGCCTGCAGGGCGACGTGGCCCAGGCTCGGCCGACGCGCTCCACCTACGCCTGCCCGCGCTGTCAGGCGTGAAGCGCCGTCTTCAGACGCGCACCAGCGAGGCGCCCCAGCTCATGCCGGCGCCGAAGGCCACGAGCAGCACCAAATCGCCTGGCTCGAAGCGGCCGCTCCGCGCGCATTCGTCCCAGAGCAGCGGAATGGTGGCGGCGGTCGTGTTGCCGTAGCGCTCGATGTTGTGCAACACCTGTTCGTCGCGCAAGCCCAGCGCCTTCTGGCAATACTCGTTGATGCGCTTGTTGGCCTGGTGCATCAAGACCATCTTGAGGTCGCCCTGAGTGAGGCCGTGGCGGCGCAGGAGCGTCTGGGCGACCTCGATCATCTGGGTCGTGGCCATCTTGAAGACGAAACGGCCGTCCATGACGGGAATGTGGTCTCCACGCGCGATCTGGGCTGGGTCGACGTAGGGGCGCTGCTTGAAGCCGGTCCCGGGCACATACAGCTTTTCGTAATCACGGCCGTCGGTGTGCAGCTCGTGGGCCAGCACGCCGCGCTCGTCGCCCTCCACGGCCTTGACGATCACGGCCGCGCCGGCGTCGCCGAACAAGACCGTGAGATGGCGGAAACGCGAGTTCCAGGCCAGTTCGTCAGGCGTGGGCGGCGTGTCGCCGCGCCCCAGCAGGTAATCCCAGTTGGAGGCGCTCCAGGGCATGAAGCCGGAGTGGACCTCGGCGCCCACCAGCAACACGCAGCGCGCCAGACCCGCGCGCACGTGCGCGTCGGCCACCTGCAGGCCGTAGAGGAAACCGACGCACTGTTGGCGCAGGTCGATGCACGGCACGGTGCGCAGGCCGAGTTTGGTCTGCAGCAGCGCGCCCGCGCCGGGAAAGAAGTGATCGGGCGTCATGGTCGCGAAGACCACGAGATCGATCTCGTCGGGCGCCGTGCCGGCGGCCTCCAGCGCGCGGCGGGCGGCCGCGACGCCCAGGTCGGAGGTGGCGGTGCCCGGCTCGACGAAGAAGCGCGACTCGACGCCGCTGCGCTCGCGAATCCACTCGTCGCTCGTGTCGATGATGCGTGCCAGGGCGTGGTTGTCGACCTTGACCGGCGGGACTTCGGCTCCGCTGCCGACGATCACGGCACGCGTCATCCGGCCTCCTTCGAGCGTCCGCCGCGCCCACGTCGATCGGCCAGGCAGCGGGACGATCCGTTGGTTCGCGCGCCTCCCCCCGGAGCGGCTGCGCCACGCCTTGCTCCCCGCCCAGTCGGTGCTTGCAGCCAGGCTGGCGGTCGAGTTGTGCGCCGCGCGCGAGCGTGGCATTGTAGCCGCGATTGTCGGGCCGCGCAGGACGCGCGGCCGGCCGCCTCCCAGGCCTCGGCCACGTGGCCGGGCAGTGGGGCCGACGCGTTGCCGGCACGCCAGACGCGTGCCCACAAAGGCCGCCAGCGAAGCCTCTTGCTCATCGACCTCTCCGTCACGCCCGTCGCCGACACGCTCTGGCAGTTGTCCGCCGAGCGGCGTAGCGGTGATCTGGAAGTGCGCTCGGGCAAGATCGTCAAGACCGTCTTCTTCGACCGCGGCCGCATCGTCTTCGCGGCCAGCAACCTGAAGAAAGACCGTCTGGGCGAGGCATTGCTCGCGCTCGGCCGCATCACCCAGGCACAGTTCGAGCACGCCTCCGAGTTGATGCGCGGCACGCGCCGGCGCCGTTTCGGCGAGGCGTTGGTGCAGGCCGGCGTGATGGACGGCGAGGAACTGGGACGTTCGCTCGCCCGGCAGATCAAGCGCATCGTGCTGTCGCTGTTCGACGTCACCGAGGGCGTGGCTTCGTTCGAGGAGCGCGAGTGTCCGATCCCGCTCGAGTACATGGTGAGCGTCTCGGTGCACCAGCTCCTCTACGTGGGCATCCGCCAGTTGCAGAGCCGCGAGTTGATCCTCGCTGGTCTAGGCGCGCTCGACCGTTGGGTCACGCTCAGCGCGGTGCCGCCCTTCCGCTTCAACGTGCGCAAGTGCGGAGCCGAGGAGCTCGAGGTGCTGGAGCAGGCCAAGCGCCGCGTCACGCTGCGCCGGTTGGCCTGGTCCGACGGCGAGCTGAGCCTGGCACGCCTGCGCGGCGTCTATGCGCTGCTGGCCTCGGGCGTGCTCGAAGACGCCGACAAACCGCAGGGCGAGGCCCAACCCATCGTGCAGATGGAGACGAGCACATTCCTGCTCTCCGCGTTGCGACACAAACCGGAGCTCTCCGGGCGCGAGCTGGTGCGCAAGGAAGTGGACGAGGAGCTGAAGCGTTCCGCGCGCATGGACCGCCAGGCCTGGCTGCGTGTCTCCCAGGGCGCGCCGCCCGAGGAATTGGCCAAGGCCATCGAAGAGAAGATGGAGCGCTATCACGCCCTGCTCGATGCCGTCGCGGGCGATGAAGGGCTGCGTACGGACATCGAGTTGATCCTGGGGCGGGCTTCGTCGATGTTGCGGCTGGCACGACAGTCGGCCCACGTGGCGGCGGGGTCGGCTTCGGCCAACGCCGCGCCGGAACCGGCGGTCGCGCCCGTGAGCGCGGCGCCTGTGCCCCCGCGCTCTCCGGCGCCCGCCGTGCCGCCGCCCGCGCACGCGCCTCTGCCGCCGACATCTCCGCAGCCAGCGCAGGCGCCCGCAGCGACGACCGCGGCCGCGCCCACGCGCCCCACGCCGCCTCCCAGCGCTGCCAGTCCGGTCGCTGGGGCGACGTCCACGGCGCCGTCAGGCACGCCGACGCCGACGCAGGTACCCACTCCGACCCCGGCCGGTGGCGTGCCCGCAGCCCGACCGGCGCCGCCGCGCCCGCCCGCGCACGACGAACGCATCGCCGGCCAGAGCGGCTTCACGGGCCGCGCGCTGCTCGAACACCTGACCATGGAAGCCCAGGTGCGCATGACCGTGGGCGACTACGCCGCGGCGGTCGAGTCGTACGCCAAGCTGGTCGAACTCGTGCCCGACGAACCGGGCGCACGCGTACGGCTGGCGATCGCGATGGCCTGTTATCCGCGCACGGCCAAGGGCGCCGAACGCGAGTTCCTCGAAGCCGTGCGTCTGGCGCCCGACAACGCCGACATCCACTACCACTTCGGTCTGTACTACAAGGCCATGAAGGTGCGCGCACGCGCCGTGGCCGAGCTGCGCACGACGCTGAGCCTCAACCCGCGCCACAAGCTGGCGCGTCAGGAGCTCGAGGCCCTGTCGCCCAAGGACTCCGCGCTGACGACGCTCAAGAAGCTGTTCCGCTGAGCGCGCGCCTCACCACGGGCTCGTCACGAAGACCCACACGAACGCCAGGCTCAGCATCGCGAGCCCGGCCTGAGCCTCGTGCGGCGCGCTGACCTTGGTGCGATGCCACAACCAGGCGGCGGCGTAGAGCACCGGCAGCATCCCGAGCAGGATCGCGGCCGTGGCCAGATAGCCCAGGCGGCCGTGGTACGGCAGGAGTGCCGAGGCGCCGAGCACGCCGCCGTAGAGCAGGATCAGGTGCAGCACGAAGACCTGCAGGGTCTCGTGACCCAGGAGCGCCAGCGCGTGCACGCCGGGCCAGGCGCGCGACGCGGCCAGCTCGACCCCGCGCAGCAGCATCAGCAGCGCGCCCAGGCGGATGAGCGCGTAGCCGGGCGAGATGTGCCAGAAGTCGACCTGGCCGCGCAGCGGCACGTGCAGCAGCGCCCCGCAGACGAGCAGGCCCAGGCCGGCACGCCACACGCGGCGGTGACGCACGCGCGGATCGGAGCGCCCCAGCCGCGCCCCGGCCACGGTTCCAGCCAGCACGAACGCGGCGTAGGGAAAGAGCGGGAAGTGCGAGCCCGTGCGCTCGTCCAGACAGGCGGCCAGCGGCGCCGGCAACGCGCTCGAGATGCCGGAAGACCACACGACGGGCCCGGCCGCCAACACCCCGGCCGCCAGCACGCCGGCCAGCGTGGGCCAGCGCGGGCCAGCCAGCCACTGAAGCGCCAACACCGCGAGCTGCGTCAGCGCAATGCACTGTAGCGCGTCGCAGGCGAAGAGCGCCGCCTGTTCGGCCGGCGACGCGCGCAGCGTCTTCCACAACGAGAAGTAGGGCAGGTGCAGGAAGTAGCCCACCGCGAGCACGTAGGCCAGTCGGCGCGCGCGGCGAAGACTGGCGCGCGGCGAGAGCGGGGCGCGCGGCAGGCCGGCCACGAAACCCGACGCAAACAGGAAGCCGGGCGCGGTCGAGCCGTGGAACAGGCGCTGGAACTGATAGAGCGGGTCGGCCTGCAGTTCGGGCGACAGCAGCGAGTCGGAGACGTGGCCCTGGAGCATCACCAGCGCCATCAACCCGCGGAAGACGTCGATGTAGACCTCGCGGTTGCGCGGCGTGAGCGCGGAGCCGCCCGGATCGCTCACAGGTGCCCTCCGCCGGCCTCCCGGATCAGCCTGCGTCCGGCGCGCTCGCGGCCGCCAACACCTGCTCGAGCAGCACGGCCTCGGGCTGCGCGCCGAGCAACTCGCTCGTCTCGCCCACGACCGTCTTGGGCACGGCCGAGATGCGGTAGCGCTGGGCCAGGTCGGGGAAACCGGTCACCTCGACTCCGTCGGCGCTCACTTTGTCGCTCGCCAAGGCGAACTGGTAAGCCAGGCGCACCGCCCGGGGACAGTGCGGTCAACCGGGGGTCGAGAAGACCTGCAGGTGCACCGGCCGCGCGAGCGTCTGCAGGGCCGCGCGCGTCTCGGCGCCGAGCGCGCTCTCGCCCTGCGATACGTCGAGCACGGCGTCGACCAGCGAGGCGAACTCGTAGCCGCTGGGCAGACCGTAGAAGCGGATGCCGTAGTCCTTGTCCGGACCCAGGATCGCGATCGCCGGGGTGCGCGCGATGCCGAATTCGGCCACGCGCTCGGTGTCGAGCACGAAGTTGTAGGACTCGCAGTGGAGGCGCGGGTCGAGCGCGGCCAGTTCGGTCACCAGCCGCGCGACCTGGGCCGACTCCGGATCGGCCAGGGCCTGCGAGAACACCGCCAGACGGACCGGGCCGGCGAGCCGCTCGAATTCCTGCTTGAGTTGAGCCTTAACGTCGTCGTCGAGCAGCATCGTGACCTCGCGCGTACCCTACGCAGCGAGTATAAGCCCGCTACTCCTCGACCAGCGCGTCCGCGGGCCGGATGAAGCTCCAGCGGTCGGCGCCCACGTGGATGCGCTCGACGGCGTCGAGGCCGACCTCACGCGCCACGAGCCGGCTCTCCTCGACCTGACTGGTGCGCGAGACCGTGCTGTTGTCGCAGCAGATGGCCACCGGCACGCCGGCTTCGAGGAAGGCGTAGAGCGGGTGCCGCTCGGAGCGCTTGACGGCGCCGGTGTGGGCATTGCTCGAGAGGCAGCACTCGACGAGCACCTGGTCGCGCGCCAGACGACGGAGCAGCTCGCGATCCCTGACGGCCGCGCAGCCGTGCCCGATGCGTTGCACGCCCAGCACGTCGACCGCCTCCCAGACGTATTCGACCGGGGCGTCCTCGCCTGCGTGGGCGGTCAGCCCCAGCCGCCCCAGACGCGCGATCTGGTAGGCGCTCTTGAACAGCCGCGGGGGGTTGCCGCGCTCGGGGCCGGCGATGTCGAACCCGACCACGCCGGTGCGCGCGTGCAGATGCTGGGCTTCGGCCAGCGCCTGACGCGCCAGGATCTTGGCGATGTGCGGGCCGTGCTGACGCATGGCGATGACGATCAGGCCCAACTTCATCTGGGCGTGGCGCTTCAGGGCGTGGTTCATGCCCGAGAGCACGGCCCTGATCGACTGGCGCGGCGTCAGCCCCGCGTAGGTGTGGATGACCGGCGAATAGCGCAGCTCCAACGTGCGCACGCCCGCCGCCGCGGCCGCTTCGACGATGGCCTCCGTGACGCGCGTGATGTTCTCGTAGAACTGCGTGACCCAGAGCGGGTAGTGCATCTTGTCGAGGTAGGCCATGAGCGTGCCTTCCTCGTGCTCCTGGATCTCGAGGTGACGGCGCATCTCGTCGAGCGAGTCGACCGGGTGGAGGTCGTTCGAGCGCATCAGATCCCAGGTGACTTCGGCCGGGATCGAGCCGTCGACGTGCTGGTGCAGCTCGACCTTAGGCATGGCTCGCAGGCGAGCCGACCACTCCTCCACGTTGTCGCTCATGCCGCGTTAGGTTACACCGAAGCCGGCGGACCGGCGCTCGGCAGGCCGCCGGTCCGCGCTGTGCCGTCATCGTCAGTCGTGCTTCTGGGCCGCGATGTGGCGGCTGGCGCGCCGCTGGTCACGGGCCAGATCGGCGCGCTCCCACGGAGCGAGCACGCCGTCGCGGCGATAGAAGGCCTCCTCGGCCCGAATCGCGGCCTGCTCGGCACGCAAGCGAGCCGCCTCTCCGCGCCGCAGCTCCCCGGAGCGCAGGCCCTCGCGGATGCGCGCCGTCTGTCGCGCCTGACGGCCGTTGACGGACGCCATCGCCTGCCCTGCCCCGATCATCGTCAGCACGCCCAGCACCGCCCACGCCGTCCCTTTCGCGATCGCCATCGGTCCTGCTCCTCGGTTCGCCCGGCCGCCCGATGCGGCCCGTCGGTCACGCACGGATAGACCGGGCGCGCCACGCGTGGATGAGGCCGGGCCCGAGGTTCGTGCGCGCGCTCACGCTGGGCGCGCGTCCGGTGCATACTGCGCGCATGGCTCTGCCTCCTGCCACCCTGCGACAGGCCACGCGGCGGCTGGCGCGCGTCGACCCCGTGCTGGCGCGCGTCATCGCGGCCAGCGGGCCGTGCCGCCTGAAGCCCGACCCCGCCGGCGGGCCGTACGCCGCGCTGCTCGAAGCCATCCTCTACCAGCAACTGAACGGCAAGGCCGCCGCCACCATCCACGGGCGCGTGCTCGCGCTGGCCGGACGCAAGCGCCCGCGACCCGAGGACGTCGCGGCGCTCTCGGACGAGCAACTGCGCGCTGCCGGCCTGTCGCGCCAGAAGCTCTCGTACCTGCGCGACCTGACGGCACGCGTGCAGGGCGGGTTGTCCCTGCGCGGCCTGACGCGCCTCGACGACGAGGCCATCATCGAGCGGCTGACGGTGGTCAAGGGCATTGGCCGCTGGACGGTCGAGATGTACCTGATCTTCCGCCTGGGTCGGCTCGACGTGCTGCCGGTCGACGACTACGGCGTGCGCAAGGGCGTGCAGCGCGCCTACGGCCTGAAACGCTGGCCCGACGCCGCGCGCCTGCGTGCCATCGGCGAGAAGTGGCGGCCCTATCGCAGCGTGGGCGCCTGGTACATGTGGCGCGCGGCGGAAGCCGAGGGCGACCTGACCGGAGCCTGACGTCAGTCCAAGCCGGCCGCTCGACGACGGGCCGTGGCGCCAGGGGCGAAGCGCCACAGTCCAGGCCTGGCTTGCCTCGTCCCGGGCCGCGGACTACCATCCGAGGCCGTCTTTCATTCGGGTCGCTCCCGCCCGCAGCGCCGTCGTAGACCGCTCGGTCAGGCAGGACTCGGTTCGGGCGCTGGAGCCGCCGTGTGACGGCTCTCCGGGCGCATCGAGGTCAAGGAACAGATGGAAGAACGCCGTCTGCTGCTCGCAGTCGCCCTGTCCCTGCTGGTCGTGACCGCGTACCAGATGTTCGTGCGACCGTTGCTCGTGCCGCCGCGGCCGTCCCCGTCTCCCAGCGCGGCGACGGCGACGCCAACGGCGCCTGAGACCGCGGAGCGGGCCAACGCGTCCGCGACGCCCGCGGCCGCCGCGACGCCCGTGCCGGTGCTCGCGCCGGCCACGCCGGCGCCTGCGGTCGCCGACGATCGCGAACGCCGCGTCGAGGTGCAGACGTCCGAGGCCGAGATCGCCTTCTCGAACAAGGGCGCGCGGCCCGTGGCCTGGAAGCTGACGCGTTATACCGACGGCCGCGGTCAAGCCATGGACATGGCCCACGTGCGCGCCGATGGCCCCCGAGCCCTGGATCTCGAGACGGGCGACCCAGCGCTCGACGAGCGCTTGCGCGGCCTGCTCTTCAAGCCGTCGTCGGAGCTCCTGTCGTCCACGCCGGGCCAAGCCGCCACGCTGACGTTCAGCTATGCCGACGCGGCACTGCAGGCCGAGAAGACGCTGATCTTCGGGCCCGAACCGTTCCTGGTGCGGGTACAGGGCCGCGTCGTGCGCGACGGGCGGCCCGTGGCCGTGCGGCTGGCGTGGGGGCCTGGGCTCGGGCGACCCGACCCGGAAGAACTGAGCGTGCAGGGCCATCACGCCGCGCAGGCGGTCCTGCGTCACGAAGGGCGCAGCGGGGTCGAGCGCGTCGAGGCCGCCAAGCTGGCCGAGCGACGCGAGGTGCCGGGACTGCGCTGGGCGGGCGTGGAGAGCACCTACTTCGCCGCCCTGATGGTGCCCGCGTCATCGAGTTCCTCGGCCGTCGTCACAGCGGTCAAGCTGAGCGAGTCCGAAGCCGGCGGCGGCAGCCCGTGGAGCCCGATCGTGGGCGTGGCCCTGCCGGCCGACGAGCCGGTGACCGTCTTCGTCGGTCCGAAGGACTACCACAGCCTCGACCGGCTCGGGCACGACTTCAAGTCGGTGGTGCCCGTAGGCGACTGGATCGGGCCAATCGTCGTGCCCCTCATGGGCGGCCTGCGCTGGGCGCACGGGCTTCTGGGCAACTACGGCTGGGCCATCATCCTGCTCACGGTGCTGATCAGCCTGGTCATGGCTCCGTTCCGGCACTACAGCATCGTCAACGGCCTCAAGATGGCCAAGCTCGCTCCCGAGATGAAGGTGATCCAGGACCGCTACCGCAAGGTGCCGCTCATGGAGCGCCAGCAGATGCAGGAGGAGATCAACGCGCTCTACGCCAAGCACGGCATGAACATGGGCACGCAGATGATGGTGGGCTGCCTGCCGATGCTCCTCACCATGCCCTTCTTCATCGCCTTCTACCGCATGCTCTCGGTCTCGATCGACCTGCGCGGCGCATCCTTCCTGTGGATGCCCGACCTGAGTCACAAGGACCCGCTCTATCTGACGCCCATCCTGATGGGCCTCTCGATGGTCGGCATGGCGCGCCTCACACCCATCGCCGATCCCAGTCAGAAGCGCTTGCAGATGCTCATGCCGCTGATCTTCGTGACCTTCCTGTTCGCCGCGCCGGCCGGGCTCAACGTGTACTGGTTCGTTTCCAACCTGTGCGGCATCACCCAGCAGGTCGCCACTACGACCCTGGTCGCGCGCACGTCAGGGCAGGCCGCGCGCCGGGCCCGCAAGACGTCAGCGTCATAGCCACGGGGCGGTGAGCCCTCGCACAGCGCCCGCGCGCGGCTCGGCGTGCAATGCGCGGGCGCCGTCTGCGCAGAAGACAGGAGAACTCTCGATGCACGACCGTTGGCGTGGAGACAGGTTGCCAAGCGTCGCCGTCCTATTGGCCGCGCTCGCCTGCGGCGTCGCGCCGCAGCGGGCTGCTGCGGCGGTGCCGACCAACTTCGGCGATGCGCTGGTGGCGAGCGTCAGCGGACCCACGGCCATCGCCTTCACGCCCGACGGACGTCTGTTGGTGACCACGCAGGGCGGCACGCTGCGCGTCTACAGCCTGGCGACCACGCCCGCCACGCTCTTGGCCACGCCCGTCACCTTCGGCACGGGCGGTTTCCCCGCGCTGTGCTCGAACTTCGAGCGCGGTCTGCTGGGTGTGGCCGTCGACCCCGAGTTCGCCGTCAACAACTACATCTACCTCTTCTACACCTTCAACAAGTTCAACACCTGCCCGACCAGCCAGCCCACCAACGCCCAGAACCCCGTCAACCGCGTGTCGCGCTTCGTGCTCACCGCCGGCAACGTCGTCAACCCGGCCAGCGAGACGATCCTGATCGACAACGTCCGCTCCCCCAACGGCAACCACAACGCCGGCGACCTGCACTTCGGCAAGGACGGCTGGCTCTACGTCTCGACCGGCGACGGCGGGGCCGACTACGCCGGCAACAGCGGCAGCGGAGGCAGCAACGACGCCTCGCGCGATCAGCACCAGCTCATCGGCAAGATCCTGCGCGTCACGCGTGACGGCGCCATCCCGCCCGACAACCCGTTCCAGGGCGCGGGCACGGCGCGCTGCAACGTGGCCGGCGAGACGACCGCCGGCAACAAGTGCCAGGAGACCTTCGCCTGGGGCCTGCGCAATCCCTTCCGCATGGCGTTCGATCCCAACGCCGCCGGCACGCGCTTCTTCATCAACGACGTGGGCCAGAACGTGTGGGAGGAGATCGACCTCGGCCAGGCAGGCGTCGACTACGGCTGGAACTGTCGCGAAGGCGCGCACGCCAACAACACGAGCGGCCCCTGCAATCCCACGCCCAGCGGCATGGTCGATCCGCTCTTCGAGTATCGCCACAACCTGCAGGTGCCAGGCACGTCGAGCGGCGCGAACTGCAACTCGATCACGGGCGGCGCCTTCGTGCCCAACGGTCTGTGGCCCGGCTACGACGGCACGTACCTGTTCAGCGACTACGTGTGCGGCTGGATCTTCCGGCTGAGCGCGGCGCCGCCCTACAGCGCGGCCGACTTCGCCACGTCGCTCGGCAGCAGCAGCGCGGTCGACCTGCAGTTCGGTCCCTTCGGCAGCTCGCAGGCGCTCTACTACACGACCTTCGCGGGCGGCGGCCAGGTGCGACGCGTGAGCTACTCGGTGAGCGGCAACAACGCGCCCACGGCCGTCGCCAACGCCACGCCGCTGGGCGGCATGCCGCCTCTGAACGTGACCTTCGACGCGACCGGCAGCAGCGATCCCGACCCCGGCAACACGCTCACGTACTTCTGGACTTTCGGCGACGGCTCGCCGGAGCAGTCGACCACGTCGCTGACGCTCGCGCACTCCTACACGGCGCTCGGCACGTACACTGCGACGCTCCGCGCGCGCGACAACCTGTTCGCCTTCTCGGCGCCCGTCACGGTCCAGATCCAGGTCGGCAACACCGCGCCCACGCCCTCGATCGCGACGCCGGCGCCGGGCGCCCTGTTCGCCGTCGGGCAGTTGATCACGCTGAACGGCAGCGCGACCGACCCCGAACAAGGACCGCTGCCCGATGCGGCGCTCACCTGGCGCGTGATCCTGCACCACGACACGCACACGCATCCCTTCCTGGGGCCGGTGAGCGGCAACAACGTGACGTTCAACGCCCCGCCGCCGGAGGACCTGCTGGCGGCCACCAACAGCTATCTGGAAGTGGAACTCCGCGTGACCGACGCAGGCGGCCTGACGAGCGTCGTGACGCGCGACCTGAACCCGCGCAAGGTCGACGTCACCCTGACGTCGTCACCTGTCGGCCGCACGCTCTCGATCAACGGCACGTCGTTCACCGCGCCGCAGACCTTCACCTCGTGGGATGCCTGGGGGCTCTCCGTCGAGGCGCCGCTGCAGGTGCTGCCGGGCGTCCAGGCCTGGTTCTTCGGCTCGTGGTCCGACGGGGGCGCTGCGGCGCACACGATCGTCACGCCCGCCACGCCGGCGAGCTACACCGCGACCTTCCTGCCGCGCGGCATCCTCGTGCTCGACGAGGCGAGCCAACGCGAAGGCGACGCAGGCAGCGCCACCGCCCAGGTGAGCGTGCGACTGATCGGCGACGCCGGCGGCGTCAGCGCCTCGGCCGACTTCGCGAGCGTCGCCGGCGGCACGGCCACGTCCGGGATCGACTATCAGCCCGTGGCGGGTTCGATCACCATCACGCCGCCCGCCACCAGCGCCACCTTCCCCGTCACGATCCTGGGCGACACGACGCCGGAGCTGAACGAGACCGCGCGCCTCACGCTGTCCAACCCCACCAATGCCTTCATCGAGACGGCCAACGCGCAGGTCATCATCCGCGACGACGAGGCTCCAGCGGCCGACTTCAACCGCGACGGCAAGACCGACATCGCCTTCCGCAACGGCGTGACGCTGGCCAACGAGCTGTGGCGCATGAACGGGCTGACGCGCATCGACGCGCTGCCGACGGTCCCAGCCACCGTGCCGTCTGGTTGGCAGATCGTGGGCACGGCCGACTTCGACCTCGACGGCGCGACCGACCTGCTCTGGCAGAACCCGACCTCGCTCAACGTCGTCCTGTGGCTGATGGACGGCGCGACGCGCCTGACGGGTCTGTTCCTGACGCCGCCCAGCGCGGGCGCCGGCTGGGTCATGCAGGCCACCGGCGATTTCAACAACGACGGCTGGCCCGACATCCTGTTCCGCAACGCGACCTCCGGCAAGGTCGTGGTCTGGCTCATGCGCCGCGACGTGCGTCAGTCCGGCCTCTTCACGACGCCCGATGGCGTGGCCGACCTCAACTGGCAGATCGTGGGCACGGGCCACTTCGACGACGACGGCAAGGTCGACATCCTGTGGCGCAACGCCGCCTCCGGCAACCTGGTGGTGTGGTTGATGGACGGCCTCACGCGCATCACCGGCGCATTCCTGAACCCGCCCAGCGTAGGCGACGTCAACTGGCGCGGCGTGGCCGTGGGCGACTTCAACGCCGACGGCCAGGCCGACGTGCTGTGGCGCCACGCGCTCTCCGGGCGCACGGTGGTGTGGACCATGGACGGGCTCAACCGCGTGGCCGGCACGTTCACGACGCCGGACGGTCAGCCCGACCTCGACTGGGCCGTCGTCGGCCCGCGCTGAGCCAACCCCGACTGCGCCCGAATTCACTTCGGGCGCAGCTCACACAACGTCGGGTCCAGGGGTTCGGGGGGCGGGAGCCCCCCGACTGCCTTGCGCCCGGATTCACTCCGGGCGCAGCTCACACAACGTCGGGTCCAGGGGCTCGGGGGGCGGGAGCCCCCCGACCTGCGCCCGAATTCACTTCGGGCGCAGCTCACACAACGTCGGGTCCAGGGGTTCGGAGGGCGGGAGCCCCCCGACTGCCTTGCGCCCGAATTCACTTCGGGCGCAGCTCACACAACGTCGGGTCCAGGGGTTCGGGGGGCGGGAGCCCCCCGACCTGCGCCCGAATTCACTTCGGGCGCAGCTCACACAACGTCGGGTCCAGGGGCTCGGGGGGCGGGAGCCCCCCGACTGCCTTGCGCCCGGATTCACTCCGGGCGCAGATCGAGGACAGGAAACTCGCGCCAGGCGTCGTAGTCGAAGTGCCACCACTCGTTTTCGATGACGTGGAAGCCCTCGCTCTCGAGCGTCGCACGCAGCAGGTCGCGCGCGCGACGCTGCTCCGGAGTGCCGCCGGCGTAATCGGGTGAGGCGCGCTCCGACATGTCGTCATAGGGCGACGGCATCTCCACCTCGCGCCCCGTCGCCAGGTCGAACAGCGTCAGGTCGATCGCGCAGCCGCGGTTGTGGCGCGAGCCCTTGGCCGGATCGGCCACGAACGCGCGCTTCTCAGGCGGCGTGACCTCCCAGAAGAGCTTGGTGACGCTCCACGGACGATACCCGTCGAACAGCAGCAGCCCGTAACCCTGGGCCTTCAGCTTGCGGTGCGCGCGCACGACGGCTTCGGCTGCCGGGCGTTGCAGGAAGACGCGCGCCTCGTCGTACACCGGACGCCCGACGAAGTTGTTGGCCGTCGCGTAACGCACGTCGAGGCGGATCGACGGCTCGAGCGTCACGACCTCGACCAGGTCGGACGCGCGCGTGGCCGCTCGATCGACAGGCGGCCCGGCGACGGGCACCTCGGCCCGCGCGGCGAAGCACACGAGCAGCAGTGCGAGACCGGCGCGACGCGACAGGAATGGCTGCATGTTGCTCGGCCCTCGAGTGAAGCGCGGCAGAAGACCGGCCGCCACGCGACTGCGAAGCACGCCAGCACCGGCCGGGCGCGTTCATTCTCGCAAGAAACCGCGGCCGCGCGCATCGGGCGACCCTTGGCGCGTAAGGT
>WBZQ01001227.1_pt1 | contig 18220 bp, 12 predicted proteins | sample 5204251 | NCBI WGS metagenome assembly WBZQ01 (sample SAMN12412402, study PRJNA552823) | activated sludge metagenome | isolation source: activated sludge from nitrification reactor of wastewater treatment plant... | place: USA: Virginia | collected 2017-09 | reverse complement strand
CCCCGCCAGTCCTTGAGTACGGCCATTCTGCCGATGGTTCCGTTTGCTTGCATCCGTGCGGTGCCGACGGCCTCACCGGCATCATTCCAGGCCAGCACGTGGGCACAACGTGGATCGAGGCCATCCCATTCCAAGTCCTCCGGCACCGCCTGCTCATGGATAAAAACGGTTGCCCTGATGTTTCGAATGGGTTGTTCGGCCATGGCCCACTCGATCACTTCCACGCGTGGAGATTCATCCGCTTGCATCATAGATATCTTTGGTCCTTCGTGTATCTGTCTTGAATTTGACTCCGTCTCGGGCTGTGAATCAAGCGAATGATGGACCTGTTTATCGACCATGTTTGTATCGGCAGTGAAGTTTGTTCCGGAGTGGGGAAACGTCGGGTGTGAGCACGCATCAAATTCAATTCTATTTTGGGAGATCGCCGATCGCATGCTACGGTTCATCATCATGAGTGGTGTGCGAAAAGACGCAGGCCGTGACTGAATTGTTCCGGTACGCATGAAGGAGGCCAACCAGTGAAGACTCAACATCGTGTCCGTCGTGTCGTGGCGTCTCGAAGGGTGCGGTCAGGAGTGTGGAGTTCCTGGTGCCATGCCGGCGGGAAATCCGAGACCCCGCGCCTGTTCAGCTGGGACTTCTTACGTTCGGTCTGGTCCCTCCTGTGCAACGTCACCTGGCGGAAGGCCGGTCGCGGTGGCGAAAGGCGATTCGCCTGGGGCCATGAAGCCATCGGCTGCACCGCTCCACGTTCCATCGAGGTATATGGTCGCATGAACTGACGTTCTGCACCAGGCTTCCGGTTCCTATCACGTCCACTCGGCTCTTCTTCCGTCCTGTCTGTCATCCACGGTTTCTCCTCTGTTCGTAAAATCGCATCAGCAGTTGCCGACGGAGGAAGTCCGTTTGCGCGTCGTCACTACGCGAGTTTGGGCCGTTGCCCATACAGCAGAAAGAAGCTATTGACCCGCCGACCGGTTGAGGCGAAGATGCGGCAGCGCGGCACAGGCCTTGCTGATCATGGCAACAGATTGAACGATGAGGGGCGACCTATGAAAGTATTGATTGCAACCGATGGATCGAAATACGGCAAGTGGGCGACGGAATGGGTGGCGCGGATGCCGTTTGCGGACAAGGCGGAGGTGACGGTCCTGCATGTGACGGACGTCGAAGCGCTGCGCGCGCCCTTTATGTTTCAGCCGGTGGTGATCGGCAATGAGCCGTTTATTCAAGAAGAAATCAAGCGAATCGAAGCGCGCGGGAAGACTGCCATGGCCGAAGCCAAAGCGCAGATGGCTGCGCTCAAATTGAAGGGCAAGCTGGTCTCGGAGCGAGGCGCTGCCGGTCCGACGATTCTGGATCGAGCGCCGCAGCGTGATGGATTGGTAGCCATCGGGAGTCGGGGGTTAGATGCGCTCGACCGGTTGATGCTCGGGAGCATTTCGACCCAGGTTACCCTGCATGCGCCCTGCTCGGTGCTGATCGTCAAGGAAGAGCCGCGTCCGGTGAGCCGTATCCTGTTCGCGGCCGATGGATCAAAGGCCTCGGAAAAGGCCTTGCGGTTCCTTTTGACCAAGTTGCAGCCGGAGGCCAGGGAAGGATTTGAGCCGATCGATGTGGTGGTGATGCATGCGATGCCCTTTCTGAAGTATCCGGAATTGAAAGAAGCCGGCGCCCGGCTGGTGGAGCAATGTGCCAACAAATTGATCAAAGCCGGGTATGTGGTCGATGAGGTGGTTCAGTTGGGAAAACCGGCCGATGAAATTTTGAAAGTGGCCTCCAAGAAAAAGGTCGATTTGATCGTGACGGGGGCCAAAGGCATGGGCGCGGTTGCACGGTTCCTGCTCGGGAGCGTGTCCACCAAGGTCGTTCAGCACAGTCACTGCTCGGTGCTCGTAGTCCGTTGACGTCGGACTTTCCTGCGGTGCACGTCTGGGGGCGAAGAAGGCAGCTGTGGCATTTCACCCCGTTCTCCCTGCCGAGAGCGTAGCAAAACGCTGCGCCGGGTTTGTCATTCCTTACAAAAATCAGGGTCCCCCGCGGCATGCTCCCTGCTGTTCATATGAACAGCAGGGGGCTACGTGGCACATGAACGATACATGACGTACAGAAGAGGGGATCGGAGAACCGGTTTATGCGGGCGATATCGGTCGCTTGCGGTCTTGCTTCGACTGGCGAGCGGAGGTGTGTTGCTCGGGTCGGTGCTGGTGACCGGTACCGGATGCGACCGGGATCCCGCATCCCCGGTGCCTGCCGACAAGCCTGCCACCCGGGCCGTCAACGGCGTCGTGCAGTTGACCGAGGCTGAAGTTACCCGGGCCGGTATTGAGGTGATGACGGTGAAGAAAGAGCCGTTTATCCTGCATCGCGAATTTCCGGCCACCGTTCATGCCAATGAAAATGAGCTGGCGGAAGTCACGACGCTGATCCGGGGACGGGTGGTCGAGGTGCTGGTTGATGTGGGGAAGGATGTAAAGAAAGGCGAACGGCTGGCCTTGCTCGACAGCACGGACTTGGGCATGGCGGAAGGCGGATACCTCAAGGCCGCGGCCAGGCAACACGAAGCGCAACTCGCGCATGAACGGGCGGCCAATCTGCATGAGCATCGGGCCATCAGTCTGGCCGAGCTGCAACGCCGGGAAGCGGAGATGAAGACGGCTCAGGCTGACGCGCGTGAGGCCTCACATCGGTTGAAACTGCTGGGGGTGCCGGAGCAGGAAATTCAGCGTCTCGACCGTGAGCGGACCATCCGGTCCGACGTGGCGATCCGGGCACCCTTCGCAGGCCGTGTGATCATGCGCAATATCACGCGCGGAGAAGTGGTGGAGACCTCGCGAAATTGTTTCACCATCGCCGATTTGTCGGATGTCTGGGTCGTGGCCAGCGTGCCGGAAAAGGACGTGCGCTTTATCCACCCGAACGAGACGGTGCACGTCGTCGTGGCGGCCTATCCGCATGGTCTGTTTTTCGGGCGCATGACCTATATCAGCGATGTTCTGGATCAGGCCACCAGGACGATGCGCATCCGTGTCACCGTACCCAATCCGGATCGGACATTGAAGCCGGAGATGTTCGCCATGGTCCGTGTCGATGCCTCGCCACAACCGGATGCGCTGGCGGTGCCGCTGGCTGCCGTACAGCAGGACGGGGCGGGCAAGGTGCTGTTCGTGCGCCAATCGGAGAATCGATTCGCGCCGCGCCGCGTTCGGCTAGGCGATGAACAAGACGGAATGGTCATCGTCCTGGAAGGTGTGCACGAAGGCGAAGACGTGGTCGTGAAGGGCGCCTTTGCGATCAAGTCGGAGCTCGATATTCACAAAATCGAGCCCACCCAATGATTGCCGCGCTGCTGGAATTCTCCCTGCGCCAGCGGATCCTCATCCTCGGCCTGGCCTGTCTGTGCGCGCTGGCCGGCCTGTTCGCCTTTCAGTCCATTCCCATCGACGCCTATCCCGATGTCACTAACGTGCAGGTGCAGGTTCTGACGGAAGCGCCGGGCCTGTCTCCGGTCGAAGTGGAACGATTCATTACCTATCCGATCGAGCTGCAGATGAACGGGTTGCCGGGATTGATGGAAATCCGCTCGATCTCCAAGTTCGCCCTCTCTCAACTGACCGTGGTGTTCGCGGACGATGTGGACGTGTATTTCGCTCGCCAGCTGGTATTGGAACGGATTATGGCGGTCAGGGAGCGGTTGCCTGCGGGTCTCGAGCCCGTTCTGGCTCCGGTGACGACCGGTCTTGGGGAGATCTATCAATATTATCTCGACAGCCCGAAGGGAATGGAGACCGATGCGGCGCTGGCGGAGACGGCCCTGACGAATCAACGGACGGTGCAGGATTGGGTGCTCCGCCCCCTGCTGAAGAGCGTGCCGGGCGTCATCGACGTGAACGGCCTGGGTGGATTTGTGAAGCAGTTTCAGGTGCTGGTCGATCCGGACAAATTGCGCAAATACGGCCTCACGGTGCAGGACATCTTCGCGGCCGTGGAGAAGAACAATGCGAATGCCGGGGGCAATGTGTTGGAACGACACGCCGAGCGGGCCATTGTGCGCGGGTTGGGACTCATCAAGACGCTGCCCGACATCGAGCGCATCGTCGTTAAGGAAGCGGGCGGGGTTCCGGTGTTCGTGCGTGACGTGGCGGAGGTTCGCATCGGCCATGCGGTGCGTCATGGGGCTGCGGTGCTGAACGGGGAGCGTGAGGTGGTGGCAGGCACGGTGTTGATGTTGCGCGGCGGCAACGCGCGCGAGGTCGTGCAGGCCGTCAAACAGCGCACGGAGGCGATTCAGCGTGAAGGGCTGTTGCCGGACGGCCTCAAGATTGTGCCGTTTTATGATCGTATAGAATTGGTCACGGCGGCCATTCATACCGTGCGCGACGCGTTGATCGAGGGCGTCGTGCTGGTGACCCTGGTCTTCTTTCTCTTCCTCGGCCATGTGCGAAGCGCGATCGTGGTGACGGTGTCGCTTCTGGTCACGCCGTTGATCACGTTTCTCGTGATGCAGCGGCTGGGACTTTCCGCCAATCTCATGACCTTGGGCGGGTTGGCGATCGGTATCGGCGAAATCGCCGACGGCTCGTTGGTCGTGGTGGAAAACATTTACCGCCATTTGTCGGAGAACCGGCTCCATCAGCGGTCGCGGCTTGAGGTGATCCTGCGTGCGACGAACGAGGTCGGTCGGCCGATCCTGTTCGGCATTCTGATCATCAGCGTCGTCTTCCTTCCATTGATGACCTTGCACGGCATGGAAGGGAAAATGTTTGCACCGCTGGCGTATACCCTGGTCATTTCTTTGCTGGCATCGGTGATCGTGACGTTGACCCTGTCCCCGGTTCTCGCCTCTCTCATCCTGCGAGGCGACCATCCGGAAGAGACTCGTCTGACCCGTTGGATGAAGGCCCGATATCAGCCGGTGCTCCGTTGGACGCTTGACCATCGCGCACCGGTGTTGTTGGGTTCGACGGTGGTGGTGCTGGCGAGTCTGACGCTCCTGCCGTTCGTGGGACGAGAATTTATTCCGATTCTGGAGGAGGGGGCCCTGACCCCGCAAATCGTGCGTCTGCCGAGTGTCTCGCTGGATGAGTCGATTGCGATTGAGAAGCAGACGCAGAAGGCCATGCTGGAGTTTCCGGAAGTGCGCCTGTCGGTGAGCAAGATCGGGAGGCCTGACATCGCCGTAGGCCCCGAGGAGCCGAACGAGAGCGACCCGATCGTGACGCTGCGTCCGCGCGATACCTGGACCACTGCACAGACGCAAGCGGGCCTGGTGGACGCGATCAGAAAGCGCCTCGCGGAGATTCCCGGTATTTCCGTCCTGATGAGCCAGCCGATCCAAGAACGGGTCGACGAACTGATTTCCGGGATCAGAACCGAATGTGCCATCAAGCTATTCGGGGACGACCTCGACCTGCTGTATCACCATGCCGAAGCGATCGCGGACCTGATGCGAACCATTGACGGGGTGAAAGATGTGAAAGTCGAACAGGTCGCCGGACAGCCGTACCTGACGATCGATATCGACCGGGAGAAGATCGCTCGATACGGGATCAACGTGGCGGATGTGCAGGACATCATCACGACCGCCATCGGCGGCAAGCCTGCGACGCAGGTGTATGAAGGCGAGCGGAGGTTTCAGTTAATTCTCCGGTTCCCTGAGCCCTCGCGCAACAGTATTGGTGCGATTGGAGATATCCGGGTGCGGTCGGCTTCCGGAGCGCCGATCCCATTGAGCGAGTTGGCCAGGATCGAGATGCGGGAGGGGCCGGCGCGGATCAGCCGCGAACAGGCGAAGCGGCGGATCTACATCGGATTCAATGTCGTGGGGCGCGACATCGGTGGGGTCGTCGACGAAGGCCGGAAGCGGTTGGCCGCGCAGATTCGATTACCGCAAGGGTATACGGTGGCCTGGGGCGGCGCGTTTGAGAATATGGAACGGGCCAATGCGCGGTTGATGCTGGTGGTGCCGGTCACGCTCGGGTTGGTGTTTTTTCTGCTCTTCTGGGCGTTCCATTCCCTGCGCTACGCCGGGTTGATCATTCTGAACCTGCCCTTCGCACTGATCGGCGGGGTCGTGTCCTTGTGGCTCAGCGATCAGTACTTGAGCGTGCCTGCTTCGATCGGCTTTATTGAACTGTTCGGGTTGGCGGTCGGCAACGGTATCGTGCTCGTCTCGTATATCAACCAGCTTCGGAATGAGGGACAGCAGACGGATGCGGCCATTATGGCGGGCTGTGTGCTGCGACTCCGTCCGGTCGTGATGACGATGATGACGACTCTCCTGGGACTGCTTCCGTTGGTGTTGGCGCAGGGGATCGGAGCTGAAGTGCAGCGGCCGTTGGCGACTGTGGTTGTCGGAGGCCTGTTCACGTCGACGGCTTTGACGCTCCTGGTGCTGCCGGCCTTGTATCGCACCTTCGCCGAACGGGACAGTGCGAAAGAACATGCCCCGGAGTGGGTGTGAGAATCGTGTGCAGGGCGCCATGCTGAACGGGAAAGCTTTCTGGGCCTTTTCTGCCGATGAACTGCTGCGGGAGTTGTCTGTCGCGCGAGAGGGCCTGTCTACGCCCGAGGCCGAACAGCGGCGGGTGGCCAGTGCGTCCGCCCGGCTTAAACCTCAGCGGGATACCCAACCCCTCCGGCTTCTGCTGGCGCAGTTTCGCAGTCCTATCATCCTCATTTTGCTGTTCGCTTCCGGCATATCCTTCTTCCTGGCCGAACGCAGCGATGCGCTGATTATCCTGGGCATCATTCTGACCAGCGCGCTGTTGAGTTTCTGGCAGGAATACGGCGCCGCACGGGCCGTGGCCGGCTTGCTGGCGCTCGTCCAGATCACGGCTCGCGCACGGCGGGACGGTGAGGTGCGCGAAGTTCCGGCCGATCATATTGTGCCGGGCGATATCGTCGAACTGTCCGCCGGATCAAGCCTGCCCGGGGATGCCTTGGTCCTAGAGGCGAAGGACCTGTTTGTTGACGAGGCGACGTTGACTGGAGAAACCTACCCGGTTGAGAAATCGGCGGCAACACTTGCCGTCGATGTGCCATTGCCGAAACGAACCAACAGTCTCTTTCTGGGGACCCATGTGGTGAGCGGGCAGGCCCTGGTCGTCGTCGTGGCGGTGGGGAAGGATACGGAATTCGGACGCATTGCCCATCGAATGGCGGTGAGGGCGCCTGAAACGGAGTTTGAGCGAGGGGTGCGACGATTCGGCTATCTGTTGCTCGAAGTGACGCTCCTGTTGGTCTTTGCCATCTTTGCGGTCAACGTATATCTTGAACGGCCGGTCCTCGAATCCTTCCTGTTTTCCATGGCCTTGGCCGTCGGACTGACGCCGCAGTTACTCCCGGCCATCATCAGCGTGAACCTCTCGCACGGCGCGAAGCGCATGGCCCAGCAGAACGTCGTGGTGAAGCGTTTGGCATCGATTGAAAACTTCGGCAGCATGAATGTGTTGTGCTCCGACAAGACCGGCACCTTGACCGAAGGCTCCATGCGGCTCCATGCGGCGTTGAACCTCGACGGTCAGCCGAGCGAGCAGGTGTTGTTCCTCGGTCATGTGAACGCAATGTTCGAAACCGGATTCCCGAACCCGTTGGATGAGGCCCTGCGCCGGCACCGTTCCTTCGATCTCACCGGCTATCGCAAGCTGGAAGAAGAGCCTTACGATTTTGTTCGCAAGCGACTCTCCGTCCTGGTGGCGACTCCGCAGACCCACCTGTTGATTACCAAAGGTGCCGTCGAGAGCATGCTGGCGGTCTGTCTGCAAGCGGAGCAGAGCGATGGCGCGCTTGCGCCGATCAATCGGGTGCGTGACGCCGTCCGGGAGCAGGTTCGCGCTCTCAGTGGTCAGGGATTCCGCACACTCGGGCTCGCTTCCCGGGATCTGGGCGCCATTGATCGTGTCTCCAAGGAGCATGAAGCGGAGATGACGTTCCTTGGCCTGCTGGTGTTTGCCGATCCTCCGAAGGCCGGTATCGCCGACACCATTGCGACACTCAAGCGGTTGGGGGTGTCCTTAAAAATGGTGACGGGGGATCAGGGGCTGGTGGCGGCCCATGTGGGGAGACAAGTCGGCTTAGCGGATCCGCGGGTCGTGACCGGCAGTGACCTGCGCGGGATGAGTGACGATGCGCTTCGGGCGCGGGCCAACGAGGTGGATATTTTTGCGGAAATCGAGCCGAATCAAAAGGAACGCATCATCCTTGCGCTGCGCGGTTCCGGCAACGTGGTCGGGTACCTGGGAGACGGTATCAATGATGCCCCTGCTCTCCACGCAGCCGACGTCGGCATTTCAGTCGATAGCGCTGTGGATGTCGCCAAGGAAGCCGCCGATCTCGTGTTGTTGGAACATGATTTGAGTGTGTTGGTGGAGGGCGTCCGGGAGGGACGACGAACGTTCGCCAACACGCTGAAGTATGTCTTCATGGCGACCAGCGCGAATTTCGGCAATATGTTCAGCATGGCCGGTGCATCGCTGTTTCTGCCCTTCCTGCCGTTACTGCCGAAGCAGATCCTGTTGACCAATGTACTGACGGACATTCCCGAAATGACGATTGCCACCGACCATGTCGACCCGGAACTGATCGATCGCCCCCGCCGGTGGGACATCCCGTTTATTCGACGATTCATGCTGACCTTCGGGTTCGTGAGTTCTCTCTTCGACTACCTCACCTTCGGCCTGTTGTTGCTGGTGCTGCATGCGACGACCGGCCAGTTCCGCACCGGCTGGTTTGTCGAATCGGTCCTCTCGGCCTCGCTGATCGTGCTGGTGATTCGCACGCGCCGGCCGTGCGTGACCAGCCGCCCCTCTGCCTCGTTGCTGCTCTCGACGCTTCTGATCGGTCTGGTGACCATCGTATTGCCGGTCACGCCGGTCGGGACGTTTTTGGGATTTGAATCCCTGCCGCTGATCTTCTGGGCCGCGCTGCTGGGAATTCTCCTGGCCTATGTCGTTGCGGCTGAGTTCGCAAAGAAGCTGTTCTACCGGCAGATGAACAACGGCCGCTGAGCGGGTTACGGACTGAGATTCCGTGATTCCTACATCCCGTCTCCATACAATCAATCATCTCCTTGACTGTTCGTGCTGATGTAGTACAACCAAAAGGAAGAGTTCGTCTCGTTTTCTTCCACGCTCCAATCTGCACGAGGACGCCCATGCCCGCTTCTCCGCAGTCGCCCAACCCCCACTCATATGATCCGCAGGTCTTGTTGAATTCGCAGCCGGTGATCGTGACAGTGATTGATCCTGCCGACCATTCCGTGCAGTTTCAAAATCAGACCGGGCTGGGCGCCTTCGGCGACATGGCGGGTTCGCACTGTTATGAGAAAATTGCGGGAAAGGCCGCTCCCTGTGAATTCTGCCACATGCCCGAGGCCCTGGCCCGGCAAGGAGTCGTGTCGGAGCAGGTGGAGATGCCGAATGGTCGTCATCTGCAGATCCATTGGGCCAAGGCGCCGACGAAGGACGGGCGGGTGCATGTCATTGAAACGATCGTCGATCTGACGAAGCGCAAGCAGGATGAGCAGAGTCTGCGCCAGTCGCAAAAGATGGAGGCTCTAGGACGGTTGGCGGCCGGCATCGCACATGACTTCAACAACCTCCTCATGGTCGTCATCGGCCATGCGCAGCGCGTCGCGCAACAACTGGGGTCTCATCCGCTGCACCATGAAGTCGAAATGATCGGCCAGGCAGGTACGCGAGCCGCGGCCTTGACGAAAAAGCTACTGACCTTCAGTCGCCGGCAGGTGCTGGAACAACGCGACGTGCCGCTCAATACCTTGATTCGCGACATGGAAGACATTCTGCGCCGTCTGATCGGCGAGCAGATTCAAACGGTCATTGTGCTCGATCCCCAGGCGGGGCATGTCTTGGGAGATTCGGTTCAGATTGAACAGGTGCTGCTCAACCTGGCCTTGAACGCCCGCGATGCCATGGCCGAAGGAGGCATTTTAACGATCGAGACAGGCAATGCCGACCTGGATGAGGCCTACGTGCAGTCGCACCCCGGAGCCGTTCCCGGGCGTTACGTCAAACTCGTGGTCGAGGATACCGGATGCGGGATCGATGCCGAGACCCTGGCCCACATTTTCGAACCGTTTTTCAGCACGAAGGGATTTGAGAAGGGGACCGGATTGGGGTTGGCCACCGTCTATGGCATTGTGAAGGAAAGTCGAGGCTACATCGATGTGACCAGCCAGCCGGGGCGAGGCTCACGCTTCACCGTGATGTTGCCGCGTGTGCAGTCGCAGACGTCGGAAGCCGAACAGGTAACGGCCTCACGCGTGGTCCCCGCGGCCTGCGCGACGATCCTTCTGGTGGAAGACGACGAGGGCATTCGGCGCCTGGTCGCCGCGGTGTTGCGGGATCAGGGGTATGAAGTCCTGGCGGCGGCCGACGGCGTGGAGGCCTTGCAGATGTTGCAGCTTCGAAAAGGCGGCTGCGACCTGCTGATTACTGATGTGATCCTGCCGCGGATGAAGGCCTCGGTGCTGGCGCAGGGAGCGAGGACGATGTTTCCCAAGATCAAGGTGCTGTACATCTCCGGCTATGCTGGGGACATGTTGGTCTCGCACGGGGTTGATGCCCACGCCGCCTATCTCCAAAAGCCGTTTCTGCCTCAGGCTATTATCGAGAAGGTGGCTGAACTGCTCCTGCCTGCTTGCCCACAATAGGTGGCGCACATCGTTGCGTCTGTGATTGTTCTCAGCTCGACCGTTCTGGCGGACTACTCCGAGTCGTCTTTTCTTCTTGCCCTTCCGCGCACAGCTGCTCGCTGTGGTCACTGCCCCACAACGCATCCATGTGGTCAATGTGTGACGTGCGGTAGTTTCTGCCTGGCACCACAGTCGGGAGCCGGTGGTCGGAGAGGGGCGGTGTTTATTTCCAGGAAACGCCGGGGAGGGAGATCACGCGTTCTGCTTCGGCTGTTGACTGGGCTTCAAGGAGGAGGTCGTAGACCATTTTCACACGGGTCCGCGTCTCGGTCGAGAGCGCCAGGAACTCCACGCCGAACCCATCCTTGCTCGTCCAAGTCACGACGGCCGGTTTGATTTCGATCGGTTCGATGCGATCGGGCAATGAGATTCGCAAGGTCAACCGCATCCCGCAGTGCACCTTGGCATCAGCCTGCTGAATCTTGCACCCGCCGGGCGAGAAATCTCGCACGACGCCCTGGCTGCTCCCGCGCGGCCCCTGCAGTTCGATCGGCCGATTCATCTCGACTCGTGTGTTCTTACGTTTTGACATTAACCTGTCCTTCCATGATCTGCTGGTATGGCTCTGTACAAGGCTTTGTTCAGATGGCCGGTTGCATAAGGGATTCCGCCAACGTTCGAAAGGCAGGATCCAGCATGAATCGACCGAAGGAGACATCCTGTCGAGGGTCCGGTATGAGGTCGCCTTCCTGGCTGCGGCGTGAGTGCAGAAACGCGTTGTGAAGAGCTTGCATCGCCTTCTCGCGGTCGTTGAGGCCGGCATAGGTGCGGGCGAGGTCGTAGAAAAAAAACGGATTCGCCGGATCTTGCGAAAGGCCGTAGTCGAACGTCTTTTTGGCATGCGCAAAGTCGCCGGTTCTGCCATAGGCCATGCCCAGGTTATGAATGAGCAGGCGCCAGAGGGACTTGTCGAGGGAGGGGTTGGCCTGTTCGAGCGCGACGGCCTGTTCGTAGTGCGGGATCGCCTGCTTCAGTTGTCCTTGCAGATAGGGAGCGCTGCCTGCTCGAAAGTGATCGAGGCTGCTGGGTTTGGTTGCGGCCACGATCGTGAGGCTGCCCAGCACGTCCCGCAGTTGCGAGTCATCTCCGGTCCGGGCGCCGGTCTTTGACAGATGGATATCCGTATACACGTTGTCTTTGCTCGTACAGGCAAAGAGGTGGAGTTCATCCCTCTGCGGGTCGCCTGCCCTGGGAAGCAGATATTCCAGGATAGGAATCTGGTGGACCTCATATTGAGTCAGGTCGAGGCTCAGCGGCAGGTCTGTCGTCCGTGCGATACGGGTTAGGTGGGCGAGGCAGCCCTGTTCAGTGGCCGGGCCTGAGACCGCTTCCAATGTGACAGACAGGTGCATGGCGGTGGCGTCGTTGGTCGCGAGGAAATAACGCCGACTGTCCGGTTTGATGCCATCTACAAGAACACGATAGCCCGTAATATCGAGACTCACCGCCCAGGGCTTGTCGACGAGGGCGATGCTGGCCTGACGCGGCGTGTCATCCGCCAGGGCCATGCCGGCCGCTTGCACGGTGAGGCTCAGTGCGCTCGCGAGAATCAGTCCTGTTGGCGACGCCATGGTGTCTCCTTGCCCTGTGCGCCTGGAGCGTGAATGTGGTGCGATCACTGTAGTCTAACGTCCACTCAACGAAGGCCAAAGCAAAAGTAGGAAAACCAGCGGGAAGCCTGATCGAAATGGCTGACCTGACCCTGTGGCATGATGCCCCAAGGTGGACGCCTTTGCATCGTGTTCGAGAAGGATGTATCTGTATGTCTGGCAGGCGCCTACCGATCCTGAGACGAGAGGAGCGACGATGCGTGATCGATTCATGGGCTGGCTTGGGGCTGGAACAAGCGCTATGGGGCGGAAGGGGAGAGTCATCTGTCTTTTTGCGGCGGCAGGGATCGTGCTGGCGGGAGAACCGGCTCGCGCGGTGGTGCAAGTGCTTCCGGAGATGACCGTCACGCGCGATGGTCGGACCATCACCGGTAACAAGGCAGTTCGGGCCGATCCCACGGTGCAGGAGATCCTGAAAGCCTTTGATCGTGCGGAGCGTGCTTTGGAGAAGCAGGAACTGACTGCGCTGATGCAGTTTTATGCGCCGGGGTACAACTATCACGGACTGCATGTGGAAGATGTCGCGCGCATCTGGGGCGAGGTGTTCGAACACTATCGGAAATTATCCTCGACGCATCTCTTTTCCGATATGAAGATCGTGCAAAGTGGGGAGGGGCTGCGGGTTGAACTGACCTGCACCGGAGGCCTGTACGGCACCGAGGTGCAATCAGGCGCTCGTATCACGCTGGATAGTTGGTTTCAGGAGGTTCACTATCTGGTGCGGGATGAGCAGGGCTGGCGGTTTCTCGGGAATCGAGGAAACGCGCCGCGCTCGGCTCCCTTTTCTTCTTCTCCGCACCACCCGCTTTTCTAAGCAGTCTGACGCAGACGGTCAGGCTGCTGCGGCGGAGGCGGCGGTGGCAGCGGTGCTGAGCAGCTTCTTGACGCTGGCATGGGCCAGGACGACATCCGGTGTTCGCTGCAGGGCCTCGTAGTAGCTGCGTTCAAAGCCGTCGCCCTCTTCAGAGGGGCGTAACATGTGACGAGCTTCCGACAGCAGATCCTGTGCGGCTTCAATCGTCGTCTCTTCTTGATCTTCGAGCACGACATCGATGCGAACAACGAGGTGCGACAAGGGGTGAAGCCAGGCAAACCAGGGGTCGTTCATGACGAGCTGCAAGAGTTGGCCGGCCGAGGAGATGCGCCCATAGATGCGTTCATACGTCAGTTGTTCGGAGACGATCAGAGACTTGTGCAGACCGAGGAGGCCGTGGCGGAGGTCCTTGAGGCTGCTACGAAGGTTGTCCGGAATCGGATTCGGAGACGACCAGGAGGAACGTATCATATATCACCCATCCTAACGAATCCACAGCTTCAAGCGACGGCCGTTCCCACCACAGGAATGATGCCCTCTGCAGGGCCACTCTCCGTCCTTCGTGGATACTCTATCGGCTGGTTTGCGCCGGGATTGAGCCCCCGGCCTGGTGAACAGAAGAAATTTTTCCCTGCTCCCTCTCCCGCTCGGGGGAGAAATGCTTTTTCCCCTGGAAGATGAAGTGGTTAGTTGCTCGGCGGATGACAGGGGCCTATACCTAGGGAGTCAGCCCTGCAGGGGGCATTGAAGAGGTCGGTGGGCATGGTCGAACGGCAACAGCCCGGTCAATTTCGGTGGTACGCCCGGTCGCAAGACGAACTTGGGCGCGAACTCGGCGTGGTCCTGATTGAAGGACTGGCCGAGGAGGAAGCGACGCGCCGTCTCTCCGTCCATGGTCGAAATGAGTTGCCTGAAGCCCCGCCTCCTTCTCCCTGGCGCATTCTGGGCGCGCAGTTTACCAGCCTGATTATTTGGGTGTTGATCGGCGCCGCGCTCGTATCGGGTCTGCTCGGGGAATGGATCGATGCCGGGGCGATTCTTGCCATTGTGCTGCTGAACGGGCTGCTGGGATTCCTGCAGGAGTATCGGGCGGAACAATCTCTGGCGGCGCTCAAGACGTTGGCTGTCACCTACGCCCGTGTGGTGCGGGGCGGCGTGCGTCGCACCCTGTCTTCAACGGAACTGGTTCCGGGCGACATCATTGATGTCGAGGCGGGAGACCATGTCCCCGCGGATGCGCGACTCATTCAGGCCGCCGCCCTGCGCACTCAAGAAGCCGCCCTGACCGGAGAATCCACACCCGTTGAAAAAATCAGCGCGGCCTTGCCTGACAGCGAGCTCTCTGTGGCCGATCAGCGGAACATGGTCTTTATGGGCACAACCGTCACAGGTGGAAAAGGGCGCGCGCTCATCGTGGCTACCGGCAGCAAAACTGAGCTGGGGCGCATTGCGACCTTGATGACGACGGTGCCTGTCGAGCCGACGCCGCTTCAGCGCCGCTTGGAGCAGTTCGGCCATGTGCTGCTGTTGCTCTCGCTCGGAATTGTGGTCGTCGTGTTCGGCCTGGGTTTGTGGCGGGGCGAGCCGGTGTTCGATATGTTTTTGACGGCCGTGAGTCTGGCGGTTGCGGCTATTCCAGAAGGACTCCCGGCTATTGTCACGACGACGCTGGCGCTGGGCGTGATGCGCATGGTGAGTCGCCATGCGTTGATCCGCCGCTTGCCGGCTGTTGAGACTTTAGGCGCGGCCACCGTGATTTGTACGGATAAGACCGGGACTTTGACCAGGAACGAAATGACGGTCACGCGCCTGGCCGTCGATGGTGTGGTGTTCGATGTGACGGGGGACGGGTACGCGCCGGCTGGTGAGATCATCGGCGGGGATTCCCGGCAGGGCGGGCTGCGGAATCTTCTGTGGAGCGCGTTGTTGTGTAACAGCGCCTCGCTGAAAGAGGCCGATGGAACGTGGTCGGTCGTGGGTGACCCCACGGAGGGGGCGTTGCTGGTTGCGGGCGGCAAGGCTGGATGGCGCAAAAAAGATCTGGAGGGGGCGCAACCCTTGCTGGGTGAAATTCCGTTCGATTCCGAACGCAAGATGATGACCATGGTCCGCCGTGTGGAGGGTCGGGCCGTGGCCTATGTCAAAGGCGCGCCGGATGTGCTGCTCGGCCGGTGTGACGAATACATGACGATGGCCGGTGAGGTGCGGCCGCTCACTGAGTCGATGCGCAAATCGGTCGTGTTGCTCAATCAGCAGTTCGCGCAGCAAGCCCTCCGTGTTGTCGCGCTGGCGCAGCGTCGGCTCGATTCTGAGCCGATTGAGTTTGAGTCGGAGGCGATCGAGTGCCGGTTAGTTTTCTTGGGACTGGCCGCCATGAAAGATCCGTTGCGTGCTGAAGCCAAACAGGCTGTCGATCTCTGCCGGTCGGCGGGAATTCTGACCGTGATGATTACCGGAGACCACAAGGAGACGGCCCTGGCCATTGCGCGTGAAGCTGGTTTTGCGAGCGGCCCGTCGCAGGCTCTGTCGGGTCTTGAACTGAATGCGCTCACGGATACCGAGTTGGCGGCGCGCGTGCGAACTCTGTCCGTGTATGCGCGGGTGTCGGCGGACCACAAGCTGCGCATCGTCAAGGCCTGGCGGGCGCAAGGTGCGGTCGTGGCGATGACGGGTGACGGGGTGAATGACGCTCCGGCGATACGCGAAGCGGATATCGGTATTGCCATGGGTATGACCGGAACGGATGTGACCAAGGATGCGTCAGACATGGTCGTGACCGACGACAACTTCGCCTCGATTGCGGCAGCGGTCGAAGAGGGCCGCAGCATTTACGAGAACATCCGTAAAGCGGTGCACTATCTGCTGTCGTGCAATTTGAGCGAGGTGCTGGTAATGCTGGGGAGCACGTTGTTGGGGTGGCCCCTGCCGCTGCTTCCGATCCACATTCTTTGGATCAATCTGGTCACTGACGGATTTCCTGCCTTGGCCCTCGCCGTCGATCCCAAAGATCCCGATGTCATGAAGCGGCCGCCACGGGATCCGCAGGCACCACTGCTGGATCGTGAACGGTTTTTGGCGGTCTGCCTTCAGGGCACGGTGATGGCCGTGGCGACCCTCGCGGTCTTTGGAATCACCTTGTCCGTCTTGAAAGATGATCTGCCGTTTGCCAGGACCATGACGTTTACGGTGCTGGTGCTCGTGCAACTACTTCACGCGTTCACCTGTCGCAATGATCGGTACTCGCTGTTTCAGATCGGGATTACGACCAATCGGATGCTGGTGGGTGCAGTGCTCGTCTCAGCATTTCTGCAGGCGGGTATTCTGCTGAGCTCTTGGGGACAGAAGATTTTTAATGTCGTCCCGCTGCGGGCCGACGAATGGTGGCTGATGGCCGGGCTGGGTATTTTGCCGTTCTTGATGATGGAACTGGGGAAGGCCTGGAAGCGGGCGTGGAGCCGGCGGATGGGCATGCCTATGGCGTGAGTTTCGGTGTTGCCCAAATCGTCGTAAGGGGATGTGCCTGCCGGCTATTTCCGACCGGTTTCGCCCCGTACAGATCCGTGAGAGTCCGCAGCAATCCGTAGTGATCCGTCGGCTCCCCGTACCGTCCCGCCCGCACCATCGGACCTACCAGAATGGTAGCGATGTGATTGTCTGATTTTCCGTTGTCCTCGTCCCACGTCACGATCAACAGACTGTTGTGGGTTTCCGCCCACTGCACATAGCGATCGAGGTTGGTCCGGAGCCATTGGTCCGCGCGGGCGATGCGGTCGGGATCGTTCCCGTGGTGCATGTCGTTCTCTTGATTGGGGACTACGATGCTGACGGTCGGGAGGGTGCGAAAATCCGTCGGGAAATCTGTAAAAGGACGATTGCTGTCGGAGGAGACGCTGTTGATGGGGGACAATTGCCAATCGACCCAGGGGTTGTGTTTGCGCGCGTAAGCGCCTGCCATACAGTCGGTCGCACCGACGGCGGGAAGATCTTCAGCGTACCCGACAAAGGATTGTCCGACTTGCGCCAGGGTGCTGGACAGATTCGGAGCCGTTAACGAAGTCGGGCAGGTATTGCCATTGACGCCGTCGATTGTGCCGGCAAACAAGGCGATATAGTTCGGTTGACTGGGATGGGTGACGCCGTAGGAATTGGTCAGCAACGCGCCTTTTCGCGCCAGCATATTGAGGTACGGAGCGGCCGGTGAATCGATGACCTGGGCGAACGAGTGGTTTTCCTCGATCACAATGACAACATGGTCTGGCCGGGGCAATGGCGGCTGAGCGGAAAGTGGACCAATCCAACAGAGGAACGTCACCACCATTACGATCGCCGCGACCTGCCTGTGCATGGGGGCCTCGCTCGTGATTAAACCGGTAGTTCGCTGAGTCGTAACGTGTACAGATAGTGGTACAAGCCACGCTGCTCCAGCAGTGCGGCATGGGTCCCTTCTTCCACGATCTTCCCCTTATTCAGAACCAGAATGCGATCGGCGCGTTGAATGGTGCTGAGCCGGTGCGCCACGACGAAGGTGGTGCGGTTGACCATTAGGCGCTCTAACGCCTCCTGCACCAGCCGTTCGGACTCCGTATCCAGGGCGGAGGTGGCCTCGTCGAGCAAGAGAATGCGGGGGTTCTTGAGGATCGCTCGCGCAATCGCGACACGTTGCCGTTGACCGCCGGACAAGTTGATGCCTTTTTCTCCGACAATCGTTTGGTAACCATCCGGAAATCCCACGATGAACTCGTGGGCATGCGCGGCCTTGCTGGCGGCAATCATCTCTTCTTCGCTGGCGTCTTCACGTCCGTACCGAATGTTGTCCCGGATGGGCCCGCCGAACAGGATCGTATCTTGCGGCACCAGCGCGATCTGGCGGTACAGGCTGTCGAGGCGAACGTCTTTGACATCGTGGCCGTCCACCGTGAGCCGTCCGGCGGTCGGGTCGTAGAATCGATGCAAGAGGTTCATGATCGTCGTCTTGCCTGACCCGGTGGGACCGACGATCGCAATCAACTCGCCGGGCTTGGCCTCGAAGGAGAGGTCCGAGAGGATCGGCTGCCGGGGATCGTAGGCAAAGCTGATGTG
>WBZQ01001226.1_pt1 | contig 18231 bp, 28 predicted proteins | sample 5204251 | NCBI WGS metagenome assembly WBZQ01 (sample SAMN12412402, study PRJNA552823) | activated sludge metagenome | isolation source: activated sludge from nitrification reactor of wastewater treatment plant... | place: USA: Virginia | collected 2017-09 | reverse complement strand
AAATGGGACGCGCCGACGCGCCGCCCCCATTTCTCCGTCGATAAAACCAATTTCTCCGACGGAAAACCCCCAAAATTCATTTTCCGTCGAACCTCCGACGGTAAAAATCCCCACCCCTCACAAAAACACCCCTTGCTATGACTATGATCATCGTGTATACTATCCCCAACCACCACCTGGAGGTGCCATTCATGCCTAGCCATAAAACGATCCACCAACACGAACACGAATCTCGCGTCATCGGCGAGGCCTACGAGGCCATTATCATCCACTTCCCCGCCACAATCTTTACCCCCGAGTTGCGCCAACTTGTTTTAATGAATCTCCGCATCGTCTACCACGAAGGCGGTCGCGCCGCCCTGTCTGAAATGGCTGGCGAATCCAAAAAAGCGGTCGTGTTGGTGGAGCGCGCCCGATGAAAACGTGTAAACGCTGTGGATTCAAATGGAAGCCGCGAGTGACGCGGCCTAAAGAGTGTCCCCGCTGTAAATCGCGGCGGTGGAACTTCAAAAAACGGAAGTGAGGGGGCTGTTATGGCTCATTGCGAAGATTTCCCTTGTTGTGGCCACGAAAACGGGGGTTGTCCCGACGAATCCGGGCGTTTTCCTTGTGTTCGTTGTGGGAACCGAATTCCGCGCAATTCTCGATCACAAGTTTTGTGTCGGGACTGTTTGCGTCCCCGCCGTGGTCTTCAACATGATTTAACGGGCCAAGATGACGAGGTTTTTTCATGATCCCCCCCAACACAAGCCGTCTATCCCGCGCGGGCCGTCGTTTCCGCGTGGTCTATCGGATAGGGGGAGGGATCGAGCGCAAGATATTCTTCGAAACAAAGCCCTTGGCGGAAGCCTTCCGCGAAGATTTTGCGCGGTTGGTTTTGATCCGCAAAGCCGGGTGGGAGCGGATGGTTTACAATCGGGAGATGGACGTGCGGGTTAAGTTGAGCTAGTTTTACCCCCCACGGGTGAAATCTTTGACGGGATAACCCCCGTGGGGGAATTTTGAATGGTGAGGGGCTCTAAAATGACTTATCTGTTGATGCTCTATTTGGTTGCTGGGGCCGGAGCGCGGACCACGGCGACGCCTATGGAGACGGTGGAGTTTGGGAGTTTGGGGGACTGTAACGACGCGTTGGTCAAGGCGCGGAGCGAGCCGCGCCCGCACAACGTGGCGGTGTATGGGTTTTGTTTGGAGGTCAAATAATGCGCCGATTACGTGGGGACGAAATTGATCATCTGGCGTCTCTTCCTAGAGTAAAGCGGGCGAGCGTTCTCAATTTTCTGGCCTCTCTACCGCTAGAAATTGGCTGGGCGAATAATCTTGCCAATTTGGATAGAGACGCGAAAGTTTATAGGTGGAATGTGGAGACGCGGCGAGCCATTGAAGCAGGAATTGAAGTTGCTTATACCGAAGAAGAGGATGGCCCAGAGATTTGGTGGGAAGATGGGAGCGAAAAGCGAGGGGGCCATATTGAGATAAAAGGGACTTTCACTGATTAAAAAACCCCGCCCGGCTCCCAGGGGCGAACCTAGAGCCGGGCGAGTGACCGCTTAGGGGTGTTTTGGTGGTGGCCCCAGCGGGAAATCTACTTAATTTCGCCCCAGCGGGCCTTGGCGGCGTTCAAAAGGCCCAAAATTTGCGATTCCAGGGCCGTCACCCGTTTTTCAAGGCTTTCTACCTTTCCCCCCACTTCCCCCTCTCCTACCCCCATTTTTGATGGTTTGGCGTGGGTTTCCGCGTGTGTCTCTGTCTTTTTGGCCATGAAATCACTCTCCTGTTATGTCTTCCACTGAAAAATCGAGGTTTACAAAGCGGTTAGGGGGGCATTGTCTCGCCGTTTCGGAGAGGGCGCGAGCGGCCATTTGCTCTTCAATTTTCAAAAGGTGTTCGCGCTTTTTGGCGTAGGCGAGGCGGAGGTGGGCGAGCAGGGCGGCTTTTGACCCCGCGCTAAGGTCTCCGGATTCCTCAAGGATCAAAGACACGTCCGAGGCCCGGATATAGAGGGACATTTCGGGAAGATGGAACGTGATCGAGATAATGTCACCGTCCAAGCTCCAGCTGATGGAATATTTGACCATCAACATACGTTTCCGACGACAAAACCCACCCCCATATTTTGGTAAGTGGAATATTTACCCATTGCCGTGGCCGCTTTCTTTGTGCCCGCCGTTGCGGGGTTTGTCGGATTCGCGGCGGCGGGAGACGATTTGGGCGAGTTTTTCGTTATGTTCGACGATGGCCAGGGCCATTTTGTGGATGGTTGAGTCCATCTTTTCGAGGGACTTATTGAGGCGGACCAACACATAGGCGCAAACGACGGCGGGAAAGCCGATTGTACCGGTGAGGCGGACAATTGTTTCAAAGTCGACGACCACGAAACACCCCCACGATTTTACTCACGATTTTTACCCAAAAACCAAAGAAATCCGGCGAGGGCCGCGCCGAAGAAGAGGGGGGCAATTCCAGCGGGTGAGGTTCCGCTCCCGGCTGTTCCGCGGTGGGCGGGGATTTCGGTTCCGCCAATATAAATGGATTGGGCCAATAGGGAAGCGGCGGAAGGACTTTTTTTTTAAGCGCGTCGGCGATTTCGGCCATTTTGTGGGAGTCGCGGCGGTCCTGGGCTTGGTAGTAAGCGATGTAAGCCAAGACGCGATCCACGTAAGGTTGATTGGCGTAGACCCAAGAGGGTTTGGGTTCGCCGTAAATTTTGATGATGGTGGGGGTGGTTTTCGATGCGGGGCGAGGGTGTCCCATGTTATAAGAGGCCACGGCGTCGGGGAGGTTTTTGTATTTCAAAATAAGGTCTCGAAGAAAACGCGCCCCGTAATTGGCGTTGATGGTGGGATCAAAAAGGTCGTCGGGTTTTCCGCGAAATCCGACTGCCTGGGCTGTGCGGTTTAAGATTTGGAGAAGGCCGCGCGAGGCGTCGTTAATTTGGGGTTCGGCGCGGAAGGCTTTGGGGTTAAAGGCGGATTCCATCCCAGCCAGGCCTTTAAGAACGGGGACGGGAACGCCCGTGGCGTGGGACGCTGAAAGAAAGGCATGGTTGTAGGTGTCTTCGTTCTTAAAAAGGCCCATCAAATTCCTCCCCAGTGAATTGAATCACAACAAAGGTAAATCAAGGGCAGTCCACATGGGAAACGCTCCCGAAAAAAGTTGAGTGGAGCCTAAAAATAAAACGGTTTGTTGGGTCCCCGCTAGGGTGACAAAAGGCGCGCCGTTGATTGTTTGGGCTCCGAAAGTTGTGTTAGGCAAAACCCGCAAAACATTGGCGTTGGCCACGTCGCGGATGACGTAAAGGAAAAGGGGGCTTGCGCTGTTTTGGTGAGGAAGAATAAGGTCAACGGAATTTTGATCCATGCGACAAACGGCGACGGCGGAACGGCGCCCTGTCTGGTCGAAGTAGGTGAGGAAGTCCCAATCAAAAACGGTGGGGGTGGGAGGCCCGGGCTGGGACTGGACAACCTGGTCGATTGCGGCGGGGTTTCGGTCGGTGTAGTTGCCTTGATCGTCAACGCTAAAAATAGTCGCGCCGCTGGCTTTTCGGACAAAAAACGAGGCCCCATCTACGTTGGCGAGGTTGATCACGGAGTTGCCATTTATGTCGATTCCGTAGCCAGTGACGTGCCCTTGCTTGTTGGGGGCGCGGAATTGGTAAGTGCCGCCCTGGTCCGGGTCGGGGAATGAGGTCATAAATTATTGGAGAGGAACCATATATTTGAACCAAAAGAAACCATTGTGACAAATTGGTCAGTGCCGAGGTTAAAGGAAAGAGGCGTGGGGGCGGAATTGTTGATAAAAAAATCGCCGGGGTTTAAGACAATTTGGACATCCACGCCAAACCCAGGATCGGCCATAGCGAAATAGAGAATACGCCCCGGGTTGAGGGAGGCCGCTGGGAGTTGAATATTGATGGTATTGGCGTCGGGCGGCTCCACCAAAACAAGGTTGTTGGTTGGCGAAAGAGGCGTGGAGGCGTTGACGGTTTGGACTGTCTGTGGGCCGGGCGGTGGCGGGACAAATCCGCTCTCGGGGACGTTAAAAATGGGAAGTCCCGAGGCGTCCAATACATCGAATCCGTTACCCGCTGTTTTGACAAGTGCCCGTGGCGAGGGGCCGGATTCTATGCCAAATTGGGCTTGTTTCCCCCGCCCGTTATTTGCGCGAAAGAAATAAGACCCATCTTGGTCGGGGTCGGGGAATGAGGTCATGGAAAAAGGGGAGGAGCGAAGGCCCCCCAACCGCCCGAGCCGGGGCCGATGAGCATCATAAGTTGAAAATTGGTTGTAAACACCTTAGGCGCGTTGACCAGGTTGATGGGATCCGCGCCGTTGGGAACGACGGTGAGAGGAAAAGGAAGCGGGGCACCGACGGGAGAGCCGAAGGGATCGACCGCGAGGATATAGAAAAAATACCCCGTGCCCCCGAGCGTGGTGGGCATATTAATTGTGACGGGAGCGACCATAACCCCCGCGATGATGGATTTTGAGGGGTCGGCATCGACCACGTAGGGGTTGGGAGGGTTGGGGGGTATGGCCAATTGAAGTTGGGGGACGTTGACAAGGGTGTTTCGGCCATCCGGCTCAATTAACGCGCATTGAGAGCCGTCGGACTTTTGAATTTGAAGCCCACCGTTTCCCGCCATGCGGATAATGGTGGTTGAAAGGGCGTCGTTGAGCGTCCCGAAAAACGACAAGCGGCCTTTCGCGTTGGGGGCGCGAAAGGCGTAAGAACCGCTCTGGTCAGGGTCGGGGAACGAGGTCATGTGAAAAGTTGAATTAAGTGAAGGTTGGCCGTAACGTAAACATTCATACCGCCCCCCGCTGAAACGATTTCCCAACCACCAACGATGTTTATGGGGGTGTTGGCCTTGATAATTTTGGGGTTTTGATTAAAATCAAGGCTCAAATTCGAAACAGAACCGCCGCCGATAGAGTCGCATTTCATAGCGGTGGAAAGGTAAATTTCGTTTTGATTTTGAAAAGGACCGCCACTGGGGGAGATAGCGGACAATATCCCCCGTGTGATATCGACATAGGCGAGGCCATCGACCGTTGGGCCGAAAACCAAATTATTCCAACCAACCCCCGAAAAGGAAATGCGCGTTAAAATATAATCTTGGTCGGCAATCCATTGACCAATAACGGCATCTCTCAAAACAACGGGTCCCGGTCCGGCCCCGGCGCTGGCGGTAATTGTTTGAATGATCGGATCGGTCGATTCGTAACATTTTCGCCGATTGTTTAATTCTTGTGCGCCCCAAATATTTGAGCCCATAATTTCCCCCTTTTAGCGGTAGACCTTTGCGCCCTCAAAAACAATTTGAACAGAGTTGGGGGCACCCGACAAGTCGCGGATTTCCACGTTGATGGTGTTATTTCGCGCCACGAGGCGGGGGCGCGCGAGGAAGTTTGGAAGCTGGGCGGTTCCCGCTATGTTCCCATTGGTTTGTTCGTTGTCGGTCCAATAATCTTGCGCGCCCGAATCGGAGACTTTAATGGTGTAAGCTCCGGCTTGTGTGGAAACAATTTTGCGAACTAGAAAATCACTATCCGCGTCCACGCGAACGATGCCGGTCAATGTGTCATTACCCGCCAATGGAATATTAATGACGTATTGATACCAAACGAGAACAGCTCCGCCCAACATAGAAACGGGTGGGTTTTTAAGATCAAAGCAACGGTATCCAATTAAAGAAACTTGAACCACGTTGGTTAGAAGGCCGGAGGTGTCCGTGATTTGGAGTTGAATATTCGAGGAGGGAGGCATTATCACAGGATCCGCCAAACGGTTCGGAAATTGAATCGTTCCGAAGATGTTTGCGTTTCCTACGGGCGCGCTTGAAAAAACTCGCCCGGTTGCGCCGTTAATTAAATTCGCCAGAAAGGTCCCCGACTGTGTCGACGTTAATTTTTTCAAAACAAAATAGCTGTCGGAGTAAATGGGAATATTGACATTCGCCGTTTGCCCCGTAAGAAGGGTGGTTAGGGGGGTAGAAAAATGGAAATATTGAAAAGATTTCCCCCCTTTCAAATAATCCGAAAAATCCGGGCAAGTGTTGCAAGGTTTACGTTGATTCATAGTATTTTCCTCCCCATTCTGGGTAATAATTAAAAATTTGTCGCGGAGAGGTTTCCCTCTCCGCGCCGCGTGAAAAGGTCTTTCGGGGTTGCGGACGCCCCACGGCTATTTATTGCTCTGGGCGGTACATCACGCCGTCCAGCATCATCCCCAACCGAATGGCGTTGGTGGTGACGGGTTGCGGCGATTTGGGGAAGCCCACAGAGCCTTCGAAACTTGTTTGAGTTTCGAGAGGCAAGGCGTCGGGGTATCCCTCATTCCACGACGGCATACCGTTCGACACAAACGCGTTGCTGATCGTTGTGGCCGCGACGGTCGTAGCCGCCGACAAGGCCCCATAGAGGCCGTAACCGGCGGGGAACTTGGCGATGGGGGCCACGCGGAGATACTCTTTGTTCAAGAGTTTGAAGAGGACCAAACCGCGCAAAGTGACTTTGGCGATATCGTCCACTTTCGATTCCACCGCGCCGTCGGTCACTGAACCCACCGGAATGGTTTCGTTGGTGATCGTGGTCACGGGAACATGGATTTTCCGAACCAAAAAGCGGTTTGGGGCGGACAGAAGTCCAGCCTGATACATGTTCGTGTCTTCTTCAGAGGCGGCTGCCCCGGTGTCGGGGTCTTGGGCGCCCACGGGGACGTTAAAGAACGTGTATTTCACGCTCAACGTGCCCGCCGCCAAGTTTTTGTGGTGGAAGAGGGTATAAGGAATCGCCTCTTCACCCTGTCGCAACATGGCGAATCGTTGAAGCTTGTCGCTTAGTACGGTCTGCATGTTTTTTCTCCTTTTAGTCGGGGTGTGTCCCCGGTGGTTCTATTTACTCACCTTGGGCCGTTGGTTATTAACCAATGGTCACACCCTCTTCGGAGAGGGTGTAGAGGTTCATTCCGGCATCACTCGGGGCGGGAAGTTCCCCACCCGATTCGCCGCCGGAAAGCGTGTAGAGGGCGAATTCCGCCTCACCGTCGGACAATTTGACGCCCGCGACGGATAAAATATCGTCCATGACTTTGGGCATCTGAACGGCCAACCACGCGGTGGCGGCGGTGTCCGACTTCATGAATTTCTTGATCAGCATGCCGCCAAAAACGCCGACGGCCAAACGCGTGGCCGCGCGGGGAATGGGGTTGCTGGTCAAAGCGGCGGGGAGGAACGACAGTCCCCGCGCCACAATCAGATTTGACGCGACCGCTCCGGCAGTGACCGCGCCGAGATATTTCAGCGTGGGCAATCCCGAGAGCGATAACGGGTTACGGGTATAGGAAGACCGTCGGCGCATAATGCGGCGCGGCGGATTGGCCCCCAAAATAATGGGGTTCCGTCGGCGTCGATAGCTCCGGCGTTTGGAAACGGCGCGACGGGCTTTGGACACCTTAACCCGGCGAACCTTGCGTGTTTTCTTTCTCATGGGTTCAGCTCCTTTTTGGGCCGGGGAAGCCCGGCGTTTCGATACACTTTTTTTCCGTTTCTTTCCCCATCGTCCCGTCTTGGCAACGCGGAAAAGGGTTTCGTCGTGGGGTGGGAAGTGGACCCGTGTGGGCGGGTTTTTCTTCTTTTTGCGGCGAGGGTTAAGCCCATACGCCAACAGGCGGCGCGGTGGGTTTACCAAAAAAGGTTCTAAAGGCATTTTAATCCTCCTGATTTTCTTCGATACTTAAAATTTCTTGCAAGTCGGACAACGCCCCCAAAATTTCGTCTTGCACGGCGGGGGGACATTGCGAAAAACTGGCTTTGTGCCTCACCACATGGTTGAGGCTATCAATGGCGTTTTGAAGAAGGTCCCAAGATTCGTCGCTCATGCCTGAAAATTCCTCCAGATGTCCTTTTTCCCCTGAAGCAAAACCGTCCGTTTGGGAATTTGGGTCGTTTGGCCGTCGGGCGTTTGAATGACCGTTTTCGCGGGAAGCCCGATTTGTTTAACCCCTCGCTTAAACGTGTGGACAAATTTTTGACCTTTATAGGGTCCGCCCGTTTTCTTCATGAAAATCTTTTCGGTCTGTCCATAAATTTCGACGGGGCCTTTTCCGCCGTGGGGTGGGTTTTGGCGCGGCGAAGATTCAACCTTCAAAACCGCCGATAAGGGACATTTTTCCGCCGCGCAAACAATACGAACGGCCTCGGACTTGTTACGTGCGGATGTTTTTATTCGCACAATCCCTAAATCGTGGCGAAGTGAGACAACGAAAGATTTTGAGGGGTTAGGACTTCGGAAATAAGGAATCCCCCCATCTTCCCCCATGTGGGAAAGCAACGCCCGGACCATTTTCTCCGCCTTCGCGGGGGGAATTCCTTGAGCCAACAATTCCCGGTAATGATCCCGCGCCAAGGTCCCCGCCCCCCGCGTGGTGGGGTTTCCAACCCGAGGGTTTTTCTCAACTCTTTTTTTAGGGTGCCGAACGGTCAACCCGATATAATTCGCGTATTCGACAGCGGAAGCGTGCCAATTTCGTGGGTTTAAGAATCCCTCTTCCACCGCTTGGGCGACCTCATCGTCCCACCATTCGCCGATTTCTTCCCCGTGTAAATCAGTCAATCCAACAAAGGACCTATCGCGTTCGAACCAGGTATCAATTTTGGTGTTGTAGACCGTCCAACGGGGCGGGTTCCCCCGGTAGGCCCGGCGAATACTGGCCGCTTGCGTTTTCAGTTCCCGAAACGCCCGCCGCGTGGCCCGTGCGGTGTTCATCCCTTTGCGCACGTATTGCGCCGCCAACAACATGGGCGAAATGGTGGGGTTCTTCATGATTTTTGGGTTTTGGGCGCGGACATGTTTGACCGCCAACAAGTCGCCGCACAAGCGGCAAACGATATTTCCTTCCTCATCGTTTCCGTGTTTTTCCAAGTCACCGCTTTTTTCACAATAGACGGTATCCTTCCCCGTGTAAGTGTGTTTCGCGTCAATGCGAAAAGGCTTGTCGTAAAGCGGCGGGTTTTTCTTGGGGGCCGCGCCCCACCCACGGTCAATCACAAAAATCACCCAAGGCGTTCGCTCCCCACCGTCGGAAATAGAGTGTTTCACCTTGACCGAATGGTGAGGGGCCGAGGTTTGATAGTCCCGGGCGGTCGCCACCGCCATTTCGCGGGTCGGAAAAGCGTCGTAGGGTTGCCACGTTTTGCCCATTGTTACCCCCGGCGCCCGGCCAGTCCCTGAACAATCCGGGGAAAGAAATAAAACGCCGCCACCGCGACGGCCCCAACCATTAAAGGCCCTTTGAGCGGCGAGGCCACCGAAGAAACCAACGTCCCCAAAGTCCCTTGGATAATTTGGGACACTCGCGGCAAATACCCCTGACCCGACGCCGCCGACTCGGTGCCGCGGACCTCGTTCAACAAGTTTGTTACGTCTTTGTTCTGTGCCAAAATCCGCGCCGTCACCCCCGCCCCTTCCTGGCCCAACGCCGTGATTTGGGACAAGACTTGACCGATGATTTCGTATTGGCGGGTTCCCCACCCCACCATCGACGTAAACGACACATTTCGAAGGAATGAATACTCGGGGCGCGTCTCAATAGTTGTCTTGAGCGTGGAGAGCCGCCCGAGTAAATTTTGCGCTTGCCCCTCAATGTTCGTCTGAATCTGCTCCAACGCCCCCGCCTTGGATACCAACGCCTGGGCCGTTGGGGCCACGCCCGAAATACCCGTCAACGCCCGGGCGCGGATTTTTGCGTCCTCAATCTTTTGGGAGTTTTGAAGAAACGCTCCAATTCGGCCCTTGACCTCCACGATCAGCGAGTTTAAGGCCCCCGTGCCTTGCGTAATTGTCGAAAGTGTGACGGCCATTTAAGAGGCCCTCCGCATCAACTTAATCAGAAAATAAGCCCCCACAGCCACGCCCCCATAAACGGCCCAGGCGGGTATCGCGGGCTTGGGCGGCGGAACGTAAGCGGGCGGCGGCGCGGGCGGATTGACCCCTTGCATCGTGGGCGGTTGAACGTAAGGCTTGGCCTTGTCCACCGCCGCCACCACGCGGTTGGCATTGGATTGCAACTTGCTAATCCCCCGCGTCAACCACACGGGCGGGAACGCGCCTAAATTGGAATCACGGTAATACATAGGCACCACCTTGACCACAGAATGAATTGGCAAAAATTTGGAAAGCCCCAAGAGCGCGGGGGCCGCGTTGAGCGGCTCCCCGTCCCGAACGGCATCGGTCGTTTTTAAGACCGCCGAGGCCAGTGAAAAACCGTCTTGAGCCGTCCAGTCCATTATCGTCTCGCATGTTTTTTAAGTCCGAAAAACAAAGCCAACGCCGCCGCGCCGAGAAGTAACGGCGGCACTTTACCGGGAAAGCCGGAAATCCCCGCCTTGGTCATCCCTTCCCCTTCTTCGGGAAGAGGGGCCGCCCCTCCGCCGCCCGAAGGCGCAAAGGCCGCGCCCGACGCCCCCGCCTCGTTAGGCACTGTCGCGCCGTCGGGGATAAGCCCGCCCCCCGAATCGGAGGGGGAACCCGCCGGCAGTATCCCGGCGTTTCGCGCCTCTTCGGCGGTTGTTTCCACAATTTCCCCCGCCGCGCCCTTCTTTTTAAGAAGTCCCCCAAACAACTTGGCCCCCGCCGCGCCCTTGGTCCCCAAAAACTTCCCCGCCGTCAAAAGACCTTTCCCCGCAAACGCCGCGCCCTTGGCCGCCACGCCAAAAGCCGCCGGGGCAATCATGGCCCCACCAATAATTTGCGCCCCAATTCGCCCCGCCTTAACCAACCCCACTTCCTTCCCACGAATCCCCAAGGCTTTATTGACGCCGTGTTTGACCCCCACCGCTTGCAAGGCCGAGGCCGTCACAATCCGCGCCGGGGCCGTGGCCACCCGCGCCACTTTTTTAAGGGCCTTCTTGAATTTGAACTTCCCCAGCCCGCCGTCCCATTCATATTCGGCGAGCGCAAAACCGCCGTCAACGGTCGGCACAACTTTTTTGAGCGTGTAAGGCGTCCCCACATGAATCCGCCGATTCCACGCCATGCCCACCCGCCGCCGTCGGGCGGCGCGGGACTTTGCGCGAGGTGAAAGAAGAGGACCGCGAGACAGTGTATACATCGTTACCCCCTCACCGCCCCAGTCATGACGGGGCCGTAAGCGTAGAAATTATTTCGGCGGGCGGGATTGACCTTCGCCTTTTTAAGTTTGAAAACGCCAGTCTGGCGTTTGGGCTTGTTTACGCAATCGCATTTGGGCAACTTGTTGTAATGATAAGCGGACAGGGTATACACTAGGGCATCACCTCGAAATATTTCGTTCGCGTCGCGGGAAAGCTCTTCCCAAAAGGCACGCGCTTGCTTGTCAATTCCAACGGTATCCATCCCTTGGTCCCTCGGGCTTCCACGCGGATATGATCCCATCGGCCTTGATTTTTGGGCGACGCGATAACCGCAAACCGCGCCGGAACCCCCACCGACATAAGCCACGCCGCCCCCAACGCCGCAAAATCGTCGCAATCGCCGAAACTTGTTCCGGCCTGAATAAACCGCCGACTGTGCAAGTGGGGGGCCATTGTCTGTTCAATATTGAAGGTGTCGGGGACAAACGACATTCGATTGCGGATCGTTTGGTAAATCGCTCGGATGTATCCGTCGGTGTCCGTCGGAGGGACGCCCGCGACCGCGTAGACGGCGGAGCGTTTCGTTTCGGGGTGTTTGAGGCTTTCCTCAACCATCCGCTGGAGGACGCGGACGGTATCCCCCACCGCGCCGGGGCCGCTTCCGAGGGTAATGTAGCGGCCCGGCTCTTCCTTCGCCAGTGGGTCGTTGACATACACTATTTGACCTCAATGGGCGGCGCGTGATTTTCCACCACTTCCGTCGCCGCGCTTTCCCCGCCGTCGGCGTCGTATTGCGCCAAAATCGCTTCCGCCAACGCCTTAAACCAGTCGCTCAAAACCGCCTCTTTCCCTATCGCGGGCTCGAATTTGGAGAGGTAGGCAATCATGTCATCGCGCCCCACCACGTCCAAGAGCATGGCGTCATACGCCTCGGGAACCAACCCCAACACTTTTTCCGCCCACTTGGCCACGGGCTCTTTAAGCCGCGCCGCGTTGACAAGCTGAGGCACATAATAGTTATAGAGGGGGTGCCTCTTGACCGCTTTCACGTCGTCCATATTCGCTTCCTCCGCGTCGGGGGTCGGCTCGGCCAGTTTTGGGAAAACCGCTTTCGGCTCGGTCGGCGCGGGCGTCGCGGCGGGGGCCGTAGGTCCTGCCCCGCGATTGGCCGACTTCTCCAACACGCTGACCAACGGCTTTCCCACCGTCTCCACCAATTTATCGAACGTGGATGGCGGTTCCGCCCCCGCGTTCAAATTGCGCCCCATCTCCAACCCCTTCAAAAAGAGTTCGACCGAACCGCCCGCGTCGGACCCGCCCCCCGATTTTCGGGAAAAAATTTCACCCAACAAGGCCAAGTCCTGGGCCGTGTTTAAGAACCCCTTATTTCCGCCTTGGCTGTTGAGCATGATTTTCATCATTTCCATCATGTCTTGGCGCGACGCCTGAATCATGGCCGTCGTTTGTTGTTGCATCGCCGCCAAAACCCCCGTCAACCCTTCCATCGGATTGTCTGGCTTTCCATAAAATTTCGGGTCAAACGCCTGGGTGACGCGCCGAACTTCGTCGCCATGTTCGTTTTTGAAAATAATCAAGAAATACCCGCCGCCCGCCGTGCGGGCCACTTCTTCCATCCGATCCGGCCATTCGGTAATCGGCCAATCGCCCACTTTGAATTTTTTGCCGTTGTCCACCCGCCACACGTGGAACTTGGCTGTTGGGTCCAGCTCCTCCGCTATCGCTTCAATCTTTTCCACGACCGCCGACGTTCCGGGCCGCTCATCGAAATTTTTGTCCAAGAGTCCCAAGTCATTGGGGTCCAAGGCCTCATCGTCTTCTTCCGCCCCTTCAATCTCGCGCTTCATGCGGATATTTTCCGCCTTGCGCTCCAAAACCTTTTTCTCTTCCTCCGCCATGACCTTTTCGCGCCGAAGCTCCGCCTCTTTCAACGCCAACGAATCGGGTTTCTTTTTACGCGACAAAACCCGGATTGTATTTTCCGGGTCTTGCGGAACATTTCCCAAATCCAATATTTTGCGTCTTCCCATAATCTCCACCTCGCCCCTTGATTTTGTGAAAGGGGGGACGAATGTCCCACCGGGACGAATGTCCCACCGGGACGAATGTCCCACCGGGACGAATGTCCCCCCTCAAAAACAAAACCCCCGTGGATCGGCGAAGACGGGAATCGTTCGCTCGCCCCACGGGGGTTCTCATACACGGGGAGACTTGTTTAAGGTCCACCCCCACCAATGGAAAATATAGCGCGGATAGCCCTTAAAGTCAACCCCTTTTGGTCAAACTCAAAAATTCTTCCCGCATGACGAAATCGCCGGGCCGCTCTTTTCGTTTAAGCCCTTCCCGCAACCCAACCACGTGCTGGTATTTGTAAATCAGTCCACCGTCCCGGAGTAAAGCCTCCCGCGCGTCGTGATACTCTTTTAATTTGCCCTTAAACCCATGCATAGCGAACTTCCGCAACGGGTGCCCCTCATGGCTTAACCCCTGAACCCCAGGCTTTGAATTTTCGGCGTCGTAGTGTAGATATAACTTGTTGCGGAAAATGTAACACGGCCCTTGAACCTCTTTCTTCCATCCCCCCAGCCCCGGCACTTCTTCGATGGGCATGACCGTCTTTATCGAGTCCGTCGAACTGTGGAGAGCCTGATACTTTGTTTCCAGCCCCCACAAAACCGCCCGCACATACCCCGTGATTAAGGTCGCCACAAACGGATTGTAAAGGCCCCCCGCAATATGGTCCGTCTCCACCTGGACGTATTTTTCTAAAACAGAATCCCAACGAAAGTCCTGACGAATCAGCATTTCGTCCCCCTCCGCGTTCGCCACCCAACAAAGATGGTGCCTTTCCACCGTCCCCACAAACTTCCCATAAAGGCTGTTTAAGGCCAACTTGTAAAAATTGTAATTCGGATCATCCTTCGGCGTCGTTTCTTTCAGCTTATAGAAATTATTCACGTATTCCGTGAAGGGATTTTTGAAGTCCTTCGGAACAACCCCCGGCGCCCAAGCCCAGCCCGGAGACGCTGTGATGATGATCTCGGGGCACTCCAGGGCCAACGCCGTTTCATACCCCGTAGTCCACACGTCCTTAAAGTCCCCATCAACCCGTTTGAATTTGTGATCAAAAATAAGCGGGTATTTCATCCGGGGATCGACCTTCCCCGACAAACAAAAAATCCCCACCATCCCTGGCCTATACTCATTCACCCGCACATAGTCCCCGTGAATCATGTCGGGCAGTTGCGCCATCGCCGCCGGATACGCGGAATTAATATCCACCTCCACACAATTCGGATAAAGCCCAGGAAGCCCATAGAAACCATTCTTCCCCCCGTGGTAGGACAGCTCCGCCGCCTTTTGACATTCTTCCGGCGGAAACTTAATTAAATCCTCCGCCCCCATGAAGTGATGCCGAAACACACGCCCCGCAAATTGAGGCAAAGACACCGACGGCCTCACCGCGTAACGGTCGTGAATCTCCATGATTTTAAGACCCAACGCCCGAACCGCCACGGCGTCTTGAATCGCGTATTTCTCAAACGCCTCCCCCTTAATTCTCTTGGTCCCCAACCCCTTCGGGGCCTCCATTTTTACCTCGGGAATGTGAAACATCGTAAGTGACCGCGACAAGCTCGCGTGGGTGAACGCCATCGAATCGTAAAGCAATAACCGCCGCGCCGTCTCAAATTTCGCCTCGTCCCCGCTCAAATAGTGCCGCCCCCATTCGAACTTGGCCGCGTTCACCTTCCCAAAAAGGATTTTGATTTTTAACACCTCGGCGATTTCTTCCTGCTCGTACCACTTCCGAGGCAGTTTTGTCCCATTCGCCGCCTTCCACAACTCAATATCGTTGTGTTGTTCGTAAAACTCTTCGTGGTCCCCCCAGAAAAGAACGGGCAGATCAAAATTCAAATTGTGGACGTAACACACGTTCACCTTTTTTGACCGCACGTGGGGGTAAATCATCCGCACAAACGTCGGGAGCGCGTCTCGTCCCTTCACATACTCCAAATTCGCCCCCTCCGCCGTCGCCAACTGAATCGCGTGGGGATACCCGTGATACGTCTCCGTGTCGGCCCCAAAAATATGCAAATTCCCCGTCGCGGGGTGCCCCTTGTGATTTCGCGTAATCCCCTTCGACACGTGCGCCGGAATTAAAACGGTTTTAATCATCGGGAACGCTTCCGCGCCCTCAACGCCTTCCGCCGCCGCTCCTCAATCACCCGCCACTTCTCGGCCACCGCCGCCCGCAACCGCTTCCGCAACTCCGTCCGCACGTCGGGCGGTTGTCGCCTTAAATATTCCCGATACTCCGCCACGCTCGACACAATTTGACTCATGAATTTTCGCTCCTTCCTCCCTCGCCCCTCCCGACGCGCCGCCTTCGCCGCCTCGCTCACTAAAACCCACCGCTCATAATCCGTCGCATCCACCGTTACAACGTATTTCCCGCGCGAACGGTCATACACCAACCCCCGCCCCGCTTCCATCGTAAACGGCCCCCGCCGCCGTCGATGATACGCCCGCCCACGCCCTTGCGTCCCCTCATAAGCGGTCCACGCCACAAACGCCCGCAACCGCATGTAACTTTTTGAGTCCTCAGAATATTGGTCCTCAATCCCCGCCCGCAATTTTTCCAATTGCTGATTGGCCAAAACCAATGTGGACATGATCGCGTTCCCACCCTGGAACGGCCCCGAGTGCCGCGTGTAAAGGTAAAACCGCTCCAGGTTTGTGTCTTCGACGATATACCACACGCGCCCCGAATCGAAATGGCCCTCTATCCGCGTGTGATTAAGCGGGTCGGACCATACACATTGATAGAGGGGGGATTTTGAATCCAACTGAACAACGTCGCGGTAACGATTGAAACGATAAATAGGGTCCGCCGAAGCCAAACCCCAATTCTTTTTTAACTCCAACAAATACCCGTAGGCACTTCCCCACCCATACCGTCGAACCTTCCGATCAACGTAAACCCGGTAATGGCCCCGACGTACACGACGCCGCCGCTTTCCACGCCCTTTGTAGACGGGCGCAATCCACCGGGGGTAAAGCCCCGGTGCTAGTTTTGGCCGTCGTGGTGGATTAGTTTTTGGGCCGCTCAATCAAAAACGGCCCCCGCTTCCCGTCGCTCCATAAATCTCCCCAAAAAGAATCCCGGCGAGAGGAAAGCGTGAGGTCCTTCCTCTCGCCGGGGCGTTGCGCGGCTGGTGGGGCCGCTAAAACACGCGAACCGCCTTAAATGGCGAAGTCCACGTCATACCGTTTGACCGCCTTCCCCGCGAAAGGCCCCTTCTTCATTTTTTGGTCTTGAATACGCTTAATCCGAATTTCCACGCCCGCTAAGGCTTTGAGGTCTTCCGCTTCCAAGTCCTGGTCTGATTCAAAGGTCACACCCGTCTTGGCGTGAATGATGTCTTTGAAAATGGAAGGCGCGTTCCCACCCAAGTCAAAGGCCACCATTTCACCTTCCCGCAAGTCCCGCCGCAAACCCTGGTCTTTTGGACCGTGGCCCACCGCTTGAGAAACAGCCGATTTGCAGTGGAGAACCATTTGGCGTTTGGTCTGTTTGACCTTGCCTTTTTTGTCCTTCTCCTCTTTCACAATCAGCCGCGCGTCCGCAATGGTGCCCTCGAAAGTGTCATCCACGCTGAGGTAACAGAATTGGGGAAGCTCTCCCAACCCCGCTTTGCGCCATTCTTTTCCAGCGGTCGGCCCACTGGCCGTTTCTTTTGATTCGTTTGCCATTTTGTTTTCTCCTGTTTGGTTTGTTTTTTGTTTGGGAACTTGCGCCCCCAAAGGTTTTTGAAGATCAAACGCCGCTCGGGATTCTCGCCGCGTTAGACGATCCACCCACGACGGTTTCATACAAAACAGCCCGCCCACACGTGACTTTTACCCCAGCGCGGAGAAAAGACGTGTGGGACGGGAAGTGGCCTGTTTTGAAGACAGGCCAAAGTTTTGCGCGCTGGGGTGGGCATGTATGAATTTATCTTTCCGGGGGGAGCTTGGCCGCGAAGGGCACGTGAATAACGGTCGTTCCGTTGACCTGTTCTTCTATCGTTTGGCGAATGCCGATGAGTAGGGGGTTTCGTTGTTCCTCGGGAACTTGCATGGCGCACGTCACAATTACCCCCAACGACGCCGCAATCAATTCTTGGGGAGTACACTGGTTGGCACTGGCGATTTGCCAAAACTTCCGGGCGAGGGCGTCGGCCCTCTTGGCCACTAAATCGGAAGCTTGGAACTTCGCCGCGTCGCTGGGGGTAATGTGTCCGTTGTCCATGATTAGAGGAACTTGAGCCCGAACTTCACTTTAGCCCAATTGGTTACGTAAGACAACCCCATCCCCAACGCCGCTTGAACGCCCATCGGCTCGAATACAACGGTGACGCCGGAGCCTGTTAGCTTTTCGTTGATGAGCCCGGCCACACTGGGACCTGTGATAAGACCCACAAGCCAGGGAATGGCGCGACGGGAGATTTTTGCGGCGGCGATTTTGATACTCCATTTTTCCAATATGTTCATGTCGAACTCTCCTTGTTTTGACGTTCCCGCCACCCTTCCAAACACACGCGACAAAAACGAATCACGGGCTTCGGATCGGTGTAGGGTTTCTCCCTTATGTATATCTCGGAAACGTCTTTTCCACAACCGTCGCAACGGCCCGCCGTGGTGCCGTTCGTCCAGGCTTTTCGCGTCCAGCCCTGGAAGTTCATCTAGACGCCGCACGGGACTTTACCGCTGTGGACGGTATCGTGGGACTGGTAGTCGGTTGTGGCGTGGGTGCCGTCGGGACATTCGACAACAAGAAGTAAATAGGGGGAGGTCTTTCGGATTGAAACGATGGGGAAACGCTCAACGGTGCCGTTGATTTCGCGGTGGAGACAGTCGCCGGGTTGGGGCGAGTGATCTGGGAAGGGTGGTGTGTAATGTTCTTGAGCGCTGGGGGTCATGGGGAAAAAGTAGTAAAAGAGTTGAGAGAATGTCAAGGGGAAGTTTCTCGACGGAAAAGGGGATTTTCTCGACGGAAGGGGGAGGAATTTTTGTGGGTGTAACAATCTTGTATCGGATTACGGCGCGTCCCATTTTTT
>WBZQ01001225.1_pt1 | contig 18257 bp, 16 predicted proteins | sample 5204251 | NCBI WGS metagenome assembly WBZQ01 (sample SAMN12412402, study PRJNA552823) | activated sludge metagenome | isolation source: activated sludge from nitrification reactor of wastewater treatment plant... | place: USA: Virginia | collected 2017-09 | reverse complement strand
GTGTTCGTGCCTTCACGTAGTTTGATCTTGCGCACGCCTGTGTTGAAGACTCCTTTCGCCCAGCTGATGTCTCGATTCTAACAAACAGCGAAAGGGGGAACAAGGTCGGCACAGGGGAGAAATTGGGAGGGCTGGGGTTCGAGAGCAACTACCCTTGAGGCGGCACCGACGCCTGCGATTGTGCCGTGGAGGGAATCGATAGTTCAAACTCCTGCCAAGCCATTCCCCCCTGCCCATCTTCCGCCACAATCTTCACGCGATGAGTCCCCGCTACACCAGGGATAACCTTCCAGCTCACCTGGCCCGTTGCCTTGTCGACGGTCATCCCTGGGGGCCCTGTCTCCAAGCCGTACGTGACCGTATCGCCATCCACATCCTTGGCCTGGACGACATATTCATATTGCTCACGATTCGTCAGTGACGCTGGATCAGAAACAATCAACGGCGGTGAATTGCCCAATGCGCTCGGGGCTGACCGAACCGGCGCCGCAGCTGTATCCTGATCCCGCGCCGTCACTTCGACCACCACAACATCCTTTCGACCGAACCCAGTGGTGTCGAGGGCGCCTTCCTCCCCTTCTTTGACCTGCTTGTCGTTTCGCCACCAGCGGTAGCTGTAATGGATCTCATCTCGATCAGGATCGACGGCATCCACCTTGGCAAAAACCCGACTGCCCTTTTCCGGAGATTCCGCCTCGACAATCACGTGATTGATGATCGGGGGAGTATTCACCACCGTCACGGGCTCAGTGCGGAAGGGAGCACTCTCAGCTTGACCATCCGTTGCAATCACTTCGAGCGCGATACGGTCTCCCCGCTTCACGTAGATCGGGGCCAGTTCAGGACCAGTCGCACCCAACACAGGAGCTCCGTTGACGATCCATTGAAAGCGTGTGGTCGGTTCCGTCCCATCGGGATCGTCTGCCACCACGTGGGCCGCAAGAGGCCCGGCGAGCACGAGCGGATCCGGCACGATCGTGACGAGACGAACTACAGGTGGGTGATTGCCATTCGGCCCGCTAGCAGCTGCCGGCCCGTCCGGAGGAGAAGACGAACACCCCGATAACGCCACGACGACCAAGGCCACCAGCGATAATTGTGCGGCGGGAACAAACGTGCGGAGAGAGAATCTCTCCGCACTGCGCTCCAACATACTCGGGATTCCCATTTTTACTGATTCGTCCATGAGAAGAACCTACTCCGCGGATCTATCGCGACTTTGGGACCACCAGGTCCGCAGGTACTGGTACAGTCATCCAACTCGCCAGTGCTTTTTTGGATCTTTAACCCAAACGGGCTGCCACCATCCCCACCGGACCCCATGTGCACCACCACACCGAATGCTAATCCCTCCCCCAGGGAAGCGAATTTATTCACGGTTGAATTCGCACCCGATGCAGTCGTACCAATAACCGGTTCCTGATAGGCACTCCCAGTCTTGTAAAACAGGGCCCAGAGCCGGCTGGTTCCGGACGAGACACAGATGTCGTTGGTCGGAATAAAGGTGGGGAAAAATACTATCCCTCCGAAGACCGTCGGGCTACTCACCGCACGCTCGCCGATGCCATACGGAGCCGGCTTCGTCGGCGGATTGGCCGGCTCGACCAATTTGGTCATCCACCCGTCCTTGCTCTGTACCAGCCCGATCAGTCCGGTAAATGTGGTCGCACCGGTCACGCCGGACACCTGATTAGTACCGCTCGCGAGTCCGCAGTCACCGACACCAACCACACACACCGTGGCACTGGACACATCCACAAGATCATTGTCCATACAGTTCGTGATACCGCTTGATTGATTGCATCCGGCATTGAGCACGGAATCTTTCAGGCCCACGAAATACTGAGTTGAGGTGTCGGTCTTATCAGACTTGCTGTAATAACGACCGCTCCCCACGAATACCCAAACATTCGCCGCATCATCGGTCGTCACGGAAGGGGCACTCGCAACGGGCCCCATCTCCGCTCCGGACGTAAATGTGTCCAACATTTCTGTCGGCACGCGCGCACTGCCGGACGCAATGCCCCATTGCGCAGGATTCGTGACCGTCCCGAACTTTGACGTCGCTCCGCCGGCCCCCATAGTCAGCCGATAGACCTTTCCTCTCCAAGGAAGAGCCCCGTCGTTGATGACTCGACCGAAGTAGACGACATCGTGACGATAGTCGAGGTCGCGATCGAATGCCGTGATATCTCCGATGTACGAATCCCATGAGCCTATGGAATACGACGTCACCAGACTGTTACTGCTTCCCGGTCCTGTGGCGAGATCGATGGCAAACACCTTCGCGCCCTGCGCCACGCTAGCGTCGTAGCCAGTCGGACCAGACCCGACGACCATGTACCACTTTGCGTTTGTATTACTCGCCTTGGCATCGGCAGCCGGGTTCACGCGCACCACCGCCGGCACACTGGTCGACAATCCCAAATCCGAGCTACTGAATGACCACAACAGTTTCGGGCTATCGGGATTGGTGACATCCATCGCGAAATAGGCACTGTAGAAATTGTAGTTCGTCCCGCTAATGTTGACCGTCATCGGCGGTGCACCGCTTCCCGCCACACAGGCGCCGCAACTTCCTCCCATTCTGAAGCCGCCGATCAAGATGGTGCCCCATCCATTGGGATGGTCCGTATCCGCGGTAAAGATCCGCACATCGGCGACCTTGAGCGGCAAGTCAACATAGTACGCATGTTGGTAGTCGGCACGAGTCAGAAACTCAAGTTGCGGAAGGAGCTCATACGGAACAAATCCCCACAATTCGTCCCCAAGCGGCGCTCCACTGGAGTTGTCGGCTGGAGCAGTGGTAAACCAACCATGCTCAGTTTTACTGGCGGGCGCGGACGCGCTCGTGTCATCACCGGGATGGTAGTAACCGGCGTTGAACGCATGCAGCATGCCGTCGTTTCCGCCGACGTAGGCGACCTGTCGACGGTTGTACCACTTATGGAGGAACGCAGAATAACTCTGGTCTCCATAGATGGCGTCGTGTCGGTCTCGAGGACCCGCCACCACGGTCGGTGTTGAGTGGATGACGTCTCCGAGCTTCCACACCTTTAAGGCTCCGCTCCCAGAGGGAACCTGGAGACGGCGGTCTCTGGTCGTCGCTTGTTCCGTACATGTGGTCGCGTCACATCCTCGCACGAAGTTGATGATCTTGGTTCCTTCCGCACTCGATGCGGCGCGAAGATACGGGCGCAGTGTCGGCTCGTTCGCAGTCGAGAACGCCATCTGTTCACCGGAATCCACCACGCCGTCATGGTCGGAATCGACCCACGTGAGAATGGTACGAGTGGACGCGTCCTTCAACGCCAATTGCTTCCCGGCTTCCCAGATCGGCAAAATATCGCTCAACAGTTTGCCGCAAGGGTTGCAATCCGCCAGCGTCACGGCACCGTCGCTATTCTGATCGTTCGGCAATCCATCGCCGTCCGAATCGACATATTTATCGACCTTCACCGAATTGGAGACTGAGTCGAAGCGGGTCCTGATGATCTTGTCGACCTTATAGTCGAGGCGACCGTCTTGATTCGTGTCCTCTCGCGTGTTGCCGAACGTATCGATAAACAACGCCTGCGTATACCCTGTCCATTTGACGTCGCTCAGCGTGGAGGGCTCGATCGTGCTGGGATAGAAATACGACTGGTACAGCGCGCCTTCTCCGGTCGAAGCGGTGGCCAACACTGACACCGAAGACCCCGAGGCACTCCGCCGGAGAATGCTTGCGATAGTTGCCAACAACTTGTCCTGAAGATCGTCCACATTAGACGATTCGAAGTACGCGTCTGGAATGCCGTCAGGCGTTGAGGCCCCAGTCAAATTGTTCTCTTTGTCCCATTCGGAGGTCTGCGGGATCCCGTCTCCGTTCGCATCCTCGAATCCCCCCAAGCGCGCCGTCTGCGCGAGAATTCCCCGACCATTCATATTGCCAAAGGCAAAAAATGAATACACCGTGAGATTCTGCGTGCCGGGTATGCAGTGCCCAGTGACAGATAACCCTGCGATTGTGCCATCACTCGTTCCACTACAAGGGCGCAGATCGCTGGTGTGCGCCCAATAGGCCACATCGTCCAAATAGTGGCTTCCATTGTCGGCGTAATCGGTCTTGTGTTCGGCCAATAAATCACTGAATGGCGTCGCGGCATTGGTGTTACAGGTTCCGTTAATGGGCCGGGGAGGGGCCGCGCCATCGCTGCCGTTACAATGCTGCCCATGATGGGTATGCCCATAATCCTGTAGCGCTGTCGGGATATTCTGATCTTCCGTCGGTTCGCCATCCGTAAAAATAATGACAAACGTTCGGCAGCAATTCACCACCTGAGAAGTCGACGCCCAGGGGGGAGTATGGTTTTGCCCGAAAAAATACGGGTCGCGGCCACAGGCATTTGTGATGTATCCAGCAGGGCAGGTTTCCGTGCCGACGAGCGCTGTGATTTCGTCCGTCCCGATGGAACCGGCCCCAGTCGTGGCAAAATTGACTCCGTTTGAAATGCCACCAGAAAACGCGATTGGAAACACATAGCCTGTGGTAAACGTCGATTGAATTTGCGCGACATACCGCGCCGTCTCATAGAGCGATTCGCTCAGCGGCGTCCAGGTCGAAGGGTACGACTCCTGAACCGCGTCTACCATGGCTGCCATATTCGTATTGAAGGTCTCTACGCCGGTACCGGACCAATCGATGGACTGACGGGACCCCGCCCCTACCAACATGCGCGCACCTTCACTACTGGACTTGAATTCCACCAAGCCGAACCGGGCCTTGCTGCCAATCTGCTGAATGACACCGGTCGGCTCGGTGGTATACCCGATCTTCAATTCATACTTGCGGACGCTGAACGAGTCGCCGCAATTGCTATTGAAGCTGGTGTCATTGTCCACACAAAAATAGGGCGTGGCCGGAGTGCCGCTCGCCGAGATACCGATTGAGATTGTCGCTGGATTGCTTCCGAGATCGGCGGATGGGATGCGCCCGACATACGTACTCGCTCCAGTTCCGGCATTGTAGTTCACATCGGCTCGTTCGTCATTGACACCGGTACCCTGCGCGCGGACGGTTTTCAAGGCAGGGGTTCCGCTCGTCGGACAGGTGCCATCCGTCGCTCTGGCTACGGCGCAGTCGCCACCGGACATGGCCCGTTTCACGGCATCAAACCGGCGCAGTGTCGCCCAATTCAGGAAGTTTCCATCCCATTGGGTTGAGGAGCATGCCGTCGACACGGCGGCCTTCGCCGTACCAGTTTCAAATCTTTTGTCAGTCGTGTTGTAGGTGTAACAGAGCAGCGAGTCAAAATAGCCGGAATACCTCGTGGTATTGGTCCACGTCGTGGTGGTCGAGGTACTTCCATCCGCCAACGTACCGCACGAGGTAGATTCACAAGCCCGATTGCTCATACTGCCGGAATTATCCATCAGGATGATGATATTCGGCGTCGTCGTGCTCGACACAAAGGGTGGTACGGCGGTGTAATCCGCGTTGGAAACGACGGCTGCCGCGTCGCCGGAACCACACAAACCGGCACCCACACTCCCGGCGAAGAGCATCAGTGAGGCAAGAGTTCGTCGATTCATGCGTGATTCCTCCTCATCTCAAGCAGGACAACAGCCGTCGCAGTATGGCTACGAGTTGAGACAAGCCTGTTCATGCGCTATTGCGGCAACGTGACCATCATCTTGTCGATGTGGCCTTCTTTCAGATGGAATTTGACGAGTGAGGTCGGCACGATGCGTTCCAATTCCAATGGTCGGCTTCTGTGGTCGAGCACCAAAACGTTCGCCTTCAACACATAGGTCCGCCCATCAATCCGAATCGTCGATCCTTGCACCTCCTCAATCACACCGGACTGAAATCCGACCGTCGAAAACAACATCGACTCCTGGTTCTGCTCGGACTCGGCACAGACTGACCGCGATCCAACCGACACCAGTGTCAGGACGCCAAGTACGACAAGGGGAATCCTGCTCTTCATCACCACTACTCCTCTTAGTTGATCTTTTTCACGCATGTATCGCCGAACAAACATCCATATACCGATGTCACCGTACTACTCGATCCGGTGGCCGTGTTCGTTGCCGTACAGGTGATGCGGTAGACAAGCTCCTTCGAGTTCACTTCACTGCCTTGTGCGTCTTTGGAATGGGCATACAGCCGGTCAATGTCGCCATTGACCGTGAATCCCGTCACATTCGTCATGACAAAATTAGGATCCGTCGCAGCAGAATCGGCATAGTTCTCAGCCAAGGTTCCTGTTGGAGCGGGCGACGGAAGCGGCGAGTAGCCATTGATCTCGTCCCAAAGAATAGTGGCATTGGCTGCCGGAACGGGACCCGCCGGCGCAATAAAAGTGGGGGGAAGTATCCCAGGACCGGAAAACGTTTGCTGAATGATGTTGACTGCAAGTCCTTCACACGAATCCGCAGCCGCCACGACCGCTTCCGTCGTACGGAAAAACCCGGCCATACGGTTTTCCATGCTCGTCACAGTGATGGAGGCAATGCCCAGGATGGAAAGGATCAGCAACATGAGCATCACTGTCAGCAACGCAATGCCACGCTGATTTTGTCGACCGCCGTCCCCATCCGCTGTCGGCGCAGCAGTTCTCGGCTGTTGCAGGTTCATCGCGGCATCTCTCATTACAGGTTTCTCGGCTGGATCGTGCGGATGACTACCCGCCGTCGTTGCTGTTTATATGTCTGTGCGTTATAGCCGGCATCCGCCGAGGGGTTATGATCACCGACGATCACCGGCCCGGTCGTATTGACGGCCTTGGTCCCCTTCTCGTCTAAGCCATCGTCTGCTTTCGTCGGTCTCACCACCAGACTCACCTGCGCCATCCTGATCTTGTCCGGCGTCCTGGGTGTGATCGCCCACGAGCCATTGGAGACGAAGTCCCCCTGGGTGAATGTCGGAAAGCCGCTGGACGAGGAGCCATCCTGATCGTCGATGATTCCGTCGGGATAGAGGGGATTGGGCGCCGCCTGGTTACAGCCGTCGCAAGCATAAGTGACCTGCATATCTTCGACGCCATCAACCAGTGGCACATTGTTTCTGACCAGGCAGGGAGCATCGCTCCCACAGGTAGCTGGCGTATTCACTACCACTTGGTATTGAACGCACTGCAGCAAATACACCGGGGTGCCGATGGGAAACTGTCCGCTCACGTAATTCCCCGTGCCGAAACCGATTGACGTGGCGTTCACAGACTTGACCGTCTTCGTCACCGCGCCTCCAATCGAAATGGTGGAATTGACTGCCAAGCCCTGGGCCACCATTTCAGTCATCGCCGTTCCTGAAAGGCTAATGGAGTTGTCGAAGGTCGGCGCGTTGGCCGTGCCACCTGTCGCTGCCGATAGGGTCCAGCTGGTATTCATGACCGGCAACACCATCGACACACCATCGGGGCCTGTATCCGCAGTCGTTGGAGCCTGGTCCTGCGGAAGGAGTCCGACCGGCTTGGTTACGGCACCAATGGTCGCGCTACAAGTTCCCACTGCAGTGGTAGCCGGATCGGTCGCGTTGTAGTTAAACCCGGCGAGTTTGAGGTCGCGACTGAGCAAATCGATCGCCAACCGAACATTCTGTTGCGTGTCAGCCACCTGGCTGTTCACAACATTGGCACGATTCGACGTCACGACGGTGGTCATCATCGCCGCCACGATCACCACGGTAATCAACACCGCGGCCATCAGCTCCACCAGCGTAAAGCCTCGTTGGTTCCCCATCACTCGACGCATAGTCGTGCTCCACCCATCTCTATTCAGGTGCAATGACTGTGGTAAACGCGGCGGTCTTGTTGCGAGAGGTGCTCACATCCGTCTTTCGTGTCTGCCAGTTCAGAGTAACTGTGACCAAAAAGCGATTCATCGTCACGGGGTTCGCCGTGGGATCCGGATCCAGACGCGTGGTTGCGACGGTGCCAACGACCGACAGGAGACCGGAATTGGCCACTAACGTTGACCATTGTGTACAGTCGCCCCAAGCCATACGTTGCGTGCTGACGCTCTGTGGACAGGCCGCATTCGTCGCCGTGCCGTGATAATCCATTACGCGCTGGCGGTTATTCTGAATACGTTCGGCCATGTCTGCCGCGAGGTTGGTAATGCGCGACATGTCGTTCGCATCGACGTTCTTTCCCAACGCCATACCCGACAGTCCTGCTAAGCCCAACAACCCGACTGAGAGCACCCCGGCCGCAATCATCGCTTCCAGCAATGTAAATCCTCGCTGAACGCGCTGATGTGAAGCGGATGTCTGTTTGTATGTTTCCTTGCGCATCATTCAGCCTCTACGGACAAGTCGCGTGCGCACACCAGTTCACTTTGCCTGACGGTGTGATGACCATGGAATAGACGGTGCCCTGCTGAGAAACCAAGGTCAGAGGCACATTCGTAGTAGACCCGCTCAACCCTTGCCTGGTGAATTGCACAGTTGGACCACCGGTAAATCCGACGATTGCCTGGGGCAACACGATGGGAGCGAGCGCACCACCAAAATCGACATTCACCCTGCTGGACACCAGAGACAGCGTCACGGTCACGGCAAGATTGCGATTCATTGCTGCCATTCTGGCCAGCGTGAGACTGCCGGCAAGTTCGCTTGTGCCTTGCTTCAACTGATATCGCGCATTCCATTGGAGATAGTTGGGAACCGCTACCATAGCCAAAATGCCAACGATCGCCACCGCGATCATCACCTCAATGAGGGTAAACCCCACCTGAGAGCGGACGACGACAGTTCCCGACTGATAGCGACGGCTACACATAGCAACAGGCAGATGAGCAAGTGCCATGCCGTTTCAGCCGCACGCTAAAATCAGCATAACCAGTTGATATCACTGTCCGGTTCACAAACCCAGGCGTACAATTCCGAGCGTTCCGTGTCCTAACAGATGACAATTTTTGTCGGGATGTTTGCGATCTTGTTCCTAGCGAGGGTTCAGTAGTCCAAGGTGAAGGGGTGTGGGAGAACTCCTCCACGCGTGGTGAGTAGGCAGAGAATCGGGCGTTCGGGACAGAATACCAGTCCGGCACAGTCCTGACGGAAGGCGCCTAGCCAATTGCTGGGGAGGGATGACGTGTCACGGCGAGCAGTGCGTCGTCGTCAGAGTCCTGATGCACACCTATTTGATGGCTACCGCGCGCACCTGCTTGTACGTCGTAAGCCCCTGAAGCACTTTTTCGATTCCATCCTGGAGCAGTGTGTTCATACCTTCGCGTCTAGCAAGAGCCAGCAGTTCGCCTGTGCGCGTCCGAGTTTGAATGAGCGCCTTCATGCGATCAGAGACCACCATGAGTTCATGAATTGGGACTCGCCCGCGATAGCCGCTGTGATTGCACGCCTCACATCCACGGCCACGGTACAGCGTGAGCGAGGTATGGCCACCAGGGCGAACGCGCTCCCATTCCTCGACCCCAAATGCCTCGACCAATTCCTCACATTCGTCGTGAGTCGGCTGATAGGCCTCACGACAATGCGAACAGAGCCGCTTGCACAATCGCATTGCCAGCACGCCCAGCATGGCATCGGAAAAGTTGAACGGATCACAGCCCAGATCGAGCAACCGCACGACGGTTTCCACGGCACTATTCGTATGGATCGTGCTGAAGACCAAATGACCGGTCAACGAGGCCTCAATGGCGATATCGGCCGTTTCCTTGTCTCGCATCTCCCCAATCATGATCACGTCAGGATCTGCCCGCAGAAACGCCCGCATCGTGGTCGCAAAGGTCAGACCGATCTTGGGATGAACCTGCACTTGTCGCAAACCGTCCTGCGTGATTTCGATTGGGTCTTCCGCCGTCCAGATTTTGCGTTCGTCCGTATTGATGGACGCCAAGATGGCATGCAGCGTCGTCGTCTTCCCCGAGCCGGTCGGCCCTGCGCACAAGACAATGCCATGCGGCTTCTCAGCTAACCCGCTCACCAATCGACGCGTCTCCTGGCTAAATTCAAGTTCCTCAAGACGCCGAGGTCCGTTGGCACTCAAGAGCCGAATCACCACATCCTCATTAAATCCTGCGGTGGGAAGCGTCGCCACGCGTAATTCAATTTCCTGGCCTGTGCTCAGTTTGAATCGAATCTTTCCATCCTGGGGCTTTCGCCGCTCGGCGATATCCAGGCTGGCCATGATTTTCACCCGCGACACGATCGCGCGACGATACGCAGCGGGAATCCTCATGTACGTGAAGCAGGTCCCGTCGACACGGAAACGCACCGCCGTTTCCTTACGATCCGCATAGGGTTCGATGTGGATGTCGGAGGCCCCCCGCCGATACGCCTCTGCAATGATCTGGTTTGCCAGGCGAACAATGGCAGAATCGTTTTCGGTGATCGCCGCGATCGTCGCATTCTGCTGCTCCTCCAACTGTGCTTCACTTACCAATTCACCGAGGATATCGCTGATCGAATCACCAACCTCACGCCCGGACACCACACTGAGGACGCGCTCGATGTCCGCGCGCAGGCCAACCCGGTAAGAGATAGTCTGACCGGGGAACGACCGCCGCACATCCAGAAGCTTGTCGGCATCGTGCGGGTCGTCGATTAAGACTTCCACTCCCAAGCCTTGACGCTGAAGCGGAACCCAGTGATTCAGTCGAAGGTAGTCGAAGCTCAGATTCTTTAACACGTCCCGCTCGACGACCATGCGCTCATCGTAGTCAAAAAACGGGCACTGATAAAATTCCGCCAGCGCGGCGCCGATGGCCGGCTTGGGAATACGATAACGATCCATGAGGAACGTGGCGGCGTCGAGCCGTTTACGGACGGCTTCCGACAGCGCAATCGCCAATTCCTCCTGCCGAAGAAACCCTTGCCGGACAAGCTGGTCATACCGGCCAGCGCAGCGCGTCTCCCTGACTCGTACGCCAGGTTGGCTCAATTCACCGGACGGCAGTATCGATACAGCTGAGCGAATCATCACAGTTCCTTTCCAACACACTTCGCATAAGACACGATAAATACCGGCTCAAACCCTAACGAGTTTCTAGATCTTGGCCTGCCAACTGCCAGGCGCGACAAACACCAATGGCAGCCCCTGCACCAGCCCTTCGCGCAGATCGTGGTTGTACCAGATCTCTAAGGTGCCTGACCCATTTGTACGATCCGCGATCGCGCCCTGCGCCATCACCCCACCATAGACTTTGACATGGCCCGCGTAGCGCACATCACCTGCCGCATACAACACGCCCTGTAGATGAATACCCGACAATTGCACCGGAATTCGTGTCCCCAGTGATTGTTGGCCATCCGGCGGTGGACTCAGCGCTGGCACAGCTCGTCCCAATGGGCCTGCTTTCCAGAGCACATGGGCATTCACAATGAAAATGCCCTCCGCATAGTCTTGCTCGAGCACAATCGAGCCCAAGTTGTCGAGCCGGGGCGGTAGCCCGTCAAGTGTGTCCACAAATACAAGCCCTCGATGATCTCCCGGGCCCTTGGAGGCAAACACCTCCGATGCAGGACGTCCTAAACCCGGCTGAATCACGCCACCCGGATACAATAGTCCCTCCCGATCGATCCCATACATCTGGCCAAACTGCATCGCCATTCGTTTCAACCCTGCATAGTCCCACTGATCTACCTTGATCCCGGGGATGGGATCCTGATGCACTTGGACGTTCAAGGGAACATCCGGCCACGCTTCGAGGGGAAGTTGAGCGAACCATGCCTCTCCCCCGACTCTGACCGTGAGCCAGCGATCGGCACGTTGCCCCATGTCGTGATAGGCCTGCCCCGTCACCGGAGCCAGCGCGCTCTTCACGGGCATTTCGGTTGGTTTCGGGAAATGTGCCGAGCCGCGAACAATCATATCTCCCCAATGGGCAGTCACAGTCCCAGAGCCTACCTCACTAGACTGATTCCCTAACGCACCGCTCTGCAGCGGTGCATGCAGAGCCGGAACGGCATACGCGCCAAATTCCACGGACACTGTTTTCGTGACCCGGGCAGCTTGACCGGCCCCTGCCGTCACCTCCACGGTACAAAGCAACCCGGGGCGCGTCGCTCCGTACACACGCAGTTTCAGAACCCTGGCCAACCCCTTGAGTGATTTGAACCATCCCAGTTGTGGATCGTTGAGCAGGCGATCGTGCTGGGGATTGGCCGCATCAAAGACCATGTCGGGACGAGTGCCAGTACCGACGAATTGCGCACGCCCCTGCGCATCAAAATACGAGGGATCACCCTGGGCATTCACGAATCGCTTTGCAAACCATGTAGTTCCAGCCTCCGGCGGCACGAGCGAAGGATCGTGGAACCATCCCATCACGACATCAACGGCCGATTCCGCAGCGTGATGGGCGAGACGCTCTTCCTGCAGGACACTGGCGCCGACAATCTCCTGCCCTGCCAGATGCATGGAGGTCATCCCCAACAACGTCAGCAAAAACACCACCATCAACACCGCCAATAATGCGATACCCCGTTCGTCCTGTCGCATGCCCGCCCCTCGCCGCCCATTCCTCGTGTTCATGTTCCTCTTCTCTCTTCCTGACTACATCCGAATCGCGATATCCCTCGAGAGCGTCAATCCTTGCATTCCCATTTCTATGGTCACGTGCACACGCACCACCTCCCGTGCATCGTCCGTCTCACTTCCACGCCTATTGAAATAACGCAGCGTGAAACCGCGCACGTCGTTCAACAGCGTACTCACCCCGCCATCCACCTCCCGCATCAGCCGAGCCATTCCATTGCCTTGAGGTTTCAGGTAATAGCGCACGCGATTCAGCAGAAAGACCGCACTCCGAGCCTGGAACTGTTCCGCAGGCGGTGTTGCTAACATCAGCGTGTGCTTCCGGCCGTCAGCCGCCAATTGATTCCAGGCGCAATGCACCGCAGAACACAGCACGATCTGTTTGCCCTTTGGCCAATCAGTGCCATCTTCCACCGCCACGTCTTGCCGACCGGGGTCCGCACTCTGAGTCAGGATAGTCGAGGACGCACTCAAATTAGCGAAAAACTCAGCCTCATCTGCGGCTGCCTTGAGAAATGGCGCCTCCCCGCCTAACAACCCGTTGGCAGCCAAACGTAGTTCGCTGCACAGGACATCCATTCCCAACCGCAGCTCCTGAGTCCCAATCATCGCGACCTGCTGCTGACTCAGCCGAACACCATAGGCCGCAAAGGCCTGGATCGCCGCTGAGATCCCGACACTGCTGATCGCCAGGGCAATGAGCAGCTCGATGAGCGTAACTCCCGCGGAACCCAGGCGTCGCTCTGTGGGGTTTTTCGCGGATGGTTTCGAAATCACTCTCAGCCTGTGCGTCATGAGAGCACCGGCGGACCGACAAATCGAGGGTTGGCCCGAATCGTGCGGACCCGCACTTCGCGTTCCTGCCCTCCCAACGTCCGAAATTGTGCGCGCGTCTCGATGGTCGCCAGACTCGCGGTGCCAGGTTGCCTGCCTCTATTGAACTCCACCGTCCACACCAGTCGAATATTCGATTGCGTCATGCTTCCGGTAAAGACTCCATCTCCATTCGTAACGTCTCCCTGCACCCCATCGTCATGCATAAGGAACTCTGCCGTCCCGTCCTGATCCAGATCATCCGTGAGCAATTGCTCCCACGGCAGACTTCGCTTTTCCTCCAACCGCGATTCCGCCAAGGCCAATGCGGTCGTCGTTAACGCCCCCCGCTGAAGGCCTTGCTGTGCCCATTCACACATCGCAATGGTTCCAATCACTCCGATGGAGAGCACCACCAACGACACCATGCTCTCGACCAGCGTAAACCCGCTTTGTTCCTGCACGAGTGTCACCTGCCTCATCGCCACGTGGTTCATGACACGACCACCCGGCCCGTAATGCTCACCGTCACCTGGTGTGTCACCCGTCGCGGATCGACCAGCACCAGGGTCGTTGCTGTTGCCGAGCGACCACTCGGCTGGAAGACAATTTCAGGTCGGGTACTCATTGAGTCGACGACCGTCCCTGTCCGTCCAAACTCATAGCGACGCAACGCAGGCTGCTCACAATCCATGCACTCCGTTCGCAATTCCGCCTGCTCCAGGCTCACCACCACCCGAACACGTTCGTGGCGCGCCATGGCCAACTGGCGAGCCATGCGCAATTCCGACGCAATTTCCGTGACCGTCGCACGTTGTCGATGTTTTGCAACCAAGGCCGCCCACCCAGGTACGCTCAGCCCCATCACCACAGCCACGACCGCCAGCACCACACACAGTTCCACCAGACTCACTCCACGTTGATTCATACCCACTCCTTTCATCGAGCGCGTAGAGCGATTCCAATTTCCATGCCGTTTGGGCTCGGCCGCACGTGCGAGTGACAGCCGGCACCTCCCGGCCTCAAAACCACACGAAAAATGTCGAGTTTTCCAGAAACGACTCAGTGGAAGGTTGGCGTCACCGCCGGAATTCACTGGATCCAGTGGGCAATCACAGGTGTGACCTGTTCCAAATCAGATACAGGTCCACATCGATTCGGATACAGAGGAGCAGCGAAGAGAATGCCGGCAAAGTGGCTCTGCAAGCCATTTCCCGGCAACTACTGTGGAATAGCGATCAGGGACCAGTACCAATCAAGCAGGGGTTGATGAAATAGAAGCGCAAGGAGCGAACCAGCGGCAAGGAACGGGCCGAAGGGAATGTACTGTTCGCGGCGCAGGATCCCGACGGCAATCAGCCCGACGCCAACAACGGAGCCAAGAAACGATCCGATCATAATGGCCAGTAGCACCGGCTGCCAACCGATGAATGCCCCGACCATCGCCATCAACTTGATGTCTCCACCCCCCATACCTTCTTTTCCAAAGACATACGGGCTGACCCACGCCAATGCCCAGAGAATTCCTCCCCCCAAGGCCACGCCGAGCAGCGAGTCTACCAAGCCTATGGGCAAGATCACGGCGGCACAGAGCAGGCCAACGACAATCCCCGGTAACGTCACCGCATCGGGAATTATCGTATGGGAAAGGTCAGTTCCTGTAATGACGATCAGGGCGGAGAGCATTCCGGCATAGACACAGGCGTCTGGAGTAAACCCGAATATCGAAAAGATTGCCACGTAGCCAATTGCATTCGCGGCCTCCACCAACGGATACTGGACCGAGATGGGAACCTGGCAGGTGCGGCACCGCCCCCGCAGGATGAGATAACTGAGGATCGGAATGTTGTCGTAGGTCGCGATCGGTTGCGCGCAAGAGGGGCAGTGGGACGCAGGCCATGCCACAGACTCCTCCCGTGGCAATCGGTAGATACAGACGTTCAGAAAGCTACCGATTACTGCACCGAATAGGAAGACGATCACATATGAAATCATGAGCATGCCCCCATCGACTCACATGAGTTCAGATCTTCGCCAACAACCTCAAGACATACGTATCGTAGCCTAAGATTATCAATGCAGAAACATCCCGCCTACTCGTCGGCACTTTCCATTTACAAACGCCTGAGGCGCTGCGTATAATCCTACACCGATTGGGGTCTACGACCTCAATCGGTGCATTGTCTTTACTCGAAGTGGAGCTAGATGTACATGTCGACAGCCGCCAGAACCACCAAAAGTCGAACGAAATCAGTCTTAGCTGAACCGATCATCCTCCCTCGCAAACGACGCCCGGAAGCCCTGACCACTCGGGAACAGGAAATTCTTGAGCTGATCTGGACAGGGTTTAAGAACAAGGAAATCGCTCAGCGCCTTAAAATTAGCGTGAAGACCGTGGAGGCGCATCGAGCCAACATGATGAAGAAAATCCGGGTCTCGAATACCGCCCAATTGCTCAAGGCTGCCATTCAAGGGAAGATGTTGAAGCTCCGGTAATCCCCCTCTTAACCCGCTCCGCCCACACCTTCTCGACGCTGTCGCACCGCTTCATAGAGTACGATGGCCGCCGAAGCCGACACGTTCAGCGAGCTGACCTTTCCCAACATGGGGATGTGCGCCGCATCATCGCAGGCGGCGCGTACACCAGGACGCACACCCTTTCCCTCTCCTCCCAACACCAGCGCAATCGGCCCGCGAAAATCCAGCTGGGTATAGGACTTCGGCGCCTCAGCATCCAACGCGTACACCCAAACGCCCTCACTCTGTAGCCGTTCGATCCATCGTGAGAGGTTGGGCACACGCCCGACAGGGATATGGTCAACAGCGCCGGCGGAGGCCTTGGCCACTACGCTGGTCAGTCCCACCGCACGACGTTCTGGAATGAAGACGCCATGGGCCCCTGAGGCTTCAGCCGTTCGGAGAATCGCGCCGAGATTATGTGGATCCTCGACCCCGTCGAGCAGAACCAGCAGCGGCGTCTGGCCAGCCGCCCGAGCCAATGAGAGGATGTCTTCCGGCTCGGCATAGGTCTTCGCGGCCACTAATCCGACGACGCCTTGATGGTGGCCACCTGGAACAAGCCGATCCAGCGCGACGCGCGGTTCGACGTAGACCGGCACCCGCTGCTCCCGAGCCAAGCGCACGATTTCGCCGAACTGTCGATCTGTCCCCAACACCGATAGCCGCTGAAGTGGGCGTGCACCGGCGCGGAGAGCTTCGCGTACGGCATGGAGGCCGTAAATCAGCTCTGCGGAATTATCGCTTCCAGCGGCTGGTGCCATCCGGCCGATCCTCAATCGTAATGCCCTGGGAAGCCAGCTCGGCTCTCAGCTGGTCGGCAAGCGTGTAATTCTTGGACTGTTTCGCAGCGAGCCGCGCAGCGAGCTTTGAAGCGATCTCCTCATCCGATAGGCTCGCAGGCTTGCCCACGGATGTTCCCGAGGGCGACGATTTCGGCTGGCTTTTGAACTGCCACTCGTCGGATTGCAGCAGACCCAACACGGCGCCCAATTGCCGGAATTCTTCCCGGACGAATCGACGCGTGCCACCGGACAATCCGGCATCGAGCGCTTTATTGGTTTCCCCGCGTAGCTTTTGCAGCGCAGCCACAGCGCTGGGCGTATTCAGGTCGTCGTCCATGGCTTCGACAAACGCCTGCCGTATCCGGACCGTCGTGTCGCGCAACAACAGGTCCGCCTCCCCCTGTGCAGGAGCCGTCTCCTTGAGCCGGTCGAAGAGGTCATAGAATCCGTTGAGCGCATTCTTGGCTTCCGCCAGGCTTTGATCGGAAAAGTCCAACGGGCTGCGATAGTGGGTCGACAGCAGAAAGTATCGCAACATCTCGCCCGTCACCGCATCAGGCCATTCGGACTTGTCAAAAATTTCGCGAATGGTAAAGAAATTGCCCAAGGACTTGGACATCTTCTCCTGGTTGATCTGCACGAACCCGTTGTGTACCCAATACCGTGCGAATTCCTTGCCGGTCGCCCCGCAGGATTGTGCAATCTCGTTCTCGTGATGCGGGAAGATCAAATCCATCCCGCCGCCATGAATGTCGAAGGTCTCCCCAAGATGCCGCATCGCCATGGCTGAGCATTCGATATGCCAGCCTGGACGACCGGGACCCCAGGGACTCTCCCACGAGGGTTCCCCGGGCTTGCTCCCTTTCCACAGGGCAAAATCCATGGGGTGACGTTTGCGCTCGTCCACATCCACACGCGCGCCCGCCTGCAAATCATCGATCTTTCTCTTTGAAAGCCGGCCATAGACGGGATACCGGTCGACTTGGAAATAGACATCCCCTTCGACGCGATAGGCCATCCCCTTGGCAATCAAGGCGCCGACCAGGGCGACAATGTCGGCGATGTGCTCCGTCGCCCTCGGCTCAAGGGTGGCCCGTCGAACCCCGAGCCTCTTCATATCGTCGTAATACGCCTTGATGTACGTCGTCGTGACGTGCTCGCAAGTGACCCCTTGTTCATTCGCGCGCTTGATGATTTTGTCATCGACATCGGTGAAATTCTTGGCAAACTCCACGACAAAGCCGGAGTACTCCAGATACCGCCGCAGCACATCAAAGACCAACGCACTACGCGCATGCCCGATATGGCAGTAGTCGTACACCGTCACTCCGCACACATACATGCGGACCTTCCCGGGCACCATCGGCTCAAACTGGTCTTTGTGACCGGTCAGCGTATTGTAGACACGCAACATAATCCGTCATGACTCCACAGACGCACGGCGCTTCGGCCAGTGTGACCAGAGAAAATACCCGAGGCCCACGGCGAGACACAACCCGATCACCAGATCCGCGTGATGGAAATATTGATGCAATTCATTCCAGTGCTCCCCCATCTTCACACCCACATAGGCCAAGGCGTAGCAAAAGGGCACCGCGCCGACAAAGGAATAGAGCACAAACTTCTTGATGTCCATACGTGCAATGCCCGCGGGGAGAGAGATAAA
>WBZQ01001221.1_pt1 | contig 18263 bp, 27 predicted proteins | sample 5204251 | NCBI WGS metagenome assembly WBZQ01 (sample SAMN12412402, study PRJNA552823) | activated sludge metagenome | isolation source: activated sludge from nitrification reactor of wastewater treatment plant... | place: USA: Virginia | collected 2017-09 | reverse complement strand
CTCTCGCGCCACCAACTTATAACTGGAGAATGTATCAATTTGGAGAGTAGCGAGGACGGCTCCTCAGCTAGTTTCGAAAACTAGTGCGTCGTTGAAAAGCGATCCTGGTCGGCACAGGTTCTCTCCGCGCAAAACTTCAACCAATCGTGTATACTTTATGTGTGGTTGAAGTAACGACAACGCTGACAGCGAGGCTGTTTCCAACAGAGGAGCAGTCCGCCGCGTTGACGGAATACCTAGCGGAGTACACTTCTGTTCTCAACCATGTGTCTCACGAAGCGTTCGAGTCCAAGTGTCAACAGTTTCGCCCACTTCATAACAGTCTCTACTATGAACTCCGACGCCTGTACCGCATCGGGTCTCAAGCGGTCATCTCCGCCGAGAAGGATGTCGTCGCCAAATACAAAGCTATCCACTCCCGCTGCGCGAAAGACAAGCGGTGGGAAACCTTCGTTCGGTTCCGCAAGCACACCGCCGCGCTGGTGTACAACCGCGACTACAGCCTGAAAGTGGTTGACGGGGAGTTTGTGGCTTCCCTGCAATCGTTGAACGGGCGAATCAAGAACGTTCCTGTCAAAGGGCTGGATGCTCTGATGGATGATTCTTTCCGTGCGGGAACCGCGACACTGAAACACCGTCGCGGAAAGTGGATTCTTCACGTTCCAGTGACACGGGAAGTGGAAACCGTCAGCGTCAACAACGTGTCGAACGTTGTCGGGATTGATATGGGAATCAGGCATCTCGCAGTGTCCTACGACAGTAAAGGCAAGACAACCTTTTATCGCGGAGGGGAGGTGAAAAACAAACGAGCACATTACAAAATGCTTCGCCGCGACTTACAGCGTAAAGGGACACCTTCCGCACGGCGCAGACTGCGTTCTATCGGCTCACGAGAATCCCGTTGGATGAGCGACGTTAATCATGTCGTCTCTAAGGCACTCGTGGAACAAGCTGGACAGAACGCACTGATCGTCGTGGAGGACTTGACCGGAATTCGAAACGCCACAGAACGGGTAAAGCGTAAACACCGATACACAAGCGTTAGTTGGTCGTTCTACGATCTTCGTCAGAAGATCGAGTACAAGTCTTCGCTTGCGGGGTCACAGTGTATTGCGGTAGATCCGCGCTACACGTCGCAAATGTGTCCGAAATGCGGACACACGGAATCGAGTAACCGAAACAAGAGGACGCACGGCTTCACGTGTAAATCTTGCGGCTACCGGTCCAACGATGATCGTATCGGTTCGATGAATCTGCACAATAAGGGAATCCAGTACCGTGTGCGGTGTGAGTTGGGTACACCTGACTCACAGGGCTGCATTCAACCAGCCCATGATGCTTCGTCAATTCAAGGCGGGAGTGGACATCAGTCCACGCTTACCGCTGGACAGGCGCAAACCCCGTCCTGACGGACGGGGTAGTTGATAATCCGAGGGGAACTGCCCTTTTGCGATAATGGGCATGGTGGCTCCATTCTCCGACAGCATGCAGGCTGGAAGAGAGAAGCAGCTCGGGTGTCCCTGCATGGACGCCCGTCATGGCGGCAGTAGTTCAGTTGGTAGAGCACCAGGTTGTGATCCTGGTTGTCGCGGGTTCGAGTCCCGTCTGTCGCCCCAAAAGGACTGATATTCTCTACGAATGCCTTCAGCCCCGCAGCAGTTGATCACCTTGCCATCGGGGTCTATGCACACTGACGTGAGCGTCAATTCTTCGCTGAGAAGTTCCCTTCGGGAAGTCCGCCTCTCTGACGGCACCTATGCTGTTCCGAACGTCTTAGACGGTCTCCTGTCCAGTGTCGTGGCAGAAGCCTTAGAAAGAGACCCTAACCTCTTCAACGGAGAGTGTGTGCGACTGTGCTCCGATATGGACGGCAACGATCCCTTCATTATTCAGCGTGCTCACTATTTTGACGGGCTGTGCTCTAACAGGTTGAGCCGTTTGGACAAGACAGACCCCATCCGCCGTCTTCTGGATGATGGACAGGACAATCTTGTGCCTTTCTCCCGCAGCGTCTTGGCGAACATCGTCGGCACATCAACACTGGCTATCACCCGTGACGAGAAAATGGTGATTCCTATTCAAGGTAGAACGGTGAGTTCCCCTGGACTGTGCGCGCCCAGTGGGTCGGGTTCCTTGGACATAGGGGACGTGATAGAAGACCTGGGTAGTTTCATCAATGGCGCGGTGCGGGAGATGCGCGAAGAGTGTGGATTGACCGACGACGCCGTGCTTTCATCGCAACTGTCAGGGATGGGGCGTTGGGTGGAGCACGGCGGAAAGCCGGAGTTTTCGTCGTTGACGTTCCTCAAGGTCTCCTCTGATGATGTCTCTAGTTTCACCGCAGATGCCTGGACGCATAAAGTGATCAGCGCACCGTTTCGCGTTCCCGCAGACCTCCATGATTCGTGGGCGTATTCAGGGTCCGTCGCGACGCTGGTGTCTATGGGAGAGATTCCCGAAGAACTGGTCTCTCTGCCTTTGGAATTCACTGTTCGCGCAGCGGTAGCTGTGATGCTGGAATCTTGATCTTGACTTTAAGCGGCACAATGTGTTACGGTAGCTACTACAATTTGGAGAGTCGCGCTAACTGGTGTAGCAGCCCGCCTTGAAAGCGGGAGCTGTCTTAACGGGCAGGGGTTCGATTCCTCGGCTCTCCGCGTTAGACGGTATACAGTGCAGTACCGCCTCTTGGTGGGTGGGTTCATTGGAACTTAGACGGTTTACACCATCTATAGCCTCGGAGCCGTTTAGGGTTGATAGTTTGAACGGATAGGGAGTCCCGCCGAATCAGGGACATCTTGGAAGGGTGCCAGAGTCAGGTTTATCGGGACTCCCTGCTAAGGAGTTGTTCCTGCTTCGCGGGGACCGAGGGTTCAAATCCCTCTCCTTCCACGGGGTTGGTCGGTGTCCCTTAACATCGGCGCATGGTGGATTGGCAGAGCGGTAATGCAGCACTCTGGAAAGGTGTAGACCCTCACGGGTTCGGGAGTTCAAATCTCTCATCCACCGCAAGCGGCAGAGCGGTTCGATTCCGCATCCTCGAACACCTTATGGGACCGTACATCCGCTCGGTGTTCACCAAGGGAAAGCGCGCCCTGGTAGTAGGTTTAGTGTAACGGGAGCACGCCGCGAAAACCATTTCACGTTGCTGCACCCGTTGGGGATGTGGTAGCGTTCATGGTGCCTGCCGTTTCAGCGGTAGTGAGCAGGGACTGACTAGTCGCGCTGCCTGGGAGACCGCGAACCCAGCGCGGTGACAGCTCGGATAGACGAGCACCAGAACTACCGTTGAGTCGTTCATCGGTGTCCACGGCGCGTAAGCGCGGTGCATGGTCACGGGCGAGCCGCGAAAGCGCGATAGAGGGTCAGCTTACGGTGACCACGGGGAACGCCAAAGCCCCGCTCAACGAAAGGCTAGTGGGTAGACTCCTGGCACAAAACGTTTTGCTGTTTCTCTGTGTAGTCCACCCATCAGGCAGACATACCTATGCCGCATCCTGGACATCAGCTCAGTCCACTGGACGAGCCCCGACGCCCCTACGGGGCGCACTCCTAGGGATTCCCCTGGTAAACTTCCCCGCATGGTCATTAAACCTGTTCCCAGCAAGGCGGTGAGCGCGCAGTACCGTGTGACGTGTCCACGGTGCGCCGCTCGTCCTGGCTTCCCGTGCCGTACCCTGTCGTCGGGACGGGTAACGGACACGCACCTTTCCCGCATCGACGCGCAGTACGGAGGTAAGTCGTGAGAGTCGTACCTATCACCATCGCGGTGGCTGTTCTTGTCACAGGATGCTCTAACGTGAGCAGCCCGCCGCCGGAGTCAACAACGTTTTCATATGGGACTCCTGTTCGTGACTCGCCGTATCCTGATGGTATTCTCCCTGTGGGTGACGGGATGTTTGATTCCTCCGCGCCGCGCGATGGATACGTTTACACGTGTCCTGGGTTCGGCGCGTCGCTAGGAAACAACGACGTTGGCGGCGCGGTGAAACGCGGACCTTGGTTCACCGCTGATGGCACTGGATGGGATCCGTCCAAGAAACCATCCGTTCAAGGTGACGTTCCTGTTCCTGGACGGTTCGACATGAAAGTGGAAGGTGATAAGCGGGTTATCGACACGAACAACCTACCCGACGCGCACACCATCGGACAGTTTCCTGTCGCGGAAAGTGACCCCGCGTTCGAGATTGACCCGAACCCGAACACTCCAACAGCGCACGAACACGAATACACACTCCCCGCCGCGCCAATTGTGACCGACAAGCCAGGATGTGTCGGACACCAGGTGGGTGTGATGACGCGCGGCGCTGCGCTGTTCTCCCCTCTCGACGCGCAGGGACGTGACGCCGTTGCCTGGGAGGTTCAGGACCACTGCAATGGTCATCCAGAACCTGATGGAACCTACCACTATCACGGACCCTCCCCGTGCCTTCCCGGAACAGACACGGATCAGGTGATTGGTTTTGCTCTGGACGGGTTTCCCATCACCGGAAACCGTGACAGTGCGGGAAACGAAATCTACTCCCGCGACCTAGACGTGTGCCACGGCGGGTACGCCGACGTTGAACTGGACGGGAAAACAGTGACCACCTACAGGTACGCGATGACCCGCGATTACCCGTACACGGTGGCGTGTTTCAAGGGAGGGGACGTTGGTGGCAACTGAACTGGATGTGGCACTGCAAAGGTTCTACACCGTACAGGTTAGATGGTCCGCAAACGGTGCGTTCGACACCGAACCCCGCTCAGTGATGAACGGACTTCTGGAGCAGGTTTATTGGGATGGGAGATGTGGTCCTATTCCACGGACTGTTCAAGGATGGCAACTGTTCAGCGGCATGAAAGGGAACCAGCAAGCGGTGAGGGAACTCGCTTCCGCCGCGAGCGCCGTCATCCGCGCTGCGAAGAAAATCCCACGCGGCGGACCTCGCAGATACCTGTGACGTTATGGTACTCTTAACATCATGTATGACCCGCCCGTGTTGGAGTGCCAGGATTGCGGAGACGTTGTCCGTGAACTGAGCGATGCTGAGGCGCAGCGCGTTGCGGACAGCCCGTACGATTTCATCTCATAACTCGCGCTGGAAACCCCGTCCGTAAGGGCGGGGAGGAAGCGCGGCTCCTTCCGTGTTGAACGGTACCAGAACTTCAACCAATATGCTACACTGTATATGTGGTTGAAGTTACGACAACAGTGACGGCGAGGCTGTTCCCTACCGAGGAACAAGCCGCCGCGCTGACCGAGTACATGGTGGAATACACCGCCGTGCTTAACCACATTTCTCACGCGGCGTTCGAGTCTCAGTGTCAGAACTTCCGTGCCCTTCACAACAAGCACTACCACGATCTTCGCCGCCTGTACCGTCTCGGTTCCCAAGCGGTGATCTCCGCCGAGAAGGAAACCGTCGCGCGGTACAAGTCCGTTCACGCGCAAATGCCCAAGGCTGACAGGTGGAAAACCTTCGTACGGTTTCGCAAGCACACTGCAACTATGGTCTACAACCGCGACTACAGTCTGAAGGTGGTGGACGGTGAGTTCGTGGCATCCCTTCAGTCATTGAACGGGCGTATCAAGAATGTTCCCGTCAAGGGCTTGGACATCCTCATGGATGAGTCCTTTCGCGCTGGTACCGCCATTCTGAACCACCGTCGAGGCAAGTGGATCATCCATGTTCCCGTCACCCGTGAGGTTCCCGCAGCGGACATTTCAGATGTGTCCAACGTGGTGGGTGTTGATCTGGGGATACGCCATCTGGCAGTCACTTACGACAGCAAGAGCAAGACCCACTTCTACCGTGGAGGGGAGGTGAAAAACAAACGAGCACAGTACAAAATGCTTCGTCGTGACTTGCAGCGGAAGGGAACTCCGTCTTCGCGGCGTAGGTTGCGTGCCATTGGCTCACGAGAATCCCGTTGGATGAGGGACGTTAACCACGTCGTCTCTAAGGCACTCGTGGAACAAGCTGGTGACAACGCACTGATCGTCGTGGAAGACTTGACTGGAATCCGAAACGCTACCGAACGAGTGAAGCGTAAGAACCGTTACGTGTCCGTCAGTTGGGCGTTCTACGACCTTCGGCAGAAGATTGAGTACAAGGCGGCGTTGGCGGGAAGTCGCAGCCTGGCGGTGGACCCGCGCTACACATCGCAGATGTGCCCGAAGTGCGGACACACGCACTCGGGTAACCGCAACAAGAGGATACACAGTTTCACCTGCCGAAGCTGTGGTTACCGTTCCAACGATGACCGTATCGGTGCGATGAATCTGCACAACAAGGGAATCCAGTACCGTGTGCAGTGCGAATTGGGTACACCTGATTCGCAGGGCTGCATTCAACCAGCCCATGATGCTTCGTCAATTCAAGGCGGGAGTGAGCCTCACGGTTCACGTTCTACCGCTGGACAGGAGCAAACCCCGTCCGTCAGGGCGGGGTAGTTGATTGTCTACTGTCACTCATGCCGAGAAAACTACAGGTACTACTGATGCGTTTCATCACTCCGGACAACGACATCACGCCATACACCGATGGCGTGAATGTGTTCCTCGCGGGTACCATCGACTTGGGCAATTCCGTGGACTGGCAAACGCAGCTCGCGCAGGAGCTAGAACAGAAATTCGCTGACACGGCGCTGAACGTCTACAGTCCCCGTCGCGCGAAATGGTTCGGCACACCGACCACGGACAATCCTGAGTTCGTCCGCCAGGTGGTATGGGAGATGGACCATCTGGAGTCATCCGACATCATCGTCATGCGGCTGCTCGCTGACTCCAAGAGCCCTATCAGCCTCCTAGAACTGGGACTGCACGCGCACAGCGGGAAACTCATCGTGTTCTGCGAAGAGGGTTTCTGGCGCAAGGGCAACGTTGACTTGACGTGCGAACGTCACGAAATCACTCAAGTGGACACGGATACCGCATTGTTGAACGAACTGTGCTCTCGTATTGAGAACCTAGCTGACCAATTTTGGGCGGAGTTCTCTAACGAGGACGGAGAATGGGCGGGACGAATGAACGGGCAACCATACTTGTCCTGGATGGCACCAACCAAGGACGCGGCGCTGGACGGAATCAGGAAACTCGCTGAATCCGAGGGACTGATCTAATCCCAGTACGGCTTTCCGTTGATAGACGGTGTGCGTCCCGCCGCGCGGTCCACATACTCGCGGTAGTAGTCGCTGGACGCGGGAACCGTGATGTGCTGGATACGGGTTTCCGGTCCTGGACGGAAGTCCAGTCCGAGGAGTTGGTGGAGTTCCTTTGCGTCCTCGCGGGACATCAGATAGTTGTCCATGCGTTTTGGCGGGGCGGTGATCGTGATCCATCCGTATGCGGTTCCTGTACCGCCGCGCACACTCCATGCCTTGCTGCTGCGCTGTTTGAGGGACGTGCGGATAGCGGTGATCGCCTCATCCCGAGATACGTGGGTGTTTGGTTTCGGCGGCGTGCTCACCGACTCCGTTTTCCCGCTAAGTTTGCGGTGTCCCCTAACCGTGATACGTCCCTCTTCCAGTGCCTTGTCCAGGGACGCGCGGCGCTCTGTGGACAACGGGACAGTGGACTTTTCCATATCCTCAAGAATGGACTTCGCGCGGATACCCGCGCGCTCCATCCACACCTGTGTCTGGTTCATAAGCTCCCGTGTCCCCTGCTCATGGGTGAGAAGAAGGAACAAGGCATTGCTGTCTGATGTGGTTTCTGGGCGGAACGCCTCCGAACCCTTCTTCACGAAATGCGAGGGCGGTGTTGCGGGGAACGCTTCACGCAGCCGCCCATACACTTCCTGGTTCACAGCACCTGCGGCGTTGCCGAGTTTCACGAGCGCGTCCTGTGCGGCGCGCAGCGCGAAAGGATCCGGGTCGTCTTCTCGGAGAAGTTCCCTCACACGAGACAACGCCGCGTCTGAATACAGCTCTGTGGCGCGATCCGTGATCTTCCACGCGGCTTCCTCCACTGCGCGAGGGACACGGGGAACCGCGACTGTCGATGTGCCCGCCGGTGTAGCCGACTTCATCTGGACTCCGACCATGACAATTCCCGGACGCTGTGACTGTCGAGTGGGAAAGTTGTTCTGGCGGAGGAATGTCACCGCACCCGTCAATACCGCTTGCGTGTCAACGTCTGGACGGCGCGGAACCTCGATGTATGCGGGGTACGCGTCCCCTGGCGCGCTCTCGTGGACACGGAGAGTTTTGTTGTCCAAGTTTGCGCGCAGCGGGGAGTCGCGGAGGACTTTGCTGACGTAGGTGGCGTATCCCATGCGATGAAGTTTATCAGCACGACTGCCTCTGGACACCACTCTCTAACCGTGTTAACGTATAGACAACACCGAGGAGGAACGCCATGCCCATGCTCGCACGTATCCGTTGCGGAAAGATCCACGCCGAAGACTGTTACTGCTGCAACGACGGATTCTCCAAGTTGGGGAGCCGTGGAAAGCGGATGATCCGCAAACAGAACCGCACCCTCGAAAAGAGGACCACCAACAAACATATCCTGGAGGAAACCCGTGACTGATTTTGTTCCCGAACCTGGGCAATGGGCGTTCTCCAACGGCACTATTCACCGTTTCGAGGTGTCTGAACTAGGCACTGCCGTCATCGACCGCGTTGTGCGCGAAATGGAACGGGTCATGTGGAACCGTACGCAGCAAGAATATCTACCGCCGACAAGTTCACGCGGCGCGGAGATGTTTGAGTGCGATGCGTTCATCATGCGCACCTACTGCTGGTGTGACGGCAGCACTCATCCTGACGGGTGTCCCCCGAACCTGGAATGGCACTCACGTGGCGTCACCGTGTCCTGGTACAAGCATTCCTGGCGTGGCGCGTCTGTCAGCGAGGATCTGTCACCGGATGATTGGAACGAGTTCCTTGAAGAGGCACTTGCTGCGGTCAAGGAACTGGACAAGATTTTCTAGCAGGATACGGTAGTTGCGCCCACTCTCTGATAGTGTTAATGTAGTATCAACACCAAGGAGGAACCATGCCTGCAATCATAGACCACACCCGTGAGGACATCCGCGAGTCGCTGAACAGCGAACGTCTCGTTGTCGAGACCTTTGTGGATGGAAGTTTCCGCGAAGTGGACATGGACGCCCCGCAGGTGTGGGTTCCGTTCATGAACTGGGATCAGGAATACGAGACGGACGAGATTCAGGTCGAGGATGACGAGTACGAGGGAACCTGGGAACTGGTGGAATACCCGTACCGTCCGTTCGACCCGCGCCTGAGCATGTACGGACCCGTGTCCGTCATCGTAGGGTTGAATGACGTGATGACTGACTATGTCCGCGCCAACCCCGGTGTGTACGCCCTGGTGGACGTGGAGGGGCAGATGCCTGACCATCTCGGTGGCGATACCTACAACGGCACTGTGGGTGATGTTCTGGTGCGCTACAGCAAGAAGGAAAGCTGAACATGGCTGCTGACCTGTACCTGTATGCGGTTCCTGATACGGCGGAAAACCGCGACCTGATTGCACGCATTGTCGAGTACCGAAATGCAGGCGGGGAGTTCGGGTACGACCTTACCGATGAATACAACCTCATGATGGAAAAGCTGCTGTGGAACTCGTACCCTGACCAGGTTCACATCAGCTCCCTGACGACCATGAACGGGCTAGACCCGTACTGGTTCCCGCTGCCCGCGCAGAACGTCCTGCGCGTGTTCGGTGATGAGATGTCGCCGCGTGTGGCTAACCGCGCGCTGTCGGCAACGGTGACCTCCGCGATGAATGTTGCGGACCATTCTCATTACCGTGACTGGCGAGAAAGCAACGTCCAGCCACGCAAGCGTGTGAAGCAGTTCTTCGCCTGCAACAATGGCGCGCTGGTTTTCGCACAGATCGACTAGGAATAGGAAAATGAAGAAAAACGCCATCGGGGACCGTATGAAGCGGTACGAGGCTGTGTCGAAGGGGCATTTGACCCCGAACACGCCTGTGTTCGTTCGTGTGGATGGGCGCGCATTCCATACTTACACACGCAAATGCGTCAAGCCATTCGACTTTGATCTCATCGACGCGATGACGTACGCAGCGCAGAACACCGCCAAGGACATGCACGGGTTTGTTCTCGGGTACGTTCAGTCCGACGAGGCGACGTTCATGCTCAGTGACTATGACCGTCCGGAAACCCAAGGATGGTTCGGGTACGAGACCTCCAAGATCGTATCTCTATCTGCGTCCCTGTTCACGGCGCACTTCAACACCTATGTTCGTTCACTGGACGGGTACGACGGACTGGCGACGTTCGATGCCCGTGCGTTCAACGTGCCGCTGGATGACGCTCCGAACGTGTTCGTGTGGCGGCAGAAGGACTGGGAGCGCAACTGGGTGTCGATGCTAGCGCGGTCGCAGTTCAGTGCCAAGCAACTGCACGGGAAGTCCCGCCGCGAGGTGCTGGAAATGGTGTCCCCCGAATCTCTGATGTTCCTAGAGCCTGTCATCGAACACGGCACGTTCCTGTTCCCTGACGGTGAAGTGGCACATGAGCGCGCCGACTACGCGAAACTGCGCTGGTGGATGGGGTCTGGTGAATAGAGTTGCGCGATACCTTCGGTGGTGTTACGATGTTATTAACACCACCGAAGGAGCATCACATGAGCGTCACCTTTTCCCACACCGCCGAGCCCATCATCAGTGGCTGGGTTCGGGAGTGCGGCTGCGGCGAGTACCGCTCTGCGGAGTACGTGGACTACAGCACAGCGGCTACCGGCGAGAACGGGTGTGCAGATGAGTTCTGCGCTGTGTACCCCGCGTTTGCCACCCCTGTCTACGTTGGCGTGGAGCCGATCACTGCGAACTTCTCCAACACCAATGCGCGCCATATCCTGTCCCTGCTTGGTGTTGAGGACGAGGATCTGTGCGGTGGGGTGTCTGTTGAGGAGTTCGAGTGCGCTCTGGCACTGGCTGTCCCCACTTCAGGTGTCACTGACCGAACCACTGTCCGCGTTGGTGGGGAGCGCGTCAGCATGGAAGGGTTCGTCGGTGTCGGCGGCGCTTTCATCGAGTGTGGGCGCGACGCTGGCTACGACTCCCGCGCCATCAACGCTCTGCGGGAAGTCATTGAGCAGGCGAAGGAACTGCACGCCAAGGAAATCTGCTGGGCTTAGACGGATAGCCCGAGTTCCTTGCGACGCGCACGGACGATGCGCAGAGTGGCGTCCTTGACGTACTTTGGCGGATCGGGTGTTGTGTATCATCGACGCATGGAACAGGGACGTGACATGCGAGCGGTACTGAAGCGCGCGAAGGAAGAAGCCTCTCGGATTCCGGAAGATCGTAAGGGACAGCACAACCAGCGCTTCGATGCTGCTCAGCGCGCCGCGCAAGTGCAAGCAACATTTCTCCGTTGACAAACAACACCGACGTGTGATAACGTAGCGTAATCATCAACGGGATATAGGAAAACTTGGCAATCCGCCTGCTTTGGGTGCAGGAGACTCCGCGTTCGAATCGCGGTATCCCGACGAGAAGTTGAATATTCACCTTCTACATGGTCCGTTAGCTCAGCGGCTAGAGCTATGTCTTTACATGGCATTGGGCGGGGGTTCGAGTCCCTCACGGACTACCATGTTTCCGCTAATTGATTCCTAGTGCCAGGCGCGGAAACATAGTCCCACGCGGAAAGTGTGCGGGCTGCGGACCAGGGCACCTCTGGTCTGCTGAACTTTCACAGACATGGTTGACGCCACGAACAAATCCTGTTACGGTTCAACACGAAGTACCCGACGCGGTGTGGGGGAGTTAGGTCGTCTCCGCTGGACTCATGCTCCAGAGATCGCTGGTTCAAATCCAGCCACCGCTACTATCCTCGCCGACATCGCGATAAGGATCAGGGATATTGCGCTAGGCGATGATCGGGCGCATTTTCTTGACATCCTCCCCATGACTGAAGCCAGGGGATTCCTGAATATCTGAAACTCTAGTTTCCAGATAGAGCAGGTGGTTTTCGCTTCAACGCAGGCGCGGGTTCAGCCATAGCTTTCCCCGTCTTACCCGGCGTTGGGCTGTCGATCCCGTTTTGGCTAGCGCTTGTCGCCGTTGTTCTGTGGATGGTGTTAAACTAGCTCCGTTCACGCGGGCAAGACCCGCTTTCTACAGGAAACCTCCGTCAGCGTAAGTTGTCGGAGGTTTCTCGTTTATATGTTGCGCACTCTGCCCAGTAGGTGTTAAGGTGCAAGTAACACCTACGAAGGAGCACACAGTGACCGTCACCGATCTCGACTACGACAACCCGTTCGACGTTGCGGTATTCTTCGTGAACCGTTTTGACGTTCCTCAAACCGTCGCATACCGTGACGACCCCGAGGAGTGGGAAGTCACCATCGTCAAAAACAAAGTTGTGGTCGAAGTCGGGTACAACTCCCTGAATGAGTGGAGCGGCGTCGAGTGGGCTGTGCGTGACCCGTTCGATGGGGAAGTTCTCGCGGCGGGTGGATGGCGTGAGGACGAAAAGGACAGTGACAAGGCTCGAAGTCTTCTCCGTGCAGTCTCCGCTATCCGCGACATCATCTGATCAAAACCGTCTGAACGCTGGACAAATACGGTGAAATATGCTAGCGTCCATGACGATTGAAGTGAGCACAATAGACTAAAAGGAGGAGGTGCACACATCATGACTCGAATACCGAACGTTGAACTGTTCAACGCCGACTACCGCCTTCACGACACCCTGACATGGGACGAGGCTGTGTCACTGATGTTCCGTGATGCTGTGCACGTTGTGGAGTACCACGATCCTCCGGTTCACGTCATGTCGCCGAACGACATCTTCGAAATCCCGGCGTCCCTGGTGCTGAAGAAGTACGCACAGCGCCCGCACAAGCAGATCGACCCGGCTCGCGCTTCGCGTGAGGATGTTCTGCGCCGCGACAAGCACACCTGTGCGTACTGCGGTGCCAAGGGAACGACTTGGGACCACGTCCTGCCGAAGTCACGCGGCGGGTCGAACGGGTGGATGAACGTTGTGGCTGCATGCGAGAAATGCAACCACCACAAGGCTGACCGTACGCCTGAAGAGGCGGGTATGAAGCTGATGTGGGAGCCGTACATCCCGCGTGAGAAGGATATCTACTTCTACGCGTCCTGAACGTCTGTAAGGGGAAGCGGGACTGTCTTCGGGCAGTCCCGCTTCCCTTTTGATTCCAGACATGTTGACTTCACCGTGACACTGTGCTAGGGTTACTTTATCACTAACTGAGACCCGTGAAAGGAGCGTGGAACCTATGATGAATATGGAGATGTCCATGCTCCTGAATACGTTGCCCTGTTGAGGGCACCCATTGCGGCGTAACTCAGTTGGAAGAGTACATCACTCATAACGATGTGGTCGCGGGTTCGAGTCCCGCCGTCGCTACCATTCCCGCATAGCTCAACTGGCAGAGCGCCGAGCTGTTAACTCGGATGTTGGAGGTTCGAGTCCTCCTGTGGGAGCTTCAAAACGACTAACTGGAAAGGAACATAACCATGGGCAAGAAGGCTTCGGCAAACAAGAAGGGTATCCGCAACCCTGATCGCCCGAACGGCAAGGCGTGGAAGAAGGGACTTCCTCCAGAGAAGAGGGGATTCGCCCCAGCGGGAAGGTGACACCTCCCGTTCCGTGTGCGCGTGACCGAGTGGCGAGGTAACAGCCTGCAAAGCTGTACACGCGGGTTCGATTCCCGCCGCGCATTCAATGAAGCGTCCCAGCGAGCCATCTCCGGGGCGTTTCCCCTTCTCTGATAAAATCCCACTATGATGCGGAAACCGCCAGAAGTCACGGAGGACGTGTGGGACTCGTTAACGTCTCCGGAAAATTATTACTGTGACGGTGAGTTGACTCGCGAACAGGCAGACCGTCGATTCCATACCGCGATCAATAAAATCGTGATGGATAGTCTCCGTGAAAAGTACCGTGAATATTCCAAGACATTCAAAGACAACCGCCTGGACCTGACTCCGTTCGCAAGTCGTCTCCAAGGGGAAACGGATACGAAACGTGTCCGTGAAGGTGTGTCTGCGATGCGAAGTTTTCTCATCTATCGCGGGTTCATGGAGAATGACCCGCACGTGTCCCGTATTGACGGAGACAACCGTCCTGAGTTCGATCTGTCTCACCGCGAAGACGTGGAAGGTTACCTGGAACGGACTCCTGTACGCGCGGCGGTGTCACCTGTTGTGCATAAATTAGGTGTGCCAAATCCTGTTCCTGGTAAGTTCTACATGGTCGGGGACACGCCGTTCGAGGTTCGGATGAGCAAACGCGGGTTCCTGTATGCACGTAAACGCCACAATGGTGTGGGGAAGTGGGAGTACGCCAAAGGAGTGATCTTCGCTATCCGTGAAAACGGACGCGAAGCCACCGTGGATGACATTTCCAAACTCAGTCTCCAACATAAGCGGTGTTTCGTATGCGGACGTGCTCTGGAAGCAGAGAAATCCGTGAAACGGGGCATCGGACCTGTGTGCTCGAAAACTGTTCAGTTCGGAAGAAAAGATGACGGAAAAGATTAACTGTTTCCGTTCACGCGGGTGCCCAACACGCCCGCTTGTTCCTTGAGAACTTGCTTGTTCGACTTCACTTCCGGAGGCTCCATGTACTCCATCACAGCTGCGGCGAACACCGCGTAACGGAATTGCAGAGAATCCGCCAGGTTGTCGAAGCTTCCTCCGCCGTCCATGTTCGGGACGTATTTCCGCATCGCGTCCCATCCCCGCCGCGCAGCGGCGTACGTTGGATCATCAAATATCGCTTGACGTGCGTTGAACTTTAGCTCAGCGTCCAGCCACCGTTGAACTTTGCTTTTCCATTTCGTCTCTTCATGAAGCCATTCCTCGCACGCCGTGATGTACGCCAACTGTTTCTGTGCGTCATGAAGAGTGAGAGGTGACTCCTCGATTATTTTCAGCGCTGTGAGAAACTCCTCCACCTCGCGGCGGGATAATGTGTGGTTAGGCATCACTTACGCGCTCTCCATGGCTCAGGCATATTTCTGGTTGTTCTCATCTTCAAGATTCTGCTTCGCCGCGCGGCGGTCCCGCTGATGCGCGAGTCGCTTGATCCGTTTACGTTGTCCGGGGTGCCAGTGCTTTTCGTTCGGCACAACGAAAGCGTATTGCTCGAAAACATCGAGCTTGTGCTCGCTGCGCATCTGGCATCCCATCTATCAGTGTGTTAAGGTAAGTGTAACATACCATATTGAAGGGAATCCAGCGCATGACGGACATCAACACGTGGAACCGCTGCGTTACCGCCGCGCATCCTAGTTCTGAGGTGGTTGCGGAGTACAAAATCCTTCAAGATGTTCCTAACGTCCTGAACACCGCATATAGCGTCGCTGAACTGTCCGGAATTTTCCTTAACACAGGTGATTTTAACATTCGCAAGAAAGAGTTCACTGATGAGCAAGTGTGGTTGGACACGTATCCGTCAACAGTAGAGGGGGATTCGGAATCATGGACTATCACTATGGAAGTCATCAAAGAGAAGAAACAGTACATCCACGTCGATAATGATGGGATAATCACGTATAGCGGATACTCGGACAGATTGAACCTCGTCAAACAGGAGTTGGTACCGATTATCGCAGACACGGATACGGAGACACGTGACGCTGCTGCGGCGTGGGTCGTCGCCAATGACGTGAAGGACGTAGCGGGAGACCTCCGCAGTGTTCTTCGTTCTGAACTTCCGGAACAGCTCCTTCTGGAAACATTCCCGGAGAAGTGGATAGTCCCGTTCATCACTTCAGGACTGATCCGTTGCGACAAGGAAGTGACGGTACGTTGAGCGGAACAGACTCCAGGAAACAAGCACGGGACGCTCGTCGTCGTGTCATGAGTGACCCACGGTACGGGGAGGTGTCGAAGCGTGTGGCGGACTCTCTTGTTATGGAGAAGCGCGCGAAGAATGAATATGCTCAGGCATTAACCCATGTTCCGTTTGACGGGGTTACGGTGGCTTCAGCGGTGGCTACGTTAACCGCCGCCGTGCAGGAACGAAGAGATGCGGAAACAGCGCGAAGCGCGCTCGTAGCCGAACATTCTGACTTGCACGGAACATGACCGTGTGTTAAGGTTGTCTCAACAGGGACTCACCATCCCAACCTTGAAGGAGATCAGCATGGCATACGAACTGTCGTTCACCGAACGCTACAACAAGATGATGGGTGTCGCCCTCCTTCGCCTCGGGTATCTCGGGGAACCGTCCTACTACGGTGGGCGTGGAGTGTCCAAGGAAGCCTACGCGAAGTTCGGTATCCGCCGCGTTGACCCATACGCTGATTCCCTTCCCTCCCTGACCGCAGCGCGGTGCCCGTCATGTAAGGGGAATGTGGAGATCAACGCGGTTTACGAGGAGGAATACGCGAGCTTCGGCGGGACTTTCGCTGACCATGACGACAAGTACCACATCGCGCAGGGTAAGTTGGTGTGCGTCAAGGACTCTCGGCACACTGACCGACTCCACGACTACACCACCGTTTCGGTGAGTTCCACCATCGCGGAGATGGTGTGCCTACTGGACGATATCGCTACGGAAATGGGGTACTGATCATGAACGCGCCGCGCGTGAAGTACCCGCGCACCATGCACCTGCCGTGGTCTCCGGGGATGTCCAATGATGACCGTGTGGTTTCCGCACGTGGTCTGGATATTCTCGGTAACTCGGACACCGTTCTCACCGAGAAGATGGACGGCGGGAACGTCACCCTGATGCGGGATGCGTTCTACTGCCGCTCCTTGGATTCGGGAACTCCGAAGTGGGAGAAGTTCGCCAAATCGGAATGGGCGCGTATTGCACACGACATTCCCGAAGGATGGCGCGTGTCGTGTGAGTCCATGTGGGCGCGGCGCAGTGTCCCCTACGACAACTTGGATGGCGCTCTGCTCGTGTTCGGAGTTTGGACGCAGACGCACCTGCTGTCCTGGAAAGAGACCGTGGAGTGGGCTGCGTTGTTGGGGCTGCCTACTGTTCCTGTTCTCGGGCGGAACGTGCCGCTGAACGACCTGTACCGCACCTGGTCTCATCAGCGGGACGAGCGCACTTCCGAGGGTTTCGTCGTTCGTGACGCGGATTCGTTCCTGATAGAGGAGTTCCCGCTGCGGGTGGCGAAGTGGGTTCGCGCGGGGCATGTTCAGACCGAAGCGGATTGGCGGCACCGTTCGGATTTCGAGACCAACGGATTCAAGGAACGCACCGATGCGAGCTGACGAATATGTACGGGTCGATGTGACTTCCGCCAGTCGCGAGGATCTTGTTTCCGAGATTCAGCGACTGGCGGAAGTTTGCGCCAGGTGGAGCGCTAGCTGGAGACAAATTGTCACAGCTAATGCCGCCGCGTGGGAGGACCGTGTTCGCGAACTGGAGGATCAGGTTAAGGCACTGGAGCAGTTGCTCTAACCTACCCGAGCCTGATAATATTCACGTAACACCTAACGAAAGGAACTACGGTGCACACTATCCTTGACCTCGAAGCTCAGGCGGAACAGCAGCGGGCTGCTCACGCTGAAACCCTTCGACTGTTGGAGGAAGCGCGTACGATTCGCGCCAGAAACCCTGTGGAATATCTCGGGCGTTTGGTCTATGAAAACAGGCGCGGTAGTGGAGGAACCTATGGGTACGAGTACGGGGATTACGGAAAGTCCGAAAAGGATCGTGCTCAGGAAGTTCTGGACATTGTCGGCGGGAACATCGACACCGCTGAGCGTGTGATTGTCAAGCTGCGTGTTAAATGAGTGAACTCACTGACCACGCCCGTGCGTCGGTATCCAGTGTCGCTGACGGGGAATGGGAAGTGGACACCGTCTACGCGTATGGTGTTCCACACTCCTACCGCGTCACAAATTGCGAGCGGTTCCGTGAACTTCGAAACGACATCGGAACTGGCACGGACAAGTCCCTCGCGGAGTTCATCGCCGGGTCTCGGGAACTCATCCTCGCACTCGCTGCGCGCGTCGATGAGTTGGAGTGTGACGGAGACCACGAAGATGGGACGGTAGGCGACATGATCAGCACGTTGGTTCAGTACCCGCTTGACCACAGAATTGTTCTGTCCTCTGATGCGGAGGGAAATGACTATTCCCCGTGGCATTCTTACGCAGAAGGGGTGTACGTTCCTGAATACACCTGGAGCGGAGCGGTGTACGCAACCAAGCAACAGGTAGCTGAGGACGACGATTACACTGAGGACGACCTCCCTCCAGGAGGCGAAGAAGCTTTCCCCGCTGTTGTTCTCTATCCGAGGCGTTAGGATTCATCCGTGACGGAAACCCATGTAGGTGT
>WBZQ01001220.1_pt1 | contig 18264 bp, 16 predicted proteins | sample 5204251 | NCBI WGS metagenome assembly WBZQ01 (sample SAMN12412402, study PRJNA552823) | activated sludge metagenome | isolation source: activated sludge from nitrification reactor of wastewater treatment plant... | place: USA: Virginia | collected 2017-09 | reverse complement strand
CACCCGTTACATGCCCTGCCGATCCATAATCCGGACACCACTTCCGCCCCGGCGCCGCATGCCCGAACCCACTGGCCACCCTGCCTCCTGGTCTCCGCTGTTCGAGGCCCTGCCGCAGGGCGTACTGCTGGCAGATCGGGAAGGCCGCTACCTCGAGGCCAATGCCGCCGCATCCAGGATCCTCGGCTACGACAGGTCAACCCTGCTCGCCAGCCGGTTGCCTGAAGCCCGCTCTCAACTGCTGGCGGCCGACGGCTCTCCGATGGCACCGGACGACACACCGGGGGCCGTGGCGCTCCGCACTGGTAAGGCGGTCGCCCGCCAAGTGTTGGGCATGGTCCGCGACGATGGAGACGTCCTCTGGCTGAGCCTGTCCGCTGAACCCCTACCCGAGGGCGGCGTGCTCGTCAGCTTTGATGATGTCACCCGCCAGCAGCTCACCGAAACCATCCTGGCCTCCCGTACCCGCATTGCCGAGATGGCCTCCAGCGCCACCCTCGAGCAGATCCTGCGGGCCACGCTCGATGAGGCAGAGCGCCTGACCGGCAGCTGCATCGGCTTCTTCCACTTCATGGAGGAAGATCAGCAGACCCTGACCCTGCAGGCCTGGAGCACCCGCACCGAGAGCGAGTTCTGCCACGCCGAAGGCCATGGGATGCACTACGCCGTGGACAAGGCCGGAGTCTGGGTGGATGCCGTGCATGCCCGAAGGCCTGTGATCCACAACGACTACGCGAGCCTGCCCCACAAGAAGGGGATGCCCGCGGGCCATGCCACGGTGATGCGGGAGCTGGTGGTGCCCGTCCTCCGGGAGGAGCGCATCGTGGCCCTGCTCGGGGTGGGCAACAAGCCCTTTCCCTATGGCAACCGGGATCTCCAGACCGTCCAGCGGCTGGCGGACCTGGCCTGGGACATCGCCGAGCGCAAGCGGTCAGAGGTGGCCCTGCGCCAGAGTGAAGTCGACTACCGGACCCTGTTCGAGAGCATGGCCCAGGGCGCTTTCCGGCAGGGACCAGACGGACGGCTATTGGATGTGAACATGGCCGCTCTGGAGCTTCTTGGTCTCGACCGCGAAGAGTTCCTGGAGAGAACCTCGATGCATCCGGACTGGGATGTGGTCGACGGGGCGGGCCGGCCCATTCCCGGAAGCGAACACCCCTCCATGCTGGCGCTCGCCACGGGGCAACGGGTGACGGGTCGGCTGCTCGGTGTCACCCATCGAAGGTCCGGAGATCGCGTGTGGCTGGAGGTGAATGCGGTTCCTGAGTTCCGAGCCGGTGATCCAAGGCCCTACCGGGTCATGGTCACGCTGCATGACCTCACTGAGCGCCGGAAGCTCGAAGCGTCCCTGCTGGAGAGCGAGACCCGCTGGCACACGGTGGTGGAACAGGCGGGCGACGGCTTCGAGCTGCTGGACGAGGAGGGGCGCTTCCTCCAGGTGAACGAGGCCACCTGCCGGGCGCTGGGCTACTCACGGGACGAGCTGCTCCAGATGTCGCTCACGGACATCGATCCCATCGTCACCCCCGAGAAATACCGGCGCGGCTTCCAGTCGCTCATGGGCAAGCCTCCGATCACCCTCGAAACCATCCACCGCCGGAAGGATGGCACCGAATTTCCCACCGAGGTCACGGTCTCCATCATCCGACTCGGGGGATGCTGGCGAGCCCTTACCCAGGCGCGCGACATCAGCGACCGCAAGCGCTCCGAGGCGGCCGTCCAGGCGGCCAAGGACCTCCTCGACCAGGTGCTCGACTCGCTGGAGGCCCACGTGGCGGTCCTGGACCGCCAAGGGAACATCCTCGCCGTGAATGAGCCCTGGCGAAGGTTCGCCCGCGCCAACGGCATCCGGGAGACCATCGGCAGTGTGGAGCAGGTGAACTACCTGGAGGTGCTGGATCGCTCCTGCCAGGGAAGCTCCCGTGACACGGTCGATATCCGCCAGGGGCTCGCGGACGTGCTGGCCGGCCACCGTTCCTCGTTCCAGGCCGAGTACCCCTGCGACAGCCCCACCGAACAGCGCTGGTTCCGGATGCAGGCGCTCCCCCTGCAGTCGGCGAAGGGAGGTGCCGTCGTCACCCACGAGAACATCACCGAGGAGAAGCTGGCCCGGTTGGCAGTGGAACAGGCGAACCAGCAGCTGGCCTATGCCCAGCGGGCCGCCGGGGCGGGCATGTGGGAGTGGGACCTGATGGGTGAGCGTTACATCTGGTCCCGGGAGCTCTTCGAACTCTTCGGACTGGATCCGGACCACGACGAGGCGACCACCGAGACCTGGCGCAGGATCCTGCACCCGGATGACCTGCCAGCCATCGAGGAGCAGACCGCGAAAGAGATTGCAGAAGGAAAGCCCTTCTCAAGCGACTACCGCATCGTTACGCCCGACGGTCAGGTCCGTTGGATCCATGCCCAGGGTTCCTTCGACCTGGATGCCCTGGGTCGACCCATCCGCATGGCCGGCATCTGCATGGACCACACAAGCCAGAAGCTGGCGACCCTGGCGCTCGACGCCAGTGTCGCCCACGCCAAGGTCATGCTCCGAACCGCGCGCGACGGCGTCTGGCTCATCGATCAACAGGGCCGGTTCAAGGAAGTGAACGAGGCCGCCTGCCGCATGCTCGGCACCTCCACCGACGAACTGCTCACCATGAGCGTGGCCGATGTCGAGGTCTTGGAGAGGCCAGAGGCAGTCCGGCAGCACATCGAGCAGATCGCCCAGCGTGGATGGGATGTTTTCGAATCCCGCCTCCGCCGGAAGGATGGTGCCGAATTCCCGGTAGAAGTGTCCGTGACCCACCAACCTGACCTGGGCCAGCTGGTGGTCTTCGTCCGTGACATCACGGAGCGGAAGCAGTCGGAGCTCGCCCTGCGGCAGGCCGAGGCCAGGCTGCGGTCCATCTTCGAGAATTCCGGCGATGCCATCGGGGTCTCGTTGAACGGCGTGCATACCACCGTCAACCCTGCCTATTGCCAGATGTTCGGCTTCGATTCCGCAGACGAGCTCATCGGCCAGCCCATCCTGGGGCTCATCGCTCCGGAATGCCACGAGCTGGTGCTCCGGTACGTCAAAGATCGCGCGGAGGGACGGCCCACGCCAACCCGGTATGAGATCACCGCCATGCGAAAGGATGGCCGACGCTTCGACATGAGTGTGAATGCGTCGTCCTATGAGCTGGCTGGCGAGCTATTCACTCTGGTCATCCTGAGAGACATCACGGCGCGCAACCAGGCCGCTTTCGCCGTGATGCAGAGCGAGCGCCAGTACCGCGGCCTCTTCGATTCCATGAAGGAAGGGTTCGCCCTCCACGAAATCATCACGGACGAGGAGGGCCACCCCGTCGACTACCGCTTCCTGGATGTGAATCCCTCCTTCGTGGCCATGACCGGGCTGCCCAGAGAGCGGTGGCTCGGGCGGACGGTTCTCGAGATCCTCCCCGGCACCGAGTCCCGGTGGATCCAGCAGTACGGCAAGGTCGCCCTCACGGGCCAGCCGATCACCTTTGAAGATGAGTCGAAGGACCTGGGACGCTGGTACCGGGTCACCGCCTACCAGCCGGCACCGCGGCAGTTCGCCGTGCTGGTCAATGACATCACCGACCAGAAGCTTTCCGACCTGGAGCGGGCGCGACTGGAGCAGCAGATTGCGAAGACTCAGAAGATGGAGAGCCTGGGCAGCCTGGCCGGCGGCGTGGCCCACGACATGAACAACGTGCTGGGCGCCATCATGGGGCTGGCCTCCATCCACCAGGAGCAGGAGCCCGTGGGATCGCGCCTGCGTCGGAGCATGGACACGATCCTGAAGGCCTGCACCCGGGGTCGCACCCTGGTGAAGGGCCTGCTTGGGTTCGCCCGGCAGGGGCTGGAGGAGGTCCGCCTCCTCGATTTGAATGACGTGGTCCGAGAGGACGTAGCCCTCCTGGAACGCACCATACCGGCCAGCATCCAGCTGAAGACCGAGCTGGCCGATGGGCTGCGTGCCATCCACGGGGACCCGAGCTCCCTCAGCCACGTGCTCATGAACCTCTGCGTGAATGCGATCGATGCCATGCCTGGCGGCGGCGTGCTCAGGATCCAGACCCGGAACCTGGAACCGGATGAGGTTGAGCTGGAGGTCTCGGACACCGGCTGCGGCATGCCCCCGGAGGTGCTGGAGAAGGCCCTCGATCCCTTCTTCACCACCAAGGGCCAGGGCAAGGGCACGGGGCTGGGCCTGGCCATCGTCTACGGCACTGTCAAGGCCCACCATGGTCGCCTGGGGCTCGACAGCCAGGTGGGCTGCGGCACGAGGGTGCTCATCCAGTTCCCCGCCACCCTGACCGAGGCTGTGGCAGAACTCCCGGGCCCCCAGCAGCCCCGGGGCGGCCCCTCCCTGAGCCTGCTCGTGGTCGATGATGATGAGCTCATCCAGGAAAGCCTGTCGGGACTCCTGCACGCCATGGGGCACTCCGCGATCCTGGCCGCCAGCGGCGAAGAGGCACTCCAGCGCCTGAGGGAGGGTCTCCAGGTCCACTGCGTCATGCTGGATCTGAACATGCCGGGACTGGGCGGGAGTGGCACCCTGCCCCTCCTCCGCGCGGCCTATCCAGACCTGCCTGTCCTCCTGGCCACGGGCCGGGCCGACCAGACGGCCATGGACCTGGTGGCACGCCACGCCCGGACCTTGCTGCTGCCGAAACCCTTCACTACCGAGGAGATCGCCGGCCACCTGCGGCAGCTGGGCCTGGGCTGAGCCCTCGGCGCCCCCACGGAGACAAACCCGAGGTTTCATCCGATCATGAAGATCGATGGAACCACTCGATCCCGACCCGAAGCAGACACCCGCTCCACTGGCCCCACCCGCCGGAACGGCGGACGAGGCGGGACCAGCCCGCTCGGCCTCCCAAGCGCTCCAAGACGCCGCCACCGCCTCATCGCCGCGGCATGGTTTCACATCGCTGGCCGAGCTGCTCGACATGATCAAGTTCGAGCACACGGTGTTCGCGCTGCCCTTCGCCCTGCTGGGAGCCATGGGAGCGGCCCAGGGGCTGCCTCCTCTGCGCACCGCCCTCTGGATCCTGGTGGCCATGGTGGGCGCCCGCACGGCCGCCATGACTTTCAACCGCCTGGTGGACATGGATGTGGATGCGGAGAATCCGCGCACCGCCAGCCGCGCCCTGCCGGCCGGGCGGGTGTCGAAGGCTGCGGCCATGGCCCTCCTGGGCGCCGGCATCATCCTCTTCGGCCTGGCCGCCGGAGCCCTCGGGCCCCTCACCTGGGCGCTCTCCCCCGTGGCCCTGCTCATCATCCTGGGTTACTCGCTCTGCAAGCGCTTCACCGCCTGGGCCCACGTGGTGCTGGGCCTGTCCCTGTCCGGCGCGCCCCTGGGCGCCTGGATCGCCGTCTCCGGGCGCATCGAGGCGCCGGCCCTCTGGCTGTCGGCGGGCGTCCTCAGCTGGACCGCGGGTTTCGACATCCTCTACTCGCTGCAGGACGAGGCCTTCGACCGCTCGAAGGGCCTCCACTCCATCCCCTCCAGGCTGGGTACCCGCGGGGCCCTGCTCCTGTCCCGCGCGATGCATCTTTTGGCTCTGGCCTGCTGGGGCGTTTTCAACCACCAGATGGGTGGCCATCTGCTGCCCTGGGCGGCCTGGGGGGTGGTCGCCGCCATGCTGGCCAGGGAACAGTGGCTGGTGCGAAGCGGGGACCTGACTCACATCGACCAGGCCTTCTTCACCTTGAACAGCCTGATCGGCCTCGTCTTTTTCGTGGGCCATGCCTTGGAATACTGGCTATCGAGGTCGCTGCTGGCGCCGCTCTAGACCATTGGTTGTAAGAAGACGGTTCGTCTGTACGACTGTTCCCAGGTATGCTGGGGGGCCATGTCCTCGCATCAGCCTGAACGCCGCCGCGCCTTGCGCTCCAGCCGCCCTGATTCTGGGCGCTGGCTCACGGTCATGGTGGTCTTCAGCGACCGGACCTTCCGCTGGTCGCTCACTCGCCGGCTCATGCTCTGGGTCCTGGGCGGGGTGGTGGGCTTCTGGGCCCTGGCCATGATCGGCTCCGGCTATGGCCTGTGGGCCACGAAGAAGATCATGAGCTTCGGGCGGCTGGCCAAGGAGACCCAGGAGCAGCAGGAGCAGCTGCGGTCCTCGCTGGATCAGGCCCAGGCGCTCGAAAACGAAGTGGCCACGCTGCGCAAGCAGCACACGGAGCTGCTGCAGCTGTTGGACCCGAAGGCACCCGCCGGAGTCCCCCTTCCACCTCTTCCCGGCGAGGCGCCCCCCGCGCCCGTCCCGCCCGGCACCCAGGAGCGCCTGTCGCGCCTGCGGCAGGATCTCGACTACACCGCGAAACAGGCCGCCGTGGTACGCGCACGGATGGAGCCGGTGATCCGGGCCTGGTCTCATACACCCTCGATCCCGCCCACCGCCGGGTACTTCAGCTCCGGCTTCGGCGTCAGGGTGAGTCCCTTCTCCAGATCCAACGAGGAAGGCGATGGCCTGCTGGGGTACCACACGGGCATCGACATCAGCAACGCCATCGACACCCCGGTGCAGGCCACGGCCGACGGCGAAGTCGTCGAGGCCGGATGGATGGACCGGTACGGCTGGGGCGTGCGCGTTCGCCATACCGAGGACCAGGAAACCCTCTACGCCCACCTGAACCGGCTGGACGCGAGGGTGGGCCAGAGGGTGTCGCGGGGGGATATCCTGGGGACCATGGGACGCTCCGGCAACGCCACGGGCGTCCACCTCCACTACGAGGTCCGCCGGAACGGGAAACCCGTGAACCCCCAGCCCTACCTCCGGCTTCAGCGCCAGTGGCTTCGCGCCCTTGGCAAGAAGTCCTGATTCGAGGAGTGACCCATGGCCGTCTTCCGCAGCAATAAGCCCAAGCCCGAGCCCGCCCCCGCCATCCACTCCCTGCTCGGCAAGGACGTGCTGTTCAAGGGCGAAGTCCACACGAACTCGCGCAGCTTCAGGGTGGAGGGCGTGGTGGAAGGCACCATCCACTCCACGGGCGAGGTTTCCATCGCCCCCGGTGGCCTGGTGAAGGGGACCATCTTCGCCAAGCACCTGGTCGTCACGGGCCGGGCCGAGGGAATCATGAAGATCACGGACTGCCTGGAGATCCACGGCACGGGCTACGTGGAAGGCGATGTGGAAGTGGGTTCGCTGGTGGTGGACGAGGGCGGCACCCTCCAGGGCGTCTGTGTCCGCAAGGACCAATCCGAGCCAGTTGTCGTCGCGAAGGGAGGCTCCCTGCCCGCGGCCAAGCAGACGGACCCCGAGGCCAAGAAGGCCGACACCAAGCGCTGACCTGCCGTTCAGCGGAACAGCGGCCCGGGATCCGACTTCACGCCGAGGTAGGCATAGGCGGCATCGGTAGCCTTCCGGCCCTGCGGCGTGCGGTCCAGGAAGCCTACCTGCATGAGGTAGGGCTCCACCAGGTCCTCGAGGGCGCCTTCATCCTCGCCCAGGGCCGCAGCCAGGGTCCGGAGCCCCACGGGGCCGCCCCTGTGCTTGTGGCAGATGGCCTGCAGGTATTCCCGGTCCAGGGCATCCAGGCCGAGATCATCCACCTCGTGCAGCTTCAGGCAGGCGTCGGCGGAGGCTTCGGTGATGGTGCCATCCCCCTTCACTTCCGCGTAGTCCCGGCAGCGCCGGAGGAGCCGGTTGCAGATGCGCGGCGTGCCCCGGCTCCGCCGGGCGATGGCCTCGGCCCCCTCCGTGGCCAGGTGGATGCCCAGGAGCGCCGCCGAGCGGTTGGCGATGATGGCGAGGTCCGCCCGCGTGTAGAACTCCAGGCGGTGGACCATCCCGAACCGGTCGTGGAGGGGCTTGGAGATCAGCCCCGCGCGGGTGGTGGCGCCGACAAGGGTGAAGGGGCGCAGGTCAACCTTGAGGGTCTGGGCGCTGGGTCCCTGACCGATGAGGATGTCCAGTTTCCGGTCCTCCATGGCCGAATACAACAATTCCTCGATGGGCGCGGACAGGCGGTGGATCTCGTCGATGAAGAGGAATTCGCCTTCCTCCAGGTTGGTGAGGATGGCCGCGAGATCGCCCTTCTTCTCCAAAGCCGGGGCCTGGATGACCTTGCAGGGAGCGCCCATCTCGTTGGCCAGGACGTGTGCGAGGGTGGTCTTGCCGAGGCCCGGTGGGCCGAAGAGCAGCACATGGTCGACCACCTCGCCCCGCTTGGTGGCGGCCTTCAGGGCGATCTCGAGGCGGGCCTTCACCTTCTCCTGGCCGATATATTCCTGGAGCCTCTGCGGCCTCAGGGAGTATTCAGCTGGGTCCTCGGCGCCGCCGGTGGGATCAAGGTCGGGATGTCGGTGCATGGCTCCTATTCCCTCACGGGACTTCCACTTGTGTCCAGCCGATGGACGGATAATCTTGGTTCACGCAGTCCAACCCCGCCTTCCCCCTCCACCACCCGGGAGGTGCTGTGGCCCAGCGCTACCAGCTCCTGATCCGAGATCGCCATGGCTTCGAGCGCACCGTGCCGCTCTCCCGCTCCGTCACCCTGGGGCGGCAGAGCCTCTGTGACGTGGTGCTGTCGGACAGCATGATCAGCCGGAACCACCTGCGGATGGAACTCCGCGACGACATCTGGTGGGCGGAGGACCTGCAGACCACTCACGGCAGTTTCTACAAGGATCAGCAGCTGGGCCGCGTGGCCTGGGAACCGAGCACACCGCTCCGGCTGGCCGACGGCGCCTACACCCTCACCCTGATGAGCCTTGACCAGTCCAGCTCCGAACTGCACCTCCAGGCCATCCTCGAGACGGCCCAGTTGCTCGCGGAAGAGGTGGATCTCGAGGACCTGCTCGACCAGTCCATGGACAAGCTCCTGTCCATCTCCGGCACGGACCGGGGCTTCCTGATGCTGCTCGAGAACGGGGAGCTCGAGACCCGTGTGCAGCGCAACCTCGGCCACGAGCTCGAGGGGGCCATCCAGCTCTCGCTCTCCAGCGTGCACAAGGTCTTCGAATCGGGGGATCCCATCTGGATCCTGAACGTGGCCGACGAGCACCACCTGCTCAACCAGCACTCCATCCAGCGGCTCGAGCTGAAGACCATCCTCTGCCTGCCCCTGCTGCTCCAGGGTCGGCGACTGGGCGTGGTCTACCTCGACAGCCGCCGCCCCATCACCGAGCCGCCTGACCGGGAGACCTTCGAGGCCATCGTCGCCCTGTGCGCCATCGCCATCGAGCGGACCCGCCTCTCGGAGGAGAACCTGCGCAGCCACGTGCTGGCCACGGTGGGCCAGGTGGCCAGCTCCATCGTCCACGACTTCAAGAACGGGCTGTTCGTCCTGCGGGGCCACGCGGACCTGCTGGAGCTGTCCACGGAGGATCACAAGATCCGCCACCACTGCCGCAAGATCCTCGAGTGCGTGGACCGGCTGACGCACCTGAGCCAGGATGTCCTCGATTTCGCGAAGGTCCGCGAGCCCAAGCGGGAGACCGTGGACCTGCGTGCCTTCCTGGACGCCATCCTCGAGCCCATGGTGCCGCGTGCCGCCGAGCTGGGTGTGCGCCTCCGGGCGGAAGGCCCCGTGTGCCAGGTGAAGCTCGATCCGGGCCGCTTCACGCGGGTGATGGAAAACATCATGGCCAATGCCCTCGATGCCACCACGGACATGAGCGGTGAAGTACTCGTGGCCTGGAGCCAGGTGACCGGCGGTATCCAGATCCGGGTCAAGGATCGTGGCCGCGGCATTCCGCGTAAGGTGATCAAGCGCATCTTCGAGCCCTTCTTCAGCTACGGGAAGAAGAAGGGGACGGGGCTCGGCATGGCCACCGTGAAGAAGATCGTCGAGGAGCATGGCGGGACTCTCGAATTCCTCAGCGAGGAAGGCCGGGGCACCGAGGTGATCATCACCCTGCCCGAGCATCCCATCACCGGCACCTACAAGGCTGCCGACGAGTCCACGGGGAACCACCGGGCCCTGGGGACGGAGGGCCGATGACGACCACCCGGGTCGGCCAGGGCTTCGACGTCCACCGGTTTGCCGCCCCCGAAGAAGGGCGACCCCTCATGCTGATGGGCTGCGTGGTCCCCCATGACCGGGGACTGGCCGGACACAGTGACGCGGATGTCATGCTGCATGCCCTCATGGATGCCCTCCTGGGCGCGGCCGGACTCGGGGACATCGGCCAGCACTTCCCCGACACGGACGCCACCTACAAGGGCGTGGATTCGGCCATGCTCCTGACCCGGGTCATGGGTGACCTGGCGGAGCGGGGCTGGCAGGTGGTGAACGTGGACCTGTGCCTCATCGGCGAGCGGCCGAAGATCGGCCCCCATCGCCAGCAGATGCGGGAGCGCGTGGCGCACCTCCTCGGCCTCCCTCCCGATGCCGTGAACGTGAAGGCGACCACCACCGAGAAGCTGGGCTTCACGGGCCGCGGCGAGGGCCTGGCCGCGCAGGCGGTCGTCCTGATCCACCGGCCATGAACGCGGGACCTCCGCTCCCTTCATCGCATATGATGGGAGTTCCGGAGGATTCATGACATTCCGCGCCGTTCTTACCGCCCTGGTGCTGTTGGGCGCCCCGCTGTTCCTGGGGTGCAGCAAGGTCCCCTTGACGCCCAGGACGCCGGTCCCCGCCGGTTCGGTAGTCTTCCGGTTCACCCGCGCCGTCCGCGGTCCCGTGGAGTTCACCCTCGATGGCGCCCGCATCCCAGTGCAGCAGCTGCCCAAAGGTGCCATCAGCCTGCAGGTGAAGGGCCTGACGCCCGGCAAGCACCGCTACTTCCTGACCAGCCAGCGCGAAACCTTCAGCCCCGACACGGGTGAGCTGGACCTGCCCGCCGACAAGGGGCTCTATGTGGTCACCCTCACCCAGAAGCTCGATTCCGTGCTCTACGGCAAGCCCGATCCCCTGCCACCCGCCGAGGGGCTTCCGGGCGTGACCGCGGTCCTCCTCAAATAGCCATGGCGGTGGTGGCCCGGACCCGGACGCGGGACCACCTGCTGCGCGGGTCCGGCACCCTCATGGCCCGCTGCCTGGCGGCGGGCCTGCCGGTGGCCTCGGCCTGCTCGGGCCGGGGCGCCTGCGGCAGGTGCCTGGTCACCTTGATCCAGGGACCAGACCTGCTCTCCCCAGCGGACGACCATGAGGCCGCAGTCCTGGCGAGGAACGCGGCCGGACCAGACCAGCGCCTCAGCTGCCAGGTCCGGATGCCGGCGGGAGAGGCCGACCTCCTCATCACCACAGGCTACTGGTGAGGCGGGGACTCTGGATCTCGCTGGGCCTCCTGCCTCTGCTGGGTGTCGGCGGGTTCATCGCCTGGAAAGCCCGCGCCGTGGCACGGGAGCTGGTGGACCCGCCCTTCTACCGTCCGCAACCCCTGGCGCGCGTGGAGGCCACCTACCGCGAGCTGGCCGAGGGCCGCGACGGGGACCCGGGCGGCACCTGGAGCAGCGAGGAGGTCGACGGCTTGCAGCTCTGGCGGCTCACCCGCCCCACGCCCTCGCCCGGCATCGTGCTGCTGCTGCATGGCTTCGGCGACGACCGCTGGGGCACCAGCCCCGCCCTCAAGTGGTTCCCCCGCCTGGATGCGGCCATCTTCACCTACCGCCGGCGGGACGACGCCCTGCGGCACGGTGGCACCGCCCCGGCCGTCACTTTTGGAGCCATGGAATCACGGGATGTCGTCCGGATGGTCCACCACCTGGAGGACTCCGGCATCGAACGCCGCCGAATCCTCCTCCTGGGGCGCAGCCTGGGAGCTTCCGTGGGCCTCCTCGCCCTGGCCGAACTGGAACGCGAAGGCCGCGGTCCCCTGGCTGGTTTCATCTGGGAGGGCGCGCCGGCCAGCAGCCGCAGCTTCGCGGAGCGCCTGGTGCGCGGGCCCGAGGACCGCTGGTGGCACATCCTCGCCCCACCCATCGGGGCCGCGGCCACCGTCACAGCGGCACGGATGGGCGGCTACGCGCCAGAGGAGACGGACCTGCTCCTGCGTACGGAGGGAATGCGGCTGGCGACGCCCAGCCTCTGCTTCCTGGCCAGCCAGGACCGGCTCGCGCCACCCGAGGTCCAGCATTCCCTGGCGGCCCGCTTCCAGAGTGGCCGCGTGATCGAGGTTCCCACCTGGCACCTCCACTGCGCAGAGGTCCTGGGACCCGGCTACACGGATGCCATCCGGGCGGCCGTTGACCAATGGTTCCCTCAAGACGCAGGAAGGGGCCCCGAAAGGCCCCGACCTGTCCGCTGAGAGGGTGGTCCTACTCCTCCTCGTGGGCCTGCCCCGTGGCGCGGATCAGCTTGGGAGCGAGGCGCTGGACGATGGGCTCGAAGACCTTGTTCACCAGTTCCTCATCGTAGGAGACCTCAGCACCAGTACCGGCGACCTTCACGCTGGTGTCGTCCACCTTGCCGTCATCCCCCTTGGCGAACAGGATCTCGCCGGTCTCCACTTCGATGAGGCGGATGTCCAGGCGTCCCGTGAAGGAGGCCTTCTTGATGTTCACGCTGCCGGCCACGGCACCGGCGGTGCTGTCCTTGGTGAGCTTGCCCACCAGGGCGCCCACACCCCAGCCGGAGCTGAAGCCGGATTCCTTGTACGCGAAGCGGGTGACCTTGCCGGTCATCACGTACTTCACGCCCAGCAGCTTCCCGATCTTCTGCACGGTGGCGGTATCGACCTCACCACTCTGCTGGAAGTTCAGCTCGGCCCGGATGTCCTGGAGGCGCTCCCGCTCGATGAGGCGGATCTTCCCGTTGGCCCTGTCCATGATCTCGGTGGTGAAGAGGTCCCGTAGCTGGTTGGAGATGGTACCCATCTGGTTGCCCCAGCCGCCGTGGCGCCAGCCGTGCCAGCAATCCGGGGCGGCCTTGAAGTCGAGGATGGCCAGCCGGGGCAGCTTGGCCTTTTCCTCTTTGGACATCTTCTTCTGGGCGAAGACGGGCGCGGTGACGGCGAAAACGGCCAGGAGGGAGAGGATCAGGTTGCGAAGGCGCATGGGGACTCCAGTCGAAAACAAAGGGGTCAGTCGTCGATGAGCTTGCTGCGCAGCTCCTTGCCCAGCTTGAAGTACACCACGCGCTTGGGCGGCACCTGGATGCTCTCGCCGCTGCGCGGGTTGCGTCCCTGCCGGGCCCGGCGGTCCCGCAGGCGGAAGCTGCCGAAGCCGCGCAACTCCACGCCTTCCCCGGTCTTGAGGGACTCGATGATGCTCTCCAGGAAGGTGTTCACCAGGAGGTCGGCATCTTTCTTCCCCAGTTCGAGCCGCTCCATCAGGTGTCGGGAGAGGTCGGCCTTGGTGAGGGTCTCCATCGCTTCCATGGGAACTCCGAGGGGTGAGGGGGCTTAGGTGACGTGAGGGCAGTCCTCAATAAATCCCCATCCGTGCCTCGCGGTCAAGAGGGACATCTCCATCCATTTGAAAAAAAGGGGGCCGAAGCCCCCCATTCGAAGAGGACGCCCGGGTCCGTCAGTCCATGAGCCACTCGAGCAGGAAGCGGGGACCTTCCCCGCTTCCCCCGTGGGTCCGGTAATCCCGCTCCTTGCCGGACCAGCTGCCGGACAGGTCCACGTGGGCCCAGGAGGCCTGCCCGACGAACTCGCGCAGGAACAGGCCCGCCGTGATGGTCCCGCCCCAGCGGATGCCGGTGATGTTCTTCAGGTCGGCCAGGGGGCTCTTCAGCAGATCGGTGTACTCCTCCACCAGGGGCAGCTGCCAGAGGTACTCGCCGACGGAGCCCCCGGCATCCATGAGCCGGTCCACCAGCTTCTGGTCCGTGCCCATCACCGCCGAGACCCCGTCGCCCATGGCGATGAGGGCGGCCCCGGTCAGGGTGGCGAGGTCCACCACGTGGTCTGCGCCCAGCTCGCTGGCATGGTGGAGCAGGTCGGCCAGCACCAGGCGCCCCTCGGCGTCCGTGTTGAGGACCTCGATGGTCTTGCCGCTGCGGCTGCGCAGCACATCGCCCGGTTTGTAGCTGGAGCCCGAGGGCATGTTCTCAACCAGGCCCAGCAGGCCCGTGACCTGCACAGGAATCTCCAGCTGCGCGCAGGCCACCAGGGTGGCCAGCACGATGGCCGCGCCGGTCATGTCGTCCTTCATGGTCTCCATGCCCGCGGCGTCCTTGAGGGAGAGGCCGCCGGAATCGAAGCAGACGCCCTTCCCCACGAGCACCACGTGTTTCTTCGGCTTCTCCTTGGGCTTGTACTCCAGCTTGACGACCCTCGGGGACTTGACGCTGCCCTGGCCGACGGCCAGCACCGAGCGGAAGCCGCCCTTTTCAAGGGCCGGGACGTCCAGCACCTCGCAGTGGAGCTTGTGCTGCTTCGCGAGCTTCACGGCCATATCAGCGAAAACTTCGGGGTAGAGGTCACCGGCCGGAGTGTTGGCAAGGTCGCGGACGCGGTGGCAGGCGGCCACCCCGGCCTCGACCGCGGGCAGTTTGCGGCGCGCCTTGCGGGTGTCGTCACCATTCGTGAAGATCTCGATGGAGGTGAACTGTTTTGCTTCCGGCTTTCCGCCTTTGAAGGAAACGAAATCGTAATTCGCGAGCAGCGCGCCCTCGGTCACGGCCACCTGCACGGCGTCATGGTCGATGGTGGAGGTCGAGGGGGAGAGGATCCCGATCTTCTTCCACTTCTTCTTGAGACAGAAGCGCCCGGCGGTGCCCACGGCCTTGCGGATCTTGTTGAGCGTCACCTTCTCTTCATCGCCGAGGCCGACCAGCACCATCCACCGGCTCTCTTTCACGCCATTGGGGTGGTGGAGCGGCACAACTTCAAGATAGTCCGCCTTGAAATCCTCTTCGTCCATCACCTGGCGGGCAACCTTGCTGATGGCGAGTGGAAGGCGGTGGCGCTCGCGCCCGGAAAACACCGGAACGATTAAAGCATCTCCGGCAAAATCCTTACCGGTCTGAGAGCTGATATCCACTGAAGGCATGGGAGTTCCTCCTGGGAAACGAGGCTAGATCGATTCGATAAAAAAGGAAAGTTCATTTTTCGCGCTTTAATTGTCACAGACATGCAATTTGATAACAGCCACTTTTCAAACACTAGCCACCTGAGCCAGTTGCAGGTTCCGATGGGATCATGTCCCATGGACCTCGCCCCCCGGCACCGCCACCCCCTCCCGCTTCCCGCATCCTGGCCGGCCTGCGCCCAGGGGCTGCTCCAGCGCGGCGCCGCCTGGCTGCACACCGGCGACACCGGGGAGAGTCTCCTGGCCCTGCCCGGGCAGGCCCTGGTCTCCCGCTGGAATGGCCGAGCCTGGGAGAACCGGCTCGGCGGCGGCCCCCTGCCCGGCTCCCCCTGGGAGGCCCTGGCTTCTGCCGTGGCTCGAAAGTCGTGTCCCTGGATCGGCGCCGCCACCTTCGAGCTGGCCTGCGACGAGGCGGGGCTGCCCCGGAAGCCACTGGAAGCAGGTGTCCTGGGCCAACATTGGGCTCCGGTGGAGGCGGCCCTGCATGTGAGGGATGGCGAGGCGGAACGCTGGTCCTGGGGCGATTCTCCTGCAGGCCAGGACCGCTGGATGGACTGGCTGGCTCCGGCAGCTGAACTGGGACGCGCCTCGGTCCAGTTGGAATCACTCTGGGGCGAAGCACAGCACCAGGCCGCGGTGGAAGAAATCCAGGTTCGCATCCTGGACGGTGACTTCTACGTCGCAAACCTCTGCGCGCCTTTCAAAGGACGGCTTTCCGGAGACCCGGTGGCCCTGGCGCTCATGGCCTTCCAGCGGGCACGACCGCCCTTCGGCGCCCTGCTGGACCTCGGGGGGCTTCAGCTGCTCAGCCTCAGCATGGAGCGCCTGCTGTCCCGCCGGGGGTCACTGCTCCGCTCCCAGCCCATCAAGGGCAGTGCCCCGCTGACCGGGGACCCGGAGCGCGATCACATGGCGGCTGAAGCCCTCGCCGCTGATCCCAAGGAAAGGGCGGAGCACACCATGATCCTGGATCTGGTGCGCAACGACCTGGGGCGGGTGGCCGTGGCTGGCTCAGTGCAGGTGATCCGCCCCATGGCCGTGGAGACCTATCCCACGGTCCAGCACCTGGTCAGCACCGTGGAGGCCACGGCCCGGCCCGGCCTGGGCCTGGCTGAGCTCCTGCGGGCCGTGCTGCCCGGTGGAAGCGTCACCGGCGCTCCGAAACACGCTGTCTGTGGCCACCTGGCGCAGGCCGAGGCCGGTCCGCGGGGCTTCTACTGCGGGGCGGTCGGCTGGATCTCCGCCAACGGGGACCTGGACTTGGCTCTGCCCATCCGCACCGCCCAGATCCAGGGGGAGCAGCTGACCTACTGGACCGGCGGCGGCATCACCCGGCGCAGCGATCCGGCCCGCGAATGGGCCGAATTGCACCTGAAGACCCGGGCCATCACGGGCTGATCAGGCCGCGCTGGCGCGCTTCAGGAGCTCCTCGAAGCGCTCGAAGAGGTGGGCCCTCGGCCCCTTGGGCTGGCGCTTCAGCACCATGCCCGCCTGCTCCGGCGTGCGCCCACCCTTGGTCTGGTTGCAGCCGAGGCAGCAGCCCACCAGGTTCTGCCAGGTGGTGGAGCCGCCTTGGCAGAGCGGGATCACATGGTCCACGGTGGTAGCCTTCTTCGCGCAGCCCTCGTACTGGCAGAGGAAGTGGTCGCGGCGGAGGACCCGGCGCTCCAGCCGCCCCAGCAGCAGCTTGGAGTCGCTGCAGGCCTGGGCGTGGGGGAAGATGATCAGCTCCAGCCTCCCGGCCAGGTCGCCATGCCGCTCGAAGGTGGCGGGATTCAGGACATGGGCCCGACCGGAGACGACCGCGCAGAGGGCGCGGCGGCGGCTGACTTCCTGCATGGGGACGTAGTTCCGGTCCACGGCGATGACTTCGCCGGCCCCGTGGCGTTCGCGTCCCTTCAGCATCACCCCCCCGGTGTTTGCCCGAATCCTAAGGCATTCCCAGGGATTGTGAAGTGAATTATTCCCCTCGGTACGGGCCCGGCAGCGTGCCCTGGAGCTCCACTTCCGGGAGGGCCTCCACCCCCGCCAGACGCTTCTCCATGCGTTCCTTGCCTTTGGAGACCTCACCGAGCTTGGAGCTGGCCTCATCGAGCTTCTTCTGGACCGAGGCCAGGGACTCCCCGAATTTCCCGAACTCGGTCTTCACCTGCCCGAGCACCTTCCAGACCTCGCCGCTCTGCTTGCTGATCGCCAGGGTCTTGAAACCCACCTGCAGGCTGTTGAGGAAGGCCGTGAGCGTGGTGGGGCCCACGAAGGTGACCTTGCACTCCCGCTGGATCCGCTCCAGCAGGCCCGGCCGCCGCAGGGCCTCGGCGTAGAGGCCTTCGAAGGGCAGGAAGAGCAGCGCGAAGTCCGTGCTGTTGGGGGGGGCGATGTACTTGTCGCGGATGTCCCGGGCCTGGGACAGCAGCCGGACCTCCAGCGCCCGGCCGGCGGCCTCCACCGCGGGGAGGTCGCCCAGCTCGTAGGCCTCCATGAGCCGCTGGTAGTCCTCCAGGGGGAACTTCGCGTCGATGGGCAGCCAGACCGTGCCACCCTCCTCGGCCCCCGGCAGCTTCACCGCGAACTCGACGATCTCGGGCGAGCGGGGCCGGATCTTCACGTTGGCCGCGTACTGCCCGGGCGAGAGGAACTGCTCCAGCAGCGCACCGAGCTGGGCCTCGCCGAGGACGCCGCGGGTCTTCACGTTGGTGAGGGCGCGCTTCAGGCCGCCCACATCCTGGGCCAGGGACTGCATCTCGCCGAGCCCCTTCTGCACCTGCTCGAGGCGCTGGGCCACCAGGTTGAAGCTCTCGCCCAGGCGCTTCTCCAGGGCCTCGTGCAGCTTCTCGTCCACGGTGCGCCGCATCTGCTCCAGCCGTTCCTCCGTTGAGGTCTGGATAGCCGCCAGGCGCTTCTCCACCTGCTGCTGCACCTGGTTCAACTGCGCGGCCTGCTCGTCCCGGGAGGACTTCAGGGCGTCCTGCGTGGTCGTGACCAGCAGCCGGAAGCCCTCGGCCAGCTTCTCGGCCTGGGCGGTGCGGATGCCGCCCAGCTCGGCCACCAGTGGCTGGAGCTGGGCCACCAGGGCCTGGTGGGACTCGGTACGGTCCCTGGAAGACAGCTCGTCGGCATGCCTCCGAAGGGCATCAAAGGGAGTCTGGTCGGCCGGGGGGCGGCGCAGGCTGGCCCAGGCCGCCACCGCGGCCAGGAGCAAGGTGAGAACGGCGAGGGTGAGGGCGAGGCTCATGGATCCATCATCGCGCGGCCGGCTCGTCAGGCAGTGTCCAATCCGCCCGCCGTCCCGCCTCTTGCGCCGTGAGCTCCAGTCGGGCCACCCAGCCCG
>WBZQ01001182.1_pt2 | contig 18268 bp, 17 predicted proteins | sample 5204251 | NCBI WGS metagenome assembly WBZQ01 (sample SAMN12412402, study PRJNA552823) | activated sludge metagenome | isolation source: activated sludge from nitrification reactor of wastewater treatment plant... | place: USA: Virginia | collected 2017-09 | reverse complement strand
ACGTCTGATATGCTTGAAGTGCGACTTGAAGCCAGTCTTTATCTAAATAAATAACTATGGATTCTTCTGAAAAAAAACGCAAACTGTTAATTGGTGCTGCACTCGTCGCTACCTTACTTGCTGCAGTCATGGTCGAAAAGGAAGAGACGGAAGATGATTCAGTGAAGACCGTAGAGCCGACTCAGATTCCTAGAACATCCAAAGAAAGAGCCGCCCAAAAACAAGAAAACATCACAGAAACCTTGGACGTGAGCAAATTAGGTCAAAGAAAATTCAACCCTAAAGCGGGCGAGTTGTTTGTTACAACTAATTGGATGCCTAAGCCGCCGCCTATTGATCCAGAAGAACAAGCTGCGAGAGAAGAAAAAGCAAAGCAGGCATTTACGCCTCCCCCACCAACCGCGCCTCCTGTACCTTTTAAGTATGCTGGAAAAGCAGTTTCAGACAAACAAACATGGGTTTTTTTGTCGCAAGCCTAAGAGAATCATATTGCTAAAATCGGTGGCAAAATCACCGAGCAATATCGCCTGGACGCTATTACGGATGATAGCGTCAGCTTGACTTATTTGCCGCTCAATATCAAACAAACGCTCACGATCAATAACAAAATAGCAGGAAATATGTGATGAAAATTTGGAAATTTATTGTTATCACACTCTTGGTTGCGGTTGTGGCAGGCTGTGCGATTAATAACAAGAGTTTTTTATCCAGAAATGCAAATTTTTCTGAAGGTCAAAAATTGGTCGAGCAAGGACAATATGAAGTAGGACTGCAGAAAATTGAGCAAGCATTACGTGAGGAACCGGAGAGTAAGGAAATTCGTGCAGTCATGATTCGCTTGAGCGATGAAATCGCTGCCAAATTGCTATTTCTAGCAGAGAATCACCGGTTTTCGGGTGATATGGCGAACTCAGAAAAAGAATATCTGCGGATTCTCAATATGTTTCCGTCTCATGAGCGCGCCAAAGAAGGTCTTGATGCAATCAAATTGGAACGGCGGCATATTGCGATTGTGGATTCAGCAAGAACGCATTTGGCTAACAATAAGGTATCCCAGGCAGAAACGATCGTAAGAGCGGTGCTACAAGAAAATCCACAGCAACAACATGCGCGTCAATTAATCGAGCAAATCAATGACATGATGGCGCGCCCGGAAGTGACAGAATTATTGCTCGAATCTGCTTTCAAAAAGACTGTATCAATGGAGTTTAAAGATACCGATTTGCGCTCCGTGTTTGAAATCATGTCGCGTACTGCGGGGATTAATTTTGTATTCGATAAAGATGTACGCCAAGAAAGTAAGGTTTCTATTTTTGTGCGTAAAAATACCATTGAAGATATTTTAAAATTGTTGCTGACGACTAATCAACTCGCTTATAAAGCACTCAATAATAATTCCCTACTAATCTACCCAAATACACCAGCCAAATTAAAAGACTATCAGGAATTAGTGGTGAAAAGTTTCCAAATAGCACATACCGATGTGAAGCAGATGGTGGCGATGGTGCGCGGTATTGTTAAGGCGAAAGATATCTATGTCAATGAGCAATTGAATCTCTTTATCATGCGCGATACTTTAGAAGCGATTCGCTTAACTGAGCGGTTAGTGACTTTAAATGATATTGCGGAACCGGAAGTGATACTGGATGTGGCTATTTTGGAAGTGTCTCGCTCAAATAATTTCTTATTGGGCCCCAAATTTCCGCAGCAGATTACCTTTGCTGGCACGGGAATAACAGCTGCAACAGCGGGAGCAAGCGCAGCGGCTTCACCTGGACTGGCTCTGCTCAATCAAGTTGGTTTTGATGGACTCAAAAGCTTTGCGGTAAACAATACGATGGTGATCGATTTTCTGCAAACTTTGTCGACTGGGGATATATTGGCCAATCCGCGAATTCGGGTATCCAACAAGGAAAAAGCAAAGATTCATATTGGCGAGAAGCGACCTTTTTTTACAGCCAACGTACAACCTGGTATTAATTCTATTGTTACGTCAACACCTACATTTGTTGATTTAGGGGTCAAGCTGGATGTAGAGCCCCGCATTGGATTACATAATGACGTTACCATGAAAGTTACGTTAGAAGTGAGTAGTAGAATTACCGATATACAAGGTCCTAGTAATGCTACAGCACCGTTAATCGGGACACGGAATGCCGAAACAATACTGACCTTAAAAGATGGTGAAACGCAGGTGCTGGCTGGATTGATCGATAATAGAGAAACAAGAACAATTGGTGGACTTGCGGGATTGTTTAACATCCCGGGGTTAGATCGATTGACATCAAGTCAGAAAGTCGAACGTACAAAATCGGAAATCGTTTTGTTGATTACGCCTCGTATCGTTCGTAATCTTCCAAAGCCGACCAATCTTGAAAACGAGTACCATTTTGGCACCGCCAGTGAAGCTGGTAAATTACCCGTTAAAATTGATAGGACGGCGGCTCAATCGTTAGCGATTGCGCCAGCAGGTACTGGGGCTGGTGGCATGAGGAGTGCCGCAGCGAATCCATTTGCGGTGGCGGAACAATCAGCCGATGCAAATCCATTTGCGAATGTCGCATCTATGCCACCAACGCTGACATTGCAAGGACCGACAACGGTAGGATTGGATAAAGAGTTTTCGGTGAATGTTCGCATGGTAGGTGCAAAAGCAACCGTCAATTCGGATGTGCAAGTCAGCTATGATTCGAATACACTGGAACTGTTGGATGGCGGACCCAAATCGGGTTCGCGCGCGCTTAAACTCGGTAAAGATCAAGTGTTGGGCCTAGCGACGCAATTGCGTTTTAAAGTTATTACATCCAGTCCTGGCACGACAGAAGTCAGCGTGCAGAGTGCTACCGGGGAAGATATCGAAAATGGTGATACGGTTGAAGTGACGCTGCCGACCCCAGTGACAGTGACGATTAAATAGTCTGGAGTTTATGATATTGTCTCGCATGTTATTGCTTGAACGAAAGCAATATGGCTTTACTTTAATAGAACTTATGATCGTGGTGGCTATCATGGCGATATTGGCGACAGCATCGCTGCCATTCCGGGAACTGGTGATACAGCGGGAAAAAGAAATCGAACTGCGCACCGCATTGCGGCAAATACGTAATGCAATTGATGCTTATAAGCAGGCGAGTGATGATGGGCGTATCACGAAAAAAGCAGATCAATCTGGTTATCCACCGCGCCTGGAGGAATTGGTGATGGGGGTACCGGACGCTAAAAGCCCAGAGAAAAAAAATATTTACTTCTTGCGCCGTTTGCCTCGTGATCCGATGTTTGTTGAATTGGATATTGCTGGTACCGGCGTGGCAACCCCGACGGTTGATACCTGGGGAAAACGTAGCTATGAAAGCCCAGCCGATAGTCCTAAGGAAGGTGATGATGTTTTTGATGTTTACTCACTTTCTGAAGCTAAGGGATTGAACGGTATTCCTTATAAAGAATGGTGATTAATGTGGAAAAATGCTGTCGACACAATGGATTCACTCTGATCGAATTATTGGTCGTGATGGCTATTATCGCTACATTGCTCAGTTTGGTTGCACCGCGTTATTTTAATTCATTGGACAAAGCTAAGGAAGCTGTCTTGCGCCAGGATCTTGTTATGATGCGCAATGCCATTGATCAATTTTATTCGGATTTTGGTAAATATCCACTGGATTTAGAAGAAATGGTGGATAAAAGATATTTGCGAAGCATACCGGTAGATCCTTTTACCGAGAGTAAAGAAACCTGGATTGTCATGCCGCCGCCTAATCTGATGGATTCGGGTGTATACAATGTTCACAGCGGTTATCGAGAACGAGCTTTAGATGGTACTTTTTACGAGGAGTGGTAAAAGATTCTGTTCTTGTGAACTTTTTATAGGCTAGCTTATGATTAAGTCAGCACAGCAAGGATTTGTTTACCTTTGGGCGCTTTATACCGTTGCGCTTGCCGGCATAGCGATGGCTGCCGCAGCGCATGTTTGGCAAGCAAAATCGCTACGTGAGAAAGAGGCAGAACTGATGTTTATTGGCGAACAATTTCGCCTTGCGATTAAGTCGTATCAAAGTACTGGTACAAAGCAGTTTCCCAAAACACTGGAAGATTTAGTGGAAGATAAGCGCAACCCGAATGTTGTTCGCCATCTACGTAGAATCTATGTGGATCCGATGACCAACACGACCGAATGGGGCATTGTCGAAGAAGCGCCTCCAAATGCTAACCAAAGTGCTACTGGTAATGCTGCGGCTACCAATAATCCTGCTGCTGCCGGGAATAAAGCGGCAACAGGTAATCAGCAGGCAGGAAGCTCGGGCGGTCTAGGTAGTGTCGGTGGCTTAGGAAGTTCTTCCTCGTCCACTAATAATCCTGCAGGCTCAAATAATACTTTAACACCGAGTGGAACCGCTGCAACTTCGGGAGGTACGACTACCGCTACGGGAAGCACGGCTACTACTACGCCTGGCACGACTTCCACTAATCCCGCATCGAATAATGCTGCAATTGGAAAAAGTGTCGGCTCAAGTCTTGGAAAGAATTTGGAAAAGAGAGTGACCGGTGTTTATAGCTTATCGGAAAAAAAACCTATCAAAAAAAGTCAATTTCCAGAGCAATACAAAAAATTTTCTGAAGCACAGACATATCAAGATTGGCAATTTGTTTACAAACCTGGAGATAATAAAGGCTCGACGGGTGGAGCGGCCGCTAACACAGCAAAACCGAATACCGGTGCAGGAGGTACGGGTTCATCATCAGCTTCTCCATTTGCACCTCAAGCAGGTTCTGGATCTGGAACATCCTCTAAATCTTCAGCGTCACCTTTTGGTCAACCATCCGCAAATAAAGAATCAGATTCGTCGAGCGGGGCTGCTTCGCCATTCGGAAGGTAGCTAATCCTGAATAACTTTCTCGTCAGTGCTAACTACACAATCTAGGGTAATAATATCTATTCTTTGAAGCTGGTGATCCGAGATGATGATTGATATGGTTTTCCGGAAATGGCCACTTAATTCTTGCCAAATAGGAGGGAGAGATCGGATCTGTTGGTTTTGAAAGCTAGAAAGTTACTGTCTTAACTGCAGATAGTCTGCATCAGTAATTCTAGACCATTCTTTTGCTTTATCCAAAAAAGTTTTTTGGCTGTTGATAATTTTACCTGCTAAGGGTGATTTTATGGCTATTTCGTTCAATAGTTCGTCGTTGGCTTGCTTAAATACTCGCAAAACATCCTCGGGAAAAGTACGAATTTTAATATTATTTTTTTTCTTCATTTCTTGCCAGGTTATTGTATTACGGAAAAATGACTCCGATAGCATGTCGAAAGATGCTTCTTTTGCAGCTACCGCGATAATTATCCTGATGTCTTCTGGTAAAGCGTCGAAGCTGTTCTTATTAATAAAAATATGTAATTCTGCACCCGGCTCATGCCAGCCAGTATAGTAAAATGGGGCTATTTTATGAAAACCTAGTTTTTCATCATTCGCGGGCCCTGCCCACTCGACTGCATCAATCGTGCCTCTTTCTAATGAGGTATACAATTCGCCAGGGGGGATACTGATGGGTTTCATGCCGACCTTGCTAACGACTTCACCAGCAAGGCCTGGAATGCGCATTTTTAGACCTTTTAAATCTGAAATCGAATGAATTTCTTTTCTGAACCACCCTCCCATTTGTAAATGAGTATTTCCGGCAGGGAACGCTACGATATTGTGGCGTGCATAGACTTCGGCTAATAGTTCTAAGCCTCCGCCGTAATAATACCAAGCATTCATTTCAGTTGGAGTCATGCCAAATGGCGTGGTGGTAAAGAATGTGGTTGCTGGATCTTTACCTTTGTAATAGTACGATGCTGTATGCCCCATTTCGTATGCACCGGAGCGTACCATGTCAAAAATTCCTAACGGTGCTTTGTGTTTGCCGGGTGAGTCGACAGTGATTCGCATACGTCCTGCGGACATTTTCTCAACATTGTTGGCAAAACGGTGCACATTATTGTGAAACATTGGCATTCCGTCTGGCCATGACATAGCTAGACGCCAATGGAATGTCTGAGCTGATGCAGTTGAAATAAACGCTACACAAAAAAATACAACGGACAAAGGCAAATTTGAGATAAAACTCATGACATCGACGCCATTTCTACTGCTGACTATGGATTAAGACACAGAACGGTTGAGTAAATTATTATGATCAAATGATTGCATGTTCTTTCTCAAATATCAGCGCTGCTTTACCATTTTTATCAATGTCTACATTGACTTTTCCGCCATTTGCCAAACGACCGAATAAAAGCTCATCGGCTAATGCGCTGCGAATAACGTCTTGAATGAGCCTTTCCATCGGGCGCGCACCCATTAGCGGATCAAAGCCATGTTTAGCAAGATATTTGCGCAAAGGTTCACTGAAAGTTGCCTCAACTTTCTTTTCATGCAGTTGTGTTTCAAGTTGAATCAGAAACTTATCGACTACGCGTAAGATAATTTCTTCGTTTAGAGGGGCAAACGAAACAATTGCATCAAGCCGGTTACGAAATTCAGGCGTAAAAAGTTTCTTGATATCTATCAGTTCATCGCCAATTGGTTTTGACTGGGTAAATCCAATGGCGGTTTTTGTTAAGGCTTCTGCACCGGCATTTGTCGTCATAATAATGATGACATTACGGAAATCCGATTTGCGTCCATTATTATCCGTTAATGTTCCATAATCCATGACCTGCAGTAAAATATTAAAGATATCGGTATGTGCCTTTTCAATTTCATCTAAAAGCAACACAGAATGTGGGTGTTTGTTTATAGCTTCGGTTAATAATCCGCCTTGATCGTAGCCTACATAACCTGGTGGAGCGCCAATTAGCCGTGATACAGCATGTCGCTCCATATACTCTGACATGTCGAAACGATGCAAATGGATGCCTAGGGCATATGAGAGTTGCCGGGCCACCTCGGTTTTACCGACACCTGTGGGACCTGAAAATAAAAATGAGCCAACTGGTTTTTGTGGATTTCCTAGTCCACTCCTTGACATTTTGATTGCCGAAGCGAGTGAATTGATCGCGCTATCCTGTCCGAATACAATTGCTTTCATATCACGTTCCAATGTCTTTAATTTATTGCGGTCATTGGTAGAGATATTTTGTGGTGGAATACGCGCAATTTTGGCAACTACATTCTCAATTTCAGTTTTTCCGATAACGCGGCGTTGTCTAGATTTTGGTAATATTCGTTGAACTGCACCGGCCTCATCCAATACGTCAATTGCTTTGTCCGGTAAATGTCGGTCATTGATGTAGCGAGCTGAGAGTTCAGCTGCTGATACCAATGCACTGTATGTGTATTTTATTTTATGATGTTGTTCATATCGCGACTTGAGCCCACGCAGAATGGCTACTGTTTCGTCAACGCTTGGTTCGTGAACTTCAATCTGCTGGAAGCGTCGCGATAGGGCACGGTCTTTCTCAAAAATTCCGCGATACTCATTATAAGTGGTGGCCCCGATGCAGCGTAATTGCCCTGAATTTAGAATGGGTTTTAAGAGGTTAGAGGCATCCAATACTCCACCCGATGCCGCTCCTGCACCAATTAAAGTGTGTATTTCATCAATAAATAAAATGGCAAAAGGATTGTCTGTCAACTGTTTTAACAGTGTTTTTAATCGTTGTTCAAAATCACCACGATATTTTGTGCCAGCGAGTAGGGCTCCCATATCCAGCGCATAAATTTGATGCTTCATGAGCAAATCTGGAACATTTTCTTCAACAATGCGTTTTGCTAGGCCTTCTGCAATAGCAGTTTTTCCGACCCCTGCTTCTCCAACTAATAATGGATTATTTTTGCGACGACGACATAATGTTTGTATGACACGTTCGACTTCTTTTTCTCGTCCAACTAGGGGATCTATTTTATTCAATAGCGCTTGATGATTCAGATTTACTGTATAGTTTTCAAGTAATCCGGAAGAATTGGGATCTTGCTCGCTATCCACTTCATTCACCGCTTTTGCATTGTTTTCTTGTGGTACTTTACGGATATTATGTGAAATGTAATTGACTACATCCAAGCGTGTTATTCCCCTTTGTTCCAGAAAATAAACAGCATGTGAATCTTTCTCACCGAAAATAGATACTAAAACATTGGCACCAGTAACCTCTTTTTTGCCGGATGATTGAACATGGAGTATGGCTCTCTGAATAACGCGTTGAAAGCCCAGTGTAGGTTGTGTGTCTACATCATCATTACCGCTAATAATCGGGGTGTGGCGTGCAATATGGTCTGTCAATGTAGCACGAAGATCAGAAATTTCTACTAGACAAGCATTCAATACTTCGGCAGCACTTGTGTTGTCTAACATTGCCAGCAATAGGTGTTCAACAGTAATAAATTCATATCTTTTTTGTCTGGATTCTACAAATGCCATATGTAAGCTAACTTCTAAATCAGGGGCGATCATATTAATTTTTCTCCATTACACACTTTAGCGGATGCTGGTTTCTTTTAGCGAAATCAATCACCTGATTGACTTTAGTGCTTGCAATATCGCTGGTATAAACACCACATACACCGACTCCTTCGGTATGTACTTTTAACATTACATGAGTTGCTTGTTCTTGATTCATTGAAAAGAATAGCATTAACACCTCAATAACAAATTCCATCGGAGTATAGTCATCATTTAATAATAATATTTTATATAACGGAGGAATTTTTTCTTTGGATTTTTCTTGCCGTTGCTTAAGTTTTACTGTGGCAGCTTCCAATTTCTGTTCTGTCATAAAAATAAGTAGTATTTTTTATTTTTGCTTAATGAGTCAGTATAAAGTACATTGTGATCAACATATTTGAAGATTACGATAAAATTTTCAAGCCCCTTGCTAACGATAGATGTAATATTTTCAATAATTACACTGTAATCACTTGACTTTAACGCTGAATTTGCGTAAAACAGCACGTGGCGTTTGGCTTCAAGTTCTCTGCGGCACCTGCATCAACCGTTAATAGTCTTGAAATTCAAATAGTATTAGGGTTTCCGGCCCAGTTTTTTATAGGAAGTAGAAATGGCAACAGGTACAGTAAAATGGTTTAATGATTCTAAAGGTTTTGGTTTTATTACTCCTGATGATGGTAGCGAAGATTTATTCGCACACTTTTCAGCAATCAATATGTCCGGGTTTAAAACACTTAAAGAAGGCCAGAAAGTTAGTTTTGACGTTACACAAGGGCCAAAAGGAAAGCAAGCCTCTAACATCCAATCCGTTTAACTGCTTGTTCGAATATGAAAGCTGACGTCGACTGAATTTGAGTTTTTAGAGTTGTTTGATGTGATAAAGTTAGCGCAGAGATCATAAAGATTTGCAGAAAAACCTGCCTCTTGTTCAAGAAAGAACAAGAGGCTTTTTTTTTGTATGTTGTGTGACTACAGTTAATTTCTGTAGATCTCTACATTCAATAGATAAAAAACTTCCAAAAACGTACAAATGCCTTATCTCATCTGATTAATCATTGCTTCACCAAATGCAGAGCTAGAAACTTTTTGTGCTCCTTCCATTTGTCTCGCAAAATCATAAGTTACAACTTTACTTTGAATGGTTCTCTCCATTGCTTTGATTAGCGCATCTGCAGCTTCTATCCATCCTATATGCCGTAGCATCATTTCTGCAGATAGAATGATTGAGCCTGGATTAACTTGATCTTTACCCGCATATTTAGGAGCCGTTCCGTGAGTTGCTTCAAACATAGCGACCGAGTCACTCAAATTCGCTCCGGGTGCGATTCCTATTCCCCCTACTTGGGCCGCCAAAGCATCGGAAATATAATCGCCATTTAAATTAGGTGTGGCGATAACATCATATTCCTCTGGCCTCAGTAAAATCTGTTGCAAGAAGGCGTCAGCAATCACATCTTTAATGATGACTCCATTGTATTTTTTGGATAATTTCATCCACGGACCGCCATCCAGTGGTTCTGCACCGAATTCCTTAGTGGCGAGATCATATCCCCATTTTTTAAAGGCACCTTCGGTAAATTTCATAATATTCCCTTTGTGAACCAAGGTAACCGATTGTCTATGATTGTCGATAGCATATTGAATCGCTTTGCGAACAAATCGATCTGTGCCTTCTTTTGAAATAGGTTTGATGCCGATGGCTGAGGTTTTCGGGAATCGTATATTTGTCACCTTCATCTCATTAATCAAGAAATCGATAACTTTATGAACGGATGTTGTTTCGGCTTCCCATTCAATACCAACATAGATGTCTTCAGAATTTTCTCGAAAAATTACCATATCAGTTTTTTCGGGGTTCTTGAGTGGACTGGGAACACCACTGAAATAACGTACTGGTCGCAAGCAAATATATAAATCTAACCGTTGCCGCAGTGCGACATTAATCGAGCGAATACCCCCACCAATAGGGGTTGTTAATGGACCTTTTATAGAGACCACAAATTCTTTTGCTGCAGTTAAAGTTTCTTCAGGTAACCATGCATCGGATCCGTAGATTTTTGTGGCTTTCTCTCCCGCATAGATTTCCATCCAAGCGATTTTACGCTGTCCACGATAAGCTTGATCAACAGCTGCATCAACTACTTTCCGCATGACAGGTGTAATATCTATACCAATACCATCGCCTTCAATAAACAAAATGATAGGATTATTGGGAACGTTGAGCGTATTGTCGGAATTGACTTGAATTTTTTTACCATCAGGCGGTATTTTTATATGTTGATACATCTCAAGAGCCTCAGAAATTTATAATAGCAGTAGTTAAATCAATTTTCTTTGATAACTAAAATTAGAAGTGATGGAGCAATTTATTTCATTTGCTCCTTATTATATTGTATAAACGAACGATTATTCCATTACCTACCTTAATTGGTTTGAATTTAATCGTTTATTTCTTCGTAAAGATGACGTAAATACTCTTGATGCGCAACTCAACTGCTACTTTTTCTAATTCAATGAACTTGCAGATTCTTATACCGAATCTTTTTTGGCCGGATAGCTCTCAACCTGAAATCTATAGTGATTTATCACTTTCTGGACTGGAGAAAATGCTATCAAAAAGTGAGAGAAAGACTTACCCACCAGAGACACTAGAAACATGGCTTTGTAAATCATTTCACATCGATAAGCAAAAATGTGATTGGCCTATTGCGCCCATTATGGTGCAAAACGATAGTATGAATTCTATTCTGTCAAATGCGGATTTCTGGATGCGTGCAGATCCTGTTCATTTACGCATCGAACAAAATCATATTATGTTGGCTGACAGTCAGGCTTTCAAAATCTCAAAAGAGGAATCACAGCAAATTGTGCAAATTATTAATCGCTGCCTCGATAATGAAAATATTCTTATATTGCCATTGCAATCTGATCGTTGGTATCTGCGCTGTACTGATGTGCCAGAGTTTGAGACATTCCTCTTAAGTAATGTAACTTGTAGAAATATCAATGATTATTTGCCAACCGGCAATCAGAGCGTTGTTTGGCATAAGATTTTTAATGAAATTCAAATGGCATTGCATGATCATCCAATTAATCAGGTACGTGAATCTCGGGGAGAGTTAGCTATTAATAGCGTTTGGTTCTGGGGAGGAGGGGTTATGCCTCAAGTGAAAATTGAATCTATCTTCAGTCATGTTTGGGGTAATCACGAATTTCTTAAAGCTTTAGCATTCTATAGCAACGCAGTGTGGAAAGAGTTACCGATAAATGGTGAGGATTTTCTGGAAAATATCACGGCAGGTAATCACCTGATTTTGTTGAATTCTTTGTATGGTAGAGCTCAATATAGAGATGCTTTTGGATGGCGCGAAAGTTTGAAAAAAATGGAAATAGACTGGTTTGCTCCATTGTACAGTGCGCTTGAAGCAAAGAAGATCAATCAGCTTACTTTGACTACTTTGGACTCTGGTGCAACCCAAAGTTTCTGTCTTACAGCAAATGATTTATGGAAATTTTGGCGAAAGATAAAATCGATGACTTTCTTATCAGAATCGGTACGTGTCCGTACCTAAAACAAGTGAAATAGCAACAGAAAGGCGCTTTAAATGAGTTCCTTATACTTTAAAGGGAACTCATAATAATGAGTATTCGGAATGTGAGAAAATAATGAGAGGTATCCATGCAAAAATCTTCTTTAATCCAAAGTATTAAATCTTATCTATCGGCAAGTGCGGTTTTTTTACTTGCATGCGGGTTAATGGTTATTACCCACTTCTTCAATGAAACTGAGCAACATTGGTTAATGATTCTTTTGGGGTGCCTAATTTTGTTACAGGTGGTTGTAATTTATCAAATTGCTGAAAAGGAAAAAAGCATCAGAAGTTTTTCTGAGCAATTATCAGTTACTAAGGAAAGATTAACTAATGAAATGAAGCATCGCTTGTGGGCCGAAAAAACAGTATCAGAAGGTAAAATAAAATCTCTTTACATCGATGAAAATTTTCCTGTTATGCTAGCCTACTTCAATACTGAGCTTAGATGTCGCTATCACAATAGAATTTTTCGTCGTTGGTTTGGGTTAAGATCGGATCAGATTGACGGTAAACTTTTGACTGAATTTTCAAATGAAGGTTTTTTTCTCGATATTCGTAATTGCGTTAAAGAGATTTTTACTGGAAAGACTATTCATTATGAACGTACTCTTAAGTCAACTAAGGGGTTTCCTTATATCTTTACCGAGCAATTTGTACCTCATCTCGATAGCAAAGGAAAAGTAGCCGGGTTTTATACGATACATACGCCTTTTGCGCAGGAAAAAAGCCGTATTTCACTGAAGAAAGGTGAGCAAGCAACTCATAAAGCAGAGCTTGACGGTACTTCCCAGATGACGATTAAGAATAATGCACAAAAAAAACAATCACCGGTGCAACCACTTGCTTCGGATACAGCTACAACTGCTAATCGTATTGCTCAGGCTATTAAAGAAGGGGAGTTTAATCTTTTCTTTCAGGATATCAGGTCAATCAAAGCAAGTGATGTATTGCCAATGCATCATGAAATCTTGATTCGTATGGGTGAAGAAGAAAATAGTCTAATGCCACCAGGTTCGTTTCTTCCTTTTGTGGAGCAATTTAAGCTCATGCCACAGCTCGACCGATGGGTAGTCAATCATATTATTAAGTGGTTATCTAATGACACTGCTGCAAATCACGTTTTTTGTTTAAATATTGCAAAAGACACCTTTAATGATGGAAGTTTTCCGGGGTTTGTGCAGATACAATTGCAAAAAATGAATGTGCCGGCATCAAGTCTTTGTTTTGAAATAGAAGCTATGGATGTGCAAGACCAAAAAGCACAAGTTACCGTTTTCACAAAGAAAGCAAGTGAAATAGGGTGCTTCATAACATTATGTAGCTTCACTCAAGATTCAGATTTGGTTAAATTGCTAGATCATATGAAAGTGAATTATATTAAAATCGATGGCAGCTTGGTATGTAACATACTGCGTGATGAAGAGGATTTCGAGGAAGTGCTTGCTATCAACAAATTGGCGCATGAGCGTGGAATTAAAACAATTGCGGAATTGGTTGAAACGGATGATATCGTGGCTAAGCTAAATGAGATTGGAGTTGATTATATACAGGGATTTGGTGTGGCCAAAGTACAGCCTTTCGAAGAACTTAATTCTTTATAGCTATCTGGTCTGGTATGCATTTGTGTAACATTTGGAATAGACTGATTTTTTTATCATGTTCTCAGTGTGATTAAATAAAATAGGGGCTGTAGTAGATTAGCTTAGATGTTAGGCTAATCAAATGAAGATAAGTCATTGTAGATTATTGAAGAAGATACAGTTAAGGTTACTGGAGTTTTTTGTGCTGGAAGTTACAGCGAGATCAGCAGCAGATATATTGGGGATTCAGCCTAATAGTGCAGCGCTGTTTTATCGCAAAATACGGGAAGTTATTGCGTACCATCTGGAACAAGAATCTCATGAAATCTTTGATGGTGTAGTTGAATTGGATGAAAGCTATTTTGGTGGTGTTCGTAAAGGTAAACGTGGTCGCGGTGCTGCAGGTAAAGTTGCTGTATTTGGCATATAGAAGCGAGGCGGCAAAGTCTACACCAAGGTTGTAGGAGATACGAAGTCGGAAACGTTAATGCCTTTGATAACGAGAAAAATCGCTCCAGACAGCATAGTTTATACAGACTGTTATCGTAGTTACAATGCACTTGATGTGAGCCACTTCTATCATGAACGAATCAATCACTCTACGCTATTTGCGCAGGGTAAAAATCACATTAATGGTATTGAAAACTTTTGGAATCAGGCTAAACGAGTCTTAAGAAAATACAATGGAATCCTCAAAGAATCATTTCCATTGTTTCTCAAAGAATGTGAATTTAGATTCAATTATGGAACACCTAAACAACAGTTGAAAATATTGAAAAATTGGACTCAAATTTAATCTGATCTACTACAGCCCCTAAAAATAAATAGAGTCAATGCTACTTTTGGGATAGTGAATGACTGAATAACAAATGTGCTGCAGAATTGAATTTATTTCGATTTTTTGAATAAAAACATAAAGGCTACGCTCTGGCTACTCGACAAGAACTTTCGGATTTTCTAGTTGAAATAGAACGTCGGGCATATAAACAAGCTTTATTTGCGGTTCAAGATGAACATGTAGCATTAGATATCGTACAGGATTCGATGACTAAGCTTGCAGCAAAATATTTTGACAAACCTTCGGCAGAGCTTCCGTTCCTTTTCCATAAAATACTACAGAACACTATTCGTGATTACTATCGGAGGCAGAAAACTAGGTCCTTGTGGACAACGTTGTTTTCGTCATTTACTCCAGAAGATACGGATGGAAATCAGGATGATTTTGATATTCTGGACAGCTTATTACCCGATCTAAAAGATGATTGGAGGGAGCCTGAAACGCGTTTAGAAAAGCTGCAGTTAATTGAAATTATCGAAGATGCGATAAAAACACTTCCGGCACGTCAACGTGAGGCATTTATATTGCGTTATTGGGAGGAGATGAGTCTGGCTGAAACCGCAGAGATAATGAATTGTTCACAGGGAAGCGTTAAAACACATTGTTCACGGGCCGTTCATGCGTTAGCTACGAAACTCAAGGAAAAAGGGGTTAAATTATGAGCCAAAAAGAACATGATTTAGGCAATAGAATTGCTAAAATACTTGATATGGGCGCTATAGAGCATATTGAGCATAGCGCGTTGATTCAGCTGCAAATTAAGCGCTTAAAAATCTTGGAAAATTATCAATCAGCTTCAGGAATAGTTAATTCTGGAAATGGCGCTTCAGCTTACCGCGGACACGAAAATAACTTTGGTGTGGGTAAGCTACTGTTATTGCTGGTTTTTCTGTTGATGCTTATGAGTATGATTTATACTCAGTTCGGGGATCATGGCCTTAAATTTATTTCACTGAATAAATTGATATTGACTAACGACTTACCGATAGATGCTTACATCGATAATGAATTTGATGAATGGCTGGATTCAGAATAATTTTATTACTATGCACTATGACATGTGTATTCAGTAGATTTTTAGCAAGAATTATCGTTAACCATATGATTTTCTATATTCTTTATTAATTGGATTGAGTGTTCTAATTGTAATTACTCTTTAGATTTTCTTTAAATTCGTACCCATTGAATTTTCTCCAAAAACTTTCCTTGTTCTGATTTTACTCAATGTATATTCTGCGTAACTCTTGAATTATTTACCTACTTATTGGAATGACGAATTATCGTCACAGCTGGCTTGCGGTGAAATTGTACTTGTGTCGGTTAGGATTGAACTTAATACACAGTTACAATTTGTAGAAGGTATTGTTGCAGTGACTAGCCAGCGCTTGATGGCAAAAATGCATGGTGATGAAGCTTGGCAGAACTGGCATTTTCATGATGATTTAAGATTGGTACAGCGTGATCATGCCGGTATTGGTTTTTTAGAGTTGCTTGATGCGCATAAACGGATTGCATATTGGCGATATCGCTTCGGAGGCGATGCTATCAAGGAGCTAATTGAATGTTTTGCACAGCAACGAAAACTTCATGCTCCAAATGACTCGAATTCGTTTTTACATTCGGTTACACAAGATCAAATACCTAATAAAAATTCAGTACAGGAGTTATCAGGATTCTTAGCTGACAGCGAATCAATTGAGAAAGCCACTTCGACATGGAATTTGCTGCGACTTTGGCGTTTTGCTAAGCCTTATAAAGGACGATTATTGATCGGGTTTTTGCTGACGTTGTGTAGTACCGCAGCTACTTTAGTTCCGCCGTACCTCACGATGCCCTTGATGGATAATGTATTAATACCTTATCAGAATGGTGAACCGATCAACACCGAGTTAGCCACTTTTTATTTGTCTGGATTGTTGGCAGCTGCAGTTATAGCCTGGATTCTTGGTTGGACAAGGACTTATATGCTAGCTAGGGTTTCCGAGCGCATTGGCGCCGATTTGCGTACCACCACCTACGAGCATCTGTTAGGTCTCTCACATGATTATTTTGGTGGTAAACGTACTGGTGATTTAATGGCAAGAATTGGCACCGAGACTGACCGAATTAATCTTTTTCTTTCACTTCATCTGTTGGATTTTGCTACTGACGTTATCATGATTGTCATGACTGCAATTATCCTGTTTTCGATTAATCCTTGGTTAGCGCTGGTGACCTTAGCGCCATTGCCGATTATTGCATGGCTTATTCACTTGGTTCGGGACAGATTACGGATTGGCTTTGAGAAAGTCGATCGTATCTGGGCCGAAGTTAATAATGTGCTTGCCGATACCATTCCGGGTATTCGTGTGGTTAAAGCGTTTGCTCAAGAGAAAAGAGAATCGGAGAGATTTCGTGCTGCAAATCTGAGAAATTTACAAATTAATGATCGAGTTAACAAAATTTGGTCTCTTTTTACACCTACGGTGACATTGCTTACCGAGATCGGCCTATTGGTTGTGTGGGTTTTCGGTATTTGGCAAATATCGCACGATGAAATTACTGTGGGTGTGCTTACAGCATTTTTGGCATATATTGGTCGTTTTTATCTACGGCTTGATTCCATGAGTCGGATTGTATCCATTACACAAAAAGCCGCAGCTGGTACTAAGCGTATTTTTGATATCTTAGATCATCAATCTAGTATTCCAGAATCTAAGAATCCCATTTCATTCAAGACGACACAGGGTCGAATTGAATTACAAAATGTTAGCTTTCGCCATGGTACACGCAGTATTACCGATAATGTCAGTTTAACGATTGAGTCTGGTGAGATGGTTGGTTTGGTAGGGCATAGTGGCTCAGGAAAAAGCACCTTGGTTAATCTGATCTGTCGATTTCATGATGTTACAGAAGGCGCTATTTTGATTGATGGCTATGATTTGCGTTCACTGTCAATTGCTGATTATCGTCGACATATCGGCTTGGTATTGCAAGAACCATTTCTGTTTTATGGAACCATTGCAGATAATATTGCCTATGGAAAGCCCACGGCCACATGGTCAGAGATTGTCGAGGCGGCGCGTGCAGCGCATGCCCATGAATTTATTTTACGGTTGCCACATGGCTATGATTCTATCGTCGGGGAGCGCGGACAAACATTATCAGGTGGGGAGCGTCAACGCATATCAATTGCTCGTGCGCTATTAATCAATCCTCGTATATTGATTCTTGATGAAGCAACTTCTTCGGTTGATACTGCTACGGAGAAAGAGATTCAAAAAGCACTCGAGAATCTAGTGCAAGGTCGTACTACAATTGCCATTGCACATCGACTGTCAACGCTACGCAAGGCTAATCGGTTGGTTGTGCTTGACTGCGGAAAGATTGTCGAGATTGGTAGTCATACTGAATTAATGGCGCGAGAAGGATTTTATTATCGTTTGTATCAAGCGCAAGCGCGTAATATCGATACTGAAGATACAACGACTACCAATTCCAGTACGGAGCATAGTTCCTCAGGAGAGTACAAGTGATTCACATGCTTGATTATCATTTAAATCGCAATTCCTATGGGAGAATGGTGTTAACGATTGCATCGAATCCAACTGAAAAGGAGGTTGTTCCTGTTCGTGCATTTCCTATTTCTAACCCGTTACAAGCTATTGCATTGGTAGATATGCAGGGTTATGAGTTAGCATGGATAGATAGCCTGGCAAAATTGCCCCAAGATTTTCGTGAATTAATTGAGGATGAGCTCGCAAGCCGAGAATTCATTCCTGAAATTAAGCGCATCGTAAAGCTTTCCAGTTTTATTACACCGGTTACTTGGTTTGTTGAAACTGATCGCGGTA
>WBZQ01001219.1_pt1 | contig 18270 bp, 15 predicted proteins | sample 5204251 | NCBI WGS metagenome assembly WBZQ01 (sample SAMN12412402, study PRJNA552823) | activated sludge metagenome | isolation source: activated sludge from nitrification reactor of wastewater treatment plant... | place: USA: Virginia | collected 2017-09 | reverse complement strand
AGAATAAAAATCAAATAATGCTCCCACTCCAAGCAAAACAGGTGCGCAGATCTTATCAGCATTACGAGCAATCCATAATTCCTGCATAGGTACCCCCATCGCCACAAAAAGAATCTGTGCATCACTCTCATTAATTGCTTTGATCATTTCCATCTCATTATTTGCATTAAAGTAACCATCATGAGTCCAAACAATATCTAAATTTGGAAACAAACTTTTCATTTTGTCTGCGCATCGCTGAGCAATTCCAGGACGTGCTCCAAGAAAAGCTAGCCTAATTCCAGAGTTTGCTGCATCACGACAAATTAATGGAAACAGATCTGTTCCATTCACATTATCCTTAAGCGAAAAACCTGCCAACTTAGAAGCCATCCGCATACCGCTGCCATCCGCGAATAACACTCCACCTCCATTCTGTAATACACAAAAATAGTCCGCATTTATGGCAGCCATATTAACGCAATGAGCATTAATAAAATAAATCTTGCGCCGCACACCTAACTTAGCATCGTGAACAATATTTGCACTTGCGTCAATTAATGTTGTATCTTCTATATTCAATCCAAATAAGGAAATACTACTCATGATATATTCTTTACCTTGCAGTTATTAACGTTCATGATCAAATCATTTTTAACTATCACTTATTAAGAATCGTATCATAAACATGAGCCACGCTCTGTGCCATACTATGATCTGAAAAGCTAGTCACCTGAAGTCGGTAGGCTTCCTCACGAATTGCGTTCCAGTTATATTTTCCATTTATCAATTCTACAAGTACATTTGTCAATTGCTCCGCATCCCCCGGAGTAGTAATTAAACCGGTGCGTCCGTGCTCCAATATCTCAGGAATTCCTTCTACATCTGATGCCACTACTGGTACTCCCATCGCCATGGATTCTAAAATCACCATCGGCATACCCTCTCCGAAAAGGCTGGGTAAAACCATCACACTCATTTTATCAAACTCAGCATTCACATCTTTAGCAAAGCCAATCCAATCAATCACATTTGAAACTCCCAAATCCTCCGACATTTTTTTAATTGTTTTTTCGTATTCCATTGTCTCAAATGGACCTACTGCTCGCAGACGCACAGTTTTTCCCATCTTGCGTAAATTTGCTAACGCTTGAATTAGAACTTCCATACCTTTGCGTGGACGAAACAATGCTACGCTACCTATTACCCATTCAGCATTTGGCTTAGATCGATTAGATAAGGGTCCAGGTGTTACTACGCCATTAGCTACCATATTTATTCGCGCCTGTGACCATCCTTGTTTTTTTAAATAACACTCAAGACTCTTTGACACTGGAATCAAGCGCGCAACTCCAATAAGACTCAAGCGCTCCATAATTGCATTTTTGCGATTTCGCCAGATACTTTCAGTATCCCGTGTAGTAGGACTATGCACATGATGAACGAGTGGCACGCCAGCCAGCCAAGCTGCTATTCTTCCCACCAAAACCGCTCGGGGAGTATGTGTATGCAATAGAACATATCCATCTCGCTTTATAATACGTGCAATCTTCCATGCCGGCGCCAAATCATATTTCGATTTCATACCTAACTCGAATAATGGCCCAGTAGAATTGCGGCAAGCTGAAAACTTTGCTGGTTTAACACACGCAAAACCTACTTCATAACCATAATCAGGCAAACGTAGGGCTAAAACATCTTGTACTCGCTCTGCACCGGAAAAAAATTCTCCGTTGATAACGTGCATAATTTTTGTCTTCTTTTCACTAGTATTCATCTAAGATTTTTAAATTAAAAAAACTTTTGGCAAGTCGAACTCTCGCTCGTTAAAATAAATACTGAAAATGGATAGCATCTATAAATTCTAATTGGAGAAGCAAAATTCAGATAACTTTATCGATGACTTATGCTAAATTTTAAGTGGATCAACACTATTGTTTTGTTGTTTAGTAAGGTCGATATCAATTGTGTAGCTAAATGTAGCTTATTCTGCATCTGGTAAAAACCAATTTCATATTAATCAGTGCCATGACAATCTCTATCACGCATTTTTCAAATTATAGCTTTCAGAAGATTACCTTAAACTCTTAAAATCCAATTTTAGCTTACCATCGACTCTAAAGGTGTTATCAATTCTTCCATACAAAAGGATTAAGAAGATAAGCACGCCGCCGCAACCCCCGACCTAATAATGCCCTATCAAACTGATTTAATGGCTTTACTAACATCAATCCAGGTATATATCCTACCAATACTGCAGCCAACCCCCACCATACTCCCAGCTTATGTCCAATTATTAAACCCAAAACCGCTAATAGCGCAGCAATACTAATACTCCGACAAATACCAAACCAATCCAACTTCATGCTCCCAGCTTGATGATTTAACCATGTTAGAGTAAGACTATTTAACAGCCAAACGGACAATAAAACTCCACAAACTACCCCGATCAAACCCCAATTTGAACCATAAATAACTGCTAATGGTGTCAGCACAGACAAAAAACTAAAGTATCTTAGCTGTCGAGTGTATGGAAATATTTGCATGATCATAATAACCATTTGTCCCTGGCTCGTAGCACCCAAGCTTAACAACATAATAAGCATTATTATTCCAGCGTCCTCAAACCGCCCATCACTTGCAATTGAAATAAGAGCATCGCCTGCAACAATGATTATTACTACACAAATAGCAATGACAAGTAGATTACTCTTCCATAACAATGCCATGCCTTGTTTAACTGCATCAATTTCTCCTGCCACATAACGAGAAATTAGCATAGGCCGAATAACATTTCCTAATAACCTAGCAGGTAAATAACGCGCCACCATGAATAGTAGTTGTTGAATAAAGGCAAACATCCCTGCTGCTTCAAGCCCTAATGTACGTGCCACAAGAATACGAAGCGTACCCGCATTTGCAGCAGCCTGGAGCAAATTAACGCCTGCCATGTGCCATGCAAAATTTAATATCTCATTTTTATTCAGCTTAAGATTACCTTTATCTGGCATTACCTGCAGTTTTTTTATTAAGAAAAATTCGGCTAATAAAAGACATCCAAGTGAAACAATCAAATCTACCCAAAGCAAATATTCCAGTGTTAGATGCTGGGTAACCATTAGTATAGTTATTCCAATCAATCGCCCAAAAGGCATAAGTGCTTGAGTTAATTGTGACCATCGTTGTTCCAGAAGGCATTCAAGCATTTCTGCGACAAAGCGAAATCCAAGAACAGTAATAATCAAACCAACCGCGAGCAAATTAGCATTCTGCTGCGGCATATCAAAACCCACCCATGTAGCAATATCCGCCCAAAAATAAGCGATTAGTACTGCCCAAATTGCCGTAAGGGCAAATCTAATTAACATCATCCAGCGAACAAACTGGATCGCGTCACTTGATGCTCCTTTTGCGGCCAACTCCGGTAAATAGCGCCGTACTGCTTCTAGCATTCCCAATGAGCTCAGCGGTACCATCATTTCTATCATTCCCCACAAAACCATGTACGTACCATAATCTATGGGCATTAACAAACGTACTAGCCACAACATAAGAATGAAAGATGCAATCGCTTGCGCAGTCCGCCCTAACAGAAAATGTTGGATAGCTTGACGAAAACGTTTACCAGAATAAGGATTGGGATTATTCAAATTGTTTATCCGAGTAATTCTTGGTATTTTGATTCCACAAAATCCGCTATCACGTCGTATGTACGGTTCGCTTGTACCCATTTAGGGCCTTTTGCTGCCATTACCCTCGCACATTCAGGATCATTTAATAAGCGACAAACTTCCTCGGCAAAGGCTTGTTCACTCCATGGAATACATCTTCCAACACCACTTGCTTCCACTACTTCGCCTTGCTCAGGATGTTCGTTGGCCACAATGCACTTAGCCATTGCCATATATTCGATAAGTTTAGTAGGTGAGGTAGATAATAAAACTGGAGTCGGATAAAAAGGAGAAAAACAGATATCTGCACGCTTCACTAATTGCCACGCTTCATCCATTGGCAAGAAGCCTGTAATGGTGACGGCATCTAACAATCCTAATCGCGAAGCTTCTTCTTCTACGGCTTTTCGATCACTAGGTAATTGACCATCACCCACATATAATAAACGGGCTGCAGGATAAAATACTCGTACTCGTTGCAGTACTCGCACAAGCATTTCTGAATGGCGTAACTTCATAATAATGCCAAGATGAAGTAAAATAGGAGCATTTGTGTTTGGTGCAACAGCATCTTCTGCTTTTCCTACTTGATTAGTTCGAATACCCATTGGAACAGAAGTCATTTTAGCGGGTGAGATACCTTCATGTTCTACATCTTTTTTCATACGTTCACTTTGAACAAAGATATGATCCGCTCTTGGCAAAATTACCTTATAGAGTAAAACTCGAATAACTTGTCCTTTTAACCAAACCAAACGATGATTCGGTACGAGCCTATTTTTGGCCTGATATAATTTGGATTCAGCAAATGGATAAGACATCCAATAGGTAAAACGCGCATTTGTCAATCGGGCAGCTAACCATGCTATTAAACCAGCAAAAAATTTGTCCCGTACCTGAATTACGCTGTACTGACCTTTAAAGGCTAGCGGAAGAATCATTAAATCTCCCCACATACCCAGTAAGTTATTTAGTATCCTCCCCAATAATCCTTTAAATTTACTTCTAGGTGTAAGATAAACTATATTATCTAGCCAATTTGTCGGCGATGATAAACTCAATACTCCCGGTCCTCGCTGCATTAGCCAGTCAATTTGATGACCTCTTGCTGGTATTTGCTTAGCAAATAATTCCACTACATCTGCCCGAAATGGTGGGAAAACATCTTCTACTACATAGAGCATTTTCATAGTAGCCTCATTACTCATCACTGATAAAAACTAAATGTATTAACATAAAAAAACTGCATGCTCATTTATTATCACCAAAAAAATTTAAAAGAAACACGCCGTTTATCTTGGATAATAGTACGCATTTATACTAATACATTTCTGAAGCATGGTTCATTAAATAAGAAAAACTTAATTCCATCTACTTTTATAGGCTTACAAACTAAGTTAAATAAAAATTTCTCTTGGCCACTCACTTTTAGTCACCTAATATATATACTATAAATAATGTGGCACTTACTAAAGATGAAAGTGAAGCACATTCTCCTTTTTCATCCAACTTATAACTTTTTCAAGATATGATATTAGAGTTAACCTAAGCTATTTTTCAAAAAATTACACCATCCACATATAAATAAAGCACCGCATGGCAAGCAACGTAGTATTAACTACAGTTTTCAATCAATTTCGCCTCAGGTGGCAGGGAATTGAATTTAAGCAAAGATTAAAACTAATAAATTTTTCTCTGTTTACATCACATTCCATTCCCAGAACAAATCCAATGATGAAACAATCCCATACGTGAGGTGTTGAATAAATATAACCACATAAATATTTTATCCCCAATCGGTAAGTATTATGTTCGTAAGAAATATAATTACTCATCAATTAATATGATAAGTTAAATTATTCCCAGTAAATCGATAAGCTTATTTTTGTTAGTTCTCAAAGGAGCCAGCTAACAATGCCGTTTTATGGAAGCTCAAACACCAAGTTTGAGTGGACGATAACTATCGTTTTCTTTTTCAATAGCACCTTCTTCCGTTTCTTTGGGATAAATATAACGCGGCACTTGCAGTCCCGTATCGTATGCGTTAGTCTGTGATAATCTATCATTCGATTCCCCTAGCTTTTGGTCAAGTTAGAAGAATCAAGGTGACCGAGTTTCTCTCGGTCAAGCCTTTATCAAATCTCTGGCATAACCGAGGAATTACCTTTTTATATACTTAAGCAAAAATTCCAACGCTTTAGAGTCTCCTGTTGTACATCAAGTACCATTTTCAACTCCGCTTCCGTCCAATTATGGGTCCATGCTTCCTGCTTTGGAGAAAGATGCAAAGATTCAATAGTATTCCAAAATGAGGCATTATTTTTCGCAGTAATTCCCATAAAATCCAAGATACGTTGCAGTTGTTCACATGGATTACTTAATAATTCATCATAGCGAACTTCTAATAGCTGGTCAGCTCGAATCAACGCAGTTCCTTGCTCCAAAGACTGCATTTCTTCAACCCAATTCTGTGCCGCGAGCTCCAATGGATTAAAGCCATCACTCATCATCTGTTGCGGAGTTTTACCGGCCCAATACAAAACATGATCATTCCACCATGCTACCTGTAATAAAGAATAAGCAACTGCACGACCATCTCTGATTAAATGAATAAACTTTGCGTCAGGAAAAATTCTCTTGAGAAGCGGTATTCGGCGATTATTAGCCGTACGCTTAGTCAACAACACTTCCCCACAAGATGCCTGACGAATACACTCAAATTTATCTTGCAAGCATTGCGCTATTTGTTGTTGAAAAGAATCATCAGCAACCAGTGTTAAAGGAATACCGCAACTAGTATATACTGATTCCGCCTCCGACGGGGTAGGCACAATGGAATGAAGCCAATCACGTTTCTCGTTGAAGTAAGCGCCGCCCTCTTTTTTGAACCAAGTTCGACGTTTATATTCTGGAAACTGATTAAGTAGATAGTGTAAATAAGACAAAAGTGGCCAATTAGGAAAAGTTTTTTGATAATTACTTAAATACGCCACACTCTGATGAACAGATAGTATCTTATATAATAGTGTAGTTCCCGAACGCCCAGCCCCTAAAAGAAACACTACGCGATTTTCCTTTTTGCTCATGATTCCCTTTGAGATATACGTCTTCTTAACATACTTCTTTTTATAGTCGCTATTTCATAATGCTCTACAGTGGTATTTTCTAAGAATAAAATTGCATTAGATGACAGTGTCATAACTAATACCCTTATCTTCAATTAGTTTTATTATATAATGCGCGCCAGCTTGGCCACGGCAAACTCTCTAGATCTAGTTGTCGGGCCAATTCATGCATATCATCAGCTAATATACTCTGTAAACGCACCTTCGTTTCATCACGCATTGGTGGAATAATTTGACGTAAATCAATCTGGTTATGTTCACGACGTATATGACGAACTAAGTTGGTTTTCTTGATAGTTTCAATTATGCCACCAACCCCTACCGCTCTGCCCAATTTGCCTAATCGCTTCAACAAATAATCCACTTTTGTATGCTTTATCACTAAACTCTCATTTACTTTTTTCTCCAAAAACCAGGATTGATGATCTTCCGAAACACCTAAAAAACGATACAAGTTTCGTGCTTGAACAGAGGAATCACCACGAATATCCTCTTGAAAAATTACCATTAATTGATTGCGTGGAAACACTGCTAACCAACGTGCAAGCTGCTGCGCATAATACGATTGCATTATATACATTGGATTGTTTATTAGTCCGTTCTCAAATTCCAAATTACGTCCGCTAACATGACCAAGTCTTACTTCATGCAAATGATTTGAATACGCTCTCTCTATCGGATCACGAAGAGATAGTATTATTTTCATATTTGGATTATAAAGAAACACGCGTTCAGGTGTCTCAGCATCCGCGAAATATGAAGGAGATACTTCTCCTACCATCTCTACAGAATTAATCTCACTAGTATGCCGCTCATACCATTCATATCCAAAATTATAATAGTATGAGAAAAAATCAATCTCTTTCCCAGGATGAACTGCTACCCCTGGATGGTCGGAGAGAACACGATGCAACCATGTAGATGCACATTTCTGCGCGCCAATACCTATAAAATTAATTTTCACATTAACAACCTTTCTATAAACAAAAATATGAACTCAATATCAGCGCAATAATTTAACATTAACACGTAATTTCAATGAATCCAGAATCTCAAATTTCTAAGTACCTATTATTTAATGTCTTACTACACCTAATACCGCATAATATAACAACAATATATAGTATATTTTTCCTACTTAAAGCTTTGAGCCCTTACGGTGAACGCTACATTTCATAATGTCAAAACAACATATAATAAAAAATATTATTAATACTGGCTCTTACCTGTATTTTTTACAAATCGCGACCAATAAGCCGCTTGACCAAGCATAAACATTATAAGAAATTGAATTGGATTAGAATATAAATGGAAATTTTTATAAGGTAGTGTTATAGCCAGCAGCAATAAACTAATTGCCGCAACTCGCAATAAAATACGATGAACTTCCGGAATATCCTCATTTCTCGCAGTTCGTCTAGAAACTTGGGCTCCAGAAAGTAACACAAGAAGAAAAATAAAATGTCCTAAGATACCTGTTTCCCAAAGAAGAATAATTGAAGTAGATGTATTAATTTGATAAGGAAAACGATTTACTAATTCACCCATACCAATTCTGGTAGTAGATGTTGCTCCCATACCATAACCAAATAAGCTATGCTGTATATCCCCTTTCCTGACATTTAGGTTCCACCAGTTAACCAAAAGATTAACACGCCCCAATTCACTCCCCCCTGAAGATTCTGCTTCTGGATCTAATGCTCTCATTATACGCTCATAGGTCGAGGTAGCCTGATTCGGGTTAAAGGAATGTGTTAAAGGATCTCCATAATGAAGTTTTTCATATGCTGTGAAAATACCACCCACCAATAAAATCGTACCAATCATGACAATTACAGATTCAATCGGACGATGTAATAATTGCTTACGATAATAAAAGCCAATAATAATAGGTAGCAGTATAACTGCTGCTTTTACTTCTGCCAGAGCTATTGTTCCCAAACTAGTCACTATAACCATTACCATCCATTTACCCTGCAGTTTACGTCCGTGCCACAATGCAACAGATGTCAAGATTGCAATTAGTAACATAATAGCCATAGCCGCACTACTGCCACCGCCTTCAATAGAGCCTTCAAATGTCCCGATCACAGCATCCCAAGGAGAGAGTCGCGTATTCTTTTTAGCTACAAAAAGATATTGATAAATTGCCATTGGTAATTGCAAAACCGCTACAATCATTAAAGCTTTCCATAATTGCAATTGTATCTCCTGTCGAATCAAGCCAAGCATAAAAATAAGCATTAATGGCCAGAACAGTAGATAATAACGGGATGCATTTACAACTTCTGAAATTTTTGGTTGATCAATTACCGTAGAGAAAATTACCAGCAAAAGAAATGCAGCAGGCCAAAAGAAATCTTGTGGAATTTTTGCATTTAATATACTAGCCTTATCGCGCAATAAATATAGCAAGACAGGTAATATTAACGCAGCACTCATCAAAACTGTAAGCCATTGAAGTTGGGAAAAGCGTAAAAAGTAAGCAATTGGTCCTGTAACCAAAAATGCTACCCAAAAAATTAACCATACCGTCCAACTGAGAGGGGCTGCAAGAACAAAAAAAAGGCCATATATGGCTAACAATGCAATCAAAAGAATTACATTACCGAAAGCAGCCAAAACGCCGCTAACTACTGCTAAAAATATAACACTAATGAATAATAAAGCATTAGACAAAGTTTTAGCGTCCCGATCACTATTGATTGGTAGTTGTATAGTTGATGCTTTTACTTCCATAAGAATTTAACATCAAAACTAACACAATGACATAACATAGAGAATTCAATAAGCTATTTTGATTAAACGATCTCTTATGTTTCAAAAGTTCCGATTAATCTAAGACGCTCTTTAACATTGATTGTCAATAATAAATCCTGTATAAATCCAGCTTGGAGTCGATAAGCCTTACTCTCATCAGCCGATATAGAAGAAATACGCACTAACATCCCATCAGGTACACTGCCAGTCAAACCATAGCGCAGCTGTTGTAGCTTCTGATCAAAACCAGGAAAAACCGCTTTATTTCCAATAGTAATCCAGTAAGTAATTGGCTCACTTCTATTTCCTTTATTTGCCAATAAACGTTTAATAGGTAATTTCCCATATTGAGTAAACAATTCATCAGAAAAAGTATTAACTATTTCAAAGCCTTGAACGTAGTAGCATACTTCGGGTTTATGTACTGCCAGATTGTCGCTTTGATCTCCACCATAAGCTATTGAAAGCATGATATGCTCGCCCAGTGAATTGACATAAGTTCTTGCTAATGTTTGGTTATATATCTTGTCAAGCTTAGCTTGTACTTCAGCATCAACCTGAAGGGGCAAAATTGATTTGTCAATTTTCCAATCACCAAATTTCTCGGGAATCATAACCTCAAGATCAAATCTCTCTTGCTGATCAGCGACTCTTGTAGTTGGAGTTAGAGCCATGGTTAATGCACCAGACAAAACCATCATTACCCCTATTATTAAACTAGTCATTAGTGATTTTCTCATCAATCCCTCTTTCTCTAGATCAGAAATAAAATCCAATTCCATTATTTACAAATTTATTATTAAAAATAATTGATACTAACAAAGTGATTTAATTCAACATCAGTTATCGCCAAGTCTCGGAACATTCATTGGCTGAACTTTTACAAAATATTGTAAAAACCTATCCGTCCCAAGGATTAATATTAGTGCACTTATAAATAAAACCATCCCTGCAAATCCATGCAAGAACCCCTGTCCAGCCGCATCACCATAGTGATAAGTAATTAAAGTTAGTACGATTACACGAATAACATTAGCAGTGAACGAAATAGGTATTACAAGAATAGCTAATGCCACATTACGAAAAACTGAAGTATGATGAACTACATTTAAATAAAATAACCCCAGCGCTTCTAGTGTAAGTAACGTTTGCAATCCTGCACAGGCATCTGCTACCAGGAGTTGATATTGACCGATTTGCAAAATAACCCCAGTTCGTGCTATTGGATAATTTGCCCAAAATAAAATATTTTCTGCCACATATGAAACTGCTATCTTCATTGGCATGGTAAGCAAGCTAACCACTTGTCCCGGCAACGGAATCATGAACAGCAAAAAGAAGAGAGGGAACCACATAGCTTTCAATGCACTACTACCTCGCTTAATAAGTAATATTGCTGTGAGTACTACGATAAATGATCCCATTTCAAACACTAATATCTGTTGAGAACGTCCAATGATATAAAAAAGAAGAGCCATAAAAAAAAATAGCCATCCCCAAAAAACTACGTTAGTCGATTTACCTTCACTTTTTTCAGTCATCTCTGCCCATTGCCGATAGAGAAGCCAAAGCGCTAGAAATAGGATAATTGGACCATGTGCTTGCTCTTCTGTAGACCATAATCCAATGAATAAGCTATAGAAAGTTGGAACATACAAAACGCATAAACCCAACAAAATTGGCCACCATTCCGATGTATTAGGGCTTGAAATACCTTGTTTATGTAATAACATAGTAAAGCTGCCGACTAAAAATCAATCAAAACAGAGCCTACTATTTCACTTCCACTTGATTTCAGCTGTTCACTCATAGCATTAATATCACTCAATCGTGAATTATTCTTATGCGCAACCATTAGCACTCCTTCCGTACGTGCAGCTATAGCTAATGCATCAACACCATTTGAGAAAGCCAATGTATCGTAAAGAATGACATCAAACTGCCGTGCAAGCTCATCATTTAGTTCGTCAAACGAATTACGATTTAGAAGTTCCAACGGATTAGGCGGAGTAGTGCCGGCTGGTAAGACAGATAAATCTACAAAAGACTCTATTTTGGAAATTACCTCGAAAATATTTGCTCGATCTGCAAGCACATCCGACAAACCTTGCTTATTCCTTAGGTTAAAAATTTTATGCTGCTGTGGAGCACGTAAGTTAGCATCAATCAATAATGTTCTCTCTCCAAGCTGTGAAAATACTACTGCAAGATTAGCCGCAAAAAGACTCACTCCATCGTCGGGATTATAACTCACAATTGCTAGTGCTTTCCTCCCCGACGTAAACCAACGTAACATTAATTGACTTCGCACAGCACGGAAAACTTCCACCTGAGAACCAAATGGTTGATAAGCTACCACTAGTTCTGGTGGATGATTTCCCTGTCCAGGCAATAAATATGGATAATCAAATTGCTGGGCCAATACCAACTGAATATCAGCTTCCGTAATTAACCCCAATTTAAGTGCCGCATCCCCAAAGCGAAGACCACTTTCTTTTTGCAAACGTAATACACGCTCAGCTTCAACTGGTGTAATCTTCCCCATGTCAAGCAGAATATGGCCTATACTAAATTTACGTAATGAAGAAGAGGTATTCGAACTAATTGAACTCAATTTAGAAGGATTCGTTGTTTCTGAAGAATTTGAAGTATTCATTCTTTTTTCCTATTTTGAGCGTAAGTTATTTTTTGCATTAATTGTGTCCACTCAAATCCCGCAATTTTCTGCTCATGTATTTTCCACTTTATCACTCCAAGTACAGGTACCTTTAAAGCATCTACCAGATCTTCAGGTGAGCGCACACGTTGATCAATCATTTCTGCAAGTAAACCAACCCCGAGTCCAAGCAAAGTTCCCAAAAAAACAGATAAAACGATGTTAAGTAATACCTTAGGGCTATCAGGTTTATCAGGGACCTTAGCCATATCAAGAACAGATACACTCGATAAGTTTGATTGCCCTTCAAGAGTTGTTTGATTCAAGCGTTGCATAGCACTATCATAGGCCTTCTGGGCACCTTCAACTTCTCGAGTCAAAAGCTGGAGATCATCTCTAGAGCGATTAAGAGAAAGTACTTTCTTTTTTTGCTCTTCAAGCGCAGCACGAATTTCAGCTTCTTGACTAACAACACTGTCAGTTTCAGCTTTAATATGCTTATTAAGCTCCGAGCGTAATTTGTCTACCTCCGCCTTCGCGCCAATGTAGCTTGGATGATTACGTCCCAATTTTTGCAATACTTGTGAGAATCTAGACTCCGCTTGAGCCAAATCAAGTTTAAGACTATTAATCATTGAATTTCTCACGACAGCATGTGTTTCATTGTTACGCTGACTACTTTCCTTTTCTGAGATTGTTCCCAACAACTCTCCCTGAACAAGTACTAGTTGACTAGAAAGATCATTAAGTCGTCTTGTTTCAACATCAAGACGGAGATCTGCATCAATGATTCCTTTATCTTGCTGGTATGCTGATAGTTTTTTTTGAGCTGCCTCTAGTCTTTCGCGTAATAAATTAAGTTGATCTGAGAAATACACTGCTGCTTTTTGTGAAGGATCAACTGTAAGTTGGATATTTATTTCTTGAAAAGCACGCGCAAAAGCATTGGCAACAAGTGAAGCAAAATTAGGATCTCCACTCATAAAACTTATATAGATTACACTGCTATCTCGAGCAGTTTCGACAAAAAGGTTCCTGAGAAGAGCATTAGCGAACCAATCACGCAACTCCATATTCGTCTTACTTGCCTCATAATTTTCCTTAACAACTTCACTTTGATCGAGTTTAAGCTGATCAATAACCATCAATGCGGTCTTAGTACTTTTAATTATATCCAGTTGAGTAGCCATATACCCTGTCGTCTGCTGTGCAGATAAGGTTACTCCTGTTACTGGATCAGGCCCTTTATGAGTCAATACCACAGTCGCTGTAGATTTGTAACTTTTAGGCAATAATAAACTTACGACTAGAGTAGTCAATACTGTGATAATTAGAGTAAATAAAATGATCTTACAACGAGCTAATACAATAAGAAGAAATCGAGAGTAATTCATAGCATCAAAAAAACTCAAAGAATATTAAATATAAATAACTAACAAACGCTTACTTTCAAAACTTACCTTTATCTAGTTTCTAGTTTCATTTTTTGTTCATATTACTCGGCTTTCTTTCTCTGACCTACGAATATAACCTAACCCCAGATTCATTAAATACGATAAAATAACCAGTATATTACACAAAACCTCTGTATCACTTGTTGCAACAATAATTCATCGCTAAATCAAGATATCAGAATAGTGATATAGCGAAAGTTAGAAAAGTACAAGCTGTTTATCTTAGTAAATTTCTCATACTTCTACATCTGTTATTTATCGTTATCGTTTACTTTTCACTATATCGAACACCAAATAACTAGAGAAACACAAACACTAAATAAAACTATTGATAGGCTTCACTTGCCTCCAATTTCCAGGAATAGTATATTTTCCCAACTCAAGAAACACATCCAACAATATTTCATCAACGACTATATCTACACCACTCAATATTTGACCATAAAGAACATTGCATAATTGACTTGAGTATAATTAATTCAGTTACACAAATTTTATATACCTACTCTTTTTTAATTCAGATATTAAAGCTCAACAAGGCCAGATTACTTTTGGCAAATATAAATATACCTCCACAATAAAGGCTATTTGTAGCAACATCCGCATTCTGCGCTTTAACTGATCATAGCGCTCATACCTTTTCCTGATCTCATACACGCTCTAACATTTTTTCGTTCATCCTAACCTAATACTGAATATCCACACCCTCAGAAAATTTCTGTAGTAAATTCCTTCCTCTAAGCAATTGGCTCACTGGTGCCATTGAGTTTCTTTTTTAATTCGCAAAATCATACAACATTTTCATGTGCTTTCTATGCTTTATAATGATGGTTTCTTTCTTCATTTTGAGAAAATACTCTTGATATTTACAATCTCAATGTGTCTTACACAAACTTTGATATCTTTTCTTCATATTTGACTTTTTGTTTCATAGGTGAAACAATAAATCGAGGTAATTATTATAAGAATAAGAGAGGAGAAAATCTTTAAAAATCCTCATCAACAACTGTAAAGTTCATCAATTTTTGCTTATTAAGTCTTTTTTCTTTATTAGCCACTTCAAGATTATTTATTAAAATTTTGATATTAAAACCTTAAGCAAAATTCTACAAATACATAAAAACATTAGAATAAACTTTCTTTGATATATATCACGTCATCTGGTTGAACCAAATCACTAGAATTAACATTCAATATTTGAAGATTTCCTTCACTATCACGACGTTGAATTCTTAGGCCGCGCTCAGTACCTCGTTGGGTTAATCCCCCTCCTACTGATAGTGCCTGTATAACGGTCATATTTCGCTCAAGTCTATATGCTCCAGCACGTTGCACTTCACCGTAGATATAAAAACGCGGAGCTCGCTCAACATAAATTAAATCATCACTTCGCACCAACATATTCGGAGACAAATCACCTGAACGAATCATCTCTAGGACATCAATTGATTTCTTAATAGACTTATCTCCATCAGCACGAATCAAGGTAACTATTTCTCCTCCTTCTGAAACTATTCCGCCGGCCATAGCGAGAATATCCGTCAAGCTACGCTTACCTTCTATGGGATAACGCCCTTGATTACGAACATAACCCAGAATTGATATCATTTGGCTTTGCAGAGATGCAGCTAGAATATTAACTTGAGGTTTGCGAATAATGTCACGACTTTCTAGTAAGTTTGCTATTTTTCTTTCAGCTACAGATTGAGTTAATCCTCCAACAAGTATTTCACCTAAAAGCGGAAAAGTAATGTTCCCTGATTCGCTTACTTTTGTATCTGTAGTAAGGTCTGGGTGACCATACACAAAAATTTTTAGCGTATCACCGGGCCCCAGAACACTTTCCTTTATTAAATTTCCAGCAGCCACACTACTAACACTTATCACCCCCAAAAACACGAAGATCAATATTGACATTAGTCTCTTTTTATTGTTCATAAAATATCCATTTGCTCGCAATTTAACATATTAATCATTCTATCAAGAAAACCCTTCTAAATTAATGAAGATCTTATTTCAATCCCATCATACCACGTTCAATTGCTCCTTCTGGAACTGACTCAGATAGAAAATTATTATTTCTAGGATTAGATTCTATTTCTATTGATGGAGTAGCAAATTGTTCTGTTTTTTCTATATTATTTGATTCTTGCGTTTTTACATTAAAATATTCAATTTTTGCCAATGCTCGTAAACGATCAATTTCCGCATCAGTTGCTTGCTTATACTTCTGATTTATTAGATATCTCTCAATTTTTGGCACAGCAACTTCAAATGTAATTGGATTATTTTTGATCGCATTCACAGAAATTAAAAAACTATTTTCTTGCTCATTAATAACGATAACGCGATCCTTACCTTTCTCCTGCATGATTCCTACTACTTGGGATGGTAAATCAGAGGTACTGCGCAACATCGAATTGCGAAAATACTGCACATTTTTTTTATCAAGCCAAGCGATCACATCGTTAATGGACTTATCCGCATCAATAATTACTCTTAGTTCACTACCAAAATCCTTAGTTGCAATTCTTAGTACTGTCAAATCAAACTGTTTACGTTGTGAAAAATATTCTGGGTGTTTTTGGAAATACTCATTAACCTCATCTTTAGATGGCTTAGCAATTTTATTCACTATGCTTTGTAAATATGCTTGTGCAATAATCTGTGCGCTAGCTCTCTCACGTGCGCGCATAACTTCGGGAGTCCGATCAATTTTATTGCGAATTGCTTCATCAACTATTAATTGGCGTGCAATCAATGATTCTAGTAATTGCTTACTGACCAATTCATATTGATCAGCATGTACACCAGAACGTCTAATTTCATCATTTAGTTGAAGTGTTGTAACTTCTTGACCATTTATACTAACAAGCGCCTGTCCAAATTTCTTCTCTTTAGGCTGATTATTACATGCAGTAATAAGCAAAATAGAAATTACGATTAATGCAATCAGTTTTATTTGTGCATACGTCGTTACCATAGAATTTTATCCTTTTAAATCAAAAATAATAAAGCAACTCTAAACAAACCGATCATTTTTAATATTTCCTAGCGATAATCATAATTACATATTTTAAATATTAATAATTAATTGAGTCTTTATTTCGACAATTGAACAGAAAACTTTAATATTCAAAGTGCATTGCCACAAATTATATAATAGCATTACATAAAGTTAAATCACCCTCGGCTAAGCCGGAAGCTTATATTTGTTAGCCTCACAAAGAGGCAAAAGCTGGCACCACCTAAAAGCTCCTAAAATATATAGCCATGAACTGGTCAGCCTGATTTTTGAATTACCCTATTGCCGCATCCATAACTTAAGCAAAGCGGGAATCGCCAAGCACCAGGCCGTATCCAATTATTTGAAGGAACTGGTGAGCATTGGTGTCCCGATAGAAAAGCCAATGAGGCGGGAAAAATTGTTCGTCCATCCTAAACTGATGCAATTATTGACGCGTGAGTGCAATACTTTCATTCCCTCTTCATAGCCGGAAGCCATCAGCAAGCGCAAGTCTCGCAGATTCCAGAGCGATCGAATCTTGAATGGCTGCGGAGAAACCGAAAATGGAACCTATGAAAAGATTCACTCAGTACGTTGGCATATCTACGCTCATTTGTCATTTCGAACACAGTGAGGAATCCAACAACCAGATTTGTCGCTACGCTCGAAATGACAGGCATTCAGAGAATCCTTGATGAAGTGCTGAGTAATTTGCCGGGCAAGCAAAACACAAGGTAAACGGAACGAGGGAAGCGAGACACATCAAAGATATAGACGAGCTTCCGAGCACCAGCCAACGCCGCAATTTGCCGCAGTAATTTGTCTGTGCAAGCAATTAATCAGCACTTCCCTAAGCAAAATCCACCGTCACATTCATCCCCACCAGCAACACCGCATCATCATTGCTATAAGCATGATAATAACCGGAGCCGCGGCTGCCTTTATCCACCCAGCCATCGTCAATGACAGTTATATGATCTCCCGCATTGCCGTTGACTCTCAAGGTATTGGTGGTATCCGGCAAGTCGAGGATATTTGCTGCGGTCAGAGTCAGTGTATTGTCGCCCCGGCCGTACAAGCAGATGGTTTCGATACCGTGGATTTTGTCGCCGAAACTTGCCAAATCCAGATTCAAATCCTTGCCATCCGTATGCAAGACATCGTTGCCGCTACCGCCATCAACCGAACCAAAGCCAAGATCCGTGACCTGAATATAATCATCTCCGGCATCGCCATGAAACTCATCCGCGCCGCCACGACCGATCATCCTGTCATCGCCATCACCCGTTTCAAAGACTTCCGCTGCTGTAGTGCCCTTGAGATTGTCATCGCCGGGCGTACCTTCAATCACATTACCGCCGGTAAAGTCGCTACGGCCAAACACAACGTAGCTGGAATGAGAAGCACTGACAATCACATCATCGAAACCATCACCATTTACATCTCCTGCACCACTGACTGATATGCCCACGTGATCATACGGCGCGTTACCAATGAGGCGAAAGCCATTATTCCCATCCAGGCCGGATAAACCCAGATTTTCCATTAGGAATTTCAAGGCGAGAAGATGGGGGTGAATTTAACGGGAAGATCGAAAGTTTTAGATTTATTCCAAAGG
>WBZQ01001217.1_pt1 | contig 18274 bp, 12 predicted proteins | sample 5204251 | NCBI WGS metagenome assembly WBZQ01 (sample SAMN12412402, study PRJNA552823) | activated sludge metagenome | isolation source: activated sludge from nitrification reactor of wastewater treatment plant... | place: USA: Virginia | collected 2017-09 | reverse complement strand
GCATGTGCGTTCATCGGTGACGAGCTGCACTTCCTTGACGGAAACGACCGTGTCCTCGACACGCTGATTCGCACCCCCGACCGCACGGGGCGTAAAGACGGGAACTTCGTCATCGGCGGTTCCCAGCTTGCTGGGGACTTCGGCTCGCAGTACGACATGATCAAGCGTAAGTTCGCGCTGCGCCAGGAGACAGAGCCGAACGCTGTGGAGGCTTTGGAGTGGGTGGGAGCGCCTGCTACCAACTTCCTCACCGACCGTATGTTGAATGACACGTCCCCTCCAGACCCTGATGATAACAACCGTCCGACCAAGGGTCGTGAGGGAGAGGGATGGTACAACGACGGAAACGGGAACCTGATTCGCGTGAAGATCCCAGATCACATGCGTGAAGACCGTAAGCGGATGTCGGACACAACGTCGAGCCGCATGATTCGCGCCGAAGATCTTCCAGCGATAACCGCGTGACGGACAGGATAGTAAAGGAAGGATCCTTGTGACGAACATTGTGGTGTCGTGGGCGAACCTTATGGATTCCGGACACCGTAAAGTTGCGGACTACGGTCTCCGATGGAGCGAGGAAAGTAGTAGCATACTCAGGCACCCTGTCAACGTCATGTGGCAGATGGCTACCGATGGCGTGTACATGGCGTACCTCGCATGCGCAGTGTGGGGCGTGAAGATCCTGTCGTTCATCGCGAACCCCACATGGCTCGACGGAATGGTGGACATTTACGAGAACATCACCGAGAGGATGTTCTCGTATGTCAACCCGATTCTTTTGGGAACGCTCGGATTCACCATCCTGATGGTGTACGTCCTTTTCGACAAGGTGAAAACATCCTCGATGGGGATGGAACGCCGCGACGTGGAACGCGTGTCCGCCGGACTTGTGATGCTCTGCATTGTGGTGTTCCTCGCTCTCAACCCGTTCTACCTGATGCGGTTCGCACTGTCCCTGGTGAACACCTCCATCAACTCTTTCACAGGAGGGAGTTCCGGTTCTCAGGGCGGGGTGAGCACGACACTTGTTGACGCGCTTATCCGCACTCCAACCATGGCGATCAACTTCGCGGGTGGACAGCGATCCGGAAGTAGATGTTCGGAAAACAACTGGTCCCAGAGTGCGGAGACATTCGCCAACAACTGCCTTATGCCCAATGCGGATCATGGAACCATGGTGCACCTCACGGTTGCTCTGTTCGCCTGCGGGATGGCGATGACGGTGTTCCTGTTCGCTCTGGTGGCGCTGTACAAGTTCATCAAGCACTTGTCGTTCGCCATCGTGGGAATTGTTCTCCTCCCGTGGGTGGCGGCGGTGTCCATGGTGAAGCGGCGCTCCTTCGATCTTCTCGGACGCACTTTCGCGGTTGCCGCTGGAAACCTCATCATGGCTGTCGTCGTTCAGGTGTTCGCGGTTCTCATCCCGAAGTTCGCGCAACTGTTCCTGAAAGGTTTCTCCAACGGAACATCCAACGCGGTGTTCAGCATGGTTATGGCGACCCTTGGGTGGTTCGTGTCCATGCTGTTCCTCCTGTACGTCACCCGCAAGCACAGCGCACTCGTTCGCATGCTCCGTGCTGATGCGACAACGGCACTGAACACCTACATGGCTGCTCCTGGAGCTCCAGGAGCGTTCTTCGGCGCGATCAACAACCGCACACAGAACAACCAGATCAGCAACCAGCTTCGTCAGCAGCTTCGCAAGCTGCGTAATTACTCCGCCACTACTGAAGGGGAGGCGACTCCGATGGGTTCAGAGAATCAGGGACGCAGCGACTTGACCACTGTCCAGCGTGTCGTCAATTTCGGGGCGAAGAAGTTCGCTCCGGTGAGAATGTTGTCGATGAACAGTGACCGTGATTTCTCGTCCCAGCGAACCACAAACTTCATCAGGAATGGGTCAGATGCGGGTGATATGGCGTCCGCCGCAGCGAGCATGCGAGGCGCTGCGTTCTGGTTGTGGCAGGAGGGAATGAGGAAGGACACTCCCATCACCGTCAGCCCGCGCACGTCGGTGTCCATGTCGATCACTCCGGAGTCGCCTTCTGTTCACGTCAACCCCATCATCGCGATACCTGGGGGAGGCTCGTTGAATGTTCTTTCCGATGACGCGGCGGATCCTAAGGCTATTCGTTCCAAAGTTTTATCCGAGAACATGAACAGTGCGTACCCAGCGTTCGGGGGACGTAGCAGTCGTGAGGATGTGGAACGTGTCGTAGAATCCGTCATTCGCGAGGTGGAAAGCCGCCGCGTTGAACTGGAAGGCAAACGCGGAACGGTTATCGACGCCGAGGTCATCAGCGTCACGGATCACCCCGCACCGTCAAATACAGATAAGCTCGCGGCATATCGCAACGTTCGCGCTACAAGGGAACGCGCGTCCATGCGTAACCTTGAGGAATTCGCAGCGGGAGCCGAAGGAAACCAGGCGCAGTCGGTTGTTCGCGCCAATCGGGGAGGACGTGAGCGTGTAGACGCTTACCCCTCTTACCGTTCCTACCGTTCGTCCCGTCGTGGGTCACAATATCCGTCTCAGCTCAAAGGGTCATCATGCACACGCGGTGACACAGTGGTCACCGTGTCACAACAGGTTCTCCGCGACGGAGAAGCAGACGCTGTCGCTGAATCGGAGATCAACCGCGCACGGGCTCGCGGCGAGAACGTCGTCATCCGTATTCCGTCAACCGTAAGCTCCCTCGTGGTGACAACAGACAATCCCGATATGCAGGCGGCAGGCGCTGGTGTCGGATTCGGTGACCGTATTTATTAAAAAGGTGAACATTTTTCAATAATGTTTGACACGTCCCTCGCCATTTTCCAAAACTCATGTTAAGGTAATCATCGTGACCAATCCTCAATCGGAAGATCGCGCCGCGCTTTTGCGCCAGCGCTATAATCTGAAGCCAGCTCCTACGGCGCAGAAACCTCCGACAACACCGAGCGTTTCCGTTGGACCAGAACCGTCCTACGATCCTGTTCCTCGGGAATGGGACGACCGTCCTGCGGTGGAGCCCCGCCGTGCCGCCCCTGTCAACGTCAACGACGATGATGCCCCCTCTACGTCGCGCCATTCACATAGCACGTCCCCATCCAGCGTGTCCCGCGCGGCGTACGAGGAGCCTGACTACTCCACGGCGGACACCCGCGAGTCGGACTACATCGTGGGCGCTCGCTACGAGAAGCCTCAGCAGGGTTTCCGCAGGTTCCTCGCCAACACCCTCCATCTCCCGGTGAAGAAGGGAAAGGCGGAAGTCGAATGGGACAGCTGGATAAGCAACATCAGCCATTCCGTTTTGGAATCCAAGGTGATCGGCGTTATCGGCGGAAAGGGAGGGGTCGGTAAAACAACATCCGCGATGGTGATAGCCAGCATCCTCGCCAAGTACCGCGCGAAGCCGGTATGTCTGATAACCCTGGACCACAACCAGACACTGGCGCTGCGGACAAAGACGGTGACCGATTCGGCTCGTGGGGCTATGTCCCTTGCGGACTTCGTTTCTGACCCTGACATTATTCGTGTGTCACCTGAACGCTCGTCACGAGTGGCGCGGTACATGAAAACCAATCCGCAGCGGTTGAATGTCCTCGGGACAGGTATCGACGCGCTTCACCGCCAGGTTCTCACCGCCCAGGACTTCAACACCGCGCTCGACATCCTCAAAGGGTGCTACGAGATCATCGTCATCGACTTCGGACCTCCAAGCACCGAGTCCTACTGGGCTGCGCTGGAGTCACTCAACGCTCTCGTCATGGTGACCTCAGCGGAGAACGACTCGATGCGCGGCGTCGCTCAGGTGGAGAACTATGTCCGTGAGTCTGGGCTGACAACTCTCATCGACCACGGAACCATCGACCTCGTATGTCGCCGAAACGGCGTCACCACGAAGGTGGATTTGGGAAAGTATGTGCTCAACGCTCACAAGAAGCACCGTGACGTGCTGGAGATCCCTTATGACGAACACTTGTCCGAAAGCGGACCAATAGACCTTGACCTGATGAACAAGAACACCGTGTATCAGTACACGATTGCGGCGAAACTTGTGATGGACAGGATGTGAGAAAATGGCACGCGAAAATGCCGAGTCAACAGAAGAAATAGTGGAAACAACACAGGAAGCGAGTGAATCTCGAATGTCTGACAACAATGTCGCGGAAAGCAACAACCGCCTGACTCCGGAGCAGGTTGCTGAAGCGCTGCGCCAGGGTCTGACCAATCTGGACCTGCTCAAGGAAGAAGTTCGCGCAGCGGACGCCGCCACCTCGCAGGTGAAGGAAGCCGGGGAGCGCGAAATCGAAGACCTCAAAAATCGTGTCAACTCCGAGATCGCCGCCGCGCGAAAGGACGCGGACGCTGTTCGTGCCCGTTACGACAGTCTCGGACAGTCCCTTGTGAGCGACGGTCTCATGTCGCACGGACTTTTGGAGACGATGGGGCACACGGTGAAGAAAGTGACGCGTCCCCGAAAGAAGTGATGTGACGGGCGGCGGAACGTTATCCCTCGTTCCGCCGCCCACATCGCTTCTCACACCACTGTCTACTCTTGAAGGATGAAACCACTGTGACAACAGCAACCGCACAAGCGACGCGGTATGTGAGAACGTCCATCGTGATGCGTGACTGCACGGTGGACGTTCAGCTTCCCGCTGACACTCCTGTCGAGGATGTGGTTTTCGAACTCATCCGATACCTCAACTCCGAACTTGTACGTCAGGGACGTGACGCCTCCTGGCTTCGGGACATCGACGCTAGATGGTCCCTGGAGCGCTTCGGTCGCGGACAGATGGATGAGGACAGCTCCTTGTGGGAGCAGGGTGTCCGTGACGGTTCACGGTTGTGGCTCGTCAAAGACGCCCGTAACGAAAAGTACCCAGCCCTCATTGACGATTCAGCCGAATCCGTCGCGGACTACCAGGAGGAGTTTCCCGACTGGAGGTATGAGGTTGACGGTGTGCGATTCGCCATCGCGACACTCGGCATGATCGCAGGGTTCATCGCACTGGCGGCAACATACTTTGTCGGGTGGGCTGAGCCTGACAACACCGCGCTGCGGTACCCTGTTGTCGCCGCACTTGGGTTAATCGCGATCCTTGGGGTGGCTGTCGCGGGTGTCGTGGACAAGTCAAAGAACACGGCTCTCACGTCGTGCCTGGTGATCAGCGGGTACATGTGCGCAGCGTCCGCTGCGTTCCTGTCTATCCCTCGTCAACCAGGGATGTGGCATGTGGCGACAACGGGCGCGGTGGTGCTTGTGTACGGGGCGGTGGCGGCTGCTGTGTCGAAGAGCGCAGCGACTGTGCACGCCGCAGCCATCGTCATCGCTCTCGTTCCCACAGTGGTTCTCGTCATCAACGCGTTTTACCTTTCCCCTCCCGCTGTCATCGCCGCGCAGGTTGGGACATTGGCGCTGTTGGTGGTTTTGGCGTCACGCCTTCCTCTCGGTCTCGCGAGTGTAGCGCCGCCGTACGTTCCAGCACCCGGTGAGCCTCTCGCACCGAATGAGACGAGCATCAGTGACGTGAACCGTGGTTCGTCATCTCGCGAAGTCATCGAATCCGTCATCAACCAGAAGCCGCAGAATGAACTCGCGCACAGATATCAGACAGGTATCTTGTTCGGGGCGTCGCTGCTGATGGTGGTGTCCGCTTTCATTTCCGGTTTCACCGTGGAGAACACGAAATGGGGCGTGTTCGTGTTCTGGGTCGGTGTCGCCGTTTCGGTGATGAACAGATCCCGCAACTACGTTGACCGCACGGCGCATATCATTCTTCTCACCGCGTCCGGTTTGATTATGTTCGGGTACATTTCATCCCTCATGCTGTCCCATCCGTACGGGAACAGTGAACAGATCCTCGCTGCGGTTCTTGTGACGGTGTTCATCGCCCTCATCGGGTCGCTGTGGGCTATCGGTCAGAAGAAGTTGTTCTCCCCCACTCGCCGTTTCCACTTCGAGATTGTGGAACGGATTTTCTACGCGGTGCCTGTCATCGTCCTCGGCATTTGGCTGATGGAAGCTTATACGAAAGTGAGGAACCGCTAATATGCGTTCACACATTATCCGTGCCCTCAGTGTCGCCACTGTGGCGGGGCTTGTTGGCTTGAGTGGGTTCGTAGCGCCCGTCGCTGTCGCTATGCCTGAACCAAGCTACGATCCCGCCAAGGACATCGCCCCTCCAGACGCGACACCATCCCCAGCTCTCCCGATGGAACAGAAGTACGAGTGCGTTCAATCTGTTCTTCTGGAGAACTCTCAGCTGGACACCATCCCCGCCAACAATGTGTTCCGTGTTGACAAGCTCAACCAGCTCGCGGTCGGTCGCGGGCAGACTGTCGCTGTCATCGACTCTGGCGTTAACCCGAATGTCCGTCTCTCCAACCTCATCGGTGGCGGTGACTATATTATGGGCGGTGATGGTTTGCAGGACTGTGATCATCACGGAACCTTGGTCGCGGGGATCATCGCGGCGCGTCCGTCCCAGTTCCCTCCAGGAGACCCAAAGTGGGACGCCTTTGTCGGGGTAGCGCCGGAAGCGGCTATTCTGTCCATTCGCCAGACTTCTCGTGCGTATGAACCTGTTCGTCCCCCGAGTGGATATGATGCTCTCGCGAAGTCCGCGTCCAGCATCTACTCCCTCGCGCAGGCTGTCCGACGCGCGGCGGACATGGGAGCTACCGTCATCAACATGAGTGTCACTTCGTGTTTCCCGGCTGGGACACCTGTTGACGATTCCGCTCTCGCGGGAGCGCTGCACTATGCGGCGGTGGAGAAGGATGTCGTGCTTGTCGCAGCCGCTGGAAACGTCGGTGACACCTGTAAGCAGAACCCTGGTCCGTCAACGTCCCATCCCGGGGACATTCGTGGGTGGGAGACTGTGGAGAATGTGAGTCTTCCCTCTGCGTGGGACCAGTTCGTTCTTTCTGTCGGTGGGACAACGCTCAATGGTGAGCCATACGTGAACACCATGGGTGGTCCGTGGGTAGGGGTTGCCGCTCCCGCGCAGAACATCATTTCCTTGAACCCGTCTGATGGGGCTAACGGAACTCTGGTCAATGCGCAGTTGAAGGAGGGGGAGAATATCCCCATCAACGGCACGTCCCTCGCTTCCGCGTACGTGTCTGGACTCGCCGCGCTCATCCGTGAGAAGTTTCCGAACCTCACAGCGCACCAGGTCATCGGGCGCATCACAGACACCGCCCACGATCCCGGGACAGATGTCGCCAATCTTCTCGGTCACGGTGTGGTGGACCCTGTCGCCGCGCTCACCGCGACTCTTCCCGCTGGTCCGAAAGTTGCGGCTGGTGTTCCCGCTCAGGGGGTGTCCGCACTTCCTGACGCCGTGAAGCCTGACACTCTCGCACGTGACATGACGATTCGCATTCTCATCGTCGCTGGTGTGGTCATCGTTGTGTTCGCTGCGGTGGGACTCGCCGTATCATCGGTGAACTATCGTAAGAACGCCACTTCCGGAGCGCCTTTCTCCACAGAACAGGACTAACACCTGATGCTTGGATTTCGTATATCGGTGGGAAACGTCATCGCGATGGCGGTGACGTTTGTTATCGCGGTGTGGGTACTGTTCCTTCTGTATGGGGAGTGGTGGGCGTGGATGGTTTTCGCGCTGTGCTCCTTCGTGTCCCTGTCGTGTGTGTTGACGGTTCGCGGCGCTACTGTGTGGGAATGGCTGTACCGCAGACTCACTGTGAATAAGGTCGTCGCGAGAAACGAAGTTGTCTCCGTTAACGGACGCGCCGCTGTGTGGGATAAGAAAACCGGAACGATGAGCATGTATGTGGAGGTGTTCGGCTCCCCGTGGGAAGTGTCTCGTGTGGCGTCTAACGCGGACCTTGAGTGCTCGACAATCCCCATGGAGTCCCTTATAGGGCTTTTGCGGCAGTTCGGTATCACGTTGAAGCACATCCGCGTCATCGGATACGGATACAAAACGTCCACTGATGACCGCGCTGCGGTCGCGGTTGACGGAGTTGTCGGAACCATTCCGTATCTTCTTGGCGGTAGAACGTTCCTGGAAGTGTCCCTCCGCATGGGAGACAACTGGAACGCGGTCTATGCGCGAATGCCTCACGACAAGGACACTGTGTCGGATGGTTTGATGCGTTCCGTGTCCATCGCGGCGGATCGTATTCTTCGTGTGTTTGAGAACTACAACATCCCGTCGCGCATCATGTCCCAAGCGTCGGTGAAGTCCATCACCAACGAGATTCTTCGCTCTCTCGGGTCTCCACTGGCGCACCCAACGTGGAGCTTCGATGGAATTCCCGGGGACGGCGGCGTAGGCGCTGCGGTGACGTTCACACCGACATCCTTCAACTCCTCCACCCGTAGGACAATGGGAGAAGTGGTGTCGCGGCGGCAGTTCTACTGCACGACACTCAGTTCCGGTTCCGACACCAACCGCGTCAACCAATCCGTCACGTATCTTGCTGACGGTATCGGAGCGATGGACCTTTTGACGGGTCAAGGACTTCGTCGGGAAAACGGACATCACACCGCTCGCATTTCCCATCTTCTCCCCTTGGGCAGGGATATTGCTGTGGACGACGATGGTGCCGCAGCGACGGAAACCGCGCTGAAGTCCTTGGTCATTCCCACACACGGACTTGGGATATATCTCGGACAAGACCGTGACCGCTCTCGGGTGTTCATCCATCCAGGACGCGGAGGGGAAGCTTTGTGGATCATCGGAAATGACACGTTGGCACGCCGACTCGCCCTTCGCGCGTCTACCCAGGACTTGCGTGTTGCGACCTGTCTGAACACCGATGACTGGTATCACCTGGTGTCCACACGGAAATCTCGCACACTTGTACGGGAAGACAATCCATCGACTTCCTTGTTCACCACTGACCTTCTGTTCTGCACCCCGGATCAGTTCATAACGCTGGGGGAGCATGTTGGAAACGACGCAGCGGCGATCATCGTCGTCACTGATGAGTTCCCTCCCATCACCCCTCAAGCGTTCATCGTCGCGCATGAAACGGATCCTGATGTGGCTGTTCTCCTCAACGGAAACACAACGCACGAGTTTGTTTTGGACGCTCCTCCGAACGAGCGAACATGGATCGAGCCGTAGGAATAGGATGAATGAAATGTGCTTCGATGGGAAGATTGCCGGGATTGACCTTTCGCTCACGTCCACGGCGGTTTCTGCGGTGAGACTTGCTGATGGAAGTCTGGAGCTGGAACGCATTTGCTCCACAGGAAAGAAAACAGACACTCTTGTGCAGCAAATAGAGCGTCACAATCATCTCGCAGAAAGAATTGTCAAGTCTGTGCTAGCGCACTCCCCTGTTCTCGTTGGAATTGAGGGAATGCGTTTCGGGTCTCGACAGGACTCGTCTGCGATGCGCCGAGCAGGTGTCTGGTGGGACGTTGTGTCACGCCTCCACGCAGAGGGACTGCACATCGTAGAAATCCCGCCGACAACAGTGAAGAAGTGGGCTACCGGACGTGGAAATGCTGGAAAGCCGGAAGTCATCATCGCCGCCGCCAAACGCTGGGATCAGGTGACCCAGGACGATGAGGCGGACGCTGCGTGGATCGGTGACCTGGTGTGTTATCTGAAAAATGCGCCATTTATCAGCCGCACAAAAGCGAAAGACGCAATCGTCAAATCTCTTATTGTTCCGTAGTTCTTATTTTGAACAGGGACGTGACAATTTGCTGAAAATAAGGTAAGGTAGCCCGCGTGTCGAATAGCTCAAAAGACGAAAAGAAGAAGGTGTCGGTTCAACGACGCTATCAAACGCATCGTCTCCAGCGAGCTGGGTGGAGATTCCTCATTCGTCGCCAGGAGGACGCGTTCCTCCGTCGTGATGTCCGAGGGTTGTCCAATCCGTTCTCCGCACAGACAGGATCGTTGAGCGTCGGTTTGTTCGCCATCGGAATCGCCATGGCTATCGCCTTCCTCATCTCATTCATGCAGCCGAAGCCGAACCGTGCCATGAGCGAGATCATGACCACACAGTCCGGTGGCATGTACGTCATGTTCGGGGCGAAAGAAAATGATCCTGTCGCCAGGCTCCATTCCGTCACCAACCTCGCGAGCGCGCGGCTGATTGTCGGGAAGCCGGAAAACTCATCAGTGGTGAAAGACTCCAACCTGAAGGGTATTCCACGTGGACCCCTGATGGGGATTCCGTCCGCCCCGAACTCTTTGGAAATGCACAAGAGTGAGGACGCTGCGTGGACGGTGTGCGATGAGAGAAACATCCACGCGGACCTTTCCCTCACCAAGGAAAACGCGCTGTCCACAACCTTGATAGCGGGGAAGAACATGCTTGACCCCGGAGCTAAGGAAATGAACTCCCCGCAGTCTTTGCTTGCGCGGTCCAGCACGGATCCCAGCAAGTTGTGGCTCATCTTCAACTCACAAAAGACGGAAATAGGTCCGCAGGACTTCGCCACTCAGGCGTCTTTGGGAATCACCCCGAAGAAGATTGAAAACGCCCTCACCCTCAGCGGGGGGTTGATCGACTCCATCGACATCATTCCCACGTTGACTATCCCGTTTGTGGACAATCGAGGACGGGTGTCTCAGGTGGTTGGTGGAAGGGCTATCGGGGACGTGCTGATTATCAGCGACCCGCAGGGTAACCGCGAATACTATCTTGTCGCGGACCAGGGTGTGCAGAAGGTCAACTCCATCATCACCAGCCTTCTCGTGAACACAGGATCACGACAGATTGTGGAACCAGACGCGGAAAAGGTCACACAAATGCCGCAGGTGACCGTTCTGGACACCACCAGATACCCTGACGCCATTCCGGACATCATCACCCCCAATGTGGTGTGCCTGAACTGGCAGAAGGACACGTTGAGTTCGCCGTCTCACACACGGATCATCACCGGGGACAAGCTCCCTATCACCGACGACAATATGGACAAGGTCATCGACCTCCTCAATCCTGTGGCGGGAGTTCAGCAGGCGGACAAGGTGCTCATCGAACCTGGAGCGGGTTGGTTTGTCGCTCTTCCAGGGACTCCGAACGCCATCGAGGAGCGTAAGCAGGCGCTTTATATCGAGGACACCGGGGTGCGGTACTTCATCAGCCCCATCGAGGGCGACTTGAACAAAACACTCGCCATGCTTGGGCTGAACACGCAGCGCCCCGCCGTCATCCCGTGGAGCATCGCCAAATTGTTTGTCCAGGGGTCAACCTTGAGTAGGGAGAACGCGCTTGTGGAGCATGCGTACATCCCGCCGAACGGTCACGGGGTTCCTTCTGATCCAGAGGCGGGGAAATACATCCCGCCGCCAGAGGATGAAATGGGTATGCCGTGATGTGCTTTACCGATTATCGGGAAGAGTTGTATTCTCGGTGCCCGTTCCCTGCACTTCCTATCGTGGATTTTCAGGGAGGGAACTCTTTCCTGCATTTTCCACATACATCAGCTATTTTGACTCATCTTTCCGGTGAAACCGAAAGGAACGCTCTGTGACGAACACAGCGACCGTTGAATTCAAAATTCAAGAACGGCACACGAAGCCGATCCGTCCTGACGAGCACCATCTGGAAGCTCCTCTGGACAACGACGAGCAGGTCAAGCAGAACATCATTGTACGGCTCCTTCCTATCGCGTTCGCTGTGTTGATGGTGTTCGTGATGATTCTCATGTTCTCCATGATGGGAACGAAGAATCCCCGCATGCTTCTGATGATGATGATGATGCCGATGACGCTGGTCATGGGATTCTTCGGAATGACCATGCACGGGGCTGGCGCGGGCGGAAACTCCATGGCGGAGGTGGATAAGAACCGCACTCAGTGGATGCTGAAGCTTCAGCAGCTCCGTATCGCGGTCCAGCGTCAGGGACGTGCTATTCACGACCTCTTGGTGAAAAACTACCCGAACCCCAGCGGGCTCACCAGCCTCACGTCCTACAGCACGATGTGGCAAGTGCGCCGCGCCCTCGCGGATCGTCCGGTTGGTTTGGAGGACACCGATCCGCCATCGAAGCTCACAGACCAGCCGTTCTTGACAGCGCGTGCAGGTGTGGGCATGGTGGACCTGGAACCGAAGATCAACCATGACCCGCAGGAAGTTCCGGAGAACCTGGAGCCTGTCACTGCGGGGGCGTTCGGTAGGTTCCTCCGAATCCAGCGGGCTGTGACAAACGCTCCTATCGGCATTCGCCTGGACGAGGAACGCGCATACGGAATGCGCGGTGACAACGAGCAAGCGCGAATCGACCTGTCCCGCGCCATGCTCACTTCCTTGGCGTACAACCACTCCCCTAACGAGGTTCTTCTCGGTGTCGTCTGTGAGGATGACGTGAAGCATGAGTGGGAGTGGATGAAATGGCTCCCTCACAACCAAAACACTCTCACCCCCGCTTCGGGAGATGCGCCCCCGCGACGACTCGCATGGAAGACCATCGAGGATATGGGTCTGGACCTGGGTGTGGACATCGCTCAGCGCCGCGACGCATCCTACGCGGGACCGCATCTGATCGTGTTCGTGGACACGCCCTCTCAGGACGCGAAATGGGCGCAGAACATGTTCGGTGGCGTCACGGGTGTGACCCTGGTAGCTGTTCGCTGCCGTAAAGATCACATCAGTGTGTGGAAGAAGGGGACGCTGTCGCGTCTCCTGGTGGAAAATGATGGTTTCCTCACGCTTCCGGGACGTAAGCGCCTTTTGAAGATTGACCGTATCTCCGCGCGTCACGCGGAGAACTTCGCCCGAGAAATCAGCAAGTTCCGTCCCGTTGGATACGGGAGCGCGGAGATTGTCGAAGATGACGTGAGTGTCAACGCGGTGGAGGAACGCCTCCCCACATGGTTCGAAGTTCTCAACATTCTCGACATTAACAAGTATGACGCGCGTGAAGTGTGGAAACGTAACTCTCTCACGGAAACGTTCCGTGTCCCTTTGGGATATAAGTGGGACGGAAGGCGCAAGCTCCGCAATCTCGTGTACATCGACTTCATTGAGGCGTCACGCGGAGGGACGGGTCCACACGGATGTGCGCAGGGAATGACGGGAACAGGTAAGTCGTACCTGTTGAACAACGTTGTTTTGACTTTGTGCGCCACATACGGTCCCGACAAAATATCCTTCATTTTGGCGGACTTCAAGGGTGGATCCGCTTTTGATGGGTTCGAGGATCTTCCTCACGTCATCGCGTGTTTGACCAACCTTGAGGAGCAGCGCGAACTTGTTGACCGCGCTGGTGACGTTATCGACGGTGAGATTTACCGCCGCGAGAAGTTCCTCCGAGATCATCGCTGCAAGGACATTCTTGATTACCGCAAGAAGATGGCGAAGGATCCGACGCTGGAACCGCTCCCGGACCTCCTCATCATCGCAGACGAGTTCCACGAGTTCATGCTCACGAACAAGCCGTACCTCACGCTGTTCACCCGCGTGGGGGCGAAGGGACGTTCGCTGGGAATGCACATCATTCCGTGTTCGCAGTTCATCGACGCTGGACTTCTGTCGAACTTGATGAACCACTTGACTTTCGGCATCTCCTTGAAGTCGTCAAATCAGTCGCAGTCCCGTGCTGTTCTTGACGGGGATCCGTCCGCTGCGCAGCTCCCTCAGGGACAGGGACATGCCATGGTTCGCTATGTTGACCCGGAGACGCAGTCCAACAAGGTGGACACTTTCGTCGGGTTCAGCATCGGTGACCAGTACGTCACGCGTACCCGTACGGAGACCGAGAAGAAAGAGGCGCGGAGGTCTAGTGTCAACCGTATTCTTCCCTTTGACCTGGACGTGTCCGCCACAGAGCTGGCGCTGAGCAACTCGAAGAGGGACGATAGTTCCGAACAGAAGGAAGACGAGGAGATCGTGGAAACTCATACACGTAGCCAGAAGGAAGTTCTGATTGAGCATCTGGCGAAGTTCACGGACTACACGCCGCGTCAACTGTGGCAGCCGTCTTTGACAGAGCCGATGAGCATATCCAACACCAGCCCGTCACAGTTTGAGGCGCTGCGGGAGGCGCGAGGCGTCCACATCCGAATCGGTGACTTGGACGATCCGTACCATCACTCCCGTCCCGCTTACACTGTCCCTCTGGACACCAACATCGCTATTTGTGGTGCGTCCAAGACGGGCAAGTCCATGACGTTGATGACGATGATCGCGTCCACAGCTATCACGTACCGCGATAAGGTGAACTGGTATCTCATCGACTTCTCCAGCGGATGCGGTGCTGTGGAGAATTATCCGAACGTAGGTGGGTACGCCACACAGACGGACACGGACACGGTGGAGCGTTTCATCGGTGAGTTCTACCGCATTCTCGAACATCGCAGCAAGAAGTTCGCTGAAAACCGTATCAGCCGTGTGGATGAGTACCTGGAGTGGAAGGACGATAATCCAGACGCCACAGACGTGTACGGGCACATGGTCCTCGCGGTTGATGATCTCCCTGGACTCATGAACACCGACGAGGACATGTACCGCACTAAGCTCGTGAAACTGTGTGCGGAGGGACCGCGTTACGGGCTCCACATGGTCGGCACCATGCCTGACCCACTCACGTTGAAGTACAAGTATCAGGATCTGTTCACACAGAACATCCTCCTCCGTGTCGATGACACAGGAAAGCTTGGAAGCAAGATCCATAGTGACGTGAAAGCCAAGCTGAAGAATGTGTCCCTGACGCAGCCCGGTCGTGGCATCGAGCCGCTGTCCCAGCTTCCTTTCCTGGTTATGGTTCCTCGGTTGTCGAAGATTGAGCCGAAGGTTGTCGGTGGACCTGACGCACTGGACGAGTACGATTTCGGTGAGGATCAGAACCCGTACATCCGTGAACTCGGGGAGCGTTTGTCGCGGTCTGTGCCGAAGGTTCCGGTCATGTCCGTTGTTCCGTCCGTTGTTCCTTTCGCGAACATTTGGGCGGCGTGCATGGGTGTTCCTGGGTTCGACAGGTCACTTCCGTTCGCCAAGAGACTTATTCCGTTGGGTCAGTGTGTGCGCGATCTTTCCGTGTCCTTCGTCCCAAGCCTCAACGGAAACCCGCCGCACATGCTCATCGCGGGATCTCCGAGGTCTGGTCGGTCATCGACGTTGCGTGCGATCATGGGCAGCATCACCGCACAGTTCTCTCCTCGTGAGGCACGCATCATCCTCATTGACCCGTCCTTCTCCCATATCAATGAGGCGGAGCATTTGATCGCGGACGGGTACATGAAGAAGGAGAACTACGTGCAGTCCTCACCGGAGGACATCGCACGGGTGACGGACAGCATCATCAAGATTCTCCACAAGCGTGCCCCACAAAGCGGTGTGGACGCGCGAACTATTCGTGACCGCACCTGGTTTGAGGGACCAGAGCTGTATATCCTCGTGGACAACTACGCGTCTATCATGAGTCAACAGGGCGTGGTGTGCCCGCTTGACGAAATCGTCAAGCACCTGGGGGCGGAAAACCGTGGTGTCCACCTGATCATCTCCACTAACGCCACCGGGCTCATGGGGGCGTCAACGATGAACAAGCCGCTGAAAGCGATGATGAGTATGAACGCGCCGATTCTCATGCTCAACGGTCCTCTTAACGAGCCGCCTATCACAGGTTTGAAGAAGAAGTTCGCGGAGCGCCGTCCAGGACGTGGGGAACTGGTCAATGCGGTGGAGTCCACTTCGGACATTGTCCAGGTTGCGTGGATGGACCCGTGGGAGGAGTTGAGCAGGCAGTGATGTCTGTTCAACCTCCCATAACACAATTCTGAGATAGGATCAGGAACATGGCAGGAAGTTTGTTCACCGCAGAGAATAAGAAATGGGCAGCGCCGAAGTCGCTACCGTGGAAAGCGATTATCGGCACTGTGCTGGTGCTGGCTCTCGTCGCTGGGGGCGTGTGGTACGCCTTTTGGGGACGTGACGCTGGAAAGGAACCGGAAAAGCCTTTCGCGGACCCTGTTCCCGCAGCGCTGTCCGCTGTAGAGGTCGCGGGGGTGTCCTCCCTCTTGAATCAGTTCACACGTTCCCCGCGTGAAGTTCGAGGGACGATTTCAGACGGTCCTTTGAAGGCGGACATCACAGGTTCCGTGTCCGCTGACGGGAAACAGGGGTTCGGGACGATCAACGCGGCGGGAACGGATGGTTCCACGCTTCTCGCGGACGGGGTCACCTACATCAAGGGTTCTCCGACATTCTGGAGTGCGCTTGGTGTTCAGACGAACTTCCCCGGATATGTTCGCATCAAGCCAGGATTTCTCGGTGACCGCGTGTACCTTCCCGCGACAACTGTCGCAGCCGCGCTAGCCCCTGTGGAACGTGCCACTATTCTGGGGAACAACTACACCCCGTCCGACAGTGTGAGTGCGGTATTCGGATCCCGTGGGCTGGAGCAGGTGACGCTTCCGGATTATGACGTGAAGTTCTCACCAGCGGATGACGCGGGTATTCATGGAACGTCCCGCCCCATCTTCGACGCCATTGGACCTACCGCGACGTTAGAGCGTGTAGGGTCGGTGTGGGATGTGAAACCACCCGCCCCTCCCGCTCCGGGCGAGCCAGGTTAATCAGCGGATAAAAGAAAGACCAGTCAATTACGACTGGTCTTTCTTTTATTCAACCAGGGACGTGATATCGCTGGACAGACTGGCATAAGTGCGGTTATTATTCGCACATGAGCCTTTTCTCAATGGAGCTCCCAGCACTTCTGGGGCAAAACGCACTGGTGCAGACGACCAGCGGATTACTTGCCTCCGCTGGCGCAGCGAGCACGGGCGCAGCCGCTGCGCTCACCCCGCCGGGAATGGAGGGCGCTTCCCTCCGAGCAGTCGCACAGCAGATCGCCGCCGTAGAGCAGTGGGCTGGAATGTTCTCCCTGGGCATGGAGCAGATCATCTCCCGCAGCGCGGACACCGAGGTGGCGTCCGCCACTAACACCATGGTTGACCAAGCTGGATCGTCTGTTCTTGCCGCCATTTCGATGGTCTAACCGATTCCCGAACACGAGAATCGGGTTCATTGGAGGATGGTCTAACCGCTTCTTGTGTTCGTGAAGCGGGTTCTGGAATAGAGCTTGTTTGCTGAGAACGCCGTGCGGCTGTGCGCCGCACGGCGTTCTCTTCGATAAAAGGAAAATATAAATGCGCGCTAAAACAAGAAACCGTTATTTATGGTTTATTCTATAAACATGGCTAATAACCAGGTTAACGGGATTGTTGTTGGAGAGGCGTTTGGCGTTCCCGTGGTTCGCATCCGCCGACCAAGTGTCGCTGGAACAGGGCGGCAACTCGCCAGTGACATCATCGCCGCCATTCGCGAGGTCAACCCAGGCGCGGTTCACCCCGCAGCGCGGATCTGACACCGCATATCGACGTAAAGGAGAGGGATGACATGACGGACATCCAAAAGCCCACGACCGCTAACGCCGCCGACATCATCGGGGATAACTGGATACAGGACAGCGAAAACGCGTTTCTCTCCTTGAGCGTGAAGGAAGAGGATAGCGCGGACACAGCTTCACATGTGTCCCAATCGACTGTCAAGGCGGCTTCTATTGCGTTAGCCGCACTCGGTGTGGAAGACCCGTACCGCGAATCTAGGGAACGGTTGAACTGTCGCGCAGCGGAGCACCGTATCAAAGCGTCTATCGCCAAGGCGCACAGTGAGACGATCATTGACTCTAAACGCAAGATAGCGGATGTTGTCGCTGCCTTCGAGGAGTTAGCGAAACAATCATCAAGTACGGAGACCCTTGATAACGCCAAGGTTGAGGCGAGAAATAATGTCGCTTCGATATTCCGTAAATATAAGATCGCGGAACGTGAAGCGTTGATGCAGTTCAGTGGCGGAACCCGCCCATCAACACACGAATACGCGACGGTCTGACACCCCAAAAAACACTGATTTAGAGGAGATGCTAACGTGACGGACATTCAGAAGCCCACGACAACTAATGCTGAGTACATCATCGGCAACAACTGGCCGGAGGAGAGTGAGAGTTCGTTCCTCGCTCTGTCGGCGAAAGAATCCGCCAGTTCCGCCAGTGCGACGCAGTCGTCAACAACCGCGCACGAAGGCGCTGCGGTAGTCAACGCAGGTATGACAGGTAAAACCGCCGACGCTGGGACGGAGGCGTACCAGAAGCATGGCGCTAACCTGGAGAATCGCTCCACCAATCACGGAAACAAGGCGACAATCGCCGCGATTCACGCGCAGACGATCACCAACTCCAAGGGTCAGATCGTCAACATCGTCACCACGTTCGAGGCGTATGCGAAGACGATTTCCGAAAACCCGCTTATCGCCACGCAGCCGCACGCGAAAGAAGAGTTCGACAAGAAG
>WBZQ01001216.1_pt1 | contig 18314 bp, 8 predicted proteins | sample 5204251 | NCBI WGS metagenome assembly WBZQ01 (sample SAMN12412402, study PRJNA552823) | activated sludge metagenome | isolation source: activated sludge from nitrification reactor of wastewater treatment plant... | place: USA: Virginia | collected 2017-09 | reverse complement strand
CCATCGCATATAGAAGAATCGATTTTTCAATTAAAACTACGATTGACTGCCAAGGAAATTGATCTTAATACGTTTGAACTGGATGTGAGCCCGCTCATCGAAGAACTTAACCAGGCAAAAATGATGCTCGGCTATCTGTCAACCGAATCCATAAAAAACGCATCTACTGCCGCATCTCCTGCCGTAAGCAATTTATCCTTACAGGAATTACAAGCCAAAATATTGAGTGACAGGACAACCAATTTAACTCTTTATAATCATTTTGCCATAAAAAATATTATAGAGGATAATTTATGGTCCAAAAAAGCATCGGAGGCCACCCAAAATCTTTTCAAGGAGAATTCAAATCTGCTGGACGCCAACCATGAAAATGTCCCGCTTATCCATGCCGTCGGGGAGGCCGGAAAAGACAAGATCGATATTCCCGTATTAGATCAAACCACCCTGGAAACCCGCATACTCAGCACCGAAGATGCCCGCTTCACCGAGTTCAGAACCTATCTGGACGAACAAACCCGCGCACTCAGCGAAGGCGACCCTGTCGACGGCCTCAACGCCGCCCTGACCATTCAGGCGCTGATGGGGTTCTTTACCCACCGTTCCCAATCTGCTAAAAACCTGCCCCCCCTGGCCCAGGCCCTGGAAATTCACACCTATTTCAACCTCGTGCAGGCGGCATACGGAACCGGCATGGACGTCAAAAACCTGGTAAACCTGACCCGGTCGGTTTTTTCCGACGGCATCATCGCTACGGAAGGCACCGCTTCCCGGGTCGCCGGCGCCCTGTCGCACGTGGCGGAAGGCGGGGGCCTGTTGCTGGGGATCGGTAACATGGTGCTCGACAGCATCGAGTTGAGCAAAGCCGGCACGAGTTCACAAAAGGCCATTTTCGGCACCCAGTTGGCGTTCGATTCCGCCGGCACCCTGCTGAGCGTCACCGGGATCGGGGCCGGACTGTTGGGTGCGGCTACGGCGGGGGCGGTCATCAGCGGAGCGGGGGTACTGCTGGGGGGCCTGGCCGTCGGCTTCGCCGGTCTGGCCCAGGCCTTCGGCAAGGTGGCCGACGACGCCGAAGAGGTCGGCCTGTATTTCGACCAGGTTTTTAAGGCCTACCAGAAAGGGTATTATCTCGACACCAGCGCTTCGCCGGCCGTCGTCCGGATCGACCTGGGGGCGGTCGTCACCAAAGTAGATCTGGGTAGCCGGCAGGTGGCCTACGGCAGCCAGATGCTCTACCGTACCCACCACGGCAGTACCGGGAGCGGCAAAATCGACTACTTCTTCTGGGCCGGTGACATGCCGGAAGAAGTCCGCGACCGAAGCCAGGCGATCAACGTTCGCGCGGTCTGGAATGACAACAAGGCGCGGGACATCCAACTTCCGGACGTCGGCACGTTGCCTGAAATAGCCGCCGGCACCCCGGTTCTGTTGCCGGGCACCCCGCCTTCCTACATCGGATACGATTACAACCTGCTGCCGGGGGCCACCACGAAACACGCTGACGGTTTCGATTTGTGGCGGATCATGGAACAGGACAAAAAATTTGACTTCGACTTCTACATTTTCCCGGGTGAAAGGATCATCGATACCCTGTACCAGGAATACGACGGTTCCTCGGCCATCGAGGTTGTTCTGGACAAAGCGGACCGCCAACTCGTGGTGCCCGTATTGCCGGAAAAGATGAAAGGGAACCTCCGCTACAAGATACACAATCAGGGATACCAGTGCGTAATCAACCTCAATGCGGGCGTAAGCCTGACGCTTACGGCTCCCGACAATACCACTGGCGTGAAATGGGTGCTCGACCCCGGCAGTATCAGCGCGGATTTCACCTTCGACGGCACTGCGCTGCAATTGGGCGGCGACATCTGGATAACCCTGGACGGGGCAAACAACCAGGAGGTCCTGGTTATCCAGAAAAACAAGGAAGTCTGCCGGGTGGACATGCAGAAGAAAACGTTCACGCCCATACAGGAAGACGGCAGCAAATGGAAAGTGGACGCGCTGCACGACTACCTGAAAGAACTCGCCAAAGAACACAAACTGGACGGCCAATACGTATTCATCCGGAACTTCGAACCTTCAACCGGCAAGGGAAGCGTCGGGAATGCCTATTACGACGTTCAGAATGACCGCTTCCTGTATACATCCGGTTTGTCTGCTGAGGTGGCCGATTCGGCCAGCCTCGCCGGCGTCCTGAACGACCAGGCGATCTTTTACAGTAAAACCGCCAATTCGGTGTGGGCAACCGACCTGAAAACCTTTACCCAATCCAAAACATACTCCCTGCTGTCATTGACCGCGCCCAACCGAATCGAAAAAGTCTGGATCTCGGCGGATGTGGTGTCCATCCTCCAAAGCGTCGACCCGAACGGGGCCCGGCAGGCGCAACTGATCTACCAGATCAACGACGACCGGCCAACCTTACTGGCCATTTTTGGAGCGGATCACCTGATCGATAAACTTACCGGGAAAAATCCCTTCCCCGCCGACCTCGATCTGCTGGTATTCCTGACCGACACCATCGCGCACCTGGGCCATGTTATCCACATGGGAACTCCCGACACACCGTCCGGTCCGTATTCCGCCGTTGCCGGCAAGATAATTTCGGTCGCTACCGATTCGCCCCACATCGATCCGAAGTTGTTGTGGATCGACACGGAAAAGAAAACGATCATAATTCCCAACCTGAGCGGCATAAGCGGGACGGATTTTACGCTGGGCCATTTTTCGCTGATCCATTGCGTACCCGACAAAAAAGGCCGGACGGTCCATTATTTCCTGTACAACCTCAATTCGGACACTTCCGCCGCCGACACGTCCAAACCGTTGCGTTTGTTCGTCCAGATCGATAATCAGGCGGCAGTCGAAGCGAAAATCGAAGGGTTTGTGTACGCCATGGCGCAGGAAGACAAACTTTTCGTGACGACCGACCAGGGGCAAATTCTGTATGTCGATTCTACCGGAAACGTATTCCTGGAAGCCCTGACCGCCTTATGGCTGCAAAAAAATCCGGTCTGGTGGGAAGCGCTTCCCGGTCTGACCAGGCAGTTTCTGGTAGCCCATACCAATATCCCGATCGTTGGTCTGACGGTCCGCGCGTCCGGGAATACCCTCACCTTTCCGGTCTGGTACAACGTCGTAAAACAAAGCATCGCCATTACCCCCGTTTCGCCGTTCAAAACGGCAAAGTCGCAAAACGACTATCCTGATTTGGCCTTTTTAGGCATCGCCGAGGATAAACAGGGGGCCTATTTCCTGGACGCACAAAATGGCAAGGTGTACTGGCAGCCCCTGCCCATCTACCGGCAAATCGAGGCGGCCTGCGCCAATGGAACCGACAATCTTGACCTTTCCGCTTTCCCCGATTCCACGCCGGTACTGCCGGATCAAAAAATAACCGGCGCCTATGTCGACCAGGATCATCTTTGTGTTGTCCTGGAGGAAGGCCTGGTTTTAAAAGTCGACCTCGAACAGAATACCCGCATTGTTGCCGTGCAGCACAACTGGGTCGGAAAAAACCGGGACACTTTGACGGCCTCCCTGAAAACCGCCTGCGATAAATACAAGTATGATGGAGAAGCCATCAGCGTATTTGCCGCCAAAGACTCGAACGACAACAGTTTGTCCTGGTATTTGCCGGCGCAAGAGGTCCTGCTCAGCCCGCCCGTTCAGCCGGGCCAGGTATTGACCTATATCGGTTATAACGCGGCCGGGCAGACCGGTTTCTTCGCAGATATGAACGGTGGCGCTTTCTTTTCTTTCAAAGATAAAAAACTACAGCCGCTCTTTCAGTTCGACTGGGTGTCCAGATTCTCCGAATTATTTGCCGTCATCGGCAGCGAACCGGGTACTGTACTGTCCGTTCCTCTAATCGACCATTGCGAATCGGTGATGCTGGCGACCCACCACGGCAACTGCCAGTACACGATTGAAAAGGACGCCTGGGATTATTACAGCGAGATCACCGTAGACAGCCGCGGCACAAACCCCGACAAACTCCTGCTTCCTTTTACCAATCTCAGCCGCTTATCGGCGGTTAAATACGGCGACGACCTGTTGCTGGTGGAATCGGACGCCGAAGGGCGCTACCTGACCATCAAAAATGCGTTCGCGCCCGCTCACCCGGGCGTCATCATCCAGACCTTCGCACCTGCATCCGTTAATTCCGCAAAAATTGCTTCCATCATGGCAACTTATAACCTAGCATCGCTCGATCTGAGCGTCCAGGGACTGGCGCTGAAACCGGTCGTGATAAAACCCTTTACCTTTCCCAACCAAAACCTGCGCATGGACGCGACGGGGGTCGATGCGTCCAACCTTTCGGGTGGAGTCGTCAACGGCAAATTTTACGAAGTAGGGCCGACGGAGCAATTCTACCTGATCGGGCAGCCCGACGGTACCTTCGTGGTAGCGTCGGTGGCTTCCCCGGGGGTGTATCTGCGCATGGATGCGAGTACGGTAAAAGAGTTTACCAACAGCGGCGGCGGCGTGGTCAATTGCCAGTACGGTATAGGGCCGCTCACGAAATTCTACATCGTTCCGCAGGGTGGGGGCGTTTCATTTGCCTCTCAGGCCTTCCCGGGCGTCTTTTTGCGTTTTGACGGGACGAACCTGGTCGGAGCGCCCAGCGGAAAAACCGGAAGCATCGTCAATTGCCAGTTCGGGGCAAAAACTTTGGAGACTTTCACGATCAATCCGGCCGGGTGATAATTACTCGGTAGGGCTCAACAGGTTTAATAAAACGCGAGGTCAGTTTTTGACGCCTATGAACGTTGGAAAAATTCAGTCTCCGGTATCGTTATGCGTTGCGCTTGCTGTTCTGGCCGCCTGCTGCAAATGGCCCTCCGTCTCTTCTTCCCGGCAGCCGCCGTGTGGCATCGACCCCCAACTGTGGCAAGCGGATGTTTGCGGCACCAACGGATACCGCAAGCAAATGAGCGCCTGCCTTAGGCTGCGATCCGAGCGGAAACCGGTCTTCGTCCGGGAAGCCGACGTGCTGTTCTACCTGGGAAAACCCGACACGGTGTATCACCATACAAACTCGGTAAAAACATTTTTTTATGTGGTTGACGGCAGTCCTTCCTGTATGCTATTTTTCCCCGACGGAGTACTCGAAAGTATGTCGGTGTATATCGGCAAGTCGGGAAAGGTAGAATCTGTAAGCGGAGGGATCCATTAACCGGAATTTTCGCCTTGCCGGGTCTTGCTCTCAAGGGAATCCCAAGTGATAGTCTCACTGCGAGTGAGACTATCACTCCAATGCGATTTTTGCTCCCAAGTGATAGTCTCACTGCGAGTGAGACTATCACTCCAATGCCGGAAAAGAAGTTAAGCCCAGGTTAAACAACCTCCCAACCGCTTTCTGCGACATATTTTTGCCCAAAACCAACGTTACTACCAACCATCAAACCATCAAACCATCTCCAACCATCAAACCATCTCCAACCATCCAACCATCAAACCTTACCAACGCAAAGCATGAATGCCCGGCGCATACGCATCATTATCGGCCTGATGACCGTCGCCCTGATCGGGATCATCTGCCTGCAGATCTACTGGATTGACTGGAACATCCGGCTCAACGAGGCGCAGTTTGACAAAAACGTGTACGAAGCCCTCAACAACGTGGGCAAAAAGTTGCAGCAACTCGAAACGGTATCGGTACTGGAGGAAATGAACAAAACCCGCGGCGACTCCGACGGCACGCCCGTCCGCACCGCCCAGCCCCTCGGCAACGGCTATGCCTCGCGCCGCCTCGGCGACACCGACAGCCTGCCCGACCCCACCGGCGAGGGCGGCACGTTCGAAGACAATGTGACCATGTGGGAATACATGAAGGTGACCCAATTGCTCGACTCCAAACCCCTGGCCGAACGCATCCAGCTCGACCTGCTGGCCCAGTCCATCGCCGACGAGATCACCAGTCGCGGCATCCATGCGGAATACCAGTACGGGGTGTATTCCAAAGCCCGCAACAGTTACGTCATCGTGAACGACCATTTCGTGGTGGAAGACAGCGGCCCGCAGATCACCCACGGCGGAGCGCCTACTTTGTACAACTCGCCGTACAAGGTCGCCTTGTTCACCCAGGACATCGAATCGCCGGGCTACCTGTCGCTGTATTTTCCCAACCGGACCTCGCTGGTGCTGGGTTCGGTGCTGACCATGCTTGTTTTGTCGGTGCTGTTCACCTGCATCATCCTGTTCTGCTTCTGGTACACCATCCAGGTCATTTTCCGGCAGAAAAAACTGTCGGAGATGAAGAACGACTTCATTAACAACATGACCCACGAGTTCAAAACGCCGATCGCTACCATCAGCCTGGCCGCCGACAGCATCGGCAGCCCGATGATCATGAACCACCCGGACAAGATCAAACGCTTCGTGGACATCATCCGCCAGGAAAACCGCCGCATGAACAGCCAGGTGGAACGGGTGCTCCAAATGGCCCTGATCGACAAAAAAGACTTCCAACTCAGCCTCGACGACCTCAACCTGCACGAAGTCATCCAGCAGGCCGTGGACAATTTCAGCCTCCAGGTGGAAAAACGGGAAGGCACCCTGCGCGCCGACCTCCAGGCCCAGCGGCCGGTCATCCAGGGCGACGCCACCCACATCGCCAGCATCATCCACAACCTGCTGGACAACGCCAACAAATACAGCCCCGACAAGCCCGACATCACCATCAGCACCCGCGATGTACCGATGGGCGTGGAGATCACCGTCAGCGACAAGGGTGTCGGCATCAGCAAGGAAGCCCGCAAACACATCTTCGACAAGTTCTACCGGGTGCATACCGGCAACATCCACGACGTGAAGGGCTTCGGTCTGGGCCTCAGTTACGTGAAAGCCATCATGACCGCCCACAAAGGACTGGTGGACGTGAAAAGCGAGCCGGGCAAGGGAAGCAGTTTTTCTTTGACTTTTCCGAAGACGGTAGAGCCTTAAAAAAACACCGCATTCGCAAACAACAATTTCCCCTGCTCCCAGAAACTCCGGAACAGCGGGTTGTCCACGAAAAATATCGCCTGGCCCTCGCCGATCTTTTGCACGGCGGCCACGGGTGTTTTTTTCAGCCGCGGCTTCACCCGGCTGCCGATAAATCCGTAGGACTGGTAAGCGTCTTCCAGGTAAACGGGGGCCAGCCCCTTCTCCGGCATCTGATAGGCGTCGGCACTGGTTTTCAAAGAAAAATAATAGTCGGACAACCCGAAAGCCAGCGGGTGGGAGTTGTCCACTTTCGCTTTTACGATGGCGCCGGGCAACTGGTCGCTGATGCTTTCGCGTTCCCGTGTCTTGTACGGTTTGGGCGCTGCGGTGCTGTCTTTTTTCGACTCGTCTTTCAGTTTTATTTCAAAACCCTCCTTGCCGGCAAAGGCCTTGGTTCCCCCTTCCACCGTAATGAGCCGGCCACCGTTTCTCACCCAATCCTGGATGGTTTTCAACTGCGTCTCATTCAGGTTGTAAGCGCCCCCGGGAATGATAAGCGTCGAGATCTCGTCCAGATTAACCCGGTGGATGCGGTCCAGCGGCAGGACCGAAATGGGATATCCGAGTTCGCGTTCGAAGAAGAACCAGGTTTGGCCGAAGGAATTCTCGTCCACGTCGTCGCCGTACACCATGGCCACCGAGGGTTGCTCGATGGGGGCGAAGGCGTCCGAACCCAGGTCGTTGCCCTTGCCGGAAAAGCCGGTAAAGATGGGATGGATCACCACATTGGCTTGGGCGGCGGCGGCTTTCACGATGCCGTCCAGTTCGCCGGCGATGAGGCGGTTGTCGCCCCGGTTGATGATAAAGGCTCCCGGGTTGTACTGCTGGTCGGCCATGGTGAAGGCCTTGGTGGCCGTACGCACTTTCACGCCTTTTTGCAGGATCTCGCTCAAAAAAGCCGCCTCGGCCAGGGAGCGACGGTGTACGCACCAGGCATAGGGCGAAGCAGCCAGCATGATCTCCGGCGCCTTGTACCGGGTGTACATGGTTTTCGGTTCGAGGCGGTCTTTCAGGGCCAGGGCTTCCAGGCCATGGGCGTAGGGCAGCGACCAGGCCGTTATGTCGTAGGTCAGGGAGTCGGAGAGATGCGGTTCCGGTTCGAAGAGCACCTCTACCAGCACACCCCGGGGCTGGAAGGCGCTGATCACCAGGTCGTTGGCTTTGAGCGAGGCCGTGGTTTCCTTACCCGTGACGTAGTCCAGCGCTTTTACGCCGGACAGGTCGGCGCCCACCCGGCCGTAGCGGATCTGGTGCAGGTCGAGCAGTTTGCACAAGGTGTTGATCTTGTTCGGGTCGTTGGACTCCCGGATCACGAAGGCTTTGTATTGGCCCGGCGGCTGCGCGGCGGCGCGGGCGTAATAATCGCGGAAACTCTCCACGATCTTCGCCGCGTTTTTGCTGCCCATCTCGACCGTCGACAGACTGGTGGTCAGGTGGTGCATGATGCGGTCGTACAGGGTCAGGGTATCTCCGAATCCGTTGATGATGGCCCGGCCCGCCATGCTGTTGCCGGCCTGCTCATAAGTCATCCCGATCGACCCGCTGAACATCGGGTAAGTGTCGCCGTAGGAGGGGTAGAACAGGTCGAAAGTCTCTTTGGTAAAATACAACCAGCCGTTGGCGTCGAAGTAGCGGGCGTGGTTGGTGCCGATCTGGACCTGGAATTCGCGCTGCCAGGGCGTGATGTAGTCGTGCATCGGTTCGGCGGCCGGCGCGAAATAGTAGGGGTTGTCTACGTATTGTTCATGCACGTCGGCATGGATATGCGGCATCCAGCGCTGATAGATGGCCAGGCGCTGGCGGCTTTCCACCTGGGTCGCCCAGGCCCAATCGCGGTTGAGGTCGTAGTAGTAGTGGTTGGGGCGGCCGCCGGGCCAGGGTTCGCGGTGCTCGCGGCTGTCGGGATTGGGGTTTTTGAGCAGGTTGCTGGCCATTCGGTTCCAGTGCGTGTAGCGGTCGTAGCCGTCGGGGTTGAGCGCGGGGTCGACGATGACCACGGTGTTGCGCAGCCATTCCCGGATCTGCGGATCGGTCTGGGCGGCCAGGCGGTGGGCCAGGATGGGGCTGCACTCGGAGCCGGAGGGTTCGTTGCCGTGCACGCTCATGCTCAGCCAGACGATGGCTACCGGGTTGCTCAGGTCGGCTTTACCCTCGGTCAGTCCGGTCAGCCGGAGGTTATTCTGCCGGATCTGTTCGAGCCGGGTCATGTTTTCCGGCGCGGAAAAAATGGCGATCTGGAGCGGCCGGCCTTCGTTGGTGACGCCGTATTTCTCCAGACGCATGGTTGTGGTGGCGTTGGCGGCCAGGTACTCGAAGTAAGCGGTCAGCTGGTGGTGCGGCGTGAACTGTTCGCCCAGCTGGTGCGGGAAAAATTCGTCCGGAGATTTGAGGGCATTTTGGCTGGAAAGAGACTGTGCGGAAAGCAGCAGGGAAGAGAGCAACAGGGAGCGGAAAAAGTTCATTCGGAACGGTTTGCATTTGCTAATAAGGAGCAAATATCCGGTTTTTTAATGAAAAACCGGTACAGATAACCGGGCAATTCGGGCGGAAAAAAAATTTAACCCACCTGTTATAAATAAAATTGTTTGCTTTACATTTGCCACACTGAAAAATTCATCAAAATGAAAACGATTTTCTCTCCTACCCCGGTTATTCGTCTTTTCAGGACGTCCAGTGTTTTTTACTCCTTTACTTTTTCGTATTCGATATTGTTGGTAGTTGGGACTGTAGTAAATTTTCCTGACTTACCCTTGTAGTCCATTTATCCGACATTACAGGCCTAACGCCAGCATTATTAATGCTTTAATATTGTATTAAGATTAAATCAATTACACAAATGAAACGTTCGACTACGGTCCGGAAACAAAATCACGAGCCTTCCAACTCCTGGGGCACAACATTTCAAATGTTGTCGTGGTGGAAAAAAGAAGATGTCGAAAACGCCCGGATCATGGTTGCTGGGGCGGGCGCGTTGGGCAATGAGGTTCTGAAAAATCTGGCCTTGCTGGGAGTGGGTAATGTCCTGATCGTTGACTTCGACCGGGTAGAGTACCACAATTTGTCGCGCTCCGTCCTTTTTCGCAAAGACGACAGCCAGTTCAACAGTTCCAAAGCAGAAGCGGCAGCCCGGAGAATGAAGGAGATCAACCCAGAGGTGAAAATCAAAACAATAGACGGAGACATTACCATAGATGTGGGGCTGGGGGTTTTCCGGCGGATGCACGTGATCATCGGCTGCCTGGATAACCGGCTGGCCAGGCTCTACCTGAACAAATATTCCTTTTGGGTCAATAAGATATGGATTGATGGCGCTATCCAAGACCTGATGGCCATGTACCGGGTTTACAAACCGGGTATATCGTGTTATGAATCCGGCTTGACCGACAACGACCGGAAAATCATCGGCGAACGGATGGGCTGCCCCGACGTCGCCTTGCGGAATTTTGCCGCCGGCAGGGTACCTACCACCCCTCTTTCAGCCTCTATTATCGGCGCATTACAGGTGCAGGAGGCGCTTAAAGTGGTGCACGGATACGAGGATATGCTTTTGCTGGGCAAATACTTTTATTTCGAAGGCATGCACAACGAGATTATGTACCCAGACTTGGCGACTCCCCAGCCCGAGTCGGAGAGCAGCATGACTTACGACCCGATCATCGAAGCCCGGGATCTGAGCGCCGATTCTACGATCAGGGAGGCTCTCGATTGGGCGAGGATTAATCTGGAGGACGACCATCCGGTCATCGAATTACACAACCGGGTAGTTACCGGGTTCGTGCCACGATGGCGAAACGAACGCATACCGGTAGTCAAAGCGTTTTTTCACTTGAAGGGAGAGGTATTGGCGCCGTATCTGGAAGCGCCCAACGAAGACGTCATCATACCGCAATCGGATATCTGGCAGGATCTGGACGATCGTTTTCCGCATCAGGAGTTGTCGCTACGGGAAATAGGCATTCCTTATCTGCACATCATCCGGATATTCGCGAACGGCAAGACCCACTACGTCGAACTGACCAAAGACGAATCATTTCTTACTTTCGAATAATATCAATTTTAATAGATCATGGGACAACCAACTATCTACAACGTTACCATTCGCATTATGCCCAAAGGGCAGGAACTTGAACTCGAACTTCCTTCGGACAGCACCGGCGCCGAAATCATCAACGAACTGCTCAACCACCCGGACCTGAACTTCGACAAGAAAGACCCGGAGGGCAACCGGTACACGTGGCAACTGTATTCCAAAAGCGCGGCAAAATCCATTCCGGACAACAAAACACTTTGGGACTGCGGCGTCAACGACGGAGACACCATCCTGATGTCGCCCGTCATTGTGGCCGCGTCCGCTTCGCCCACCTGACCTGCCGAACCGGTTGCACCAGAACATCCGTTAATCGCATCAAACAACACATCTCCAGTCATGCCTGCTACGCAAAAAAAACCGGAATATAATTTTAATGCGCTGAAGGGAAAAGAAATTCGCAGAGCAAAGGATCACCTCGACTTGCATGAACTCTGTTCGCGCTCCGACATCGTTTCTTACGAAGCCCCCCGGCGCAAAGGCGAAAAACCGCCGGAGTCCTACCTCATTCACTACAACGGTATCCGAAGCATCATCGGCATTGACCACCTTCAATATCCACGGTATGGCGACAAACACGTCGTCCGTATCGATTTCCCCGAAGAATACCCCAACGCAGGCAGCATGCCGCTCTGCTTTATGCAGACCGATATCTGGCACCCCAACATCAAGTCCTCAGGCCCCGCCAAAGGCCACATCTGCATCAACCCCGGAAAACTGGGCGCCTGGCAGGATCTTTATATGCTGGTGATCCGAATCGGAGAGATCATACAATATAAGAACTACCTAGCCGAACAAATTCCCCCTTTCCCTGAAGACGAGGTGGTAGCCCAATGGGTGCGCGACTTTGCCGAGCCCCGTGACATCGTCAACTACCAGAAAAAAATCGCCACCGACACTTCCGACCTGATCCGGCCGCTCAAAGGATTTGAGCCGCGTAAAAATGATACTTCCCCCGATGCATTGCCCGAGCCGGTAGAAGAGCTACCTTCCAAAATCAAGATCCGCCTCGGAGGAGGAGTAACCCAAATCCCTCCTGATCCGGGTTCAGAGCCGTCCGCTTCGGGCACAAAAATCAAGATCAAGATTTCCAAATAAGCGTGAGAGCGCTTTAAATTTTAAACAATATGAAACAAAGATTTTGGCTATTGCTGGTGTTTGCCCTTTGCTTTGCACAAATGCAGGAGGTAACAGGACAGTGTGAGTATAATAAAGACAACAGGAAAGGGAGCTGCAGGTATATTTGTGGAGACCACGCAAGAGGCAATCTGGACTTTTCAATTCAAATTGCGAAAGATGGTGTTATCCAACCGGCAAGTGCAAGCAATGTAATTGATTTCTCCAAAGCCAAAAGCGATAATTCTTATATCAAAGTACTGATAAGACCGAGAAGAGGTAATAACGCTATTATTCACATAGAGCCTGTGCATGTTAGAAAACTGAAGGGCTTTCAGGATCCCAAGATAACCGGTTCCGGTACGGAGCTTATTGAAATCATTTTTTATTATAAAGTCGCCGAAAATTATAGCGGTGATGTGCACATGCACATAGAGTACGTGCCTTTTCTCGAGGGGGTTAATTACCAAAATAGAAGCCTCTATGTAATCCAGCGTGTATTTAAAATAATTGCACCCCAAACAACTGCCGTCCAAGCCAGGAATGAGCCAACCGCAACAAATCCCACTCCCGATGCGGCAAAGCCGGCCCCGACTAACCTGGAGAAAATCAAAAGTTTGATCGCAAAAATTAATAATGGCAATGCAGAGCCGGATACGAGATCGAAACTTAAGTCTTTGTGTTACAGTGAATTTAACGCTTCTAAAACACAGAATGACTGGGAGCGTTTTTTATCGAACGGGGAGTTAGGCGGATGCAGTTTATGTGGCGAAAATTTTGACGAAATGGCAATGAAATTAATTCCAGGAGACGATGGAAGCGGAGGACAAACTACCAATACTTCAACCGGCGAAGCCACTACCATCCCCGATGACGCCGCTACAAAAACCCAATCAACTAAAATTGGTGCTCCGGCAGTCCCTGAACCCAAGGCTTGGGCCAAAGCCAATAAGTATGGCGGTTCCATAAAATCCTATGAAGAATATTTGAAGATATTTCCAAAGGGAGCGCATGCCGATGAGGCAAAAACTCAGATCGCCACAATTAAGGAGAAAGACAGAATTGCCGGTGAAGAACTGGATAACGAACTTAACAAAGCGGCAAACGATTGCGCTTTGAAACTGGAAGCGTATGACCGGTATTTAAAAAAGCAGCCGGTTGCTCATTTTATAAATAAGCGTGCTACGGCCAACAGCAAAAAAAAGGAACTGCTTAGGATTTGCGGAGAATCATACGTCAGTTTGATAGGAGAAACTACTCCTAAAGAAGGCGAACTGCGCCTGACCTATTTTAACCGGAAAGCAAAACCGGAAGATATTAAGATCAGCGTTATGCAGCGCGATATAGAACAGGTAATCGGCCAGGACGTATTCCTTGATCCCGTTACCAATAACAATTCCGGCCAATTCGAATGGATTTTGAGTGAGGTGGAAGGTGGCGAAACCAAGGTAAAAGTCGTAGCGCAGGGCACGGGCAATACTACGGAGGAGACTTTTGTTATGCCCGTCCGCCCGTCGCATTTGGATGTTGACAGAGAAAAGGAGATTATCCATGTGATCGGCGGGGAACACCCGCTATACCTGACCATTCTGCACAACGGCGTGCTGCAGGATGCAAAGCCCCGCTTGACCTCCAGGTGGCTGAATATCAATACTTCAGAATATTTTAAAGAACCGGGTAAGTACAGTATTATGGTAACCGATGATGCGGATGTAAAGATAGGGGATACATTTTTTGTAAAGGGAGGCGATTTTTCAATGCTTGAGTGGTTGATAGCGATAGTAGTAGTGGCCTCGCTCACTTTGTTCGCTCTGATATTCCGCCGCCAGATCATAGAGTGGATGCGCACCAAACCCGCCTTGCGCAACCTGTTCCGTTTGAAATCTCCCGAAGCCCTGCGCACACAGGGACTGGAAGGCGCCAAAATCCTGCACGACCAGGGATCCATCAAGGTGCGTTCGCAACAGTTATTGCAGCAGGAAGAAAGAAAAACTGCCGGCAAGATCGTCATAAAAAGAGCCGACGGCCAGCCGCCGGCCGGTGCAGGTGTTGCCGCCTTGCCGGCCTTTATGGAAAGCGAAAAATACAAAGAGTTCGACCTGAGAGCGTTATGGGGCGATTCTATCGTGCACAAAGTATTTATGCGCATTGACGCCGCGGCTGAATTGGACAATCAGCTCCACGAACTCGCCTACCGCATGGACAAGCAAAACGGGGAAGACAAGCAGCCCCACCCGGAAATCGGCGGCTTCCTGTTGGGACAACATTTTAAAGGCGAGCATGGCTACTATGTCTCCCTGGAAAAATACGTGGAGGCGCCGACTGAAAAACAGGATGCTTACGAAATCGAGTTCGGGCAGGAAGCCTTTGCCCGGCTGGATGAGGTAAAAGAAAAACACAAAGACTTGGACCTCGTAGGCTGGTTCCACACCCATCCCGGGCATGGATGCTTCCTGTCCGCTCCCGATCAGAAAATCCAGAACGGCTTCTTCAGGGAACCCTACCAGATGGCTTTCCAGATAGACACGCTGAGCGACAAAATGGACTTCGCCATCTACTCCTGGCAATACGGCGGCTTGATCAATAACGCAAAAGATAAAATTGCCAGCGCCTGGTTCAGTTGGGAAACAGTGAATCACTGGCGTAAGGATTTTGCCAAACGGTTACTCTGATTTCACTAAACACCCTGCTGTTATGCGTCTTATTAATTTTCTCTTGGTTTTTATTCTGACAAATATTGTTGGGCCCGCGTTTTCGCAGGACAATTCGGTCACCTTCCAGATCAACGAAATCAGAAGCGAAGACACTGCAAAAATCCAGGGTTTGGAAGTGTACGCCAACGTCAAGCAGGGCAATACCGACGTTGATTTTGCTTCTCTTACAATCAACAGGGTTATAGAACACATGGAAGGCAGTTCCGACACCATGCTATTGCGACACCTGGAAACGAAGCCGGTTTCTTCGGTTTCCAATGTCAGCGTCATTTTCCTGCTGGATGTAAGCGGAAGTATGAATGGGGAAAAATTTGAAAAAGCAAAAACAGCCATCGCCAACGCCATCTTAAACAATAACTTCCCCGAAGGAAGCACGTTCTTTGCTACCTTCCACGACGATATAAGCCGCAATCAGCCTATTTCGCGTAAAAACTACCGGGAAATTCTGGATAATGCCAGGCTTGGAAAGGATACGGATTTGTATGCCGCCATCAAAGAAAAAGTAGAGGACCTGAAAAAGATGGGGAGGGGAAAAAAAATCCTGATTTTAGTGAGCGACGGCAAGAACGACAATAATAAAAACCCGAATTATATCCAACCGGGAGGGAGATCCAGGGTATCGGAAGAAGAACTTATCAATAACGTCGTCAGGCCTTTGGATGGGAATTTTGGCATTTTCGCTATCGGTGTGGGCGATTCCAGCCAAAGCGCACAGGACTTGGGCATGGATGCACGCTTTCTGCGCCTCTTGGTTGGTACTACCGCCTATAAAAAAGATGGTTTCAGCCATGCCCAATCTCCCGATAACCTGGATGCCGTTCTCTCCACCATTGTTAAAGGTGTTTTATACAATGTGGTGTTTAAAGTATATCCCAAAGTGAGCTGTTACAATGGTACCGAAAGGATTATGACTTTTGAGTACAGTTATAACAATCACGGCACCACCATCACCGGCTACTCATCTCCTTTCACCTACACTTTTGGCACCCCTGCAGCGTCGGAATGCCTCAACCCACCCGATGTCCCCAAACTTTCCCTGTCGGGAGTGTTGTTATTAGCAGTATTGCTGCTGTGTTTTGTTTTCCTGTTTCCCTTTCTGCTGTATCAAAAGTTTAAAAGAAAACACGTTACCACGTTCCGGGAATACAAGCGACGACACGACATCCGAACTACCGTCATTGACAACTATACCACCATGCCGATCCAGGACCATGACAAAGTGGTCACCAAGTGCAACCACATTATGACCCTGGGCAGTTGGATTGACAACAACGACCATTGCTACGAGTACCCGATGCGTTGCGAAAACGGCGTGGGCAACTACCGCAGAAATGCCGGGTTCTTCCGCCAGACGGGCAGCGACCGTTCGCTGAACTGGCTTTGGTTCGGCGCATTGGGCGGGCTTTTGGCCTGGGTTTGCTATAACCTGGTCCAAAAAATCAATCTGGATTTTTACACGGCTTTTATCAAAGAGATTTTTCCCCAGGACGAGAACGTTCAAACCGCCGGAACCATCATGAACCAGTCCCTGGTGGGCATGGCGATGGGCTTTTTTATTTCACTCATGCTTTCTGTGGCGGAAGAACGCGGCCAGTCGCGCCAGGTCTCCATCACGCGTATTTATATGAGAAGCGTCGTGGCGCTGGTTATTTCTATCCCCATGTTCGCCGTGCTCGAATGGTTGAGATTGCGCTACGTACCTAATGAACTGGTGGGGCAATTAATAGAATGGCTTTTGTTCGGCTCTCTAATAGGGTATATCGTGACGCTCGATTCCGGCATCGAGACCGTCAAAGGTCTGAAAGGCGGCCTGCTCGCCGCGTTCATTGCATTTTGGGTCTACTATATCCCTTACCAGTTCATCAAGGAAGCCAATTACGCCAATTACCTGCATTCCATCGGTCTGCTGAGTTGGATGATGTACGGCGCTATTCTGGGTTTCGTTTTGGTTACCGTCGTTCAGCGCCTCGAGGATTTTGAACTCGAAACCATATCGCCCGACAAGTACGCGCACCGGAAAATCCCCATCAGCAAGTGGCTCAAGACCCGCGAAGTGTATATCGGCTCGCATCCCTCCTGCGACGTGAAGATCAAATGGGCCGACGACAAAGTGGCGGCACAACACGCCATTATGACCTACGACGGCAACGTCTATATCGAGCCCTACCGGAAAGAAGAAGTATTGGTCAATTCCCGTTTGATCGGCGGCAAGACCAAGCTCAAACACGGCGATCTGATCCAGTTGGGCACCAAAAGCATCACCATTCTCAAGTTTATCGCCAAACTGACCAACGAAGCTCCGGCACCGGCGCAAACCACACAGCAGGCACCTCGCCGGATCGTTATCAAATCCAAAACCACATGAAATGTCAAAAGAACATCTGGTCCAAATATTCCAGGATGGTCAACTCATAACCCAGCGGGAAATTCCCGACGGCAGGATACTTACCTTAGGTCGTGAGCCTTCCGATCTGGTCATCAACGGCGCCATGCTCATCGTCGGAAAATATGCCACGCTCTCCTCAAGCGGCGGCCATGTCTGGCTGGAAATACATTCCAAAAACGTTTCTTTCCGCGGACAGGAACGACTGATGCAGGGACAACCTTATGCCTTGCGCGATAAAGACGAGATCAAACTGGCCGGTGGCAAACACCTACTGAAAATTATTGAAAAAACGCCCGTTGTCGTACGCCCAACTGATACTGTGATTGACCTGAGGCCGCCTTCCGGCGAAGCGCGGGCTATCAAAGTAAAACGCAACCGCATCCGGCTGACGTTCACTAACCGCCAGGGGGAAGGCATCTCCAACCCTTCCCGGTTTACGGACATACTCAATCAAAGAGGCCGGGTCACCATCGGGCGCGATAGCTCGAACGATATAGTGCTGTCTTCCCTGCTGGTCTCCCGCAAGCACGCAATGATCGATAAACAGCAGAGTGGTACTTATCTGCATGTGCTCTCTCCCACTGGCGTATTTGTGAATGGAAGAAAAGTGGACAGGACTACGCTTATCAGTGAAAATGACACCTTTACCGTCGGACAGTTCCGGTTTTCGCTCAGCGGCAAAGTGGAAGACGTGCTCGATTCGAACGAACCCGCCATCGTGGCGTCTAATGTCCAGAAAATTTATAAAAATGGCTTCATCGGGCTTCAATCCCTAAGTTTGCAAATCCCGTCCCGCGGGTTTGTTGCCCTGATGGGCCCTTCCGGCTGCGGCAAATCCACCTTGCTGAAATGCCTGAACGGCGACAGCCCTGCCAGCAACGGCAAAGTCTCCATTCATGGGCTCGAACTCAATACCGACAACTTCAACCTGCTGAAAAGGAGCATTGGCTACGTACCCCAGGACGACATCGTCCACCGGGAACTGACCGTGAATGAAACGATGCGCTATGCGGCCAGG
>WBZQ01001215.1_pt1 | contig 18317 bp, 17 predicted proteins | sample 5204251 | NCBI WGS metagenome assembly WBZQ01 (sample SAMN12412402, study PRJNA552823) | activated sludge metagenome | isolation source: activated sludge from nitrification reactor of wastewater treatment plant... | place: USA: Virginia | collected 2017-09 | reverse complement strand
ACCACGACGCGTGCCGTCCGCAAGCGCCTGGACCTCACCAGGCCGGTCGCCCGAGACCTCGTCGACGAGTGCCTCGCGATCGCCCAGCAGGCACCCACGGGTGGCAACAGGCAAACGGCGGTGTTCGTGGCGGTGGACGATCCCGAGCGGCGGCAGGCGCTTGGCGAGCTCTACCGCTCCGGCTGGGATCGCTACCTGCACGAGGGTGTCGGCTCCGGTGTCCCCTTTCGCGCAGCGGACGACCTCGCCCGCGCGCGCCAGCGACGCATCAGCGACTCGGCCCGTCACCTGGCCGAGCACCTGGCGCAGGTGCCCGTGCTGGTGATCCCCTGTGTACGGCCGCGCACCGCCGATGCGTCGTTGGCCGTGCAGGCGTCGACGTTCGGCTCCGTGGTTCCGGCCGCCTGGAGCTACATGCTCGCCGCACGCGCCCGCGGCCTCGGCACGGTCTACACCACACTCCACCTGTTCCACGAGCAGGAGGCGGCCGCTGTGCTCGGCGTCCCCGACGACTACATGCAGGTGGGTCTCATTCCGACGGCGCATCTGGCCGGCGAGGGTCTTCGCCCCGGCCCACGCCTGCCGCTGGACGACTTCCGCCACTGGAACACCTGGAGCTGATCGGCCGCCCAGAGCGACGCTTCGCACACGATCACGCGTCACGCTTCCGTGCGACTCGACGGGTCGACTCATCGCTCCACAGCGGCGACGCCACATCGTCGAGGGGTCCGACAGCCAGCCCTCGGACCCATCTGCCGCGCGATTCTGACGGGCCGTACGCCTGCCTCGGCGTCGCCGATGTTCAGGCACCGCGTTCCGACGCGGCCCGGTAGCGGGCGATCGCATCACGGCGACGCTCGGCGTGATCGACGATGGGTCCCGGGTAGTCGCGTCCGATCCGGCAGCCGCTTGCAGCTTGCTCCTCGTCGCTCATCGTCCACGGTTCGAAGATCCGGTGTGGCGGGACCGCGCGCAATTCGGGCACCCAGCGGCGGACGTAGTCGCCCTGCGGGTCGAGCTTCTTGGCCTGCAGCACCGGGTTCAGCACGCGGAAGTACGGCGCGGCGTCGGTACCGGTGCCGGCCGTCCACTGCCAGCCGCCGTTGTTGTTGGCCGGGTCGCCGTCGACCAGCGACTGCATGAAGATGCGCTCGCCGATACGCCAGTCGATCAGCAGGTCCTTCACGAGGAATGAGGCGGCGACCATCCGCGCACGATTGTGCACCCACGCGTGGCCGGCCAGCTGGCGCATGGCGGCATCGACGAACGGATAGCCGGTCTTCCCCGCCACCCAGGCGTCGATCATCGCCGGATCGTTATCCCACTCGAGGTCGCGGAACTCTGGGCGCAGCGCAGCGCGGGCCACCGCGGGGTGGCGGGCGAGGTGGTGCGCGTAGAACTCCCCCCAACACACCTGGCGCCAGAAGGCCGCCCGCCCGCCCGACAGCTCGCCCGGCAGGCCGAGCGCGCGACCGATCTGCGCGGAGGTGCACATCCCGAAGCGCAGGTAGGCGGACAGCCGCGAGGTCCCGTCACCACCAGGCTGGTTGCGACCGACGGCGTAGCGATCGGCGGCGCCGCCGGCGAGGAACCCCACCAGGGCCGCGCGCGCGGCGGCCGGGCCGGCGGGAATCGGCGGATCGCCTGCCGGCAGCACGTCCCACCCGTCGGTAGCGAGCGCCGGACCGGTGAGCCGCTGCGGGGCGGGCTGATGGGCGGGGGGCGAAACGTCCATCCAGACGCGGCTGAACGGAGTGAAGACCAGGTAGCCGTGGCCCTTGGAGCCGGGCAGGTCCTCCGGCTCGGCCAGCAGCTGGCCGGCCAGCTCGTGCGTCGCCACACCGGCGGCCGCCAGCGCGCGGCGGACCCGCTCGTCGCGCGCGCGTCCCAGCGGCGAGACCTCGCGCGTCCACGTCACCAAATCGGCGCCGGCCTCGGCACAGACCGCCGGCAGCACCTGGTCGGCGCGTCCGCGACGAACGACGAGCCCGACACCCAGAGACTGCAGCTCGCAGTGCAGCGCTTCCAGCCCGGCGCGAAGGAAGCGCAGACGTGCCGGGGCCCGATGGTGGCGTCGCTGCAGGATCGTCGGGTCGGCGATCCACAGGCACACCACGTCACCGCGCTCAGCCGCCGACCGCAGGGACGGAAGGTCGGCGACCCGCAGGTCGCGACGAAACCAGACGACGGTGAGCGGTCGGGGCAACACCGTGCAGTCTCACAGGTCCGCGCGCAGCGCAACGGCTCGAGCCCGCAGCGGCGGGCCCGAGCCGAGCACAGATCAGGCGGGCGGCGCCGCAACGGCGTCGGGTCGCAGCGGGCTGGGAGCGACGCGCAGGATGCCGGCCACACGCTCCGGCATCCACCAGTTCCACTTGCCGAGCAGCCGCATGAGCGCCGGGACGAGCAACGCGCGGATGACCGTGGCGTCGAAGATGATCCCGGCGGCCAGGCCGATGCCGAACTGTTTGATGTCGGTACCCGGGCCGGTCGACATCACGAAGAACGCAAACATCAGCACGAGCGCCGCGCTGGTCACGAGCTTGCCGGTGCGCGCCAGGCCCAGACCGACCGCGGCCTGAGTTTGGCTGGACTGGTCGTAGGCCTCACGCATGCGGGTGAGCATGAACACCTCGTAGTCCATCGACAGCCCGTACAGGAACGCGAACACCATGAGCGGGATCCACGAGATGACCGAGTCGGTGGCAGCCACGTTCCAGATCGCCTCTGATCCATGGCCCTTCTGGAAGATGAACACGATGATGCCGTACGCCGCAGCCAGCGAGACGAGGTTCAGGATCACCGCCTTGAGCGGCAGGATGATCGAGCGGAAGGCACGCGCCAGCAGCACGTAGGTCAGCAGCACCACGAAGCCGAGCACCCACGGAAACGTGCCGTACACCGCGCTGATGAACTCCCGCTCCTGCGGCGGCACACCCGCCAGCGTCACCGTGGTGCCCACAGGAAGCGAACCGCGCAGCTGCGGCAGCGTGGCGTCGCGCAGACGCGCGATCGTCGCCCGCGTTGGTCTGGCAGAGCCGTCGGTGTTCGCAAACGCCTCGACGATGGCCAGGTCGTTCCCCTGCGAGGCCGGCGGCACCGCGGCACCGGCGATGCCTTCCGTGCCGGCCACTGCCGCCTCCACCTGGGGCGCCGCCGCCTTCGCCCCTGGCCCCTCCACCACCACCTGGAACGGCTTGAGGACCCCCGGCGAGATCCCGGCGTCGGTGAGCGCCGTCAGCCCCTGGTGCGCATCGCCGGCACCCGGCAGCGCCTTCGCCTGCGCGTCGCTGGGGTTCATCTGCAGGCCGAAGTAGACGAGCACCGCCACCAGCGCCAGACCCACGGCGGCGATCGGGATCGGGCGGCGCATCACGAAGCGCCCCCAGCGGTTCCAGAACCCATGGTCCGGATCGTCGCTTCCCTCCACCACTCTCCGCGGCAGGACGCGCAGAGAGTTGATGCGCCGGTCGAGCGAGTACAGCAGCGCCGGCAGCAACGTGATGGCCGCGATCACCGAGACGGCCGGGATGAGCATGCCGCCGAAACCGATCGAGCGGATGAACGGCAGCGGAATGATGATCATGCTGAGCAGTCCCACCGCCACGGTGGAGCCGGACATGATCACCGAGTGGCCGGCGTGGCGCATCGTGGTCGCGATCGCCACGTCGCGGTCGTGCCCATGTCTGATCTCCTCGCGGTAGCGGAAGATCATGAGCAGGCTGTAGTCGATCGCGATGCCGAGCCCGACCAGCGCGATCAGGAACTGGACGATCAGCGACACGTCGGTGATGTAGGTCAGCAGCCAGATCAGCGTGAACGTGTTGAGGATCGACGCGATCGCCACCACGAGCGGCAGCGCGATCGCGGGAATCGTTCCGAACGTGAAGAGCAGGATGATGAGCGCCCCGAGACCACCGATCATGGTCTCCACCAGAATGCTCGGTCCCGACGTCGCCCCCTCGCTCGCATCCTCGTACAGCGGCAGGATGCCCGTGAGGTGGGAGGTGACGCCCGGTGGCGTGGCCTTCGCCAGCGCGTCGCGTGCCACCGAACTCGGCTCACCGCCGAACGAGGCCCGCCCGGGTGGGTAGATCAGCGCGAACGTCGTCGATCGGTCCTTGGAGACATACGCATCCGACTTGGTGTCGAAGTAGGAGGTGGCTCGCGCCGGCCCCTTGAATGTCGCTGTGCTCGCGGCGATCGCCTGGGCGACGCCGGGCACCGTGGTGACGTCCTTGCCCGGCGACTGGAACACGGCCACCATGGCGTCCACTTCGCCACTGCCCAGCGTGTCCAGCACGCGCTGGTTGGCCTCGTAGGCCGGCTTCCCGGGAATCGAGAACGTCTGCAGGAACCGATCGGCCACCTGCCCCGCCGCGAAGCCACCGAAGAGCGTCAGCACCACCCAGATGCCGATGACCTTGCGTCGATGATGTGTGACGTAGAACGTGAGCCGATCCATCGGTATATCCCTTCTTCGGACGTGGCCGCTGCCGTCCGCCGAACGCGATTGCATGGCCCAGGGTTCGGCGACCACCGAGCCACGATCGCGACAGATTGCCACACGTTGCGGATGCCGATGGAGCGACGACGCCCCGGGTGAACTAGCCCGGTGCGCTACCGATCAGCTTGCCGACGGTGTAGGTGATGAGCATGACCATGATGCCGCCGGCCAGGTTGCGCAGCACGGCGGGTATCTGTGGCGCACCGCCCAGGCGGGCACTGATGGCACCCGTGAGCCCCATGCCGACGAGCACCGCGGCGATGGTGATCGGCACGCGCACGGAACTCGGCGACAGCAGGATCGCCGCCAGCGGGATGGCCGCGCCGATCAGGAACGCCAGAAAGGAGGCGAGGGCCGCGTGCCACGGGTTGGTGAGATCGTCCGGATCGATGGCGAGCTCGGCATCGAGATGTGCCGCCAGCGGATCCTTTGCGGTGAGCTCGGTCGCCACCTGGTGGGCGACGGGGTGCGAGAGCCCCTTTGCCGCGTACAGGCCGACCAGTTCCTGCAGTTCGCCCTCCGGGTCCGTCTCGAGCTCCCGCACCTCCAGCGCGATCAGCGCCCGCTCGGTGTCACGCTGGGTGCTGACCGACACGTACTCGCCCACCGCCATCGACAGGGCGCCCGCCAGCATGCCTGCCACACCGGAGATCATCAGCGTGTGGCGGTCGGCTGTGGCACCGGCGACGCCCATCACCAGACCGGCGATCGAGACGATGCCGTCGTTGGCGCCGAGCACGCTGGCACGCAGCCAGTTCAGCTTGCTGGTCACGCTCTGGTTGTGCGGTTCGAAGTGCGGGATCAGCGGCATCGGGCGGAGTCTCGCAGACGCCAACCGCACGGGGTCCCGTTCGCTCAGTCCGACAGACGCGTGGGACTACTTCTCGTCGAAGTCGAGCGCGGCCGAGTTGATGCAGTAACGCAGCCCGGTGGGGTTGGGCCCGTCCGTGAAGACGTGCCCCAAATGCGAGCCGCAGCGCGCACAGTTCACCTCGGTGCGCACCATGCCGTGGCTGGTGTCCTCCTTCTCCGCCACGGCATCGGCGTCCATGGGCGTGAAGAAGCTGGGCCAGCCGCTGCCCGAGTCGTACTTGGTGTCGCTGGAGAACAGCGGCTCGTCGCACACGACGCACCGGTAGGTGCCGTCGCCGTGGTGGTCCCAGTAGGCGCCGGTGAACGCCCGTTCGGTGGCCGCCTCGCGCGTGACCGCATATTGCTCCGGCGTGAGCCGTTCACGCAGCTCGTCATCGCTGGGAATGGGTTTGTCCGCCATTGGCGCCTCCTTCGTCCGTGTGGGCAGGGTAGCGCGCCTCCCGCCGCCGACGAGCACGTGTCGCCCGATCAGCCATGCCAGTCGGCCATGTGGTTGCGGTGCCGGTCGGTGAGCGGCTCGCCGCGGTAGAAGCGGTCGTAGAAGTCGACGTCAACGTGATGCGCCTGGTACACCAGCCGCACGAACATCGGGTCGATGAACGCGGGGAAGCGCCCGTAGGTCTCATGGACATAGGTGCAGAAGGCGGTCACGATCTCGATGGTCTCGTCGGTGGGGTACGGGCGTGCCCGCATCACGTCCTCGGCGCGGTCGAAGGCCGACGCCGTGCCGGACGCGGCCGACCACCCCGCCAGATAGCGCTGTACCGCCTCGCCCATGTCGGCCACGTATGGCGGGGCGAGCGACTCGAACACCCCGTCGCGACCTACCGGCACCGGCGTGACCGCATGACGCGGCGTGCGCTGCGGCGTGACGAAGCGGAAGCCGAGCCCGGCGTGTGCGGGGCTCACTCCCAGCACGTGGTGGGGAAGGAAGCCGGTGAAGGTCCAGCCGCCGAGACCGAGCGCCTGCGACGCCAGCGCCATGTTCTGGCAGATGAAGGCGCCCTCCACGTTCAGGCTGGTCAGCACGCGCAGCTCGATGTCCATGAGCGACATGTCGAGCGCCCCGACGCGGCCGGTGGCGCGCCACCTGTCCAGCCCGCAGGAGCGCCCGCCGTTCAGCTCGTCGACCACGTTGAAGCGGTTGATCTCGTCGAAGTAGATGAACAGCAGCGTGAGGTACTCGACCGTCGTGTTCGTGACCGGGACGAACAGCGTGGTGCCCGGCTGGTTGACGTTCCACGCATTGAAGCCGAACAGGCCGGGCTCGCCGCGCGGCAGGTCGGCGCGCCCATCGGCGAGCTTGGCGGTGGATGCGTGGAAGCGCCTCACCAGCTCGTCACGCTGAAACGCCGGGTCGGCGCCGGCGAACACCTGCGGCTCGTCCGGGGTCTCCTCCCCGAGGCGCGTCACGTACAGGCCGTCGTCGTTGGTGAAGAACAGCTCGGTGGAGTGCGAGTTGCACGAGCACGGCCAGGAGCGACCCGAGAAGCCGTGCATCCAGGCGATGCCGTCGGTCGGCAGGTCGCACAGCGCAAGGCCGGTGACGCCGGTGCCGAGCCACACGAGGAACGCCTCCTCCAGCGGATCGAGCGGCACGGGCGCGTGCGGCGAGGTGTAGGCAAGCGGTCCGTCCGGGACCTGCATCCCCAGTCCGACGCGGCGCGAACGGCGGGTGAAGATGGCCTCGGCGAGGGGCACCGCGAAGGCGTCGCCGAGCCGATCGAACGCACTCATTGTCAGGCCTCCTCCACTGCGATCTGGGCAAGGGCCAGGGCACCCGCCGGCCCGGCGTCGCCACCCAGGCCCGCGCGCACGACGAAGTCGGACGATGCGTGCTCCGGCAGTCCGGGGTAGCCCTGCAGCTGGTCGGCGAGGTGGTGATGGATGCGCGGGAAGAGGCCCGGCAGTTCGCTGATGCCGCCCCCGATCACCACCCGTTGGGGTGCCAGCACGTAGAGGATGTTGCGGATGCCGGCGGCGATGTGGGCGGCCTCGAGATCGACGGCGGCCTGCAGCTCGGCGCCCTCGAGCGTCTCGGCGGGCCGGCCCCAGCGCGCCGCCATCGCCGGCCCGCTCGCCATTCCCTCGAAGCAGTCGCCGTGGAACGGGCACACGCCTGCGAACGTGTCGCCCTGCCGGCGTGGGACCGAGATGTGCCCGGCCTCCGGGTGTACCAGCCCTCGCAGCGTACGACCGCCGACGATCGCACCGCCGCCGATCCCGGTACCGATCGTCAGGTAGACGAACTGATCGCAGCCGCGCGCGGCTCCCCACCTGCCCTCGGCCAGGGCGGCACCATTGACGTCGGTGTCGATCGCCAGCGGCGCCCCGAACTCGCGCAGCGGTCCCAGCAGATCGGCGTGCGACCAGCCCGGCTTGGGGGTCACTCCGATATGCCCGTACTGCGGGTGGTCGCGACGCAGCTCGAGCGGGCCGAACGCCGCCACGCCGATGCCGTCAAGGGGGCCGTCGGCCGCCGCCTCCCAGAAGAACGCGCGCATCTCGGAGAGCGTCTCGGCGGGCTCTCGCGTCGGGAAGCGCGCGCGCGCGAGGATGGCGCCGTCCGCCGTCCCGACGACACAGACGAACTTCGTGCCGCCCGCCTCAACTCCACCCAGCCGTCGTTCGCTCATGGCCGGAGCGTACCGACGCCGCGTCCCCTTGCGCGGGGCGAAGACGGGGACGCTAGCCTCAGACGGGGATCACGATCAGGGCGGGGCCAGATGCACGGTGCGGTAGTCGGGCTGGATGTGGGCACCACGTTCACCAAGGCGGTGGTGTACACCGGCAAGCTCGACGTCCTTAGCCAGGCACACGCGCGGACGCCCTGGACTGCGACGCCGACCGGTGGCGAGGTGGATCCCAGACGACTCGCCGACGCGTGCCAGGACTGCCTTGCGCGCGCGCTCGAGATGGCCGGAGCGCAGCGCGTGGCGGCGATCGGCGTCACCAGCTTCGGCGAATCGGGAGTTCTGGTCGACGCACACGACCAACCGGTGGCGCCCGTGGTCGCGTGGCACGACCGGCGCGGCGGCAACCAGGCCGCACGCCTCTTGCGCGATCTGCCGCGGTTCCCGCTGGTCACCGGCCGGCGCGCGGACGAGCGCCCGAGCGTCGTCAAGTGGCGGCTGCTCGGCGATCAGCAGCGCTTCGCTCGCGCGCCGGTGCGCTGGTATGCGATCGCGGAGTGGGTCGTGCGCAGCCTCGGCGGGGAACCGGCCAACGAAGCGTCACTCGCATCGCGCACCGGCGCCCTGGACGTGGCCGGGTGCAGCGGGTACGACGAGGCGATCGAGTGGTCGGGGCTGCGCCGGCTGCGGCTCCGCGACGTGACCGCCGCGGGCACGCCGGCAGGACGAGCCACCCAGGGCCCTGAGGCGATCCGTGGTGCGGTCCTCACCGTCGCCGGCCTCGATTGCTATGCCAGTGCGCGTGCGGTGGGCGTCGATACGTCTGCCACCGCACTCCTGTCGTGCGGCACCTCCGGCGCGGCCATCCGGGTACTCGACCGTTGGCCGGGCGACGACGAGATGCGGCATGCCATCGGACTGGACTTCACCGTCGACCGTTTCCTGGACGCGCGCCGGCCGGTCGCGCTGGGTGCCACGCCGTGCGGGCTCATCCTGCAACCGCTCATCGACGTACTCGGCCCGCCGGCACACAGCGTCAGCCTCGGGCGCGACGCCGCCTCCGACGATCGCTCGGCCGACGAGCTCTGGCTGCGGGCCTTCGACGCCGTGGCCGACGGCGAAGCGCGACTGATCCGCGATCTGCGCGCCTTGGCTCCGGGGTTGGCGAACGTGGTCGCGGTGGGTGGATGGATTGCGCAACCCCGGCTCCGCGCCGCACTCGAGCGCCGCCTCGGCGACCTGATCGCCTACACCGACGCGACGACCGCAGCCGACGGAGCGGCGCGGCTCGCCCTGCAGGCGCTTCAGCCGGGCACAACCACACCGGCCTGAGGCCAGTCGTTCACATCGCTGGCGGGCCGCCGGGGTGCGGTGTGGGGTCGCCGCCCCCGTCAACGACGGCTCGCCGCGCCCCGCTCTTGACTTCGAGCGTAACCACCTGTAGACATACACAGTCCAACATAACCGGACACATAACCACACAATTCCACGCCACGTTCATGGGCGGCAAAGGGGAATCGACAGATGAATTGGAAGGCGCGCTTTACGACGTTTGCCGCGCTGGGCGTGGGATCGCTCGCGCTCGTTGCAAGCGGATGTGGCAGCAGCAGCAGTAGCTCGACGTCGGGCGGCAGCAACAGCTCGGCCGGCAGTGGGGAGAAGGTTCTGGTTGGTCTCATCACCAAGACCGAGACGAACCCCTTCTTCGTGAAGATGAAGGAAGGCGCCGCCGCGAAGGCCGCCGAGCTCGGTATGGACTTCCAGGCGTTCGCCGGCAAGAAGGACGGCGACAACGACTCGCAGGTGGCCGCCGTCGAAACGCTCATCTCCAAGGGCGCCAAGGGCATCCTGATCACCCCGAGCGACTCCAAGGCGATCGTCCCGGCGATCGAGAAGGCCAAGGCCGCGGGCATCCTCGTGATCGCCCTCGACACGCCGCTCGACCCGGCCAACGCCGCTGACGCGACGTTCGCAACGGACAACTTCAAGGCTGGTGAGCTCATCGGCCAGTGGGCGAAGACGACCCTGGGCGACAAGGCGGCCGGCGCCAAGATCGCGATGCTCGACCTCAACGCGCAGCAGATCACGGTGGACGTGCTGCGTGACCAGGGCTTCCTTCAGGGTTTCGGCATCGACGTTGGCGACAAGAACAAGATCGGTGACGAGAAGGACGCGCGCATCGTCGGCAACGACGTGACCGACGGTTCGGAAGAGGGCGGCCGCACGGCGATGGAGAACCTCCTGCAGAAGGACAAGGGCGTCAACCTCGTGTACACGATCAACGAGCCGGCCGCCGCCGGCGCGTACGAGGCCCTCAAGGCCGCCGGCAAGGAAAAGGACGTGACGATCGTGTCCGTCGACGGCGGCTGCCCCGGCGTCGCGAACGTCAAGGCGGGCGTGATCGGCGCCACGTCGATGCAGTTCCCGCTCAAGATGGCGTCGCTGGGTGTGGAGGCCGTCTCGAAGTTCGCGAAGGACGGCTCCAAGCCGGAGAACACTCCCGGCCTGGACTTCTTCAACACCGGCGTCGAGCTGATCACCGACAAGCCCGCATCGGGCGTCGAGTCGAAGGACTCGGCCGCCGGCCTCACGCAGTGCTGGGGCTAATCGCCCCGTCGTAAGTCCCCCCCAACGGGAGTGGCCTGGTGCCCCGGGCCACTCCCCCTCACCTCACCGCGCCGATGCGTCAGCACCGGCCGTGACAAGGAGAGTTCCCGATGGCCCAACCGCAGTCGCGGAGAGAAGCGGCCGACTTCGAGGTGGCCGCCGCAAGCGCTTCGCACGAGGGCGCAGAGCACTTCCTCCAGCGCGAGAAGACACCTCTTCAGCGCGTCCACTCCCTCTTCCACCGCTACGAGTGGGCCGCCTCGGCAACAGTGCTCGTACTTGCGCTGCTGGCGTTCACGGTCCTGGTCGGCTCCAAGTTCACCGATCCGTTCAACCTCTCGCTGATCATGCAGCAGGTGATGTTCGTGGGGACGCTGGCGCTCGCCGAGACGCTCGTGATCCTGACGGCCGGAATCGACCTCTCGGTCGGCACCATGGCCGTCCTCACGAGCGTCCTCATGGGCAAGTTCGCGATCGGCTGGGGACTGCCGGGGTGGCTCGCCCTCCTCCTCGGACTGGTGGTCGGCACGGCGTTCGGGGCACTGAACGGGGCACTCATCACACGGCTGAAGCTGCCGCCCTTCATCGCCACGCTGGGAACGTTCACGATCTTCGGGGCGCTCAAGACCTACTTCTCCGGAGCGCAGAGCATCCGCTCCCAGGACGTCGAGGCGCAGGCGGCGATCCTGCAATGGGCAGGGAAGGGCTTCAGTATCGGCAGCTTCCGTCTGACCGTTGGCGTCATGATCATGATCGTGCTGTACATCGCGGTCTGGTACGCCCTGAACTGGACCGCGTGGGGCCGCCACGTGTACGCGGTCGGCAACGACCGCAACGCATCAGACCTCGTCGGTATTCGCAGTCGCCGCGTCCTCTTCTCGATCTACGCCGTCGCCGGACTCGTCTGCGCCATCGCAGCCTGGACGCTGATCGGCCGCAACGGCGCGATCGGTCCCCAGGCCGGCGTCAACGCCGAGCTCGAGGCCATCACCGCGGCCGTGATCGGCGGCATCAGTCTGTTCGGTGGACGTGGCAATGTCTTCGGCGCCCTCATCGGCGCCCTGATCGTCGGCGTCTTCAGCAACGGCCTGGCCCTGTACGGCCTGGATCCGCTCTGGAAGGACTTTGCGATCGGCGTCCTGATCCTGCTCGCCGTCGCCGTCGACCAGTGGATTCGGAGGGCACGGGCATGAGCACCGCAAAAGACACACCCACCCCCGTGCTGGAGGCCCGGGGCCTCGTCAAGGTATTCGGCAACGTCGTCGCGCTTGACGGCGTGGACTTCACGCTCGCTCCCGGCGAGATCGTCGGCGTGATCGGCGACAACGGGGCGGGCAAGTCCACGCTCATCAAGTGCCTGTCCGGCGTCTACCCGCCCGACGAGGGCCAGATCTTCCTCGACGGCGAGCCGGTACGCTTCAAGGACCCGCTCGACGCGCGCGCTCGGGGAATCGAAACGGTGCACCAGACCCTTGCGGTCGCCCCCGGCCTCGACATCGCGACGAACCTGTTCCTCGGTCGGGAGCGGCGGCGCACCGACGTGTTCGGCCGGGTCCTCCGGATGCTCGACAAGGGCAGCATGGAGGCGACCGCCAAGAAGCACATGAACGACCTGGGCATCCTCACGCTGCAGAATCTCAAGCAGACGGTGGAGACGCTCTCCGGAGGGCAGCGCCAGGGCGTCGCCGTGGCGCGCGCGGCGGCGTTCGGCAGCCGGGTGGTCATCATGGACGAACCGACCGCCGCGCTCGGCGTGAAGGAGTCGCGCCGCGTGCTGGACCTCATCAACGACGTCCGTGATCGCGGGCTCCCGGTGATCGTCATCAGCCACAACATGCCGCACGTGTTCGAGCTGGCCGATCGCATCCACATCCAGCGCCTTGGCCGGCGCGCGGCGGTGGTGACGCCGCAGTCGCACACGATGTCGGAGGCGGTCGCGATCATGACGGGTGCCATGACGGTCGACGAGCCCCCCGCAACCCCTGCGGCCAGCTGAACGTGATCCGCTTCGCGCATGAGCGACGCCAGGAGATCGTCGCGCGCGCGCGGCGCGTCGGGCGGGTGGGCGTGGCCGAGCTGGCCGCCGATCTGGGTGTGACCCAGGAGACGATTCGGCGCGACCTCAGCCAGTTGGAGCAGACCGGGCTCCTGCGTCGCGTGCACGGCGGCGCGATCTCGGCCGAGCAGCAGAGTCTGGAACCGGAGGTCATCGAGCGCTCGCTGTCGATGGTCGACGAGAAGCACCGCATCGCCCGGCGGGCGCTGAGCGAGTTGCCGGCCACCGGGACCATCTTCCTGGACGCCGGCACCACCACGGCCGAGCTCGCCGATCTGCTTCCCGCCGGGCGCGACCTGACGGTGGTGACCCACTCGCTGTCGATCGCGCTGTCGCTCGCCGGCCGGCCCGGCTACCACGTGCTGACGCCGGGTGGCGAGCTGCGCGGCACCACGCTGGCGACGGTGGGCCCATGGGCGGAGCACCGGTTGGCGCTGCTACAGACCGACGTGGCCTTCGTCGCGACCAACGGCATCTCGGTCGCTCGCGGGCTCACCACGCCAAACCACCTCGAGGCCGCGATCAAGCGGCGCATCGTCGCGAGCGCCAAACGCGTGGTCCTGCTCGCCGACCACACCAAGTGGGGCCCGGAGTTCTTCGAGTCGTTCGCCACCCTGGACGACGTCGACCTGTTCGTCACCGACAACGGCATCGGCGACACGGCCGTCGCCGCGCTCGCGAAGGCGGGCGTCACCACGGTGACCGCGTGATCACGACGGTGACGCTCAACCCAAGCCTGGATCTGACGCTGGACGTGGACGAGGCGATCGTCATCGGCCGCGTGGGGCGCGCGAGTTCGGAGCGTCTCGAGGCCGCGGGCAAGGGTGTGAACGTGGCGATGGCCCTGACCGCCCATGGACATGCCGCGCGCGCGCTGGCCGCCATGGACCCTGCGGCCGCGCCGCGGTACCTGGAGTTGTTGCCCGAGCCGCACGTGGTGCAGGTCATCCCGGTTACCGGCCTCATCCGCACGAACGTCGCGATCGTCGAACCGTTCGGCGTGGTGACCAAGGTCAACGGGCCTGGACCGGCCTATGACGCGCCCACCCTGGATTCGGTCATCGCCGCCGTGGCGAGCGCGGCCGCCGACACCCGCTGGCTGGTGCTGTCGGGCAGCCTGCCGCCGGGATGCCCTGACGACACCTACGCCCGTCTGTCGGTTCGTGCGCGCGAACTGGGCTGCCGGGTGGCGATCGACGCCGACGGTGGGGCACTCCGGGCCGGCGTGGCGGCCGGCCCCGATCTCGTCAAGCCCAATCGGACCGAACTCGAGGCGCTCACCGGCAGCACGATCGCGACGATCGGCGATGCGATCGACGCCGGTCGCCAGGTGCTGGCGGCCGGTGTCGGCGCGGTGCTGTGCTCCGTCGGCGCCGACGGAGCACTGCTCATCCGCGATCGCGAGGTCGTGCACGCCTGGGCGCCGTCATTCGACGTCGCCAGCCATGTCGGCGCCGGAGACGCGCTCCTGGCCGGCTACTTGTCGCGAGCGGAGGAGGGACTGCCCGCACTCCGGGCGGCGGTGGCTTGGGGCGCGGCCGCCTGCCGACTCCCGGGCACGCAGATGCCGGCTCCGGGCGAGATCAACGAGTCTGCGGTAAGCGTCGCAACGAACCCGGACCGCACGCGCCGCCTGTCAGGCCACGCGGCGGCTCCCCTCACGCAGCCCTAGCTCGCCGCTCCGGCGGCGTCGAGTGCGGCCACCTCGTCCGCGCTCAGGGCCACCGCAGCGGCGCCGGCCAGCTCGTTCACCTGCTCCACGCTGGTGGCGCTTGCGATCGGGGCGACCACACCGGGCTTTGCGAGCAGCCAGGCAAGTGCCGCCTGCCCGTCGGTCACGCCGTGCGCCCCGGCGACCTCGTCGAGTGCGTCGAGCACGGCCCAGCCGCGACCGTTGAGGTAGTCCTTCTCGATGCCTGCCGCCCGCGGGCTCGCCGGCATGGGTGTGTCGCGCCGGTACTTGCCCGTCAGGAATCCGCGCGCGAGCGCGAAGTACGGGGCCACCGACACGTTCTGGTCGACACACAGTTGCGCCAGCTCACCCTCGTACTGGCCGCGGTCGAGCAGGTTGTAGTGCGGCTGCAGGATCTCGTAGCGCGCAAGGCCCTCCCTGGCACTGACGTCCAGTGCCTCGCGCAGCCGCGGCGCGGAGTAGTTGGAGGCGCCAACCACCCGCACCGAGCCCTCACGCACCAGCTCGTCGAATGCTGCCATCGTCTCCGTGAGCGCCGTGTCCGCATCGTCCTCGTGCGCGTAGAACAGATCGATGTGGTCGGTCTGCAGTCGGGCGAGCGACAGCTCGGCGCCGCGGCGGATCTTGTCGCGCGTGAGCCCCTTCGGCTGCTCGGGCCCGCCCTGCATGCCGACCTTCGTGGCGATGACGACATCGTCGCGATTGCCGCGCGCGGTCAGCCACTTGCCGATGATCGTCTCGGACTCGCCGCCGGCGTTGCCCGGGACCCAGGCCGAGTAGATGTTGGCGGTGTCGATGAAGTTCCCACCGGAGGCGACGAACGCATCGAGGACGGCGAACGAAGTCTCTTCGTCGGCGGTCCACCCGAACACGTTGCCGCCGAGGTTGATGGGCGACACCTGAAGGTCGCTGTGGCCGATTGCGCGTCGATTGGTCATGCGGGGACGGTACTGGATGGGTTGTCGCCCGGGCCGCAGCCCCGGTGTCGATTCAGTCCATCACGATGCCCCAGCCTCGTCGCCCAGTTGCGCGAGCTCGTGGCGGCCCGAGGGCAGCCTGCGCAGCACGGCCGACACGTGCCACCGCGCCGGTCACCACAGTGCCGTGCAGCCCTGCGCCACGATCTCGGACGACAAGTCGGCGTGGGCGTGGATCCGCGCGGGCAAGGGTCTCGCGACGCGGCCATGGGCTCGTGCCACTCCGCTGCCTGCGTCACCTGGGGCGATCCGGCGGCGACATGGCGGCCACAACCTCTTCGTCTTCCACCTGATGGAAGTCGGCGTAGTAGGCGCCGACCGCCCAGAAGTCGCGCGGGCGAGCCAGACAGACGACGTCGTCGACGAGAGGAGTGAGCTCGGCGATCGTGTGCTCCGGCGCAACGGGAACGGCGAGCACGAGGCGCTTCGGGTTGCGCCGGCGCAGCGCGGTCAACGCCGCCCGAACGGTCGTGCCGGTCGCGATGCCGTCGTCGACGACGATCACCGTTCGGCCCACGACGGCCTTCGGAGCCCGGCCGCCGAGGTACATGCGGCGGCGGCGCTCGATTTCGACCAAGTGGTCGCGCATCAGCACCTCGACGTCGCGGTCCCGTAGCCCGGCGGCCGCCATGACCGGTCCGTTGAGCACCAGGTCCGGGCGCTCACCGTCGACGACCGCCGCTGCCGCCAGTTCGGGTTGCCAGGGCACGCCGATCTTGCGCACCAGCACGAGGTCGAGCGGAGCCTGCAACGCCTCCGCAACCTCGACCGCAACCGGCACGCCGCCGCGCGGCAACGCCATCACAAGGGGATCGATGACGCTCATCGCCCGCAGCCGGTCCCCGAGCTGACGCCCGGCGTCCTCACGGCTGGCGAACAACCACGTGCTCACGCGTGGCCTGCCTGACGCAGGTGCTGCCGGAACCAAGCGGTGGCAAGGTCGACGACCCGATCGAGCGCGCCCGGCTCCTCGAACAGGTGCGTGACGCCCGGAACGATCTCGAGGCGAGCAGGGCAGTTCATGCGAGCAAGCGCCGCCTCGTTCATGTCGATCACCGGCTCGTCGTGACCGCCGACGATCAGCAGCGTCGGCGCCGTGACGCGATCGAGCACCGGCAGCGCCAGGTCCGGACGGCCACCGCGCGAGACGACCGCCCCGATCCCGGCACCGAGTTGCGCGGCGGCGACCAGTGCCGCGGCGGCCCCGGTGCTGGCCCCGAAGAGCCCAATCGGAAGCGCCTGAAGTCGAGGGTCCGCTCCGACGAAGCCCACCGCCTCGACCACGCGATCGGCAAGGAGCGGAATGTCGAACACGTTCCGACGGTCGTGCTCCTCATCGACGCTCAGCAGATCGAAAAGCACCGTGGCGAATCCAGCCCGATTGAGCGCCTGCGCCACGTGACGGTTGCGCGGGCTGAGCCGGCTCGATCCGCTGCCGTGCGCGAAGATGACGACGCCAAGCGGGGCCCCGGGCAGGACGATGTCGACCGGCAAGTGATGGGCACCGATCGTCATGGTGTCCCCTCCGAGGGCCGCGCCAGCAGCCGGCAGGCGTCGATTCGAGGGGGGTGGGACGACGCGGCAACGCCCTGCTTCGGCCCCCATCACCGGCCTCCGGCTCGTATTGCCGCACGCTCCGCGCCCGGAACGTGGGCTCGTTCGTCCGGCGAGCCACCTGAAGATCGTTCGGCGTCCGCGACGTGTTCGCGGGAGGCCTCACCGATCTCGGCGCCACGTTCTGCCGCAGACGCCTGCGACCGTCGGGCAACCGTGCGCAGCAGGATCGCCAAACCGAGCACGGCAAGCATGATCAGTCCCCGTTGGTCATGGGTCGACCGGAACCTCGCCCGGCGCGGGGTGATCTCGATGTAGCCGATCGGACGGAATACCCCTCCACCACGCCCGCTGGGCGGGGTGTCCGTGCGGCCGAGACCGGATCCCGCGCTGAACCTGAACATGGAGCGCGCCACGGGAATCACGGTCAGTTCTCCCTGCGTCACGCTGTCGCCGAAGACCGCGGCCGCGCCGGCCCGATGACCGATGTCCTCTGAGCGCAGACGCGCAAGGTCGCGGCCACGTCCCGTCACGCGCTTGGGGATCCGGCGGGTCATTGCACTCCTCATTTCACTCCTCCTTTCGTCGACGATCGCGGGCCATGCGCAGACCTCAGCAGCGGTCGGTAGATCCAGAGCACGAGCAGCAGAAACGCTCCGCCGAGCGCCGTCATGAAGATCGTGCTGCCAAGCGATGCCGTCGGGTGGTCGTTCGCCTGCATGGCGATGGCCATCCCGGCGACGGCGGGCCCGACCAAGCCAGACCATCCGGCGACGAGATCGCGCGCCTTGCGGGCCCACGGCTTTCCCGCGACGAGCCCGGAGCAGGTCGCGACCGTGGCCGGCAGGAATACGCCGAGATCAAGCAACGCGATGGCCCAAAAGAAGCTTGGACCGGCGAGGTCGCCCTTCTGCGAGGGATGATCGCTCATCGCGTCGGCCAAGGCCGGCACGTACCGGATGAACGCGACGAGCGCCAGCGCCGGCAGGAACAGACACGCGCCGGACAGGCGGTCATCGCGCCGCGGATGCCACCGTCTGGTCGGCGAGTGTTGGGTCATGTCCGCACTTCCCCGGGGCCGCGGCCCAGTCGACGCTGACGGGCGTCCCGTGGACTCGACTCGGATTCCGTGGGGCGCACTCCGCGTCTGCTTCACACGTTCTCACCGTCGGCGTCGACCAACATCCGGGAATGGCCTGATGCTGCGAGCGCTCACGACCGGTCGCGTGATCGCCGGAAACGTGACCGGCTCGTCTGGCTGCCGGTCCGCTGTCTTCCCCGGCCGCGACCCGCCCTGGCCCCGACCTGCACACCAGGGCGGTGGGCTACCTCGGCGCGATCACCTCGGGGGCTCCGAAGGGAACCAGCACCGGGGGGATGACCACCGAGCCGTCCTCGCGCTGGTGGTTCTCGAGGA
>WBZQ01000744.1_pt1 | contig 18321 bp, 13 predicted proteins | sample 5204251 | NCBI WGS metagenome assembly WBZQ01 (sample SAMN12412402, study PRJNA552823) | activated sludge metagenome | isolation source: activated sludge from nitrification reactor of wastewater treatment plant... | place: USA: Virginia | collected 2017-09 | reverse complement strand
GGATGCTGGGACGCCAATGGCAATTCGGCGAGTTCAATGGCACCGATGCCGGATCACCGGCTGCTGCGCAGGTGATCGTGGATACTGCGGCCGTGACCCGCTATCAACCGGGGCCACGCTCCGGCCCACATCCGGCAAGGCCTTACGCAGCCGACAGCCTGGCGCTGGAAACGTTGGTGGAAGCGGAACCGGTTACAGACGACTCGCGTCCCAATTGGCGGCTGGCGGCCGAATCCGGGCGGCACCTCCTTCGTCTGCTGGAAACGGCCCGGCTTGGCCCCACTCGTGCACAGTGGTTGGCGAGTGCCTACGTACTAGCCGCTCCCACTCCCGAACAGGCCAAGCAAATCGACGCCGCGAGCCTGTCGTTCATCCGCGTCCTCGCCGGCCGCAGTATTGACGGGCTGCGGTTCGCCGCGCGCCTGAGAGTACTGCAAGCCGGCAACAGCGTGAATGATGTATTTCGTGAATCGCCGTTCGATCAGATCGCCGCAGGAGACCGCACAAAGGTAATCGCGACACTCACAACCTGGCTGACATGGCTGGATGGTCTCTTTCAACAGGGCGCTGCTCCTTCCGCCTGGATTCCCGAACGGATGGAATATGCGCTCAGTGTCGCCGGCAGAACGGCGGGGGGCGAAGTGGTGCTGACCGCGCCGGAATACCTCGATGGACGGCTGGACTGGTTTTCATTTGCGACGAGCGCTGGAAACAGCCTGGGAGCCACCGACACCCGCACCTCCCTCAGCGAGGCGTTTCTCCCCACGCCGGTCTCGTTTCGCGGCATGCCCTCCGCGCGTTTGTGGGAATTCGAAGACGGCGCCGTGAATTTTGCGAGTGTTCAGGCTGCGCCACAGGACCTGGCACGCCTGCTGCTCGTGAAGTTCGCGCTGGAATACAGCAACGATTGGTTCCTGTTGCCACTCGAACTGGCTGTGGGCACCATCTCACAAGTCCGCGCACTCGTCGTCACCAACACGTTTGGCGAACGATTCCTCATCCCGCACGCCAGCGAAGTGGATGGCCCCACGTCCCCCTGGCGCATGTTCAGCCTGACAAACGACACTCAGAAGTTATTCTTCCTGCCGCCGGTGCTGGGCCCGCTGCTGGAAAGCCAACCGGTGGAAGACGTATCGTTATTGCGGGATGAAATGGCCAATGTCGCCTGGGCCGTTGAGCGCGTCGTCAAAAGCGCCGCCGGCCGGCCGCTGGATCGACATGAAGCCTATCAAGAGACGTTGGCGGCGCAGCCGCCCCCACCTGCTGCCGGTAGTGACGGCGATCCGTTGGTGTATCGTCTTGGCACGACGGTGCCCGACTACTGGATCCCGTTGCTCCCGGTCAAAGACGGCACCACCCTGCGACTCAAACGCGGCGCACTCCCGGCATTCGGCGACGGCGGCATTCAAGGCCTGCAACTTCCCAAGGGACGATTGCTCGAACCGACTCGGGAACTGTTGCTATTCGACGAGGAAGTCCCGCGCGAAGGCGCGCGCGTCACCAGAACGTATCAATATGCGCGCTGGATCGACGGCTCGACCCATCTGTGGATTGGCCGGCGCAAAGGACCGGAGAGAGGGGAAGGGTCAAGCGGACTACAGTTCGATGTGGCGGAGAAGAGGGAGTGAGCGAATTGTAATGCGTTTTGTTGCCTTGACCATCGCTAACCTAACATGCGCTTAAATGTGGTCCCATGATTGCCACACCTTCTGTTCATCGCCTCGCTCCTATGATGAGCCACCACTCGGCAGCTTCGGTAAAGCTAGGCGACCACCTAAGATACTGGGCGAATTTATGGGCCCTCTTACGTGGGTAGACCTCTACCGGCAAGCCCCATCATGGCCACTATCAAGTTGAAAGGAAAAGGTAAGCAAACGCCATGAGGGGTCATCGAAACCGATCTGCCGGAAGCTTAAGCTGCGATCAGATATCATAAATACACCACCCTCGCTTTTAGTGGCCACGCTACAGATGATGCAAGTGGTATCTATCTTCTACTTCCAACCCCTATTAGCAACACGGAGGCCCTTGTCACGATCGACCAGTAGATTCTCAAAGCATCCCCACGGCAGCAGTCTCAGCGGACGCGTTGTCGACTAAGGACGGGAAGGACAAGGACACGACGGTAGCTGTTTGAGAGGAGGCGGAATGACAGAAGAAGAAAAGGCGTTTCTGGAAAGTGAAATCAACCGCCAGTACCAATGGTACAACAGGGGGTCCAAGCTCTGGAGTGCCGTTCATCACTGGTCACTGGCGGTGGCAGCATTGTTGAGTGCATTTGCGACGCTGGTGTTGAAGTCAGAGTGGGTCAAGACATTCGTCGTGACATACCGTGACGACGTAGCAGCCGGGCTAGCAGCGGCAGCGACACTGGTGACCACCCTCGCAGCCTCCGGTGGGTTTGGAAGAAAGTGGCAAGCTAACAGACGAAGCCGTGGGCGAATGGAGCAAGTCAAAATTGACTTTTCGAACCCAGAGGCTGATCCACAGAAAATCCGCCAAGACCTAAAGAACATAATTGGAGAGCACGACAATTCCATCGTTGGGTCGACTGCCAAATAACAGAGCTACGATGGCACAACGTTAGCAGCTAATCTCTCAAAATAGGGTCATGTCAACACGTCCGTTACCATGACCAAGGCCGACGGGGCTACTCAATTGCGGAGATACACCTCATGTTACTTAGGGGTGCACAAGACAAGACTCGATTCCAATCTCTATTCTACCATTAGTCAGAATGATCGGTCAGTGATGCATGGTTGCAAGACGCGATCATAATTAGCACACCCCAATTCTGGCGGGGCACCTGGGCCTCATAGACGGAGGTTGGAGTCTCCCGCTATGGGTTAGCTCCATCTACCGGTGAGCAGGGAATAGGTTGTGGAGAGATACTGCAGTCGTCTCCATTATAAGTTGAGTCAGAAGGACCCTCAGTCTTAGTAAAGGATTCCTTAAGCGGTGCGAGCCAAACAATCAATACGTGCAGCGTAACAAGAATAATCACTTTTGCTGTGTTGTTGTGGCCAGCGAGATGCGGTGCAGAATATCCGTCAGCGCCTGCCTCGAGTGCCTTAAGTATTTGGGCTATTGATCGGACGTCCAAACCTATAAAGATGCCCTCGCCTAGCATACCCAATGCAATCGTAGGGTCGCTTCCATGAGGTAACTCTATAATTACGCCTACCGCTCCCAGATATATCGCCCCTGTTGCCATCCCCACGCAAAACAGAGGATGTTTTGCCTCTGCTCCCACTTCACAAAATCCCAAGGCAGCAATAAATAGAGTGGCTAAGCCTCTCATGACAAATAAAGCAAGTTCTTCTTCCGATGATGGTTGAGCAGAATGTGTGCTGTGGCCCTCACCTCTCCCTGTCTCACCCACTGCCATGACCGTCCCCGACTCGTGGTTGATTACCCACATTGCTACGGTGCCGCCGTCGGTCGGGACTAGCCGGATGTAGTCGATGTATTGGTCGGCCACTCGGCGCAAGCGAGCGGCGGCTTCAGGACTAAGCCGCTTCTCGCTTTCTTCAGGAATGCCGCCTTTATAGCGCTCCATGAGTTGCAAGGGGCGGTCCTGCAGCTGGGTAAATGCGGACTGATCATAGGCAAGGGCTTCGTTGGCAGAGAGCCACAGGCTGGATCGGATAACGGATGACACCAGTTTTGGGCTCCCTCCTGAGATCCGCAGTTGATTCAAACCAGGTGGGATATCAATCCGCGAGACCAGGGCGTTATCTTGTGGTTGTTCCGTGGACACGAGAATGCGGAGCCCTTGCGGGACGACATTCGGATCGCTATAGGAGACCGGCGGTGTGGCGAGCAACTGTGCAAGATCCATGGGATATCGATAAACTTTCGAGGCTGCAGCTTTGAAGAGCTGTACTTCGTCCTTGGTCCATTTCTTGGCCACCAGGGGTTCCATTGACTGAAACGAAGTGACCACATCCTCCAGCACTGCACCAAGTGTCGGCGAAGCTGGTTCAACCGTCACGGTGGTAAGCCCGTTCAGTGCATTCCGAGCCTCAGCGATCAACGCCGCATCGAATGGATCCTGGGATATAGATCCCCCTTGGTTGAACTGAATGCCACCTAGATGCCTACGTTCGGTTACGCCGCCGACAGAAATCGTGAGGTACAGCCCGGTGACGGAAGCGGGTGGCACACGCACCTTCTCTACAGGGACTGCGTAGGTGACGGAGGTACGGATTTGTGAGCGTTTTGCCATCATTACTTGGACGTTCCTCGGATTTGGTCCTTCGGGCTTCGCCGCATAATGAAACCGATAGGTATAGGCCGTCTGCTTCTTGATAGCTTTTGCAACGAGCTCGCTCAGCGTGTGTTTTAACTTTGGGTCTGTGGCGACAAAGCGGTGACCATCAGTCGCCGCCATCAATTCAGACAGCACGCTTTCGTTAACCTTTCCGGTCGTAATCGTAATGACAGGGATGTTGGCACGTGCCAGTCGAGTCTTTGCGGCTGGCGCTTCGCCAGCATCGTTGGCATCAAAATCGCTCACCACTACGATGGCGGCTGGTCCATCATCGAGAGCCCCATTGGTAAAGGAAGTCCACAGGGCGCTCCAGGAAAAGTGTCCCAGCTCTTTCATCAGCGTATCGATAGTCGGAGAATGCCAAGCATGCTCGCTCGATCCACCTCCCATTGAGACCACTTGAGTGTCGAATGGTTGTGTCGCGGCTGCGTCGACTAGTGCTTGCGCTACGGTGTGATTGAATACAGCGAACTGTTCAGTGGAGCCAAATGACTCGGTGACGCTGCCGCTCCCGTCATACAGTACCAGCACGCGGGGCTTGCGCTGCACCTGGCGATTGGCCACCAAGATCGGCCGGCACGGTTGACCTCCGTCAGAAACCTCAAATGCCGACATGCCTAAGCCATCGATTGCTTGGCCTTTGGCATCTGTGACAGAAAGCATGACTTCTATATCCGGAAATGACGAAGCATTCACGGCAGCTTCTACTTTGGCAACTCGTTGAGTCTCGGATTCTGATTGTTTGTCGTCCAGCGATACAATTGCAGGATCCTTCGCCGGCTCTTTGATCGAGGCATCGACCAACACTTCACCGTCGATCGTAAAGAGCGAGCCTGTTGCTACTAACGGCATAGCGGCCTGATCAGAGGCAGTTGGGTTCGGCGTGGTGGCAGCAGCGGCCCTGTCGGCGAGTCGACCAAAATCGAACTGGCGCGCATCGAGATCCCCACTTGGCCGAGGCTGCACACGGATAAATGGAATACGAGCCGGGTAGGAGGACAAGGGTGCTTGCAGCAGTGCGTCGCTTCCTTGCGGCGGTGGAAAGAACACTTGCACTTGGCGGCCCACCACATCCTTGACCGGCCACGAAGCCTTAACCAATTCGGCAACGCGGGGACGTCCTCCTCCCGGACGCGGATTTAGAAACGCCGTAACTGAAAATTCGATAGTCGGGATTGGATATCGTATCAGTTCGCCTAATTTGGCAGTATCTCCTAGGTCAGTCCGTATGGCCGTTGATCCCAGTGCAACAAGGACAGCCGTCGTATCTTTATCGATGGTCACAACTGGGATGCGATGAGGAACAGGCAGCACATAGTCAGGGAGCTTGTCCATCTTTCCATCGATCGCGGCTGTAATGACCTTGGCCGTGCTCTCAACAAGCGCGGTCGGGTCAGTATCTCTCCGAAGTCCTGCGGGTTGCGCGGTCTCCGCTGGCTGCACTCTAGTGGCACTCTGAATGTTCGCGCTATTTTTTGCCCGGGCCGCACTCTCCTTCTGAATCACGTCCGTCATGGCCTTCAAACTGTCTTCGCCTACGGAGAACTCGAGTGGTCGGGGACGATACAGCTCCTTGGTGCTCAAGTCAGAGGGTGTATCGATTACCCGAACCTTTGCTGGCATTCCGGCGGCTCCCAACATAGCTACCATGAGCTCAGCTCGATCACATAGCGTGCCTGCCCCTGCTCGCAACGTGCCCTCGATGCCCCACCGTGATGTAGAAACACCATCGTCATTTGGATAAAACCCTGGAAGCACCGCGACGTGATCGCGAACAAACTCCGCAATGCACTTAGGATTCTTGGTGGCGACCACTTCCTCAGTTCGCGCCTGAAGATGGTCGGGACTTGACCGAATGAGTGCTCGGAGCTGTGCGAGCGAGGGGGGAGATGTCATCGGTAAGGGTGGAGAAGAGCTCGGCTTTGTACATTCAGGACTAGTTTTGCTACAAGCTTCTAAGCTCAGACCAGCGATAGATGTCACACCTAAAGCACCCAGCACTCGAAGAAGATCTCGACGAGAGATATCTGAACTCGGAGCGGTCTGGGGGCTAAGGGAGTAATCAAATTGTTTCATTGTATGATGTGCCCTGTGATCCGTTTGCTTCTTGCCTTTCCAATACCAGCACCGTGCCAAGGCACAGATCTGAAACGACGAGGTTTGCGACGCTTTGTTGCCCGCTCGCTAAGTGCTTTGATCTCCTTGTTGTAACTCTCTCCATCGCGTAGGCCTTCAACGTTAAGACGTGTTTCTTCTAAGAGCGAGACACGGAGGGTCTCATCTCGCTCGTCGAGCTCTTCAATCGCAAAGATGCCGATCATGGCGATGTATGTCATCGAGACCAAGTGAAAGCCACTAATGCTAAGACTTGCCGGCAACAATGTGCTTGTCATTCTGATTTACATGTCTGTATCTCCTAAATCGAGCTATCTTCTTATCCCGAGTAGTGCTCCATGACCAGAATCCTGAACGTTTAATGACACATAATACAATGCCTTACCCTCTGCTGCTCATTTGTAAACGAACACCGGGTGTGCCCGAACGATCACCGCCGTGGCAGGAAGACTGACGAAGGGAAAGCAGGGGTTTCTTTGCGGGGACGTCTGTGCCTACTTGACTTGCCAGTTAGTCGGCGCCCCCAACCTCTTCCCTTTGCGTTAACTAGCGCAATGCTCGCCGTGTTTGCTATGGCAGAGTAGATATCGCGCATCGTGTCGGCATAACCAGCAGAAGATAAGTTCTACACTAAACCTCGTGTATTCGCAGTGTTACATTCCGCAGCGCATTATCTACATGCCTGATCTCGACGGAGCGATCCGTGCCAGGGATACGGAGATTATTCCCGGGTACAGCTGGTGTCCAGCTCACGAGGATCACATGACGGTTTGAGCGCATCTCATGTACCACGAGTGCACCCTGTGGCATATCGATATTGTTGGTCGAAACCGGTCTATCGATCCACCGATCGAACCCTACGGGTGCCCGATACTCCACCCAGAACTGGGATGGATCCCTGTTTTGCGGTATTCGTCCAATGGTCAGCGCCATTCGTCGATGTTGACCAACGGCTGGTGCTCCCTGGTTCGCATCGATGATGATGTCATCCTGTGACGCTACGGAAGTTCGCTCCGTAACGTTATTTTGATAATCCAGCCAGCCCAGCACGAAGAGGTGGGCCGCACACATCACCGGACCACTCGTCTGGTGGTTGTTGCCATCTTTGGTGTAGTCGAGTCGATGGTTCTGAAAACTTCGTGCGGCAGGTCCCCTGTCCATCGGACAGTAGAAATCGCCATAGGTTTGAACGACACCGTTGACGTAGATGTCGCCTTCGAAGTTCACCCCGAAAGCGTGCGCGATCTCATGAGACGTGAGCTGTTGCGTAACATCCTGAGCGGCAATGAACAAATCGCCGCCACCCACAGTTCCACCATCCCCGGGCTGATCGATGACCCACATAAACCGATCAAACTTATCAACTGGAACGCCCTTTTCTGCCGCTTTGCTTCGTAAGTAGGCAGACTCAGCACTGGCCCCTGCAGCAACTAATTCCGCCTTCTTCGCAGGCGTATACATCTCGAATGGACCAAACACTCGCCACGAAAACACCTGCCGATGCCCACTCATGTGACGAAAATAGGGACCGACGCCGTCGCCGTCGTTGAACAGTTTGTCGAACCAGCTCAACGGCAGAGTTAGCCTCGGGATTCCGATCTGAGTAACAATGACAATGCCCCATCGCGTTGTAGGCTGAATCGCCAGCATCTTCAATAGGAGCGCCCTCATGGAGCATGGAGGATCGGGTTGAAAACGTTGCATAAGATCTTTAACACTGACAGTTCCACCTGGCGGTAAGTCACCACGGGCACGGCACACTCCCACAGCTTCCATTAAGCTCGGCATAACGTTCCTCCTATTGCAAAGCAACAAGAATAGGAATCAACCCCTGCCCGTGTTTCAGCGGTTCCAATGCTTTACCAATAACTGCGCCGAAAGCTTTCTGCACATCGGTTGTCTTCATTGCGTGCCCTGGGTTTCCAGATGTGGTCAACAAATCTCCAATATCGATTGGCGCGTTGCTCGCATCGACTTTGCAATAGACTTTGCCGAGTAGCGCTATCGGCTTCCTATTGTGTTGTGTCGGTTGTTTATCGAGCACAATGCCAGGCCTATAGCCGCCCGCACCGGAAACGACGCCAACAACACGTTTGTCGTAAGGCATGAAACAATGCTGCAATTTGCCTTCCTCATTGACTACGAGAACTGTTCCTGGCTCGACAGCGTTGGCATCGGCAATATCGAAATCCTCAGCGCAATCTGCATTATGACAATTGATATCACCCGTCACAAAAACATTACCATCGAAGAAGCCAGCATGACCTTCGCTCCCCGATTTCTTGGCAAATATGGCAGCCCCTGTACCTGTAGGATTGAGATTATACGCAGCAATCGCGGCCGTTCCCTGCGAGTTCGTTTCCGCATGAACGCCCTCATGCATTGCACTGACCCCCCAAAGGCCGACGCCTGCATTGCTCTTGCCTAAAACGCCGATGCTGCTGCCCTTGTGCTCAGCATAAATGGCGGCACCGGTGCCGGCCGGGTTGAGATTGTAAGCAGCTATTGCTGCCGTTGTGGATGACAGCGTCTCGGCATGCACTCCTTCGTTGTTCTTGCTACGACCATATACTCCTGGCCCATCACCATCTTCATTCACTCCAGCAACTCCGCTATGACCGGTTGCTGAACTGTACCCAACAACGCCATTGGCATTCTTACTGCGACCATAGATGCCATTGCTGTTCCCGCTATCAGCAACACCCGCAACTCCCGCATGACCATCAGCTGTAGTTGAACCAAGTACTCCATTAAATCCCTTGCTTTCACCATATACACCAATCCAGTCAATACTCATTCCAATTACGCCTGACCCACGCGTCGCCTCCCCCATAACCCCCATGCCCTGATCTGTGGCAGTGCTCTTGCCGTGAACCGCAGGTTCATTTGGTTTCGAAGATTCTCCTCGTACCAGCGCCATGTCAACCTCCTTACTAATCGCTAGAGTTAACCGACAATCATGTTTAAACGCTACCAACTAGCAGCGAGATTAATACCTGGAAAATGAGTGCACGGAACTATTTCAACGGTTGAACAATCTAATGTTTGCGACGCCTAAAAGAAATACGGCGGCGAAGTGTTGCATCATCGTACAGTCTGAAAATATCTATGCTGTATCTGTTACGCGGTGCAGGTGCAATGCAGGGATTGGTTTCATCGAGGAGGTCGCGCCCCTTCGGTTACAACCAGCACTGCAGTGATATTCTCGCGATGCCAGATGTGCGTTCCGCTTGGTGTGCAGGAAAGTTCATCGGTTGTCACTCCGCCTCCCGGCCATATAATTGTCGCGGTTGCCTTCTTGTTAGGTTGCTTCGCGAGGGTCAGTTGGGCTTGGTCGGGTTGCCTGATAGAAAATGGTTGATCCGCTCTGCAAGACGCGAATCCGCCCTCTCCACCACTAGGTTCTAAGCACTCACGTCGGTCACTTTTCAGTTCTGTTAACTGTCCGGAGGCGGAAGATCCGGATGAAGATAAGTTTCCCGTTAGATAATGTACAACCTGTGTTTTGCTGTTGGTGGTAACGATCGTGGCCCTTCCTCCATTTGCTACGATTTTGCCTACCAATATGCCGCACATTGGATTTATCGGTTTCAGGTTTAGATTCGGTGTCGATTGAGCATACACATCCCTGTCCAGGCACAGAACACCAAGAGCGATAATGATCATCGCTAGTAACATAGTCACTCGTTGATATCTCATATAGTTGTGCTCTCCTTTCCGCATTAATCCATCGCGCATATTTGGTAAGACTTAAACTTCCGGCCAGATTAGGTCGACACTATTTCAAATGCCGTTACAGATCTGTGACGGATGGGACGATTCCAGGGAGAGACACAGGTTTTCGCGATGTTGTAGTAGAGGGAGACAGTCTCCGGGGTCGGTGGGACGCCAAACTTGGTATGTAGCGCTTGATTGAATCGCTGGTAGACTCCGATCGCTTCAGATCGACGCCCCAACCGCAAATAGGTCATCATCGCCTTTCGGCACATCACTTCCGCCACTGGTTCGAATTCGAGGGCACGCAAATACTTCTGCGCCGCTTCACCGTCTTCACCACGCTCCTCCAACAGTGCGCCCAGTCGTTCGGTAAGATCCAAAAACCGTGCGCGCAATCGTTCTCGAACCGGCACAGCCCAGGAAGCGGTTTCGCCCTGCAAGAAGTGTCCACCATAGTGGGAGAGTGCTTGCTCGATGGCTGCAGCGCCTGTGTGCTCGACACCCCTTGCCATATACTCGAAGGCCTTGCAATCGATTGAGACTATCGAAGGATCCAGCGAGACGTGCCGATCCGAGAGTTGTATGGCCGCGTCGTGGCGCAGGAGCTTCCGAAGTCGATGCAACGTTGTCCGAAAAGCCTGATCGGCGGCTTCGCCGTCGGCCTCGGGCCACAAGGCTTCCTCGATATCATCCTGGTTACTACCCTGAGCTCCAGATGCACAGAGGTATTTCAAGAATTCGATGGGCTTGCGCTGTATTTTTCCTGTGGTGGTTAGTGGAACCTCATCGAGCGCTATCTCGAATCGCCCCAGGGTAGAAATTTTAACAGGATAGGGCCAGTGTTTCAGCCCAGGAGATGGCGCGCAAAGATTGCGGCGACGAATGACACTGCGCACATACTCCACTTCGATATCGGCTTCCAGCGCATGTGCCAGTAGGTCGGCCATCACTTTTGGCCGCCACCAGTATTCCAAGCAAATCTGATTACCCTCTCGTGCTCTTTGAAGCCCTTCTCGCAAGAATTTCTCCGCTTCATCTCTGCGTCTTCCTTGAGCGAGAGTTGCGCCATTGTGAGAAAGCAGTGTATCTCCGTGATCACACTCTGTATTGCCCGTGCAGACTCTAGACTCTGCGAGAGAGCCTCCCGGGCCACCTCGAATTCCCCTAACTCGACGAAGATCTTCGCGAGCCCGATTCGACAATTCCCCGTCAGAAAAGGCAGACAGAGCGGTGCGCTTGCATTGAGTGCTTGGGTGGCATGCTGATAAGCGGATCGGAGATCCTCACGCATGAGCGCGATGCCCGCACGATAATAGCTGCATTGACTCAGGGCTAGGCGCTGACTTGGGTGAATGACAGCCTGGAGCAGATTGGTCGAATCCTCCGCTGCATGATAATCGCCTTCCGTCAATCTGCCCATTGCCTGGGTGCCCCAAATCATCGGTGTGAAGATTGCGATGCCGGTGGTATCGGCTAGGGCATGAGCTTCTTGTACTTTCGCCTTTACCTGCTCCCATTCCCCCACATTCCATGCATAGTTGGCCTCGCTCACTTTCACGTCAGACGTGAAAGATCAGACATACCCGTCTCCTGTGTGAGTGTCCTCACCAGATTCACGATGAGTTGGGCAATGGACAGATCACCTTTCCACTGTGCAAGAATGTTGAATACGGTAGCCACTCCAATGACAGCTTCAGAACTGTCCAATGATGTCAGAACGTGATCAATCCGGCTGTACATAGCAGCCATTAGTGGATGCTGAGGGCAAGCCAACATGAGACCATTGAGTCTGGCAAGCACGGTGGCTTCGATAGTTGGTGAGGGCCAGTCGTTCTGTTCCAGTACTAGCTGGTGTATCCGATGGCCCCAAGCAATCGTAGGAGCCATGTCGGTTAGATCACAGTAGTGAGATTCGATGATGGCGCTGCAAGTAAGGAGCAGCCCAGCAGGGTCACTGTCGGTGTGCTCAAATTGCTCATAGGCTAGTTCGAATTCAGCCCGTGCCGCGGTTGGGTTCAATACCAACCGACTCATTCCAGACCAATAGAGGAACCATGGGCGCGCTTGGCGCTCTGCCGGCGGAAGCCATGCAATGTATCCTTGAAGAGTTTGATACCGTCCTTGGGCGAGCAGTATCGGGCTTATCTCACAGATCAATCGGCTTAGATCATCCCAGGACTTTGTCTCGGCGTAGAGTGCAACGGCCGTATCGTGTTGTCCCGCGCGTTCCGCAACTCCTGCTGCTATTCGCTTAAGATCGTGTAGTTGCGCTCCGCTATACCGTTTCTCACGCTGATCCACCAAGAACTCACGAAAAAGATCATGATAATGATAGGTCAACTGGGCCTCTACGCGCCGATCGATGAAGAAGCCACGTTGATAGAAATCATTGAGAACTTGATCCGTACCGCATTGACAACTGACCTCCTCTGCCATGGAACCGGTCATCCACGGGAGTACTGCGGTTCGGAGCAACACGGTTCTCGTCTGCTCTTCGAGCTGTGCAAAGACCTGTTTGGCAAAGTAGGCAAAGCGACTGGTGTGCGTCCCAGAAAAATTCAGGGGTGTCCGAATGTCTGTGGTCTTCAGCCGTTCAAGCATGAGGACTGTCCCGGCCGCCCAACCATTTGCCTGTTCATGTAGAGTTTCGAGAGATGTCTGATCGAAGTTGGGATCCGAGGCAGCAAGCGCCCGAGTTTCTTCGAGGGTTAACTGCAAATCGTTCCACCGAATGTACCCAACGCGAGGCGGTGTCACCTCTCGTGCCCAATTGGCAGGTATCTCTTCACGACTGATCACGACGAGCATCGCGCCAGGAGGCCACTCGGCAAGGGCTATCGGCAACACTGTACGGAGTGCTGCCTCAGCGGGGAGATCTTGATAATTGTCGAGAACAAACGTGGCGGGTCGTGGCAGTTTGGTCCAGAGCTCCCGCATAAAGCGTCTAGTGAAGCCCGGTACATCCGCCATGAATTCCGGTGTTAATGCTGGCAATCGAAGCTTTTTCCGCCCGGCTGCGCCTTGAGCGGCCTGTGCGAGGTAGTGGAAAAATGTTGCGAGATCGGCGTCGCCCGGGTCCACGTGATACCACAGCGTGCACTGCTTCTGCTCCGCGAGATAACTTGCAATAAGGGAGGTCTTGCCCGCTCCAGGAGGACCGGCGACCCAAATCAAGGGGTAGTGTCGATAGTGCTCGTCGAGCAATGTGAACAGGCGTTCTCGACGTGTGACGGCATAGAGTCGAGAAGGTGTGAGTTTGGCTAAGGTGGCTCGCTGCGTCATCTGGAGTGGCTCAGATGACGGCTCCCATTATCTACAAGATGGTGTGGTAGAGCGAGATAGTTTCAGGAGTCGGAGTAACGCCGAGTTTCGCATGTAACGCTTGGCTGAATCGTTGATAAATCCCGATGGCCTCCGACCGGCGCCCTAGTCGCACGTAGGTCAGCATCACCCGCCGGCACATCACTTCGGCTACTGGTTCGACGTCAAGAGCATGCAAATACTTCTGTGCTGCTTCATTGACTTCGCCACGCTCTTCTAAGAGTGCGCCAAGCCGTTCGGTGAGATTCAGGAATAGGGCGCGCAATTGCTCGCGAACCGGCAAAGCCCAGGAAGCAGTTTCGCCCTGCAAGAAATGTCCACCATAACGGGAGAGTGCTTGCTCGATGGCTGCAGCGTCGGTATGATTGAGGCTCCGTGCCATACGTTCGAAGCTCATGCAATCGATTGAGACTAGCGAAGTATCCAGCGAGACGTGCCGGTCCGAGAGCTGTATGGCTTCATCGTGGCGCAGGAGTTTTCGGAGTCGGTGCAGTGTCGTCCGGAACGCCTGATCGGCAGCTTCACCATCTGCCTCGGGCCATAAGACTTCTTCGATGAGTTCCTGACCAGACCCGTGCGGTCCCGCCGCGCAGAGGTATTTCAAGAGTTCAAGAGGCTTGCGCTGGGCTTTCCCGCTTGTGGTCAGTGGGATATCGTCAATCACCAGTTCAAATCGTCCCAAGGTGGAGATCTTTACAGAGTAGGGCCAGTGGTTCACCTCACCAGATGGTGCCCGCAGACCACGATGCCGAATGACGCTGCAAACATACTCGACCTCGATGTTTGTCTCTAGCGCATGCGCCAGCAGTTCACCCATCACCTTCGGCCGCAGCCAATAGTCCAACGTCACATAGTCCAACTCTCGAGCAACCTGCAACCCCGCTCTTAACACTGCATTTGCTTCTTGCTGTTGCCCTTCCTTCAGCAATAATTGTGCCGCTGTGAGGAGGGAATGCACCTCCATAGTACGACTGCCAATGGAGCGAGCATTTTCTAATGCGGCATCGAGTTGTTCCTGTGCTTTCTCTCTTTCATTTAGTTCTACCAAGACCTTCGCCAGGCCCACTCGGATGTTTCCGGTTATAAACGGGAGGCATAGGGGAGCGGTCGTGTTGAGTGCTGAGAGCGCATGATCATAGGCTGATTTGAAATCGCCATTGATGAAGGAAAGCCCTGCCCTATAGAAGCTAACCTGTCCAAGTGCCAGACGCTGGTCGTGAAAGGGCACCGAGTTCAGAAAATCTACAAAAACCTTCCCTTCTCGATGGTCACCTGCCGCTAACGCATTGTAGGTTCGTATTCCCCACACCATCGGCTTGAACACATCAATCCCAAATTCCTCCGCAATGATAAAAGCTTCCTGAAGTTTCTCTTTTGCTTGCGTCCTATTTCCTATATTCCATGCGTAATTCGCCTCCATTACTCTCCAAATTAAAAGTGGCAGCGGTGGAAGACCGGCTCCTTGAAGATATGCGTTCAAATTATCCAAGATTTGGCGAACACGCCTGAAGTCGCCCCTCCACAAAGGAAGATTGATGAATGCAGCAGCCACGCCAAGCCGGGCTCCTAGAGGAGCTGATGAATGAATAATACGATCGACAGATTTTTCTAAGTGCAGAAGGAATGGATGATGTGGACAGGCATAGATGAGCCCATTGAGGTTGGCTAACACTTGCGCTTCGATGTCGAGCGAGGGAAATCCCTTGCGTTGCTCAAGGATTCGCTGGAGCCGGTCCCCCCAGCGAATCGTGGGCCCCATGTCATCGACCGTACAGTGATATGACTCTATGATCCCACTACATGAAAGGAGCAATCCTTCAAGCTCGTTTTCGGTGTGCTCGAATTGATGGTAGGCCTGCTCTAGATCGTTCCGCGCCGCGAAGGGATCGAACACTAACCGACTCATACCGGACCAATAGAGAAGCCATGGGTGTTGTTGTCGCTTGTCTTGCGGAAGGAGCGAAATGTATCCCTGGAGCGTTTGATACCGGCCTTGAGCGAGCAGCTTCTCGCTTACCCGACAAATCAGTTGCGACAGACTGTCCCAGGATTTCGTTTCGGCATATAGCCTGGCCGACGTATCCAGCTGGCCTCCTTGCTCGGCGACAACCGCCGCAAGACGTTTAATTTGGGTCAACCGCTCCTCGCCATAAAAGGTGCGGCCGCGATCGAGCAGAAACTCCCGAAATAGATCGTGATACTGATAGGACACGAGCTCACCGGCTCGCCGGTCTACAAAGAGACCACGTGCATAGTAATTCTTTAACACGTAATAGGCGGAGGGATTCTCACTGACCTCCTCCGCCATCTGTACGGTCACCCAGGGTAGAAAACTGGTGCGCAACAACACCTCCTGAACCGTGGGAGTGGCGCGGCTAAAGACCTCTTCGGCGAAGTAGTGAAAAGCCGCCGTCGTCATTGTTTCCGCCTTAAGACTTGTCCGCCAGTTGCCCTTGGTCTTCAATCGCTCCAACATCAGCATCGTTCCAGCCACCCATCCATTGGCTTTGGCATGGAGCACTTGAGCCGCTTCCGGTTCGACATCTAACCTAGAAGATGCGAGCAGAGCCGTTTCTTCCAACGTGAACCGCAGGTCGTCCCAAGTGATGTGGCCCACCAGGTTATGGGTGACTTCCCGGGCGAAGTGTTGCAGAGGTTGTTCACGGCTGATGGCCATGAGATTCGCGTCGGCAGGGAATTCAGACAACGCCACGGGCAGGATCTGGTGAAGCAAGGCATCGGCCGGTACCTCTTGGTAGTTGTCCAGCACCAACACACACGGAATCTTGATGTTCGACCAGAGTTGTCTAAAGAATCTTCTGGTAAACCCAGGCACATCGCCCAAGAATTCAGGCGTGAGGGCCGGAAGTTGCAGACGTTTGCGACCGGCGGCGCTCTGAGCTGCGTTGGCGAGGTAGTAAAAGAATGTCGCGGGGTCCGCATCACCCGGATCAAGGCTATACCACAGGGTTCGATGTTTTCTCGTCGTGAGATAACTTGCAATGAGAGAAGTTTTCCCCGATCCAGGAGGACCAGACACCCAAATAAGTGGATAGTGATCGCACTTATCCTTGAGGAGCGTGAGTAGTCGCTCACGACATAACACGGCATGGAGGCGCGGGGTAGTAAGTTTAGCGAGCGCAGGAATACGTTTCGCCATTCACGATTCCCCGGTGATGAAACCCCGGCTAAAACAATTGCAGAGTGGTCCCCTGCTTCAGAGCATCAGATCAAACATGGCAGGAGATATGCAAGAATCATTCTGAAAACCAATGCATAATTAGGCGAAAAATGCTTCATTTCTCCAGCGTGCATTTCAAGTCATAGCATACATCGGTATCTACTTAGATACAGGTGTACCCAAACAATGACACCTACTATCTACGCATCGCCCAAGTCAGTCGATTTCCAGGCGACATTGCTTCGAGGCTTACTGGAATCCGTGTCCTCCAGAACGCCTTCCCCCGCGAGGAGCGCTACAACGGTCACAACCGACAACCTGACGTAAAAGCGAGAGACGATACGCCAGTCGTTCAATGGAAAGTCCTGCCATCTGCCCGACCATAAGCCTCGATATCATGGCTTGGTCCATCCCTAACTGAACCGCCGCCGCCACTTGCTTCCATACTCGGCTTTTGATCGTGCCGTGAACGGCTTGGAGGAGGCAGCTTTCGAACATCAAATCGACGAACCTTGCCTCAGAGAAGCCCAGCTCTAGAAATACCCCTCGCGCTACCATTTTTTAGCCGGCATGCCTGCAATATTTAATTGCGACAGGAGGTAAATTGGCCTGACTAGTTCCTGCGAAGCTAGGAGATGCTGTCAGGAATAGTCTGGTCTACCCAGGGTGTGCAACGTCCCAAGGTACGATTGCTCGAACCGAACCGAGAACTGTTGCTGTTCGACGAGGAAGTTCCGCGCGAAGGCGCGCGCGTCACCAGAACCTATCAATATGCGCGCTGGATCGACGGCTCGACCCATCTGTGGATTGGCCGGCGCAAAGGACCGGACAGAGGGGAAGAATCAAGCGGCTTGGAGTTTGATGTGATGGAGAAGAGGGAGGAAGGGAGTTCATAGCTACCGCTGAATCTAAATCAGCGGGCCGTAGGTTTGCCCATTACCCTGCCGCGGCTCGACACTCATGACACTGCCGTCTCCCGCAGGGTTCCCGCGCCTCAGAAGCCTCTGGCACTCTATTCTTCCAACATCATCTTCGCTTCACGGTTGATTCAAGCAAGCCCTCATCAATCCCTCAGGTACCCTATGAACACATGGCGTAGGAAGAAACCTGACAGCTGCCACCATGCCACCCTATGGATTTCCCTAGCGTTCTACCCGATTCCCGCCTACAGACATTTCTTCAATCACTGCTACGGTTACCAGAGGGGAGGATGTTCTCACCATTCGTCACTGATTCCGGCTGAACGTGAGGCAGCGAAGCCCGATATGGACCGAAGGAGCAAGAAGTCTCATGACCAATTTAACGTCGACACTAAGATTGCAACATGTGTTCATCTCGAACTTGTTGGAAGCCGCGCAGTGGATTGGCGTTGAAAAACTGGAAGCACAAAGAAAACTGAGAGCGGCGAAAATACACCTCTTGGCCCACTTCAAATTGGAAGACACGCTCTTGTATCCCACATTGTTCGAAGCAGCCGAAAAGAGTGTGGAGCTGAAGCACACGTTGGACTTCCTTGCGAAAGACATGGCGGGCGTCTCGAAAGAGGTGATGAGCTTTTTTGAACAGTTCCACATCGGTGGTACGCACCATCACACGTCACAGGACATTGGGAACATCCTCTTTCTGTTACAAACACGCATCCGTCGAGAAGAAGACACGCTCTTCGCGGAATTCGATAAGCTGAAGATTGCGGCTCGCACCATGGTCGCTGTAC
>WBZQ01001214.1_pt1 | contig 18326 bp, 17 predicted proteins | sample 5204251 | NCBI WGS metagenome assembly WBZQ01 (sample SAMN12412402, study PRJNA552823) | activated sludge metagenome | isolation source: activated sludge from nitrification reactor of wastewater treatment plant... | place: USA: Virginia | collected 2017-09 | reverse complement strand
ACCTCGCGGTTCTTGCGGACCGCGTTGAACCAGAGCGCGGCAAACGTCGTCCCCACGAGGACCGAAAGAACCACCGCCGTGGCGACACCTACAAGCAACCGGGTCGAAACATGGAACTGCCGGAACCGGGCGCGCGCGTGCGGCACGAAGATGATCGTGTGGCGCTCCGGGGTCACGCGCTTTTGTTTCATGCGTTTCTCGCCCCAAGGCCGCGCCAAGGGCGTGGCCGGTTTTGTTTTGGATCGCGGAAGTGTAGGTTAACGACCCCCCAAGTCAAGAACGGACGGCCTCACGCAACTCCCGACGCGGCCCCCGGCCGATAGCGAAGCGCCTCGGCCACGTGGCGGGCCGCGACCCTCTCGGCTCCTTCGAGGTCCGCGACCGTACGGGCCACGCGCAGGACCCGGTTGTAGCCGCGCGCGGAGAGCGCGAGGCGCTCCATCGCGCGTTCGAGGAGGATCCGGCCGTCGTCCTCGGGCTTGGCGTAGAGCTTGATCTGGCGCGCGGAGAGGTTTCCGTTTGTCGCGCGTGGGTCCTTGGTCCGAGCTCTCTGGCGCTCCCTCGCGGCCAGGACCCGGAGCCTCACCGTTTGGGAGGACTCGGTCTCGCCCGAGGCTCCGAAGTCTGAGGCCGGAACCGCGGGGACCTCGACGTGGAGGTCGATCCGGTCGAGGAGGGGTCCGGAGACCTTGCGGCGGTACCGCGCGACGCTGCGCTCGGAGCAAAGACACGGCACCCGAGCGTCCCCGCGATGTCCGCACGGACAGGGGTTCATCGCGGCCACCATCAGGAAACGCGCCGGGAAAGAGCGCGCGCCTGCTGCTCGGGCGACCGAGACCACGCCGTCCTCGAGCGGCTCTCGCAAGGCCTCCAGCGCGTCCCTTCGGAACTCCGGCAGCTCGTCGAGGAAGAGCACGCCGTAGTGGGCGAGGGAAAGCTCGCCTGGCTTGGGATCGGTTCCGCCTCCCGCGAGGGCGGCCGACGAGGCGCCGTGGTGCGGGGCTCGGAATGTCCTTCTCGTGATGAGCCCCGAGCCCGCCGGAAGCCGGCCCGCGACACTCCAGATGCGGGTGGTCTCGATCGACTCCTCGATCGAGAGCGGCGGAAGGAGGCCCGGTAGCCGGCGGGCCAGCATGGTCTTGCCCGAGCCCGGCGGGCCAACGAAGAGGATGTTGTGGCCGCCCGCGGCGGCGATCTCGAGCGCCCGACGTGCCACGAGCTGTCCCCGGACGTCGCGGAGATCGTTCTCGGGATCGTCCAGCGCTTCTTCGCCCGAGGCCGCGGGCGGTGAGAACGGGGCGAGGAGCTCGCGGCCGGCCAAATGCGCGACGACCGCGCCGAGGTGGGACGCGGCATGTACCCGGATACCGGGAATCGCCGCCCCTTCGGCCGCGTTCTCCTCGGGAACGAGGAGATCCGGCCGGCCTTCGCGCTGAGCGGTTTCGGCGACGGCAAGGACGCCCGGAACCGGCCGCAACGCGCCGTCGAGTCCCAGCTCGCCCATCACGGTGACCCCTTTTCCATTGGGGCTCGCGAGGTCGCCGTTCGCGATCAGGATCGAAAGCGCGATCGCGAGGTCGAGTCCGCTGCCAGCCTTCGGAAGATCGGCCGGCGCGAGATTCACGATCACGTTCTTTCCGGGGAGCGGGTAGCCGATGTGGCGAAGCGCGGCACGTACCCTCTCGCGACTCTCCTTGACCGCGGCGTCCGGGAGCCCCACCAGCGTGAGGCCCGGTAACCCGGAGCCGATCGCGGTCTCGGCCACGACCGTGCGCGCCTCCAGCCCGATGATCGCGGCGGAGAAGACGCGGGCGACCGTCACGTGGACCCTAGCCGGGGAGCGTGACCGTCAGCCGGCGACCCGGAAGCAGGAGCTCTTTGAGGCCCAGGCGGTTGTCCCGCCGCAACGCCTCGACCGTCGTCCGGTAGCGCGTTGCGATTCGAAACAGCGTCTCGCCGGACTTCACCGTGTGAACGACCCTCTTCTGGGGGGAGTCCGCATCCGCGTCGCCCCGGCTAACGCGGGAGCTCTTCATCGAAGTTCCGGAAGCGGCGCGGGCGGGAGCGGGGTTTTCGAAGCCCTCGGCCGGAATCTCAAACCGGCTCGGGGCCGTGGGTGGGGGCGGAACCGGACGCGGCGGGACGGCCTGGGCTGTCCTCTCCGGTGCGCCCTGCGCCTCCAGCGCCGCGAGCGCGGCGGGGCTCGCGATGACCGAGGCAGGGGTCGGGAGCGCGCGGATCTCGCCAGACGGTCGGGCCGCGACCGAAGGAGCCTCGGCCGGTCCGCGCCTGGCACTTCGGGCGATCGGCTCCCGCACCGGAATCTGAAGCTTCATTCCCGGTCGAAGCCTCGCGCCCCGGCGAAGCCCGTTCCGCTCGGCGAGCTCGCCCGCGGCGATCTCGTATCGGGCCGCGAGCGACGGGATCGTGTCGCCCCTCCGGACCACGATGGTCCGGTGCGACTCGACATCCGGCGCGGCGGGAAGAGCCGGCAGAAGCGCGGCCAGGCTCTCTCCGGCGCCCTTCGGAACGCGCAGCGGATAGGACGCCGCCCGCGCGGGTGTGTAGCGGGTCTTGAGCTCGCTGTTGAGCGTCGCGATTTCCTCGAGCGGGACATTGAGGACGGCCGCGATCCGCGCGAGGTCCACCCGCTTCCTGATTTCGATGGTGTCGTACTCGAGCGGCGGATCGGGCACCACGTCGAAGCCGTATGCGGTGGGGTTCTTCGAGATGATCGCGGCCGCGAAGATGAACGGCACATAATCCCGCGTGTCCCGGTTCAGGTGCCCGCCCTGGCAGAGCTCCCAGTAGTCGCGCAGCCCGGTCCGCTGCATCGCCCGCACCACGCGGCCCTCGCCGGTGATGTAGGACGCCATCGCGAGGTTCCAATCCCCGAACATCTCGTAGAGCTCGCGGAAGTAAGCGGCCGCGGCCAAGGTCGACTTGATCGGATCGCTTCTCTCGTCGAGCCCGTTCCCTTTCCTTAAGCCGAAGCGTTTCGCGGTGCCGTCGATGAACTGCCAGAAGCCGTGCGCCTGTTTCCGTGAGTGCGCCCCGGACTTGAAGGCGGACTCCACCATGGCCACGTAGACGAGGTCGCGGGGCAGGCCGCGCTCGGCGAGGATCGACTCCATCAGCGCCCGGTACCGGCCGCTTCGGCGGAGAGCCCCCGCGAAGCCTTCTGGGATTCGAAACTGGAAGTACGCGATCGCGCGGAGGACCTCGTCGTTGAAGACCACGGGAATGTCGAACCGCGAGGTGTCCTGGTCCGCGGCGGCGATCTCTACGCGCACGGCCTCGACCTCCTGCGGGCTGGTCGCGGCGGGCTTGGTCAGGAGACCCTCCGAGCGGACCTCTGAGGTTGTCTCGGCAGGCTCCTCGGGCGCGTCGGCCAGCCGCCGATAGATCTCTATGCTGTCGTAAAGCTGGGAGGCGAAGAGAACGTCCTCGGGGTTGTCGCGCCGGTAACCGCTCTCGTAGACGGACAGCGCGCTTTCGAACTCCAGACGGGCGCAGGAGGCGTCCCCGGAGAGGGCCAGGGTCTTGCCGCGGTTGAAGTGATCCTCGGCTTCGGCCCTGAGGGCGAGCGCATTGGCCTCCGCGCTCTCGGCCGCCGACGGCGCGATCGGTAAGGCTGGCGAAGCGCCGGTAGAGGACACGTTTGTGGAGGCGCAACCGACGGCAAGGAGCCACGGGAACACGGCTCCCGCGAGCGCGGCGATTCGCCGGCCACCGGCATGGCGACTCTTGGGATCGAGGAGCGCGTTCACTCGACTTGGAAGTTCAATCTCAGGGAGACCAAGAGCTTCTGAATGTCGCGCGGGTTGGAAAGCTCGATCGAGACCGACTTTTCACCCCCTGGAAGCTGGCCGGCCTCGTCCTTGAGCGAGACCGAGAGCGTCAGCTGCCGGCTCCTGGCCAGGGTGTCCCTCGGAACGCCGATGTCGTAGGACTTGGACACCTCGCGCCGTCCGGCGGCCGTGGTCTGACCTGCCGAGAGAAGGTCGTCGAGAGAGGCCGCAACCGAGCTCTTGACGGCGCTTCGGTTAAGCGCCGGGGACGGCTTCGGCATAGCCGATGCGCCGAGCGCTGCCACGGCCGCCGTCTGGCCTGTGGGCTTCTGGGTTGAGAGCTTCCGCAGCTTGTCCAGCTCCGAGAGGATGTCGACGCTGGAACGCACTTGAACGTGCTTGACCGAGGAGGCAACGGCCGCGACCGCGGCGGCGGCCGCCGGCGGAGACGCCTCGTTTTCGCCGAAGCTGATGTCGGCAGGCGCCTCTTCGTCGGCGCTCCTCAGGCGCGGCACCGCGACCGTCGAGGAGAGTGGCGGAGACGGCGGCGGTGACATACCCGGGGGCGCTAGCGACGGGGAAGACGGAGGGGTCGCGACGGCCGACGCCCTTGACTCCTCAGGCGCGCGCTTGATCGATGCGGAGGAGGGCGCGGGCTTGGCCGGAACCACGAGGCCTGTGGCTCCGGCGATCTCCGAGAAACGGGCGAGGCGTGCCATGGTCTCGCCGGACGCGGCGCGCCCCGCCTCGGCCGCACGCTGGACCGCGCTCTTGTCGCCCTTCTCGTTCCTCTCGGTGGGCGCGAGGACCGGCACCGACGCGGGCGTGGCCGGGGTCGCGATGACGGTCGACTTCTTCATGTCGCCGGTCATCTTGGTTCGAAGAACCTTCAGGGTCAGCTTGGAGATCCCCTTGAGCGTCTCGAACACGCCGACGCCGTTCGCCGCCGACGCCTCGTGCCACTCGATGGAGCGATCGGGGTTGAGCGCCGCGTTCAACTCATCCACCGAGAAGATGTTGGAGAGGTCCCTCTTGTTGTATTGGTAGACGAGGGGGATATCCGCAAGCTGAAGGCCGATCTCCGCGAGGTTCTCGCTCAGGTTCTTCAGGCTTCCGCGGTTTGACTCCAGCATCGGACGCTGGGAATCCGCGACGAAGACGATTCCGTCCACGCCCTTGAGCACGAGCTTTCTCGTGGTGTTGTAGAAGACCTGACCGGGAACCGTGTAGAGCTGAAGGCGCGTCTTGAAGCCGCCGATGACGCCGACGTCCAGAGGAAGGAGGTCGAAAAAGAGCGTTCGGTCGGTCTCGGTTTCGAGCGAGACCATCTCGCCACGGGCCTTTGGAGACGTGCGGCCATAGATGATGTGGAGGTTGGTGGTCTTGCCGCACAGACCGGGACCGTAGTACACGATCTTGGCGGCCATTTGCATCGTCGCGTAGTTGAAGAAAACCATCGGTCCCTTCGTCAGCCGCGCCTGTCGGCGTTTCAAGAATGTTACACCGGGCCTGGTCGCGGCCCGCGTGGGGAGCGCCCCGCCGCGAGCTGCGCGGGTCCCGTTCGCGTCACGGGAGCCGCGCCCTCAGCAGACGGCGCTGCTCCCGAACGAGCTCGTCATACAGGGCGAGCCTCTCGGGAAAGCGAGCGGCGAGAGCGCGCCGATGGGCCGCGATCGTGGCCTCGTCGCCCCGGGCGACGGGACCCGTCAAGGCATTTGCGGGGCCGTCTTCGAACGCGGCCGAAAGAGCGCGGTTAGCCAGCGGGGCGAGAGCGCGGACCCATTCGGACTCGGGCACTCCAGCGGCCAGGAGGCTGTCTTTGGCCGCGGACAAGAGGGCCGTCAAGCCGTTCGCGGCCAGCGCGGCCGCGAGGTGATACAGCGCCTTTCCGGAAGACGGGATCCGGACTCCCCGCGCCCCGAGGCTCTCCGCGAGCCGCTCGCCCAGCCGGAGGGCTTCTTCCTCACCCTCCATTCCAACGACGATCCCCTGGAAGGCCGAGAGACCGGACATGGACCCCGTGAAAGTCTGCATGGGATGCCATGAGGCCGTGCGGTACCCGCTGAGCTGGAGCGGTGCGAGGAGGGAGGAGTCGACGGCCCCGGAGAGGTGAAATGCGATCCCAGTGGACGCCACGGGAAGGCTTGCGGCAAGGGCGCCTGCAGTTCCCGCGATTGCCGCGTCGGCGACCGCAAGGATGAGAAGGTCAGCGGTCGCGACAAACCCCGGAACCGGTTCCTCGCCAATCGACCGACCGGCCATGCTCTTCGTGTCAACCCCAAGCTCCAGCAGCGCGCCCAAGAGCGCCGAGCCGGCCCGCCCCCTTCCGACAATCGCGGTTCTCGGCAAGCGGTCTGCTAGCATCCGGCGGGTTTTCGGGGCCCTGCGTCGTACCGGCCCGGCGCCTCGCGAGGGCCTCTTCCCAAAGCCGGGGAGCTGTCCTCTTCGGAATCGAAACCGCGCCTCAGCGTGAGCCGGGCGGGCGAAGGGGGCTGGGAGGTAGGCGTCAGGATGCTCAACGAACTCAGCGGCCTCGACGAGCGTTCACGGGATGTCTTGGCGTCCGTGGTCGCACGGTACATCAGAAGCGGCCTGCCCGTCTCCTCGCGCCAGCTCACCAAGGACGGCCACTTCTCGCTTTCCTCGGCCTCACTTCGCAACGCCATGGCCGATCTGGAGGACCTGGGCTTCCTGACGCACCCCCACGCGTCGGCGGGACGTGTCCCGACGGATCGCGGCTACCGGGCGTTCGTCTCCGAGCTCATGACGGTCGAGGGTCCCACGGAAGGAGATCGGGCCCGGATCGCCTCGGAGCTCGACCCCGAGTCGTTCGAGGTCGATCGGTTCCTGCAATCGACGTCCCGAATTCTCTCCCGCCTGACCGGAGAGGTCGGCGTCGTGGGGGCGCCGAGCCTTTCGCGCTTCGTTCTGCAGTCGGTCTACTTCACCAGGGTCGCCGAGCTCCGCATCCTCGTCGTTCAAGTCTCGGACACGGGCCTCGTCGAGAGCCAGGTGATCGAGACGCGTGAGGAATACACGCCGATGGAGCTGGACGCGGCCTCCCGGCGCCTGACGGTGGATTTCGCCGGCCGCTCCCTCGCCGAGATCCAGGAGCTCCTTCTGCTGGCCCTTGCCGAGGAGAAGGTCGGCTTCGACAAGGCCTTGGCGCGAACGCTCGAGCTTGGGCGTCGCGCGTTTTCGGATGAGCGCCCGGGGCACGACGCGGTGTTCGTCGAGGGCACCGAGAACATGCTGGAGAAGCCCGAGTTCCAAAACGACGTCGAGGCCCTGCGCCGGATGTTCCGCGCATTCGACGAGAAGGTCCGCTTGGTCAATCTCCTTGCGGACTGCCTCAAATCCGGCGGGCCGAGGGTCGTGATCGGTGACGAAAGCGCGCTCACCGGCGAGACGCAGAGCGCCGTTGTCGTGACCGCGTACGGAAGAGGCAACCGGATCATGGGTGCTCTCGGCGTCATCGGGCCGCGCCGCATGGAGTATTCTCGCGTGGTTCCGATGGTGGAGGAGCTGGGGCGCTATGTGACGCGCCGCCTGACGGAGGGAGCCCCATGAGTGAAGGCGGCCGGCCGCCGCGGCGGCATGATGCGGATGTCGTGATTCTCGACGACAGCTCGGGCGATGATCTGGCCAAGGTGCTGGCTGAGGCCGAGCGGGCCGTCGAAGCGGTCGAGGAGCGACACCGACACGCGGACGAGGGCGAAACCCACGTCGCCCCGGTGGGGTCCGCGGATCCCCCCCCGACTCGCATCGAAGGGAGCCTGGAGGCCGACCCCATCCCGGCGGCTGTCGTGGCCGCCGCCCGAATCGCCGAGCTCGAAGGGAACCTCGCCAAGGCCCAGGCGCGAGCCGTTCAGGCCGAAGAGGAGGAGGGCCGCGTCCGCGAAGCGCTGCTTCGCAAGGCCGCGGACTTCGACAACCTCAAGCGCCGGACGGAAAGGGAGAAGACCGACTACTTCAAGTTCGCGCTGGCCGAGTCGTTCCGCGATCTGATCGGCGTCCTCGACAACTTCGATCGGGCGCTGGCCCAGCCGCCCGGCGTGGCCTCAGGGGAGGACTTCCGCGTGGGAATCGAGATGATCTCGAGGCAGCTGTCCGAGGCCTTGAAGCGCTACGGCCTCGCCGAGATCCCGGCGCTTGGCCAGGCCTTCGACCCGAACGTCCACGAGGCCGTGGTGCGGGAGGAGACCGCCGCCGTCGCTCCCGGAACCGTTCTCGACGTGCTCCAGAAGGGCTATGTCCTGAACGACCGGCTGCTCCGTCCGGCCCTGGTGAAGGTTGCGGCGGCGAAGCCTCGCCCGGACGGCGTGTGAGCTGACGCGTGGCGAAAGTACTCGGAATCGATCTCGGAACCACGAACTCGTGCGCCGCGGTCATTGAGGTCGGCGCGCCTCAGGTCGTTCCCAACCGGGAGGGCGCGCGCACCACACCCTCAATCGTGGCCTTCACCGAGGACGGCGAGCGGCTGGTTGGGCAGATCGCCAAGCGCCAGGCCATCACGAACCCCGCTCAGACGATCTACGCGGTCAAGAGGCTGATCGGCCGGAAGTGGGACGACCCCGAGGTGCGGCAGGCCAAGGACCACCTCTCGTATCCGATCGTTCCGGCTCAGAACAAGGACGTGAAGATCAGGGTCCGGGACCGCGACTACGCGCCCGAGGAGATCTCCGCGTTTGTGCTGCGCGAGATCAAGGAGTTCTGCGAGGAGGCGGTCGGAGAGGAGATCCGCGAGGCCATCATCACGGTTCCGGCCTACTTCGACGACTCCGCGCGGCAGGCCACGCGTGACGCCGGGCGCATCGCGGGCCTCGAGGTCCTGCGCATCATCAACGAGCCGACCGCGGCCTCCTTGGCCTACGGCATGGAGAAGAGCCGCAAGAACGAGACGATCGCGGTCTACGACCTCGGCGGCGGAACCTTCGATATCTCGATTCTGCGCATCGAGAACGGGATGTTCGAGGTTCTCTCGACGTCGGGGGACACGTTCTTGGGCGGCGAGGACTTCGACCGCGCGATCATGGATTGGCTCCTCGCCGACTTTCTCGCGCAGACCGGCATCGACCTTCGCCAGGACCGCCTGGCCCTCCAAAGGTTGAAGGAGGCCGCCGAGAAGGCCAAGTGCGAGCTCTCGAACACGCTTGAGACCACGATTGGGCTCCCGTTCATCGCATCCGACGCCTCGGGTCCCAAGCACATCAACAAGCTGCTTCCCAGAGACGTCTTCGAATCGCTGGTGGAGGACCTGATCCAGCGGACCGCGGGGCCCTGTCAGAACGCGCTGTCGGCCGCCGGGTTGACGCCGGATCAGATCGACACGGTCATCCTGGTGGGCGGCCAGACCCGCACGCCGCGCGTGCAGGCGATGGTGGAGTCGATCTTCGGCAAGGCGCCAAACCGGTCGATCAACCCGGACGAGGTCGTGGCGGTCGGCGCCGCGATCCAGGCCGGCGTCCTGCGCGGCGAGATCAAGGACATCGTGCTCCTCGACGTCACGCCGCTCTCGATCGGCATCGAGACCCACGGCGGCATCTTCGTGAAGCTGATCGAGAGGAACTCGACCATCCCGACCAAGAACACGCAGATCTTCACGACCGTTTCCGACAACCAGAACACGGTCGAGATTCACGTCCTCCAGGGCGAGCGCGAGATCGCCAAGGAGAACAAGTCGCTCAGCAAGTTCCAGCTTGTCGGCATTCCGCCGGCGCCCCGCGGGGTCCCGCAGATCGAGGTCACGTTCTCGATCGACTCCTCGGGAATCGTGAACGTCTCGGCGCGCGACATGGCGACAGGGCGTGCGCAGGGCCTCGCGATCAACCCCGCCGGCGGGCTCACCTCGGACGAGATCGAGAGGATCGTCGCCGAGGCCGCCGAGAACAAGGCGATAGACGCCAAGAAGAAGGAAACCCGGCGGGTGAAGAACAAGCTGGAGGGCCTCATCACCGCGAACGACCGGGTGTTCCGCGAGTTCGGCAACCTGCTTGCCGAGGACGAGCGGGACCGCGTGGCCCGGACGCTCCAAAACGCGCGCGAAGTCATGACGACCGAAGAGCGTGGCGAGATCGAGAACGCGCTGATCGACATGCAAGGCGTTTCCAAGATCCTGACGAACGCGATGCTCTATCGCACGGATGAGAAGGACAAGAAGAAATGACGCGGTCTCGTTTGAGCCGCGGGCAAGATATTCCGAAACGGTGACGGGTTCGTGAGCACGGCGGTGAAGGACTACTACGAGATCCTGGGCGTTTCGCGCGACGCGAACGCGGACGCGATCAAGTCGGCGTATCGAAGGCTCGCGCTGAAGTACCACCCCGACAAGAACCCCGGCGACAAGACCGCGGAGGAGAGGTTCAAGGAGGGCGCCGAGGCCTACGCGGTGCTCTCTGACGCCGATAAGAGGGCCCGCTACGACCGGTTCGGCCCCGAAGGCGTCCGCGGGATGGGGCAGGGCTTCGATCCCTCGAACTTCGTGGACTTCGCCGACATCCTCGGCAACTTTTTCAACTTCGGCGGCGGGGGGGGGGAGCGGGGCCGGGCCCGGTCCGGCGAGGATCTGCGCACGGATCTCGCGCTGGAGTTTGAGGAGGCGGCCTTCGGCGTCCGCAAGGAGATTCCGGTCCGCCGCTACGAGCGCTGCGACGAGTGCAAGGGCACCGGCGGGCGCGGGGGCGCGCGCCCTTCGAGCTGTGGCCGCTGCCGGGGCCGTGGGCGCGTGCAGTTTCGCCAGGGCATGTTCGCGATCGAGAGGCCGTGTCCGGAATGCGAAGGAACCGGCGAGCGCGTCGCGGACCCGTGTCCCGAGTGCGGCGGCGACGGTCGGGTGATTAGGGAGCGCACGCTGACGGTCGGCGTGCCGCCCGGAGTGGACGACGGGGCCCGGCTGCGGCTCACCGGGGAAGGCAACCACGGACGCGGCGGGGGTCCTCCGGGCGATCTCTACGTGGTCCTCGAGGTTGGCCCGCACGACAACTTCCGCCGCGACGGCACCAACATCATCCTCACGTGGGCGGTTCCGTTCTCGGTCGCGACGCTCGGTGGAGCGATCAAGGTTCCAACCCTGCACGGCGAGGCGGTCTTGGAGCTGCCGGCGGGGACCGCTGCGGGGCGGGTCTTCACGCTGAAGGGAAAAGGGATCCCCCGGGTCGACGGCCGGGGCATGGGCGACCAGCACGTGCTGGTCACGATCCGCGTCCCCAAGAAGCTCAGCGCGGCGCAGAGGGATGCGGTCGAGCGCCTGGCCGAGGTCTTCGGTGACGAGGCGAGCGCACCGAACAAGGACGAGAAGGGCTTCTTCGAACGGCTGAAGGACTTCCTCATCGGGTAGTTCTCGGCCGGCCATGCCGTCCACGATGAAAGAAGGCAACGAGCGTCGTTGGGCACGCGCCGACTTCGCGGGAGAGGGTGCGGAAAGCGCTTCGCGCCGCCTTTCGACGTTGGACGGGCAGGACGCCGGTTCAAATCCTGTCACCCCGACCGGTCGTTGGTCGACGAAGTGAGCGAGGTCGCCGGGGACCGGAGGCCGTGCCGCAGTTGCCGGATCGTGGCGGCGAATTCCTGAAACTGGCGCGTTGATAGTGGGGAACGGAGCCGGCCCTCGACCTCCTCGGCGAAGGTGCGCCCCGCCGCGGCCAGCAGCCGCCGCCCCGTCGGCGTCAGGTCGACGCACGACGACCGGCGATCCCTCGGATTCTCCCGCCGCCGACACCACCCGGCCGCCTCGATCCGATCGACGAGCTTGCTGGTCCCGCCCACGGTAATCGAGAGCGCGTCCGCGATTTCCTGAACCCGGCAGTCCGGCGTACGCGCGATCACCTGCATGGGCTCGAAGCAGTGAAGCTCTAGCCCGTGCTCCGACCTGAGGCGCGCCGTCACCGTGTTCCACAACTCGGTCTCGAACCGGATCAGGTCGCTAAACAGTGCCGCTGAATCCATGATGTCCCTCTTGACAACTTATATTCCATGGAATATACTGTAGTTCATTGCGTCGCATCAAACCAATTTTTGGAGGGTTTCCATGTCGAACGATTCCGAAGCAATTCACGGCCTGCTGGCCACATACGAGCGATCCCTGAACACGGGTAACGCGGATTTGGCCGCGTCGTGCTACACGGCCGACGGTATCTTCATGCCCACCACGCTGCCCACGGCTGCCGGCAAGGAACTGCGGACGGCCTACGCCAACATCTTCGCCGCGATCCGGCTCAAGGTCACCTTTTCGGTCGACGAACTGGTGATCGCCGGTAACGACACGGCCTACGCGCTGACCCGGAGCAACGGCGAGGTGACGATTCTCTCGACCGGCTCGACCAACCCCGAGGCGAATCGCGAGATGTTCATCTTCCGTCGTGAGGCGGGCGGGTGGAAGATCGCCCGCTACATGTTCAACAAAGCGGCCTGATGCAGCGGTTACACGGCAGCGGCAGGGAGCACCTCCCCGACTGGCGAAAGACAAGGAACTCGCGAACCTCGGCGCCGACGTCGTGGCCAATCGGGGAACCATGAGCGAATCGAGCGCCGGCGCTGGGGTCCGGTTCACGCTCGGGAGCGCCGTCGACGACGAGGCGCTCTTCGAGGTCCTGGCGGGGATCGCGGCTTCCTTTCTCAGAGACTTGGACGGCCGCTCCTCGATCGTGGTCGCGACTCACGACCGGCAAGAGGCACGGGACGCCCTCACGACCGCGGGGTTCTCGATCTCCGCCGAGGAGAACGAGCCGCCGTGTGACTGGGTGTCCTACGCTGCGGCGCTTCGAACGCCGGTGACCGTCGGGCGTTACCTGCTCGATCCGCACGACTACGCTGTACCTGCGAAGACGGACAACGCGCGCCGGCTCTACCTTCCGGCTGCCCGGGCTTTCGGCACGGGCTCGCACGAGTCCACCCGGCTCGCGCTGCGCCTCCTCCAGGAATCGTCGCTCAGAGGGCGGCGGGTTCTCGATATCGGCTGCGGAGCCGGGACCCTCGCCCTCGTCGCCGCTTGCGAGGGAGCCGCCTTGACCGTCGCGTTCGACCTGGATCCGGAGGCAGCCTTCGCCACCCGGGAGAACGCTCGCTCGAATCGCATTCCCTCGGTGCACACGTTCGTGGGTCCGATCGGCGCGCTTCTACCTGGTGGGCCCGGCCTCCTCTTCGACACGATCGTTGCCAACATGCTTCAAGAGGAGATCGAACCAATCCTGGCCGAGATCGCGCGCCTCTTCGCGGACGGTGGAACCCTGATCACCTCAGGGCAGCTTTCGGCCCGAGAGGACGAGTGGCTCGAACGCCTCGAAGGCTGCGGATTCCAACCGCGCCGCCTCGTGCACGAAGGCGAATGGCTGGGAGCGCAGTCGATCCTGGCGCGATGAGGCCCGTGCGCAGGGACGCCCACGCCTCCGCCACCGGCATGCCGCCGCGCTTCTTCGTCGCGGAGGCGGAGCCGGAAGCCGGGTGCGTGGTCTCGCTCTCCGGGGAAGAGCGCGAGCACGCGCGGGTCCGGCGCCTTCGGGACGGCGACCAGGTCGTGTTGTTGAACGGCCGCGGTGCCTTCGCGACAGGCATCCTTGTGGAGAATCGCTCCGGCGTGGCCGTTCACGCGGTTCGATACGGCGTCGGCGAGCCTCATCTTTGGGTCCACGTGGCGCTCGCGGCGGCGGAGCCAAGCCGCGTGGAGTGGGCGATCGAGAAGGGGACGGAATGCGGTGCCGCGAGCTTTTCGCTCTTTGCGGCCTCGCGCTCGCAGCCCGCGCACGTCCGCGCGCTGAGTGAGAGGACGCGGCGCCTTAGCAAGATCGCCTCGGAGGCCATGAAGCAGTGTGGCCGCTCCGTCGTCCCGGAGATCCGCGGCGTGTTTCCGCTCGAGGCGATTCTGGAAAGGCCCGCGGGGCCGCTGGTCGCGTTGATTCCAAACCAGCCGAGGCTTCGCGATTGGCCCGGGGACGAGCCCACCCTGACGCTGCTGGTGGGGCCGGAGGGTGGTTTCTCCCCGGAAGAGCTCGAGGCGATGGACTCGGCCGGGGCACTTTTGGTGGGACTCGGGCCGCGAGTTCTCCGACTCGAAACCGCGGTGGTCGCGGCTCTCTCGATCTTGGTCGACGGCGACGCGGCGTAGGGAAACGGGGATCGCCCGGTAGCGGGCGGCGTCGGATACGATTCGGACAAAGGGGGCGGCATGAGCTTCGAGAACGTCAAGAAGGTCTGGATGAACGGCCGGATGGTGGATTTCGCGGACGCCAGGATCTCAGTTTTCACACACGCCTTGCACTACGGTTCCGGCGTCTTTGAGGGCGCACGTTGCTACAAGACGCAACGGGGGCCCGAGATCTTCCGGCTGGACGATCACCTCGAGAGGCTTCATTGGTCGGCCAAGATCTACCGCATGGAGATTCCGTACTCCGTCGCGGAGCTCCGCGAGGCCACGCTGGAAACGGTTCGCGCCAACGGTTTTGAGGCCTGCTACATCCGCCCGCTGGTCTACCGCGGCTTTGGGACGCTCGGTCTGAACCCCTTCCCCAACCCCGTCGAGGTCGTGATCGGCTGCTACGAATGGGGCAAGTACCTGGGACCCGAAGCCCTCGAGGAAGGCGTCGATGTTTGCTGTTCGTCCTGGATGCGGCTTGCTCCAAACACGATGCCCGCGATGGCCAAGGCCACCGCGAACTACGCCAACAGCCAGCTCATCAAGATGGAGGCGATCATCAACGGCTACCACGAGGGCATCGCGCTCGACGACAACGGGCGCATCTCGGAGGGCTCCGGCGAGAACCTGTTCCTGGTCTGGAAGGGGCGACTGTACACGCCGCCGCTCTCGGCCTCGGTGCTGCCGGGCATCACGCGCATGAGCGTGATGCAACTCGCGGCCGAGCAGGGAATCCCTCTCACCGAGCAGACGGTCCCTCGCGAGATGCTCTACGCCGCGGACGAGCTCTTCTTCACCGGGACCGCCGCCGAGGTCACTCCGATCCGGTCCGTCGATCGCATCAAGGTCGGGAACGGCCGGCGAGGCCCGGTGACCGAGCGGCTCCAGAGGGCGTTCTTCGACCTCGTGGAAGGGCGCGTCGACGATCGCTACGGCTGGCTGACGCCGCTCGCCGTACCCGTGCCTGTCGCCGTCTGAGTCGCGGTCTCCTGCGCCTCGGCCCGCCGCCTGACCGAGATGATCTCGGCGAGGATCGAGATCGCGATCTCCTCAGGCGTCTCGGCACCGATCTCGATTCCGATCGGCATCCGCAGACGCGAGAGATCCTCCTCGGTGAAACCCTCCCGTGAAAGCTCGGAGAAGAGCGCCTTCTTCTTGGCGTGGCTGCCGATCAAGCCCACGTATGCCGGCCGGCTTGCTCGCAACCGCCTCAAGGCGAGGGCGTCGACGGCGTGATTGCGTGAAACCAACGCGACGGCCTCGTCGGTCTCGGGAAGCCTGAGGTCGGTGTAATCCGGCCGGACGAGAACCCGGCGCACGGAATCGGGAGCCGCCATCGCCGAGAGAATCTCCGCGCGGTCGTCGACGACCTCCACCTCGTAACCGCAAAGCGCGGCGGCGCGCGCCAGGGCCGTCCCGCAGTGTCCCGCCCCCACCACGAGCAGGCGGGGAGGCCGTTCGAGAATCTCGAAGAACACGGACACCTGACCTCCACAGACGGCGCCGAACGAGTGCGGGCCGCTCTCGGTGAACGAGTATCGGCGGAGAAGAGAGCGCTCGTCGCCTGCCAGCATTCGGGAGGCTTCGGCCACGACAATCGACTCGAAGCGCCCGCCACCCAGCGTGAACCGGGCGGTGCCGTCCGGCGCGATCAGCATCCGGGCCGAGGAATGGCGGGGCGTCGACCCCATGTCCTCGACGATCGTCGCGACGGCGACGCGGGGGTAGCGCTCCAGCCACTCGAGGAGGGTCTCGAAGACGAGCCGGCTCATGGTGGCGGATCCCCGGAGAACACTAGGCTTTCTGGGCTCTCCAGGCTCTCGAGCTCCAGAACCGTATCGACGTCCCGGAGAACGCCCGGGCCGCATCCCTCGACCTCACAGAGCGAGAGGTCGGGCTCCCGCAAGACGTCGGAGAGCCGCGCGGAGTCGGGCCAGGTGAGCACCCGTTCGCGGACGCTCGCCGAGAGAAGCAGCGGATGCCCTCGCCTCCCATCCCGGATCGGGAGCACCAGCGTGTGGGGCGACGCTCCGCGAGCGGCTTTTGCGAGACGTTCCACGTCGGCCGGCTGAAGAAGCGGAAGATCCGCGGGGCAGACAGCCGTCCACCCAATGTCGCGCCCGATCGCCGAGAGACCGGCCTTCACCGAGGAGAACATGCCGACCGCCCAGGCTTCGTGACGTACGGTCCGAAGACGCCCATCGATTTCGCCATCCGCCATCCCCGCGATCGCGTCCTGAAGCCGCTCAGCGTCTTTGCCGAGGACGACCACGACCTCGTCCTGGCCCGCGAACGCGCGCAGGATCCGGGAGATCAGCGTTTCCCCGCCGAGCTTGGCGAGGAGCTTCGTCGAACCAAACCGCGAGGAGGCCCCGGCGGCAAGGAGCACGGCGCCTGTCTGTGTCATGGGCCTGGAAGCCTAACCGCAGACGAGCTCCCGGCGCGTGCTTCGGAAGCCGTGTTGACCGCGTTTCCGGCCATCCCTATTCTCGAAATCACTCCTCTTGTGAGCGCGAAGGACGGTCGACCATGCACATCAACGATCTCTTGAAAATCGCGGTCGAGCGCAAGGCCTCGGACCTCCATCTGAAGGTCGGAGCGCACCCGGTCGTGCGCATCGACGGCGACCTGATCCCGCTCGTCGACATGAAGCGGCTGATGCAGGAGGACACGATCGCGATGGCGTTCTCGATCATGTCGGCTCGCCAGAAGGAGAAGTTCAAGAACAACTTCGAGATCGATATCGCGTACTCCGTGCCGAACCTGGGCCGCTTCCGCTGCAACATCTTCCAGCAGCGCGGGACCGTCGGCCTCGTGTGCCGCGTGATTCCAGCCCGCATCCTCACGGTTCGCGACCTCCTGCTGCCGCCCGTGATCGAGAGAATCTGCGAGGAAACGCGCGGCCTCATCCTCGTGACCGGAACGACCGGTTCCGGCAAGTCGACGTCGCTCGCCGCGATGATCGACTACATCAACTCCACCCGGGCCGAGCACGTGATGACGGTCGAGGATCCGGTCGAGTTCCTGCACCGCGACAAGAAGGCCATCGTGAACCAGCGGGAGCTGGAGGTCGACACGCGCTCGTTCTCGACCGCGCTCCGGGCCGCGCTTCGGCAGGACCCGGACGTGATCCTGGTCGGCGAGATGCGCGACTATGAGACCGTCGAGACGGCTCTTCTCGCGGCCGAGACCGGCCACCTCGTGTTCTCGACCCTCCACACCATGGACGCGACCGAGACCATCAACCGCGTGATCTCGGTCTTCCCGCCTCACCAGCAGAAGCAGATCCGGTTGCAGCTCGCGGCGGTGCTCAAGGCGGTCATCTCGATGCGCCTGATCCCTCGCGCGGACGGGCTCGGACGCGTGCCCGCGGTCGAGGTGCTGATCGCGACGCACTACATCCGCGACTGCATCGAGAACAAGGAGAAGACCAAGTACATCCACGACGCCATCAAGGCGGGAACCTCGCAGTACGGCATGCAGACGTTCGATCAGTCCCTGTTCCAGCTCTACAAGGCCGGCCTGATCTCGCTGGAGGAGGCCATCCGGCGCTCCACGAACCCCAACGAGTTCAAGCTGCGGTTGCAGGGGATCCATTCGACCTCGGATATGTCGCAGGAAGACATGGAATCGGCGCTCCACTCGCCCGATCAGATGAACCCGGTGCAGGAGGAGTCCCCCTTCGACTTCAGCAACCAACCCACGTCGCGGTAGCGGGGCGCCTACGGCACCGAGAGGCCCGTCTAACCCGGTTAAAGCAACCCACTCGGACTGCCTCAGGAAGGCGCTCCTGTTTCTGGCCAAGCGGGAGCACACGCGCGTTGACCTGGAGGGACGCCTCGGAAGAGGCGGGTTCAGCCCGGCAGAGATTTCGGCGACCTGCGACGAGCTCTCACGCCGCGGCTATTTGAGCGACCTCCGGGCCGCGTCGGAGATCGCGGGCAGCGGGGCGCGTCGGAACCTGGGCTCGTTGAGAATCGAGCGCGACCTCAGCGCGCGCGGTGTCGACCCGACGCTTTCGGAACGCGTTCTTTCGCCCCTCGAGGAAGCCGAAGAGGCCCGCCTGGAGGCCGCCTACGAGGCGCGGGCGCGGACCCTGGGAGACGGTTTGACGCGGGCCGCGCGCTCGAAGAAACTCTTCGCCTTTCTCGTACGGCGCGGCTTCCTTGAGGAGGCGGTCCTCGAGCTTCTCCAGAAGAAAGGCGAATACGTCGATGACGACCCCTAGGACCTGGACCTCCCGCGAGGTCCGCGAGACCTTCCTTTCCTATTTCGAATCCCGCGGGCATCGGCGCGTGTCCTCGTCCTCCCTCGTCCCGGCCGAGGATCCGTCTCTCCTCTTCACCAACGCCGGGATGAACCAGTTCAAGGATGTGTTTCTGGGGAGGGAAGCGCGCGACTACACGCGC
>WBZQ01000580.1_pt2 | contig 18350 bp, 13 predicted proteins | sample 5204251 | NCBI WGS metagenome assembly WBZQ01 (sample SAMN12412402, study PRJNA552823) | activated sludge metagenome | isolation source: activated sludge from nitrification reactor of wastewater treatment plant... | place: USA: Virginia | collected 2017-09 | reverse complement strand
CGACTGGCCGAGCTGCCGCAGGTCACGTTCCAGCCGCGCGTGGCCGACGTGCGCGAGGTCTATCGGCGCACGCGTCTGCTGCTCGTGCCCTCGCGCTGTCAGGAGTCGGCCGGGCGCGTCGTGGTCGAGGCGCAGTGGAGCGGCATCCCCGTCATCGTCAGCCGCCGCGGCGGCCTGCCCGAGATGCTCGGTGAGGGCGGCTTGGTGGTGGATAGCGACGAGCCCGAGGCCTGGGTGGCGGCCATCCAGGCGGCCACGCACGACCCGCGTCGCTACGCGGAGCTGTCGCGCGCGGCGCGCCGCAACGCCGAGCGGCCCGACTTCGACCCCGAGCAGATCCTCGACGCCTTCTTGCGCGCCGTCGGGCATGCCGGCTGAGACGCGCGCCACGCGCGGCCCGCTGTTGCGGCGCGCCGCGGAGCTGCGCGACGAGCGCGTGCGCGGCGAATACGCGCGCCGCCTGGCCGGCGCACGGCTGCTCTTCATGGATCACGACCTGGTGCAGCGCGATCTGCCCGCGTTGCGCGACGAGCGCCTGCTGCGCGCGCATCCGCGCTGGCGGCAACGGCCGGCCGCCGAGCGCGCGGCGCTGTGCGCGCGCGAACGCGAACGCCTGTTGCTGGCGCGGGCCGCCGTCGTCTCGGGCGCCCAGGCGGCGCAGCACCTCGTGCAGCGTGGACTGCGCCTACGGTCTGGCCGGGTGCGGGCGTGGCGTCCGCCGCGTTACGGGCGCGCGCTGGTCGTGAGCCTGCCGGGCGGCGGCCTGCTCGATCTCAAGGGCGTGGGCGTGGCGCCGGCCAGGCGCCCGCAGCGCGGCGCGCACCTGACCGGGCTGTGCACGCTGAGCGAATTGCTCTACGGCATCGTGGTCCAATGGGCGCTCGACGCGCTCTTCGCGCGTCACGCGCCCGAGCTGTACACCGTGCCGATGTACGCGCTGATCGACCCGGGCTTCGACTGCTGGCAGCCGCGCCTGCAGACGTTCGAGCCGGCCGCGATCCAGGTGCGCCGCGCGCACCGCCGGCCGCGCGGCGGTATCGAGCTGCCGCGCCTGGGCACGCGGCTGGAGCGCGTCAAGCTCGAGATCGAGCTGCTCTTGCGTCGTCACGGCCTGACCTCGGCCAACCCGGCCACGCGTCTCGACCTGATCCCGGCCCGCGACGGCGTGCGCGTCGCGTACGGCCTCCAGCCGGTGCGCGCTCTACGGCCACGCGCGCTGCGCCTGCTGCTGAAACGCACGGCCTTCGATGGACGACGCCTGCGTCTGGAAGGACTCAACGTGCAGCTCACGCGCGAGATCGCCACGCGCGACGCGCGCGCCCAACTGGTCGACTTCGGCCACTTCCAGGTGCGACGGCGCTTCGCCGACCCGCTGGCCAGCCTGGCTTACAAGCGCGTGTTGCGCTTCGGCCGCGCGCTGCGTCCCGACGACGCGCGCTTCGCGCGGCCCGACCCGCGTCGCCGCTTCCCATGGCGCGCCTGGCAGCCGAACGTCCTGATCCCGGAGATGGACGAGCTGGCGCGCGCCGTGCGCCGTGGCGCGCTGGACCGTGCCCAACTCCTGGCTCTGCTGCGCGCCAAGATCGATCGAGTGGCTGCGCGATGGTGACGCCGTTCGTGCTCGTCTCGTATCTGCGCTCGGGCACTCACATGCTGCGCACGGCGCTCGAGTCGCACCCGGCGGTCTTCTGCCAGACGGAGGTCTTCAATCCCGACAACCCGATCCTGCCCTATGCGCTCGACACGCCGGTCGACGTGATCCTGCGCGAGCACGTGTTCAGGTCGCACCCGCCGCGCATCACGCATGCCGGCTTCGTGCTGCACGCCTACCACCCGCAGGCGCTGGCCTCGCGCCCCGGGCAGCGCGCCAACCCGCTCTGGGCCTGCGTCTGGGAGCACCTGGCCGCGTTGCCCGGCCTGCGCGTGCTGCACCTGAAGCGCCACAACCTGCTGCGCCGTCACGTCTCGCACCTGCTGGCGCGTCGGTCGCGGTTCTGGCATTCCTGGCGCGCGGAGAGCGTCGCGCGCGTCACGCACCTGGACGCGCCGCCTCATCCGGACAGCGTCGAGTGGCGTCCGGGCGAGCGCCCCGCGCTCGAGGTCGACGCGCTGGCCTTCGAGCGCGACGTGGCCGAAGTGCTCGCGTGGCGCCAGCGCGCCGACGAGGCCCTGGCTGCCTGCCCGCGCCTGGACGTCGGCTACGAGGACTTGTGCGCCGACTGGGAGAGCGCGACGGCGCGCGTCCAGGAGTTTCTGGGTCTGCCGCGCGCCGCGCTGCGGCCGGCGGTCAACAAGCTCGACGAGCGCCCGCTGCGCGAAGCGGTCTCCAACTACGACGAGCTGCGCGCGCGCTTCTCGGGCACGCCGCTGCGCGCGTACTTCGACGAGTAGCGGCCTGCAACCTGACCGGGCCGGCTGGCGGGCATCTCATCCATCCCGGGATGCCCGAGGCGAGCGGGCGACCGGGAGACTCAGGACGATGCAGATGCAGGCGTGGGGTGTTGGACACGTAGCCCGGCGGGCCCAGCTCCACGTCGAGGTTGGCGTGGTCGAAGCGCCCCAGCCGCGCGGCACCCACTGCAGTCTGCGGTAGACGACGATCTCCATCCAGTGGAAGGACGCGCCAGTTGCCGAGTCAGTCCATCGTGCCGATCGAGTGGTGCAGCTTGTGGAAGGCGCAGAGCCTGGGCACGCGATGCAGGTTGTGCACCCACCACTGCGGTCGGCCTCGCCGCGCCTCGCGCCCGTGTCGGCGCGACGGCAGATGCATCGGCGCACGATCCGGGTAAGATGAATCACTCATGCCGATACGCTCAGCGCTTCGCGGAGATCGGGGCCGCGCGCACGCCGCGCGCGTGCTGGCCGCGCTGCTGCTGCTGCTCGCGATCGGAAGCGACGTCCTGGCCGACACGGTCTGTCATCCGCTGCCGCTGACAGCGCTCGACGAACGCCTGACGGCGCCTTCGAGCGCCGCCCCCGACGACCCGTGCGGCAGCAGTTGCGTACCGGATTGCTTCTGCTGCTCCACGCTGTCAGTGACCGAGGCCGGCCTGCTGCGCCAGCGCGCTCCGCTTGCGGGCCCAGTGGCCGCAGCCTTCGAACGCGCCTGCGCGCCCGGCATTCGTCCCGCGCCGTACCGCCCGCCGATCCCGCCCGCCTGAGCCCACGGTCGCTCTTGGCAGGCGCGCCGCCGCGCGCCAGCTCGACGTGCGTCATCCGTGCGGGAGGATGCCTTGCGTCAATCGCTCGTCTGTCGCCGGCTGGCCGGCGTCGTGTTGTCGAGTTGCAGCGCGCTGGCGCTCGCGGAGCAGCCGCTGGACGTGGATCGGTACGTCGAAGTCGTCCTGCGCGCGCACCCCGGCGCGGCGCAGAGCGTGGGACTCGAGCGGGCCGCCGACGCCGAGACGCGGGCGATGCGCCGCTGGCCCGACCCGACGCTCGCCTACGCGCGTGGCCGCAGCCGGCCGACCGAGGCTCTGGCTGGTCAGGCCGCGGCGACGGAGACCAGTTGGTCGCTGACGCAGACGATCCCCTGGCCGGGTACTTCGAGCGCGGGCGCGCGTGCCGCGTCGCGTGCCGCGGATGGCCTGCGCGTGATGGCCCAGAGCGTGCGCTGGGAGCTGGCGGTCCAGGCGCGCGCCACCTTCGCGCGCCTGCTGGCCGCGCGCACGCTGCTGGACGTGGCTCGCGCGGCGGAGGACGACGCGCGCTCGCTGCGGGATCTCGTCGCACGGCGCGCCGACCTGGGCGAGGCGCGCGAGTCCGAGCGCATCCGGGCCGCGGTCGAATGGATGCGCCAGCGTGGCGGCCTGACCGCGGCCGAGCGCGAGGCGCAGGCCGCCGAGGCGGCGCTGCGAGCCCTGACGCTCGAGGAGCTCCCGTCTCCGCTGGTCGTCCAGGACACGGCCCGCGTGGAGCTCCCGCCGCTCGACCGCGACGCGCTGGCGGCGCGTTTGACGGACCGCAGCCCGCGGCTGCGCCTGGCGCAGGCCGAAGCCGAGCGCCGCCAGGCGCTCTCGTCCGCCGCGCGTCGCGCGCGGGTCGCGGACCTCGACGTGACGGTGTTCCGCGAGCGCGAGGCCGACAAGCGCGCGACCGGCGTGTCGTTCGGGCTCAGGCTTCCGCTCTGGAACGCGAACCGTGGGGAAGTCGCGCGCGCGGCCGCGGGCGAGCAAGTGGCCCGAGCGGAGGCGGACCGCGCGCGCCTGGAGGCGCGCGCCGAGCTGCAGGCGCGCCTCGCCGAGCTGCAGGTCGCGGCCGACCAGGCGTCGTTGCTGGAGCGCGACGTCTTGCCGGCGGCCACGCGCAGCGTCGCGCTCGTGCGGCTGAGCTTCGAGGAGGGCGAGACGTCGCTGCTCGAGCTGCTCGACGCCCAGCGCACGCAGCGCGAGGCGCAGCGCGAGGCGGCGCAGGCGCGTCTGGCGGAGACCTTGGCGCTGGGCGAGGTCCAGAAGCTCGCCGGCCCCGACTTCGAGCCCTGGAGGTAGAGCATGCGCACGTCACCGATCGGCCCTCTTCTCCTGGGCGGACTGCTCGCGGTTGGAGGCAGCGCGTGTCGCCGCGCTCCGCAGCCGACGCCCGAGAACCACGAACGACATGACGATGCCGCGGGCGACGAACACGAGGCCATGCCCGGGCGGGTCACGCTGACCGCGGCCGCCATCTCGGAAGCGGGCATCGCCACCTGGCAGGTGAAGCCCGTCGACCTGGAGCACCTGCTCGTGCTCACGGGCAGCGTCCAGCACGACGAGAACCACCTGCTCCAGGTGGCCTCGAACGTGCGCGGGCGCGTGGCCGCGATCCCCGTGGACCTGGGCGCGCGCGTGCGCAAGGGCGATCCGTTGCTGGTGCTCGAAAGCGTCGAACTGGGCCGCGCGCGCGAGGAGTTCCTGCGTGAGGCCTCGGCCCTGCGTGTGGCGGCGCGGGCCTACGAGCGGGCCAAGACGCTGGTGGCCGCGCAGGCCATCAGCGCGGGCGAGTTCCAGTCGCGCGAAGGCGAGTACCTGGCGCGCCGCGCGGCAGCGCAGGCCGCGGAACGCGCGCTGCATCTCCTGGGCGACGACGACGCTGAGATCCTGCGCCTGAAGGGCGCCGCCGAGAGCGACGCCGAGCTGCTCTCGGGCGACGTCCCGCGCCTGACGCTGCGCGCGCCGTTCGACGGCCGCGTCAGCGAGCGCAAGGTCACGCCGGGCGCGCTCGTGGAGGCCCTGCAGCCGCTCGTGACCGTCGCCAACCTGAGCAGCGTCTGGGTCTTCCTCCAGGCGTACGAGAAGGACCTGGCGCTGCTGCACGAAGGCCTCACGGTCACGATCCGCGCGGAGGCCTATCCGCAGGAGGCCTTCGTGGGCCGCATCGACTTCGTGGCTGGCAGCCTGGACGAGGCCACGCGCACCGTCCGCGTGCGCGCCACGGTCGCGAACCGTGCGGAGAGACTCAAGCCCGGCATGTTCGTCAAGGCGCACGTGGACGTGCCCAAGCCCGCCGCGGAGGCCAAGCTGCTGCTGGTCGTGCCGCAGTCCGCGCTGCAGACGCTCGAGGGCCGCAGCACGCTGTTCGTGCAGACGACGCCGGGCGTCTTCGAGCGTCGCTTCGTCGAGATCGGCCACAGCTTCGAAGGCTTCACGGAGGTTCTGGCCGGGGTCAAAGCGCGGGACGTCGTGGTCACCGAGGGCAGCTTCGTCGTCAAGTCCGAGTTCGCCAAGGCGTCTCTGGCGGAGGAGCACTGAGATGCTCGCGCGGCTCGTCGACTTCAGCCTGGCGAACCGGCCGCTGGTCCTGGGCGCCGCTCTGCTCGCCGTCGTGGGCGGAGCTTACGCGCTCACGCAGCTTCCCATCGACGCGGTGCCGGACGTCACGAACGTGCAGGTGCAGGTGTTGACCAAGGCGCCCGCCCTGGGTCCGGTCGAGATGGAGCAGTTCGTGACCTACCCCGTCGAAGCAGCCCTGAACGGGTTGCCGCGCCTGGCCGAGATCCGCTCGATCTCGCGCTATGGCCTCTCCGCCGTGACCGTGGCCTTCGAGGACGGCGTCGACGTCTACTTCGCGCGCCAGCTCGTCGCGGAACGTCTGGCGCAGGCGCGGGAGGCCATCCCGGCCGGCTTCGGCAGTCCCGAGATGGGGCCGGTCACGACCGGACTGGGCGACGTCTTCCAGTTCACGGTCGAAGGCGACGGCGTGTCGGCCATGGAGCGGCGCACGATCCTCGACTGGATGATCGCGCCGCGCCTGCGAGCCGTGCCGGGCGTCACGGAGGTCAACGCCTGGGGCGGTCTGCCCAAGCAGTACCAGGTCGTGGTCGATCCGGCCAAGCTGCGCTCGCACGGGTTGTCGCTCGGACAGGTCTTCCAGGCGGTCGAGCGCGGCAGCCTGAACGCGGGCGGCGGCTACATCGAGCACAACCGCGAGCAGTACGTCGTGCGCGGCGAGGGGCTCGTGACGTCGCTCGCCGACGTCGAGAAGATCGTGCTCGCGACGGGCGCGGACGGCACGCCCGTCACCGTGAGCAGCGTCGCGTCCGTGCGCGCAGGCGCCATGCTGCGCATCGGCGTGGCGACCGCGGAGGGCCGCGGAGAGACGGTCATCGGCCTGGTGCAGATGCTGGCGGGCGAGAATGCATTGCAGGTCGCCGCGCGCGCGCGCCAGGCGATCGAGGAACTCCAGAGCACGCTGCCGCAGGGCGTGCGCATCGTCCCTTACTACGACCGCGCCGCGCTCGTGCGACGCGTGATGCGCACGGTCGAGATCAACCTGCTCGAGGGCAGCCTGCTGGTGGTCGCGGTGTTGTTCGCGTTCCTCGGCAACCTGCGCGCGGGCCTGATCGTGGCCGCCGCCATCCCGCTCTCGATGCTGCTGGCCTTCACGGGCATGGTCGAGTCGCGCATCTCGGCCAACCTGATGAGCCTGGGCGCGATCGACTTCGGCCTGATCGTGGACGGCGCCGTGGTGCTGGTCGAGAACGTCGTGCGCCGTCTCGGCGAGCCGCAAGCGCGTGGCCAGACGGTTCGTCAGGTCACGGCCGAGGCTGCGCGCGAGGTGGTTCGGCCGATCACGTTCGGCATCGGCATCATCATCCTGGTCTACCTGCCGATCCTGACTCTGGGCGGCATCGAAGGGCGCATGTTCAAGCCGATGGCCTGGACGGTGGTCTTCGCGCTGGCGGGCTCGCTGCTGCTCACGCTGACGCTCACGCCGGTGCTGGCCTCGCTGTTCCTGCGTCACAGCCAGCACGCGCGCGAGCCGCGTCTGGTGGCGGCCCTGCGCGCGCCGTACACGCGCGCTCTCGAGTCCTGTCTCGCGCGCCGTGGCCTCGTGCTGGGCGCGAGCGTCGCGCTCGTCGCAGCCGGTCTGATCGTGGCGCTGACGTTGGGCCGCGAGTTCATCCCGAGGCTCGACGAGGGCGATCTGTCGATCAGTGCCGTGCGGCCCGCCTCAGTAGGGATTTCCGAGGTGGCCGCCAGCACGGGTCGCATCGAGCGCGTGCTCGGGCGCTTCCCGGAGGTGGTCACGGTGGTGAGCCGCTCCGGCAGCCCGGAGTTGGCCACCGACGTGATGGGCATCGAGCTCGGGGACGTCTTCGTCATGTTGAAGCCGCCCGAGGCCTGGCCTGGCTCGCGCGACAAGGGCGCGCTGCTGCAGCGGATGGAAGAGGCCCTGCGCGCGAGCGTGCCAGGCGTGGGCTTCTCGTTCACGCAGCCGATCGAGATGCGCTTCAACGAGCTGATCGCCGGCGTGCGCTCGGACGTCGGCGTCAAGCTCTTCGGCGACGACCTCGACCTGCTGCGAGCGAAAGGCGAGGAGATCGCGCGCGTCGTGGCGCGCGTGCCCGGCGCGGCGGACGTCAAGCTGGAGCAGACGGCCGGCCTGCCGGTGCTGCGCGTGATCGTCGACCGCGACCGCTGCGCGCGCTACGGCATCTCCGTGGCCGACGTCCTGGACACGGTCACGGCGGCGCGCGCGGGCAAGGTGGTCGGCACCGTCTTCGAAGGCCAGCGGCGCTTCGCGCTGGCCGTGCGCTTCGACGACCAGGCGGCCCGCAGCCTCGACGCGTTGGGCGACGTGCCGGTGGCGGCGCCTGGTGGCGCCCTGATCCCTCTGGCGCAGCTCGCCGCGCTCGTGCGCGACGAGGGACCGGCGCAGATCTCGCGCGAGGCCGTCCGGCGGCGGGTCGTCGTCGAGGCCAACGTCCGCGGGCGCGACGTGGCCTCGTTCGTGGCCGACGCCCAGCGCCGCCTGCGCAGCGAGGTCCAGCTTCCGCCAGGCTACTTCATCCGCTGGGGCGGTCAGTTCGAGAACCTGGCCGCCGCCACGCGCCGTCTGAGCGTCGTGGTCCCGCTCGCGCTGGCGCTGATCTTCGCCATGCTCTATCTCACGTTCGGAGCGCTCAGGCCCGCGGCGCTGATCTTCCTCAACGTGCCCTTCGCCGCCACCGGCGGCGTCTTCGCGCTGGCCCTGCGCGGCCTGCCGTTCTCGATCTCGGCCGGAGTCGGCTTCGTCGCGCTGTTCGGCGTGGCGGTGCTGAACGGCGTGGTCCTGATGACGCAGATCCGCGAGCTCGAGAAGCAGCCCGGGCTGGCCTCGCTCGAGGTGCTGCGGCGGGCCTGCGCGCAGCGGCTGCGTCCGGTGTTGATGACGGCGCTGGTGGCCTCGCTGGGCTTCGTGCCGATGGCCCTGGCGACGAGCGCGGGTGCCGAGGTGCAGCGGCCGTTGGCGACCGTCGTCATCGGCGGGTTGGTGACGTCGACGCTGCTGACGCTCTTCGTCTTGCCGGCGGTCTACAGCCTGCTCGAACGTGTCGCCGGGAGGTCCACGCCGTCCGCGTCCTGAGCCGCCTGGACCCAGAGTCGGATCTAGTACTTCTTGAGCGTCGCGCCCGGTCCCAAGTTGAGCCCCGAGATCTAGTGACTCGTACGAGCCGATTCTCTAGTCTCACCTATCCCTAGCGGCGTCATGGTTTGGCTGCCGTCGCAGCCGGAGGGAGAGGCATGCTCGAACAACAGGGCGCCCTTCCGGGCGCACGGCCTCCAAGGCTCACGGGCCATCGCGCCAGCACCGACGCCGGCCACTACCAGGCCGTGCAGAAAGTCATCGGCGCGATGCGCGAGCGTCTCGACGATGATTTCTCGCTGAGCGACATGGCGGACGTGGCCATCATGAGCCCGTTCCACTTCAACCGCACGTTCCGCGAGATCACGGGCGCGCCGCCGTGTCACTTCCTGGGGGCCATCCGCCTCGAGACCGCCAAGCGGCTGCTGGTCACGACGCAGCTCAGCGTCACGGACGTGTGCTTCGAGGTGGGCTACAACAGCCTCGGCACGTTCACGCGGCGCTTCACGGACCTGCTGGGGCTCTCTCCGCGCCGCTTTCGCATGTTGGCGCGCGAGCCGCTCACGACCGTTCCGCTGGATGCGCACGAGGCACGGCCGGCCAAGACGCGCGCGGGGGCCACGCTCGCGGGTTGGATCGACGCGCCGCCCACGTTCGACGAGCCGATCTTCGTGGCCCTCTTCCGTACGCCCATTCCAGAAGGCCGACCGGTGGCCTGCGCGCTCATGCGCGGTCCCGGGCACTACCGCATGAGCGGCGTCCCCGATGGCCGCTTCTACCTGTTCGGCGCCGGCATCCGTTGGTCGGGTCCACGCGAGTACCTGCTGCACGAGTCCGCGGTGCGCGGCGGCGGACAGTTGGTGCGCGTCCACGAAGGCGTGGTCAGCGGCCTCACGGACGTCGTGTTGGGCGAGGCCGCGCTCACGGACCCGCCCATCCTGGTCACGTTCCCGCTGCTGCTCGCCCGCAGCCAGAAGTTGGCCCGCACGCGTCAGGCGAGCCTGCCGGCCGCTGCGATGGAAGCCTACGGCCTGAGCCCGTCGTGATCTCGGACGCCCTCGCGCCGCACGCCGCGACGGCCAGCCTGGGCGTGCCCAGAGAGCCTCCTGGCCCGCGTGGTCGCCGCCTGCTCGGCAGTCTGGACGACGTGCGGCGCAGCAAGTTGCGCTTCGTGACGCGTGTCACGCGCGACTTCGGCGACATCGTGGGCTTCCAGATGGGGCCACGGCGCCTCTACCTGTTGACGCACCCCGCCCACTTCAAGCACGTCCTGCACGACAACGCCGCCAACTACCACAAAGGTCTGGGCCTGACCGACGCGGCGCCGCTGCTCGGCGAAGGCCTGCTGACGAGCGATGGCGAGCGCTGGGCGCGTCAACGCGCGCGCCTGCAAGGCGCCTTCGCCGCGGACCGGCTGGAGTCGTATGCCAGCCGCATGACGGAGTTGACGCTCGCGCTGGCACGCCGCTGGCGCGCGCCGGCCATCGCCGGCCAACCTGTGGAAGTGGTCTCCGAGATGGCCCGCCTGGCGCTGCAGGTGGTGGGCGCCACGTTGCTGCGCGTCGACCTGAGCGCACGCGCTGACGCCATCACCGCCGATCTGGGCGCGGTGGCGCGCTGGGCCATGCGGCGCATGGCGGCGCTCGTCAAGACGCCGTACTGGCTGCCCACGCCGCGCAACCTGGCCGCGCGCGCCGCCGTCGGGCGCCTCGAGCGCCTGGTGGCGAACGTCGTGGACGAGCGTCGCCAGGCTGGCCACGAGGCCGACGGCGACTTCTTGTCGGTGCTGCTGGCGGCAGCCGAGGAAGACGGCGCCGCGGGACAGCGACAGCTTCGCGACGAGCTGCTGACCATCCTGCTGGCGGGACACGAGACGACGGCGGCCACGCTCGGCTGGACGTGGTATCTCCTATCGCAACACCCGGAAGTCGAAGGGCGGCTGCACGACGAGCTTGCGTCCGTGCTGGGCGGGACGCCGCCGACGTTCGCCGATCTGCCGCGGCTGGTCTACACGCGCCGCGTCGTGGAGGAGGTCCTGCGCCTGTACCCGCCGGTCTGGATGCTCCCGCGCAAGGCTCTGGCTGACGACTGCGTCGAGGGCTACCGCATCGCTCGGCATGCCGACGTCCTGCTGAGCGTGTACTCCCTGCATCGCCACCCGGCCATCTGGGAGCAACCCGAGCGCTTCGACCCCGAGCGCTTCCAGCCGGAGCGCTCCGCGCGCCGCGGGCCATACTCGTACCTGCCCTTCGGGGCCGGCCCACGCACCTGCCTCGGCACGCGCTTCGGTCTCATGGAGGCGCTGCTGGTGATCGCCGTACTGGCCCAGGAATATCGTCTCGAGCGCGCACAGGACGGGCCGGTCGAGCCGGACCCGGCCCTCACGCTGCGCCCACGGCACGCGCTGCCGATGCGGCTGCGCCCTCGTCGGGCGTAGAGCGGGTCGTCGCGCGCCGGCGGCCGCGGCTCAGACGACGTGGGCGGCCGGGTGCCGGTAGCGGGCCAGCATCAGATAGCCGCGCGCCTCGTTCTGGAAGTCGCACTCGGGATAGAGCTGCTTGCAGATGCCGTCGTAGACGACCATCGACAGCACGGTCATGATGAACTTGGTCGAGCCGCGAATGCCGAAGCGCCGCTGGGTCTCCATGAGCTGGTAGACGAAGGTCGTGATCTCGAAGTCGCGCGACCGCAGGCTCGCGTGCCGGCCGATCAGGGCGACCATCGCGGCTTCGAAGGCCGCCCGGTCACTGCGCCGCGTGCGATAGAGAGCGGTGTCCCACACGACCCGCGCGCAGGCGCGCCCGTCGTTGCACACGATGCCGAAGAAGAAGTCGGAGAAGTCGCGCTGGTCGGTCTCGTCGAGCACGGCCACGAGGCCCAGATCGAGCAGCACGAGTTCTCCGCGCCCGCGCAGGAACACGTTGCCGGGATGCATGTCGGCGTGGATGAAGCCGTCGACGAAGATCATCTTGTAGAGCGCCCGCAGGCCGGCCTGGGCCGCCGCCTGGCGCTCGTGCGTGCTGAAACCCGGCGCAGTCACTTTCTGCAGCTCCGCCATATGCTCCATGGTGAGGACGGAGTCGCGGCACAGCTCGTCGATCGGCGCCGGGATGCGGATGCGCTCGTGGCCGGCGAAGTTGCGGCGCAACTGCCGCAGGCTGCGCGCTTCGTGCGCCAGGTCGAGTTGCTGCACGATGGGCCGCTCGATCTCGCCCACCAGTTCGACCACGGGCACCGTGCGCATGCCGGGCAGGCGCGCAGCGGTACGGGCCAGCAGCCGCAGCAGGCGGAAGTCGCGCTCCACGCGGCGCACGATGCCCGGCCGGCGGATCTTGACCGCCACGTCGCGGCCGTCCTGGAGGCGCGCGCGATGCACCTGTGCCACGCTGGCGCACGATAAGGGCGCGCTCTCGAACGAGGCGAAGACCTCCTCCAGCGGACGCGCGAAGGCCGCCTGCAGCAGCCCGGGCACGAGCCGCGCGTCGAACGGCTCGATCTGGTCCTGGAGTCGGGCCAAGGGGCCGGCGACCGTCGGAGACAACAGGTCGGGTCGCGCGCTCAGGATCTGGCCGGCCTTGATGAACGTCGGGCCGAGGGCCTGGAACAGGTCGGCGAGCACTTCCCCCAGCAGCGCGCCCGCTGGCGGCGCCGGGCGCCGCAGGCGCGTCAGCCCGAGGCGCAGTGCCCAGCGGCCGCCATGCACGGCCACGAGCGCGACGATCTCGGCCAGCCGACCGAGGGCGCTCAAGGCGTCGCGAACGGGACGGGGCGGCGTGCTGGCTGTCATCGTGCCCGCCCTCCAGGCGGGCCGCTCACATCGTTCAACGATGGTGGAGATCGACCGGGCTGCGCTCGAGCTGAGCGATGGGTCGCGGGCGCGTCGGCGTGGTCGGCTGCTGAGGCCGGGCTTGGGTCGGACGCTCGAGCAGGGGCGACCCGCTGCCCAGCGGGTTCTCGAGCATCCAGTACTCGACGCCGTGCTCGACGGTCGTGTACACGATCGACCGGCCAGCGTCCCAGAACGACGGCCAGCGCACGCCACGTCCGGCTTCGGGGCGCAGGCGCACCTTCCCGTCGGGCGAGCGCTCGGCGAGCAGCTCGCCGCGCTGCTCGTCCTGCGTGTTCCAGACCATGGCTCCATCCGCCGTCAGGCGCGGGTAGTTCTTCTCCACCCAGTCGGGTCCAGCCAGTGTCTGCAGCGTGTGGTCTTTCAGGGACAGCCGGAACAGGCCCCAGGTCCAGTTGCCGCCGCGCGTGGACATGAAGACGATGCCTTCGCCGTCGGGCGTCCAGGCGGGCGCTTCGTCGAACCAGTTGTCGGACGTCAACGCCTCGACGCGGCCAGTGGCAGGTTCGACGGCGAACAGGTTGGCTTCGAAGGGCCGCGTGTCGGCCTGGAACAACACGCGCGTGCCGTCAGGGGACCAGTCGAGAGGCCCGTCCATGCCGCGCAGGCCGGGCATGCCGCGCGTCAGCACCACCAGCTCGCTGCCGTCCAGGCGCGCCACGGCGATCTCCCAACGCCCGGCGTCCTTGGCTGCGAAGGCCAGTCGCTCGCCGTCGGGCGAGAAGCGCGGGTAGCAGGCCTGTCCCGGCGTCGTGAGCGTGCTCGTGGCGCCGCTCGCCAGGTCGAGGATGCGCACGACCCGGCCAGCCGCGGTCTGGCTGCAGTAGGCGAGGCGCCGCCCGTGCGGGTCGACAGCGGCCTGCAACGGCGCCTCGTCGGCCCCCACCAACGTCCGCACCGCGCCGGTCCTGCGGTCGAGCGTCTTGACCGCACTGCCCGTGTCGAGCACGCGATGGAAGAAGATGCGGTCTCCGGAGGCGCTCCAACTTGGCCAGCGATCTTCGCCCGCGGAGCGCGTCAGGGCCACGACTTCGCCGCCGGCGGCCGGCATGAGAGCGATGCGCGCGGGGCCTTCTTCGCTGCGCGAGAAGGCGATCCAACGCGAGTCCGGCGAGACCGACGGCTTGTAGTCCCACACCGGCCCCTGCGTCAGGGCCGACTCCGTGCCGTCCGCGAGCATCAGGCGCACCACGTGGCCGGTGCCGAGGTCGTAGCGATGGCAGACCAGCGAATCGCCCTTGGGGTCGGCCGAGCAGGCGCCCGCGCGGCCCGAGAAGCGGCTCAGGCGGCGCGGGGTGCCGCCCTCCGCCGACACGATCATGAAGTCGCGCTGGGTCCAGGGCCCGCCCGTGTAGATGACGTTGCGGCCGTCGACCGACCAGACGGGGTACTCGTCGTCGTCGGGCGAGAAGGTGAGCTGGCGCAGCGCGCCATCGGCCAGGTCGAGCAGCCAGATGTCCTTCTGGCCCGTGCGCGTCGAGCAGAACACGAGACGCTTGCCGTCGGGCGAGAAGCGCGCCTCGAAGTCGTCGGCCGGATGGTCCGTGCGCTGCGTCCAGGTCGCGCTGGCGATGTCGTAGGTCCAGACCTCCCAGTTGCCGCTGCGTCGCGACGTCGCCACGAACTGGCGCCCGTCGGGGGAGAGCGTGGCGTCGCCGCCCCCGTCGGGATCGACCGCGATGCGCACGGGCCGGAAGGCCGGCGTCGTCGCCGACGCGGACGTCGTCACGACGCAGGCCGACACGAACAGGCAGCCCCAGATCAAGCCTCGCCTCATGAGGTCACCTCGCTCAAGAGCGATCGCCGCGCGTCCAACGCGGCGACGCCAGGTGCGCGGTGGGCACGCCGGCTTCCGCGCCCACTCCGTCCTCGAGCGACTTCAGCGCGGCCTGCCAGCGCTCGGCGTAGCGCGCGCGTTCGGACAGGCGGACGTCCTGCGCTAGTCGTGGCCAGCCTTCGTGCAACACGCTCAGGCAGGCCCCGGCCGGCGTGCGCTCGAGGGTGATGCGCGCCTCGGTCTCCAGGCCGCCCCAGACGCGCGAGCCGAAAGCGGCCATCAGGATGCGGTCCGGCGCTTCCAGCGTGCGCACCTGGGCGTCGGGGAAGGCCGTCGCCCACCAGTCTGCGGAGCGCAGCGCGGCGGGCAGGTCGATGGAGCCGGGCAGCAGCGCGCTCACGCCGATCGCCTGACTCCAGGTCAGTCGCGTCGACTGACCTTTCTGCACGAAGAGCCCGAGCCGCCCGAGGAAGTCGCCCCAGCCGTCGCGCAGGGCGCTCAGCTCGTCGAGGGTCAGGCAGCCGCGATCGACCACGGTCAGCTCGGTCTGCGCGGCGGACAACGGCGTCAGGTAGAAGGCCACGTCGTAGCGCGCGCCCAGGTCCATGAAGCGCCATTCCACGCGCAGGCAGCTCGGTGCGTCCCACTCCTTGATCGTGCCGGCGAAGAAGTCGCCGTCGCCGAAGTTCAGCCGGAACGGCTGCCCGAGCTCGAAGCGCTCGACGTCGGCGAACCAGCGCGCGAGCAGTGCGGGCTGCGTGAGGCATTCCCAGACGCGCGCATTCGAGGCTTGAATCTGAACCTGCCGCGCCACGGCGTACATACCTGACCTCCGTAAACGCGAAGACGTCGCGGCGCGAGGCAGAGGGCCGCTCTACCTCGCGCGCGACGTGCTGCTTCGTCCGCGAACGACGACTCTAACTTACAGGCGCCAGTCGCGCACGTGGCGACCCGGCGCATCCGAAACGCCGTCCAGGTTCGAGTCGACCTCGCCCTTCGTCGTGGCGTGCGCGTCGAGCAGGTTCAGGTCGATGACGTCGTCGCCGTCCCAGTCGACCACCTTGCCCTTGAAGCGGCCCGTGATGAAGGCGTTCGTCTTCGGTCCCACGATCGGGTGATGCAGGGTCGACAGCACCGAGTTGCCGGGGAAGAAGAACTCGCCGCCCAGGTTCTCGATGCGCTCCACGTTCACGTAGGACCAGCCGCGGAACAGGCCGCGCACGTACTCGATCGCCTTGCGGCCCTTCACTTCGATGTCGTTGTTCAGGAACCACTGGCCCTCGCGGGCGAACGGCACCGTCACGTTCTCGACCACGCCCTGCGAGGCGTCGTTGGCCTTGCCGGACAGGAAGATGGGACGGTTCGTCTGGGTCTCGAAGTAGAAGTTGCCCTGCAGCGGGTTGGTCAGCTCCGTGAAGCCGCGGAAGAGGAACGACTCGTAGTGCTTCGAGCCGTCGGCGTTCAGGCCGTCGAGCGTCTTGGCCACCACGACCTCGTCGTCGCGCGTCTCCATGTTGTTGCACGCCAGCGCCTGGCCGAACACGCGCTTCAGCATCTGCGGGCTCAGCAGCAGGCGGCCCCAGGCGTCGTTGCCCGGACCGAGCTTGACGTACATGTTGCAGGTGATGTGCAGGTAGATCGTCTGGTCGAACGTGCGTCCGGCGTGGTGCCGGAACTCGCGCGGCCGGCGGAAGTCCTCCGGCGACCAGCCCATCTCCCAGGCGAAGACGCGCGCCCACTCGCGCACGCGGTGGTCGCGGTCGTTCAGCAGGCCCAGGCCCATGTCACGGCACTCGGGACTGTGCAGCCACTCCAGCGCCCACAGGAGGTTGATGCGCAGGTCGGTGTCCGTGTCCTCGTACAGCGCCCGCCACACGAGCGGCAGGGCCGCTTCGCCGTGACGCGCCAGGTACTGATAGAGGGCGTGCTCGCGCATCGCCGGGTCGGCCTGGCCGCGGGCGTCGGCGACCAATTGCTCGTCGGTGCGCGCCTCGAGGTGCCGCGCGGCGCGCGCGATCATCTCCTCGAAACGGACGGTTGGATCACCGTAACGACCGGTCTCGATCGGCTTGAAGGCACGCTCCTCCGGAGTGAAGACCCGTTGTTCCGGGGAGATGGCTGCCGTCCTTGTCATTTGATCCTCCTCTTTTGCGGCCGCATCGTCGTCCGGGACGCGCACTCGCGACCTTCTCTGCTCCACGTGCGGTCGTCTGAGCTGGCGACGGGATCATAGGACGCGGGTGCAGACGCCTCTTCTCCCCGCTTGCCAATCGGCGGGCGGGCGACGTCTCCGTCGCGAGGATGTGGTCCCGGCGGAGCAGCCTTCAGGCCAGGATGGCCGTCAGCACGCGCCCGGCGACGTCGGTCAGGCGGAACTGCCGCCCGCTGTTCAGGTAGGTGAGCTTGGTGTGGTCCAGGCCTGCCAGGTGCAAGAGCGTGGCGTGCACGTCGTGGACGTCGACCGGATCGACCACCGCCTTGTGGCCGAGCTCGTCGGTTTCGCCGTAGGACGTGCCGCCCTTGACCCCGCCGCCCGCCATCCAGAGGCAGCCGGCGTGGGGGTTGTGGTCGCGCCCGGTGGGCTTGCCGCCGAACATCTGCGCCACCGGCAGGCGTCCGAACTCCCCGCCCCACACCACGAGCGTCTCGGAGAGCAGGCCCCGTTGATCGAGGTCGGCCAGCAGGCCGGCGATCGGCCGGTCGGTCTCGCCTGCGAACTGGAGGTGGTTCTCGCGCACGTCGTCGTGGGCGTCCCAACTCCGATCGTTGGCGGTGCCGCCCGAGTAGATCTGCACGAAGCGCACGCCGCGCTCCACCATGCGTCGCGCCAGCAGGCACTGGCGCGCGAAGTGCGCGCAGCGCTCGTCGTCGGTCCCGTAGAGCGCGTGGACCGCCGCCGGTTCCTTGTCGAGCTCGAAGCACTCGGGGGCTTCGCTCTGCATGCGGAAGGCCAGCTCGAAACTCTCGAGGCGCGCGTCCAGGTCGAGTTCCGCGGCGTGACGTTGCGCGTGCTCGGCGTTCTGCTGCCGGATGAAGTCGAGCTGCCGGCGCTGTTGCTCTAGCGTCTGGTCGGCAGGCCGCTTCAGGTTGGGGATCGGCGCGCCCTGCGGCCGCACCCATGTGCCCTGGAAGACCCCGGGGAGGAAGCCGCTGCTCCAGTTGGCGCTGCGCCCCTTGGGCAATCCGCGATTGAGCGGGTCGCTCATCACGACGAAGGCCGGCAGGTTCTGGTTCTCGCTGCCGAGACCGTACGTGACCCAACTGCCCACACAGGGCCGGCCCATGCGCGTGGTGCCGGTGTTGGCCATGAACAGGGCTGGGCTGTGGTTGTTGGTCGGCGTCTGGAAGGACCTGATGAAGGCCATCTTGTCGACGTGCTGCGACAAGTGGGGAAACAAGGACGATGCCCAGAGGCCGCTCTGCCCATGACGCTTGAAGGTGAACGGCGACTTGAGCAGCGGGCCCACGTCGGCGTCGAAGAAGCCCGTGGTGGGATCGAAACCCTCGAGCTTCTTGCCGTCGGCGCGCTCGAGCTCCGGCTTGTAGTCCCAGGTGTCGACGTGGCTGGGACCGCCGTTCATGAACAGCCAGATGATCGACTTGGCGCGCGCCGGGAAGTGCCCCGGGCGCGCGGCCAGCGGGTTGTGCGCGCGCTCGGGACCGGCCGCTCGCGCCTGTTCGCAGAGCAGCGTCTCGAGCGCCAGCATCCCGAAGCCGCCGCCCGCAAGCTGCAGGAACGCTCGTCGCGAACGCGCGCTCTCCGTCTCGTCGCCGATCTTCATGGCTGCCCCCTGCTCGACCCGCGCGCGCACGGACAGGCGCGCGCGGGCCGCTTCCAGGACGTCCGTGTCATTCGACGTAGATGAACTCGCTGGTGCTCATCAGGCCCGCGCAGAAGTCGGT
>WBZQ01001212.1_pt1 | contig 18356 bp, 16 predicted proteins | sample 5204251 | NCBI WGS metagenome assembly WBZQ01 (sample SAMN12412402, study PRJNA552823) | activated sludge metagenome | isolation source: activated sludge from nitrification reactor of wastewater treatment plant... | place: USA: Virginia | collected 2017-09 | reverse complement strand
ACAGAGGTATGTATCTGGTTGAAACTGAAACTGATGTCGAGAATTTACAAGTTAAAAATGAAAGTAATTTGGCTTATGTAACCCAAACCACTTTATCTGTAGACGATGCGGCACGTATTGTAGATGCGCTAAAACGGCGATTCCCTAAAATAATCGGCCCGAAAAAAGACGATATTTGCTATGCCACGCAAAACCGCCAAGATGCAGTAAAAAAAATGGTCAATCAATGCGATTTGGTCATTGTAGTGGGATCCCCTAATAGTTCGAATTCTAACCGCCTTTGTGAAGTTGCAAGAAATGCTAATGTCGAGGCTTATATGGTTGATCGCGCAGAGCAATTGCAGGAAAAATGGTTTCTTGGAAAGAAGATTATCGGTATTACCGCAGGTGCATCAGCACCAGAGATCTTAGTACAACAAGTCATATCCAGGCTTAAGGAAATTGGCGCTAAGCAGATTGGCGAAGAAGTGGCAATAGAAGAACTTAGCGGCGTAGTAGAGTCAGTGGTATTTCCTTTGCCAAAACCTTGAGTTGTATTTGATATACCGAATTTTGTAGTGATAAGAAAAATAAAGCAAATCGACCTACTATGCTCCAGTACGAGAATACATAAAATAGAAACTGTATAAGATTCAGACAATTCAATAGAATTTATCCATATTTTGCCCGACACTATGAGCCACTCACCATTTCCAGTACCTAATCCCGATTTATATACCGAAGAAGAAGTGGCAGCACTGGTTCATCATTTTTATGCAAAAGCTAGAAAAGATCCCGATCTAGGACCTATTTTTGAATCACACGTAATCGACTGGGATGCTCATTTTGTGCAAATGACCAACTTCTGGTCAGCACAATTGCGTGGAACCTCCCGTTTTCGGGGCGCGCCAATGCCCAAACATATCGCTTTGCCTGATCTTAATGCTGAACTATTTGAACGCTGGTTACAGCTTTTTCGTCAAACAACGGAAGAATTGGGCAATGCCAATCTTCAGCATCACGCCAACGCCATTGCTGAATTCATTGCTACCCGGCTTTGGCAGGGTTATCAAATGAATAACTATCCAAATAAAGATTTCATACCATTACGTATTAATTAATGCCTTAATCTTGAGCGATGCCAACTTAATAAGGCTGTTGATATCTTGAATATGCAAATTATTCGGTGTTAAATATCAGACAATTTAGTAAAAAGAAGAACAAAAATAGCCTTATTCAATCGAATCATAGAGTGACAGAAGCGTAGTATTGTTTTTCATATGGGGATCTTCTTACTTTGAAAAGCATCAGAAATAAAATTATCGTTTTCTCCATCCTAGCCACGCTAATTCCCTCAATTGGGTTGGGTGTATTGTCATTTTATCAAAATGAAATGATGATTAAAGAAAACCTTACGCGCGAATTACGTGCGCTGACCAATTACGCTGATCACGAATTAACCTTATGGATTAAGGAACAAATTTATACAGTTCGTGAGCTTTCACACTCTAAAATCCTGACTGAAGGAGTGGTTCTAGCCAGTCAGTCACAAAAAGAAAAGTCTGCAAAGCAGAAAATTTTTATCGAACACTATTTAAAATCAGTACACAATAAACTGGATACTGTGCTTGCATTGACCGCAATCGACACCAACGGACAGATACTGGCAAGCACTATTGATTTTCAAGATACAATACCATTTCCTCAAAATTGGACTGAAACTGCTTCGATCCAAGGAGATGTCATTATTCCACCCCATTGGAATAAGTACTATGCGACCGCTACACTTAGCATTCTAGTCCCCATATTATCAGTGGATGATTATATTTTAGGCGCACTCGTTGCAACTTTTGATCTAAAAAACATCCATGCCATTCTTAAAGACCCTATAAAGTCACCATTAGGTGAGATATTAATATTGGATCAAGAGGGGCAAATCATGCTGTCCAGCGATGACAGATTTCTACATGATAGTACAGGCGACATAACATTCTCTTATGATGCCCAAGATTTAAAACAATTACAGATAAATCCTGAGATATTACAAATTCCTCAAGGTTTAGGTAATGAGAAAGTCATTGGTCTAGCTTATGTATCCGAAAATCCCCCCATTACTATCATCGCACACAGAAGTTACGATTCTGTCTACGCTGCTTGGAAACAACAGCGTGACTTATTTATCAGCTTAGTCAGTACCATTCTAGCCATTGTCGCTATTATTGCCTTCAGAATGGGCCACGCGATCGTTGTCCCTTTGCAAAAACTAATATCCGCAACGGAAGATATTGTTAAAGGCAATTTCAATGTTGACCTAAAAACTTCACAACGTAATGAATTAGGCAAACTAACTCAAATGTTTAATCAGATGGCTGATAAATTACAACAAAATCAGGTAGAAATTACGAAAACAAGCCGTACCATGCAGGAAAAAAACAAATTACTCGAAACGCTCTCTGTAACCGATAGCCTTACCGGTCTTTTTAATCGCAATAAACTCAATTCAATCATCAATGATCAACTAGCGAGATTTTCTCGTAACAATCGCCCCTTTGCGATATTGATGATTGACATTGATTATTTCAAATCCCTAAATGATAGCCTCGGACATATTGCAGGAGATGAAATTATTGTATCTGTAGCGCAAAAAATATCACACTGTATCCGCAGTGTTGATTTTGCAGCTCGGTATGGAGGAGACGAATTTGTGATTATTTTGACTGAAACGATTGCTGAAGAAGCCATCAAAACTGCAGAGCGAATACGATCGCATGTGGCTAATATCCAATATAACGGACCTAATGAGCTTAACAAAGCGATCACCCTAAGTATTGGTATTATACAAAGCGAGATAGAAGATACTTCTTTAACTCATCTGCTTTCCAGGGTTGATAGCGCTCTATACCAAGCTAAGCATGCCGGAAGGAATCAAACTTACTGCATACGACCAAAGCTAATGGCTGCAAACGGCTAAAAATCCTTGTTGTTAGCGATAGATCACTCTAATTCAAATCCCGTATTTTGGATCCATCCTTGATTCTTATCGGTCAATACTTTTAGCCAAGTTCCCTGGCTCGCAGTTGCCTTCAATACGGTATCCTTTTTAAGTGACAACAATACTTGAGACTGAGCGTCAGGCACTTTGTACAACTTAGAAAGCTTATTCGTGCGCAATTTTACTGGGATATGAAAATCAAGCTGTGGATAACCAATATTCGCGGCTTTCTTTTGTGTAAGATCAGATTGAATCGATTTAACAAAATTATTCGCTTGACCGACATAATTCATGGCTGTGGCATATTGATCTTTTGAATAAAAGATTGTGGAAATTTCTAATAAGCGCTGTGCTTGGATTTTTAGCGCCCGATCAAAAGGCGTATTCTTTTCTTGATTGAGTTGCTCCAAAGAAGCTTCTAATTCAGCAATCGCAGATGCAGTACCTGGTTTTGTGGCTAAGCGATGTAGTTTGACTTGCGTACGCACTACTTCTTTATGTGTTTCTCGAATGACATTGGCTTGATCAGTTTGATGTACTTTTTGATTTTTGATGAGTTGATCTTTCTCTGCAACTAGCTTCTCAAGTCGCGTAATTTCTTTCTTCCAGTTTTTCTCATTCTCAGAAACTATTGGCAGTTTTGGTTCGTCCGCTGGAATCAGTATCTTTTCGTGAGAGGCGCATCCCGAAATAATCACAACCACCAACAAACAAAAAAACTTAATCATCAAACCATTCAGTCGAGTTTGCGATACCCAATAATGAGTACCTAATAAGAAGGAAGATTGTGTCATTTCAATAGATTCTCTCGAAAAATCATTTCTATTAGGCCATCACCAATCAATTGTCACATTCAACAAATCAAAAATGAAAGCAAGGATTTAGCGATTTAGAATAATTTCCAATACAAATTTGCTACCGATATAAGCCAGTAACAAGATCATAAATCCGGTTAGTGTCCAGCGAATCGCAATACGTCCTCGCCATCCATAAACTTGTCTGCCCGCAAGCAGTGCAGCAAAAACACTCCAAGACACCACACCAAAAAAAGTCTTATGGGTAAACGTAAACGGTTGACCAAAAACCTCGGTGGAAAAAAAGATGCCACTGACCAATGTCAATGTTAATAAAATAAAGCCTGCTCCAATAATACGAAATAACAACCGCTCCATGACCAATAGAGGCGGCAAATTGACCAAAGCCAAATGGCCTGCAGGGTGATGTAGATGTCGTTCTACCACCATCATCAACATTGCGTGAAATGCGGCTATCGTCAGTAAGCTATATGCCAGCATTGCGCCAAGCAAATGCGCCTTAAAAGCAGGTAACTCAGTATTTCCGAGAACGCGAGAAGATGGAAAAATAAGCGGCAACAAAACCGCAACTGCCGCGACGATTGCAATTGGAGCAATCAAGAATTGCAATCCCTGGAGTCGATTAAAAAAACTTAAAATCCAATAGATAAATGCAGTCAACCATACAATTAGAGACACCGCATTTCCCAATCCAAATCTTAGCCCCTCATCGGCAAGTATCGATTGGTATAATATCCATGCATGAAGCACCAACGGTATTAATAGAGCATAACGCATCCAACCACTGATTGCTGACTTTTGGTCATTGTTTTCAGGATTAAGATCGGATTGCGGTTTCTTCCATTTATTTTGCCAAAAATAGGCACCAATGAGTGCATACAGCAAAAAAGCAGCGATATCAGTTAAAATGATGGGTATTGGCATCACAGGCATTAAAAACACAAGTAACCAACGTAGTCTACATTGCGCTACAATAAATTCAAAGCGTTAATCCAATTTAATTTAACGATAGTGTCGCAATAAGCGATGCATTTCATATATTTCGGAATTTACTAATAACCATGTTTGATAATTTGACGAACAGATTCACGGGCATTATTCGAAACTTACGCGGTGAAGCGCGATTAACTGAAAGCAATATCGAACAAGCTTTGCGTGAGGTCCGTTTAGCTTTACTGGAGGCGGATGTCGCATTAGCGGTAGTCAAAACTTTTATTGCACGCATCAAAGAGAAAGTGATTGGCCAGGAAGTCATGGCCAGTTTGACACCGGATCAGGCTCTTATTGGAATCGTGCATCAAGAACTCATCAATATTCTGGGAGGAGAAAAATCTGAGATAAATCTTGCGACTACTCCACCAGCCGTTATTCTGATGGCTGGTTTACAGGGCGCAGGTAAAACCACGAGCAGTGGAAAACTAGCTAAGTGGCTGATGGAAAATAAAAAGAAGAAAGTATTATTGGTCTCTTGTGATGTTTATCGTCCTGCGGCGATTCAGCAGCTTGAAGTGCTAGCTAATCAGACGGGAGCAGATTTTTATCCGGTTATCACAGGACAAAAACCAGGTGAAATCGCCACGAATGCTTTAAATTTTGCGCGCATACAGCATCACGATGTCATGATCGTCGACACCGCCGGACGATTAGGTATTGATGAAGTAATGATGCAAGAGATCAGGGAATTAGAAACCTTATTAAAACCGATCGAAACTTTATTTGTAGTCGATGCGATGCAAGGCCAAGATGCCGTCAACACAGCCAAAGCTTTTTCTGATGCACTGCCGCTAACCGGCGTTATTTTGACGAAACTGGACGGTGATGCGCGGGGCGGGGCGGCATTATCGGTAAAAGAAATCACCGGCAAACCGATCAAGTTTGCCGGTGTTGCAGAGAAACTAACCGGGCTAGAGCCTTTTTATCCGGATCGCATGGCTTCACGCATACTCGGGATGGGTGATGTATTAGGGTTGATTGAAGAAGCGCATCGCAAAGCAGATCAGCAGGAAGCTGAAAAACTGATGAAAAAAATGAAATCAGGCAAGGCTTTCGATTTGGATGACTTCAAAGCTCAGTTTCAGCAAATGCGGAATATGGGAGGTATCAATGCGTTGATGGACAAACTACCAGCGCAATTCAGCCAAGCAGCGCAAAATGTCAAAGTCGATGACAAAGTCATTAGTCGCACTGAAGGCATCATTAATTCGATGACCAAACTGGAGCGTAGAAAACCTGAAGTTCTAAAAGCCTCGCGTAAACGTAGAATTGCAGCCGGAGCTGGTGTTTCTGTACAAGAAGTCAATCGCCTTCTCGCACAATTTGAGCAAGCACAAAAAATGATGAAAATGATGAACAAAGGCGGTATGGCAAAAATGATGCGCGGCTTAAAAGGAATGATGCCACGTTTAGGATAAAAATACTAAGAAAACAGCTTTAATTAGAAGGCTATCTCATCTAAGCACTGACGCCAAGTAGCATTATGTATGAGAAAAGAGCCATTTAACGCCATGCCAATAATACAATCCAGCCTTCATCTATCTGGAACAACTGAGACCGGTGAAAGCTCTAAAAAATCACGGCCTTGGAACTGTTTAAAGCGCGATGGTAAGGTTTATGCCGCTAATTATTAAAAAATCGCGACCTGACAGTATTCACAAACACCTTCTGATCTTGCAACGCGCTGCGCTGGATACCTTAGATTTTCATCACATACGAAATCAAACCACGTGGAACTATTTGTTGACAGGAAAAACCACATCCACGGGATCGAGAATTTTTATTTATTCTTGAAGGAATGTGAATAGCGCGTCAATAGAGGAACCACCCGCAGCTTCTCAAGCAGCTAAGATACTGGTTGGAATACCTCATTAAAAATTGATAATCAATGAGTTACTGAGTAACAATAAAATGTTCTCGGTAGTATTTCAATTCGTTGATAGAGTCATAAATATCCGCCAGCGCTTCGTGCTTACTTTCTTTAGTTAAGCCAGAGGATATTCCGGGTTTCCAGCGTTTGACGAGTTCTTTTAATGTACTGACATCTAGGTTACGATAATGAAAATAAGCTTCTAATTGTGGCATGCTGCGGACCATGAATTGCCGCACATCGGGGAAACTCCAGAAGGCACATATCGCTGAAGAAATTCGATCAATTGTGTTTCAGCTTTTGTTTCGGTTAAGCGTGATGCCTTCACTTTGTCAATCAATCCTGATTTAGCATGCGTTGATTTATTCCACTTATCCATACCATCCAAAACTTCATCGGCTTGATGCACCACCAAAACCGGTCCTTCCGCAACAGTATTGAGTTGCGAATCGGTGATTACCAGCGCCACTTCAATGATACGATCAAGATCTGGGTTCAGTCCGGTCATTTCCATATCAACCCAGATGAGGTTATTGTTATCTTGTGCCATATTTTTTATCTTTTATATCACGATGAATGAATGTAACGAGCGCAATTGTGTCATATTGATATCGGGACGTCACTTGAGCAACGCATAAACCACCCTCAGCATTATCGCATTAATTGATGATGGTACGGACAATAGGTTGTTTGTGTATGTTTATCTGTGATATACAATGAATCAAAATCTTTTATTTATTGACTATGCAAACCTTTACTTTGTTTTTCTTGATTACGCTATTCATTTCAACACTGACGCAGTTTTGGCTTGCTGCGCGACATATTCGCCACGTTAGCCAACATCGCGACCATATACCGGAAAAATTTTCTAGTCAAATTAGCTTAGCTGATCACCAGAAAGCCGCAGATTACACCTGTGCCAAAACACGCATGGAGTACTTGAGTATCTTGTTGCATGCCGCATTATTGTTATATTTAACACTAGGTGGTGGATTAAATGTTTTGAATCAATTTTGGAACGCGCAATTTGATGATGCGTTAATTCAAGGCATGGTACTTATTATCAGCGTTTTTCTCATTACAGCTACGGCCGAAATCCCATTGAGCTACTACCGTACTTTTGTGATTGAAGAGCAATTTGGCTTTAACAAAATGACGCCGGCGATGTTTTTGGGTGATTTATTTAAGAAAGCAAGCGTTGGTCTATTACTGGGCGCGCCGTTATTGTTCGGAATGTTATGGTCGATGGAAAAAATGGGGGAGTACTGGTGGGTATATGCCTGGATCGGCTGGATTAGCTTTAATTTATTTGTGTTAGCAATTTTTCCAACTTGGATCGCTCCATTATTCAATAAATTTACCCCATTGGAAGATGCGACTTTAAAAACCCGTATCGAGCAATTGCTAAATAAATGCGGATTCAAAACGAGCGGATTATTTGTCATGGACGGCTCACGCCGCAGTAATCATGGCAATGCCTACTTCACGGGCTTTGGTAAAACGAAACGCATTGTTTTTTTTGACACGCTCCTCTCGCGCCTGAATCCCAATGAGATTGAAGCGGTACTGGCCCATGAGTTAGGTCACTTTAAACACAACCATGTCATCAAGCGTATTATTTTTTCCTTTGCAATGAGCCTGATATTTTTGTGGAGTCTAGGATACTTGATGCAGCAATCGTGGTTTTATGAAGGATTAGGTGTATCGGTATCTTCCGTACCAGAGACAGGGCTTGCATTGTTATTGTTTTTCTTAGTAATGCCGGTATTTACTTTTTTGTTTCATCCACTATCGAGTCTCTACTCACGTAAGCATGAGTTTGAAGCGGATGCTTATGCGGCACAGAACGCTTCTGCTGAAGATTTAATTCGTGCTTTAGTTAAACTTTATCAAGATAATGCTGCGACATTGACACCCGATCCACTGCATTCCGCTTTTTATGATTCACATCCGCCTGCGGCGATTCGCGTAGCGCACCTACAAAATCAGGTGCAACTATGAATAGCACCGCTAGTGATTTAACTGACAAGCAATGCAAACCCTGCGAAGGTGGTGTTCCGCCACTAACTGATGCTGAAGCGAACGCTCTATTTCAGCAAATTAAAGGATGGCAATTGCAGAGTAAGCTAATTAGTAAAACATATACATTCAAGAATTATTATCAAACGATGGCGTTCGTAAACGCAGTTGCATGGGTGTCGCACCGCGAAGATCACCATCCAGATATGGTCGTCGAATATAACCAATGCACAGTCAGCTATACCACACACGCTATAGGCGGCTTGTCTGAAAATGATTTCATTTGCGCAGCCAAAATCGATAAGCTGTTTACCGTTTGAGTCTCCGCGCCAAAAGCTCGCAATCCTGGATTGACTGCTTACAAGGTCAAGTGATTGCCACTTTTGGCAGGCATTATTCCGTTACAACAGAAGCGGGGATTTTATCCTGTGTCATGCGGGGTAAAAAAAGCGGTGTTGCATGCGGTGACCAAGTAGAGTGCCGGATGACCACCCAAGGTCAAGGGGTCATCGAAACCATCAAACCACGTAATTCACAGTTTTACCGGAGCGATGCTTTTAAGGAAAAAATCATCGCCGCAAATGTTACGCAAATCATACTTGTTGTTGCTGCTATTCCAAGCTTTAGTGAAGAATTAATTAGCCGCTGTTTAGTAGCCGCTGAAAGTGAAAATATCAATGCATTGATCGTATTGAATAAAGCTGATCTGATACAACCCACGCAAGTTGCGTTTGATACACTGTTGTTATACCGAGAATTAGGCTATACCGTACTACAACTGAGTGCGATCCAGAGCGCATTAACACTGCGCCCCTATTTATCAGGCCATCTGAGCGTATTAGTTGGTCAATCAGGAATGGGTAAATCGACATTGCTGAACGCATTGATTCCGGAAGCCAATCGATCGACAGCAGCAATTTCATTAGCATTAGATTCCGGCTCACATACCACGACCTATTCGCAACTTTATCAGCTAGACAAAAGCAGTGCGATTATTGATTCTCCAGGATTTCAGGAGTTTGGCTTGAACCACATCAAAGAAGAAAATCTGGCATATGGTTTCGCCGAATTTCACCCCTATATTGGACATTGCAAGTTTAGTAATTGCCGACATCGTAGTGAGCCAGGGTGCGCTGTGCTAGCGGCACAAGAAGAAGGGAAGATTTTGCGCAAACGTCTAGATTATTACCATAAATTACTACGATAGTCTTTTAGACGCTAAATTTGTAGGATTAGCATGACAAGGCCACTCGGTACTGAGTAAGCTAAAAACTCCATGCGGCAAAATGGTTGCGCTAGGATTAAATAAAAGCAGCGCGTCGACAAGCATTCATGAATCGTTCATGGTTTAGCGACCATCCCATTCCTCGGTCAAGTTGTTATCTCCAGAATAATTTCATACGCGATAAGCTGCGCCATGCATCACTGGATTGACGTTCGCGTTGCAAGGCTTCAATCTCCAATATACCGCTGAATCGACCGAGATCGAAGGCAGCCGGCCCTGTTTTCTGGGCAAGTCGCTGTAAAAGTCGTAATGCCACACGCCTATCGTTGGTGTAGCCCAATTCATCCTGCAAACTTGCCAGCATTTCAGTAAAACGCTGGGGATTTTTGCAATTAAACAGCGAAAATAGAGTATCAGCGGCATAGCGCATTTTTTTTGCTGCAATACGTGCTTGATGACGTTCTGCCCCGGTTTGTATTGCCAAACTTTGGCAGCATCGATGTAACACTCGCCATCGATCCTCAAGAATTCTTGTCGCCCACTGTTGAACATGTTCTTTGGTCGTCATTTCAGCGTGCGATGACAAAGCTATCAAATGTCGCTCGATAGCGAGAATCAGTGCAGTAAATTCTGCATGATGTACTTCTTTTTGTGTGCGTTGCCGTGTTTTTATGGCGATGTCTTGAATGGTGGTTAATGTAGCTTGTTGAATGGGTTCATGTTCAGACACGGATGTCATTTTTTTTAAGATATCGGGAAGAATTTCGTGTTCAAAAACATCCCAATCTCTGGCTTCATTGAGTTTCTGCATTATTTTCCGCAACGATTTACTCCAAGGAACCACAATCGGCTGCTCCGTTGACTGAAGCAACGATAAGCCAGAACGCATTCGTCGCAAGGCAACACGAATTTGGTGCAGATACTCAGGATTATCGATGTACTGAAAGTACCCCGGTATATTTGCGAGTAATTGTTTCAATGCGGCTGCAATAATGCAGCAATAAATATCAGTAACACTTTGATCCATACGAAACAGAACTGGCGTAGCTTTAATCGGTTTTATCGTGCTCGCGCCCACTAATAAATAACCTCGTGCAGCTTTACTTTGTGGCTCAACGAACAGAGGAACTTGTTGCAAGAGTTGTTCTGCCAAATCGAATAAAAATTCGGCGTGCCCTGATTCGAGTTCGAATTCCACTTCGCAAATTGCTTGCTGCAAGTTGTTCGCGGTTATTGTTCCGGTATCCAGCACAATTTCTGCTTGATTGTCAGCATTTTTTAGAAACCAAGCTATCCGTTTAAACTCTGTCACAAAAACGGGTACAACCTGCTCAAGCTCGATCCCTGCCAATAGATCAATTGCTTCTTTAGGTAACACAGCAAAATCTGGATGCGTATCATTTTTAACTGTCGTTTCCCATTCTGGACGGTATGTCAATGTTCCAGCCGATTGCGCTTCAGCTTTCAAAGTCTGAATCCACCGATTTTTACCAACACGCCGAATACGTAACGCAATACCGCGTTGCTTAAGCTGGAAAGTATTGGTATCGAAATAAATACTGTGTAAGTGCTGCTGTTGCGGTTTGATTTTACGAAGTAACGGCGCATCGAGGATGCGAGATATGTGCCGTGAATGCAGTGCCAGCTTAAGCTCAATTTCCATGATGATTCGATCTAGCGAAATAAAATTACAGCTTATTCGATTTTTAGCGTAGCAAAATCAATATCTGAGGGTGCTGGCGGCATTTTTAACTTCATGTCTTCCAAGGCACTCACCACGATCTGTGCAATTAATAGGTTACGATACCAGTTGCGATTAGCCGGAATTACAAACCAAGGTGATTGTTCGGTACTGGTTGCCGAAATCATGTCTTCAAAAGCTTCCATATAATCTTGCCAGAATTTTCGCTCTTCAATGTCTCCAGCATTGAATTTCCAATACTTTTCTGGATCATGGATGCGCTCTTCTAATCGCTTCTTCTGTTCATCTTTAGAGATATGCAGAAAAAATTTCACAATAGCGGTGCCATTTTCCGACAACATTTCCTCAAACTCATTAATTTGATCAAAGCGTTGCTTAGCTACTTTGTTTGATATCTTGCCATGAACACGGGTAATTAGTACGTCTTCATAATGCGAACGATTAAAAATTCCAATATGGCCTTTTGCCGGCGCACTATAATGCACCCTCCACAAGAAATCATGCTTCAATTCCTGCTCTGACGGTGTTTTAAATGTCACAACCTGGCATCCCTGTGGATTGATGCCTGACATAACATTTTTTATCGTGCCATCTTTGCCACTGGTATCCATGCCTTGCAGGATGATCAACAATGAGCGTTTGCCGCTAGCGTAAAATCGCTCTTGAAGCTGCCTCATTTTTTCAATGTGGCCTTTTGTCAATGCTTTAGCTTTTTCTTTATCACTGGCTGTTTTCTTGAAATTACCTGTATCGTCGGGGTCAAATTTTGACAACGCTACCTGATTGCCTGCTTTTACTTGATATTTCTTCATAGCATCCATCTCTGTAAGGATCTTATTTTTTAATAGTCTACTCGCCCGGAAACAACAATCAAGCTAATCAATTGACAAACTGCACCTTCTTGCTAAATATTTTTTGTTGTTCTAAACAAATAGCTTCGACATCCAAAGGAGGCGTCAAGATTGAAATCGGTATGTAATTAAGTTGATTGATTGTAAGTGTTTGCTGCCAATCATTTCCAATTTTCAATAAACAGCTATCCATGCCGGCGCTTTGAAAATAAATGTCCCCTTGAGTTGCGCCATGCGTTACTAACTGCTGGAATGAGCCGCGTGTTCCGATGGCACCTACTAAGCTCATGGCAGGGTGAAATTCAGCATCAGCGATAAGCGATTTTTGGGTGTTTATACGTTCACGAAAAATATTGGCGATCGCAAGCCTTACATTGAATAACGAACGCGCACCAATAAATGGTATTGGGCCTTCCTGTAAATCCCCCCAAATAAAGCCCCCCATGCCTCCAAACAAAGGAGAAGAATCGAAAACTTGCGTAAATGCATTGATTTGATCGATCGCGTTATTCTCAGAAGGAAAATTCTGAAAATTTTGGAAAGCACCCGGAATGAGAAAAATTTTCCGCCCGATCGGATTAACAGCTTCCATGGATAACAAAGCGCTCTTGACCCAATCAATGTAGACACTTTGTGGCATTACCGGAATGATAGTGCCTTCCAAAATTGGACCCGTGATAATGCATTCCGAGTTGGAACTATCACAAACCAGATTTAATTCATGATCAGAATCGAATAGAGAAGGCATCTTCTGAAAAATCTCTATAAAAGGCAAATTCCGCAATCCCAATTCTTCTGTTAGAAAATTGATCACCTTTGAATCGGTGATTCTATAAGGTATGAGATTATCGGGATAAGCGCTACTGAAAACATCAACGATATTAAAACTTGCAAGATTCGAAGTGCTCCCGGTATCTACAAAAATATCAGAAACATCAGGCATGCCACATTGATCAAACGGGCCATAGCAGTCATACCCAAGGTATTCAACGTCATCCAACATAATCACGTTATCCGAAGGATTGCTATTTTTCTGATAGATCAATTCAGAAAATGCTTCGATGTGAAGCATACCGCTTCCTGGCAATGCTTTACGCAATTCTTTACCAACTTTCCTAAATATATCCAGCGTATGGGTATATTTATTAGCGATTTCCGTACAAGCGGCTGAGTTTTGTTTGGAGCAGGACAAACGCAACCTCCATAATGGCTCATCAACGAGAAATAGCATGGGCCCTTGATAAGTCGAAGCTTTTATAGTTTGCACCAGTGGGACAATATCAAGCTCTCTGAAAGTATGGGTTGTTTCATCAAAAAGAAACCGGCCAATTTCAATTACGGGTATCAAGTTGTTTGAGTTTCCATTCAAATACCGTGAAACATCCTCCAATTTTTGAGGAGCAAAAGAAAATGCATTGGAGAAATTCGCAATTTCATTAATTTGACTAGACTCGCTCAAAGCAAAACCAACGATCTTTTCATCAGGCTTGGTCGAAAAGTATTTTTTGGTATGATCCAAACAAAACTTATAGTGACCTGAATTATTATCAATAGCACCGCTATGAAAAATTTGCGATGGGTAAATTCCATAAAAACCGTGCTTGAATACCTCAAAGTTAGTCATATCGGTATGCGTTGCAAGTAACTGTGCACTGCCGTTTCGACACGAAATAAGCGTATCGTTGTCTTTGTTCACGGCATCGCAACAAGGTTTTTGCATTCTAGGGCTTGCATATAAATGCAAAATCGCATGTCCCGATCGCTGTAATTTCTCCACGGCACGTTCAATCGATTCATCCAATACACGCGCCACATGGTCTTCGGAGTAACTGATCGCGCCACGAAAAGGATTTAGGCTTATGATCACAGTAGACTTATCGCTAGATAACTGCAACTTCATAAAAATATTTTCAAAGTAATGCGACAAATCGGATAACCCGCCAGTTTGTGCAATATTTTGATAAATAACGCGAGCTTGCTCTAGCGTGCTTGGTGTAATTGCTTGACTATCTGGTAAATCATAATGCCACACGTCGGCATTCAGATATTCAGCAGATGCTTTCAACTCCATAGTACGTAGCTCGCCGCAACTACTTTCTGATCCCGATTTGCAACCTGATTTACCTTGTGTGGCAATAATCATGGCGCAATAATTGATATTTTCCGAACAATGATCCTTCATGAGCGGATAGATCAAGAGCTCATCCCCTGGATATGCGCCAACAAAAACGAAGTGATTAGGGTTGCCGAAGCGAGCTTTTTCGGCTTTGGTACACAATGGATCGTCACTACACGGATCTGCAGCCGATGTGCTGCAAACCCATAAAGTGCTTAAGATAATCATAACCGTAAATAATAAAGTCTTCATAGCCAATATCCCCCCTTACGATCAACTAGAATTACTTATTGTTTTGCTGATGTGTAGAGAGTTAGTTTAATGCACGATCCGCTTGGCTGGTAGCATCATTGATCAAGGTTATGGCGCTTCATCGGATGAATCTTGCACTTGAATCCAATGCTCCAGGAGCAATTGCATCGTTCTTCTCCCATTAAATTCATTGACTTGAACACGATATACAGCATCGATCACTTCGGGCAATGGGTCATGATAAAAAAATAATATCGCGTCATAGATGGCCTCAGGTAGTGACTCATAATTATCCTGATCTACAGTATGCAGTTTTCGTAAGCGCAACTTTGAATGCTTTTCACCCACGATGCGCTGACTTTCTATCGCAAATCGTGTCATAAAAGTGGGTTGCGGAAATCCTTGTCCCCACACCTGTTGATCCAGAAACTCGGCTAATTCCAAATTGATTTCGGATAGCGTCAGATCGCCATCCGTTTCAATTACGCGCGTCAAGTCATGGAGCGACAAGAATGCACGTGCAGCTTGCTCAAAAGCCTGACAGAATTGCATGAATGCTTGCTGTTTAATGGTCAATCCTGCAGCGGCTGCGTGACCGCCAAATTTAATAATGAGTCCAGGGTGCTTTTTAGTTACCCAATCCAATGCATCGCGCAAATGAAATCCCTGAATAGAACGCCCAGAACCTTTCAGCTCATCATCATGACCGGGTGCAAAAATAATCACTGGACGGTGATATTTATCTTTAATTCGTGAAGCAAGGATACCAATCACACCTTGATGCCAATCCTGATCGAATAAGCTAATGGTGTAGTTATCTTGCGTTTCCGTTTGGTGTTGCGTCAGCAAATTATCCAGCTTAATCAATGCGCTTTCCTGCATGACCGATTCGATTTCTCGTCGCTCCCGGTTTAATGCATCCAATTGCTGCGCAATATGCGCGGCATAAGCGTCATCATCGGTAATCAAGCATTCAATGCCCAGCGACATATCATCCAAACGACCTGCCGCATTCAAGCGAGGCCCAAGGATGAACCCCAATTCATAAGTGGAGATTTGCCGATAATCGCGCTTTGCAGTTTGTAATAAAGCGTGAATACCGGCGCAACACTGCCCTTTACGCATACGCTGCAAGCCTTGTTGCACTAAAATACGATTATTACTATCCAATTTAACCACGTCCGCAACGGTTCCAAGTGCAACCAGATCCAGGAAACTAGCCAAATTGGGTTCCGGCATAGACGCGGAAAAAGTACTTCGGCTACGGAGCTCGGCTCGCAGTGCCAGCATCAGATAAAAAATCACACCAACACCTGCAATGCTTTTGCTCGGAAAAAGGCAACCGGGTTGATTAGGATTGATGATTGCAGCCGCATCCGGTAATGCTGCACCCGGAAGATGATGGTCGGTAATGAACACCTGCATACCCAATGCATTTGCTTCTGTGACGCCGTCGATACTGGCAATGCCATTATCAACAGTAATTAGAATATCCGGTTTTTTCAGCATATGCGCCAACCGAACGATTTCCGGTGTTAAACCGTAACCAAATTCAAAGCGATTCGGTACTAAGTAATCAACGATCGCACCAAATTTTCGCAAGATGCGAATACCAACCGCACAAGCAGTGGCACCGTCGGAATCGTAATCCGCAATAATTAATAAGCGTTTCTTAGCGACAATCGCATCAGCCAGCAATGTAGCCGTTTGAGTAATGTTTTTGAGTTGCGTAAAGGGAACTAGCTGCGCCAGTTCTGTTTCGAGTTGCTGGATACTATTAATACCCCGCGCGGCGTAAATACGTGCCAAAACAGGGGATAGCCCACCATCATTTAAATTCTTATAACATTGGGGATCAAATGATCGGGTAACAATTTTGTTCATGTATCTAACATTGCCCGTCAATCATCGCTTCAGAAAATGTCAGCCAGAAACATCGGTCGCAGTATTCTCTGCAACCGTGATTTTTTCTGCTTTAAGTAAATAAATTCGTCGGCTATCAACGCGTTGTACGGTAAATTTAAACGGATCAATGACAACTGATTCACCGCGATTAGGCAAACGGCCAAATTTATTCAACACCAAACCGCCAATGGTGTCGTAGTCTGCATCATCATAATACGTATTGAGCGCTTGGTTAATACACTCGATTCCGGTGATCGCTTTGATGCGATACACGTCTTCCGCTTCGGCTACGATATTGTCTTCCTCTTCATCGAAATCGTATTCGTCTTCAATTTCACCAACAATCTGTTCCAATACATCCTCGATCGTTACCAATCCAGCAGCGCCACCATATTCATTGACTACGATAGCCATATGATTACGGTTACTACGAAAATCCTTCAGTAATACATTCAAACGCTTGGATTCTGGAATAAACACGGCTGGACGTAACATGCCGCGCACATTGAACTCATCTGGGTCTGCATAATAGCGTAGCAGATCTTTTGCAAGCAGAATGCCGATGATTTCGTCCTCGTTTCCTTCGATGGCAGGAAAACGTGAATGCGCAGCTTCAATCACAAACGGGATGAATTCTTCCGGTTTTTTACTGATATCGATTAAATCCATCTGCGATCGCGGCACCATGATATCGCGCGCTTGCATTTCTGAAACCTGCATGACACCCTCTATCATGCTGAGTGCATCTGAATCGAGCAGGTTCCGCTCAAACGCGGAATGCAACACACTAATTAATTGTTCGCGGTCTTCCGGCTCACGAATCAGCAAAGCACTGAGTCGCTCTAACCAGCCGCTCTTAGGTGAAGGATCATCCATGTATTATTGGCGCTTATAAAATGTAAATTTTAATTGTCTCAAGTTAAACATTCGGGTCTAGCCGGCTGCAAAGACACGTCCGTTTCTCGCTCTAAATAAGGATTCTGGTAACCGAAACGAGACAATATCTGACTCTCCAATCGTTCCATTGCTGCCGCTTCCGATTCAATCAAGTGATCATAGCCTTGCAGATGCAATATGCCGTGTATCGTCAAATGTGCATAATGAGCACGTAGCTGCTTGTGTTGTTGTTGCGCTTCTTGGAGAATGATTGGTGCGCACAATACGATATCGCCCATCAGCGGTTGAACATCATGATCGGCAAAGGTAAGTACATTGGTGGCATAATCTTTTCCACGAAACTGGCGGTTTAATTGCTGCCCTTCCACTCTGTCAACGATACGAATGACAACCTCAGCCTGTTGTACCAAAGCAGCTCTAACCCAGCGACGGAATTGCTGACGTGTCGGCAGCGTTTCGGAATCTCCGCTGGCATATTGCACTGCAAGTCTGAAAGTGGGATGTGCGCGCAACGCTTCACGGTTTTTCGGTGTGCCGATCGTGCTGCTCATAAGCATTGATGATGCGTTGTACTAAAGGATGTCTGACTACATCGTCCGATTTAAAGCGGGTAAAAGCAATGCCGCGAATGTCATTCAATACATCTTGAACATCGACCAGGCCACTTTTTTGATGTTTCGGCAAATCGATTTGTGTAATATCGCCAGTTATCACCGCCTTAGAACCCATACCGATGCGTG
>WBZQ01000681.1_pt2 | contig 18357 bp, 16 predicted proteins | sample 5204251 | NCBI WGS metagenome assembly WBZQ01 (sample SAMN12412402, study PRJNA552823) | activated sludge metagenome | isolation source: activated sludge from nitrification reactor of wastewater treatment plant... | place: USA: Virginia | collected 2017-09 | reverse complement strand
GACTGCTGAAGGTTTGGGTGACTCCTTGACCTGCCCTACGGTTTGGTTACCCTTTCGGTTGGTGAGTATCGAGTTCATTTCTCTTCTGAAAGGCTCGTTCCTATGCCCAAGCAATACCCCGGAGAGTTCCGGCAGCGTGCAGTCGCACTCGTTCGTTCCGGCAAGCCGGTCAAGCACGTTGCTGCAGACCTCGGCATCAGCGCAGGAGGTCTTCACCGGTGGGTGCGACAAGACCGCATTGACCGCGGTGAGATCCCCGGTATCAGCACCTCTGAAAGCGTGGAGCTCACTCGCGCGAGGAAACGTATCCACGAGCTTGAACAAGAACTCGAGATCGTGAAACGGGCCGCGAAGCTCCTCGGGGAGGATGCCCCGCACCCAAAAGGATCCACCCGGTGATCGACGCCCTGGTCGACGCCGGGTTCTCAGTGAAGATGTGCTGCCGTGTGCTCGGGGTATCTTCGCCGGGCTACTACCGATATCGCGCACGTCCGCTGTCGCGCACACAGATGCGACGACAGTGGCTGACTGGCTTGATCCGCGAGGTGCATGAAGCGTCTCGAGGAACCTATGGGTCCAGGCGTATCCATGCCGAACTCACGATGGGGATGGGTGTGGTGGCGAGCGAACGTCTCGTGGCGGTGCTGATGAGTCTCGCGGGCATTCGCGGGCTACCAGGGCCGGCGAGGGTGAAAAAGCTACGTGGCGTGGTCACCGCGGATGATCTCGTGAATCGGAAGTTCCATCGCCTGTCACCGAACGAGCTCTGGGTCACGGACATCACTGAACATCGAACGAAAGAAGGCAAGGTGTTCTGCTGCTGTGTGATGGACACCTTCAGTCGAAGGATCGTGGGATGGTCGATCGATACCGTTCAGAATTCGAACCTTGTTGTCAACGCGCTCGATATGGCTTTGAAGAACCGAAAACCCGTTCCTGGCGGGGTGGTGCACGCAGACCATGGCGTGCAATTCACCTCATGGGCATTCACGAACAAGATTCGTGAGGCAGGGCTGATGCCCTCGTTCGGGTCGATCGGCGATGGGCTTGATAACGCGATGATGGAGTCGTTCTGGTCCTCAATGCAGATTGAACTGCTTGATCGGCAGCGGTGGTCAACAAGAATTGAGCTCGCGAACGCCATGTTCGAGTACATCGAGGTGTTCCACAACCGGAAGCGACGACATTCAGGGCTCGGGTATCGCACCCCGATCGAGGTCGAGGTAGCCTACGAACGGACACTTGTTCCAGCTTGACACTCACCACGAGGGTGGGTAACCAAACTGTAGGGCAGGTCAGAATGTCACCTAAACGCGCAGCAGCCCCCACTGACACATAGATCTGGGTGGTGGCGTCGTATTTCGGTGTTGACAGCATGGAAAGCCCCGCGGCGGCAAGAACACCAATTAGCGTGATCGCGACAATCGAAATCCAGTGCTTGTGCAGGATTCGAAGATAGTCACGAAGTTCCATATTGTTCTATCACCCTCAACACGTACTTCTCAGCACACGTCAGTTATTGGCCAACATATGGCCCCAAATTCCCCGTTCGGCCAGGGTGATATTTCACACACTGGCCTAAGCATCATATGTTGTCAGAGCGACTGCTTGATTCATATCTTCGTAGGTCGCTCAATTTCGACTCGGCTTTCGCTCGAATCTAGACGAGCCTGGACGTGTCTCGTTTACCTGCCGGTCGGCTCGTACTGGTCGACCGTGTCGTTCTGCAGGTGCAATGCCAGCTGCTCGAGGCTCGCCCAATCGGGGTAGACCACCGACTGCGACCCCTCCATGCCGGTGCCCAACGTCGGCGCGGTAAAGAAGCGGAGATTTTCCGTGCGAATGTCGCGAAGTGAGAGCCCGAGACCGGTGAGATACGCGGAGTCGAAGCCCGCGTCAACGGTGAGGTAGGGGGAGAACTGATCGACCGTTTCTGCGATCATTCCTGGGTTTGTGAGCGTCTCGCGAGTAAAGAGTTTTTGCATGACGCCCTTGAGGAAGAGCTGCTGGTTGCGTACCCGGGTGTAGTCGCCGTCGGTGAACGGGTAGCGGGCCCGCACGAACTCTAACGCCTGGTCACCGTTCAGAATGATCTCACCCTGATTGAAGGTGTGACCACGTGAAGTGAATGCTTGAGGGTTGTTGACCATCACCCCGCCGAGCGCATTCGTGAGGCCCTTGAACCCCTCGAAATCGATGATGGCCACGCGATCGATGCGCACCCCAAACAGGCCCTCGAGTGTTTGCACCAGCAGCGGCACCCCGCCGAACGAGAGCGCGGCGTTGATCTTGTTCATGCCGTGACCAGGAATCTCAACCCAGTAGTCACGCATGATCGACACCACCTGCACGCTCTCGCGATTCTCGGGCACGTGGGCGAGCATGATGGTGTCAGAGCGCTGGCCGCGAATCGTATCGAGGTCTTGGCCAACCGCGCCGCGAGTGTCTGAGCCAAGCAGCAGAATGTTCTGCGCCTCGGGGGCAACCGTGGCAGGGGCAGGCCGTGTCTCTTCGGCGGGGAACACCTGCTCCACCTCAATGGTCTCAGCCTGCTGGAAACTGTTGTTCAGCTTCCACAGGAACGACCCCACAATGCCACCCGCCGCGAGCACCATGACGAGAAAGACCGAGATGCCGATCCACAGGGCCTTCTTGGTGCGGCTCTTCGAACGGGTGTCGTTGGCCGCGCGCTGTGCCGACGCCTCGGCACGCGACCCTGGCGCGGGTGTCTCATCGATCAGGTTCATGTCACTCATTCTGTGTGAGGTGAAGCGGAAGTCGCTGAGGGCCCCACCCCTCAAGCTATTCAGGGTAACGCATGAGGATTACCGTCATGGTGCACAATGTGGCGGATTGAGAAAATCGCCTGAAGTTCACCGTGTACGGCGCTGCACCACCTCGGCGACACCGCCGACGATGAGAATGAGCACGGCGAGCCAGATCGCGCCGTAGGTGAACCACTCAGTGCGGGCGATGCTCTCGCCAATGAGCAGCGACGCCACCATCAGCATCGCCGGCTCAAGATAGCTGAGCAGCCCAAACAGGCTCATCGAGAGCAGACGAGACGCCATCAAATACATGAGCAACGCAAACGCGGCAAGCAGGGCGATGCCAGGAGCCGACCACCACAGGGTCGAATTCGCAGCAAGCAGAGACCCATCGGCAAACGCGACCACCGTGACCACGACCGCGAACGGCGCCATACCCATGAACTCCCACCACATGCCCCCGATATGCCCCATGCCCATCGAGCGGCGCAACACGAAATAGATGGGGTACCCGAGTGCGACGAGCAGTGTCTCCCAACTCACCCCACCCACCCGGAGCAGCTCATAGAGCACCCCGACGAGTGCGACGCCCGCAGCGATCCACTGCCACCACGTCATGCGATCCCGGTACAGGAGGCGGCCCACCACCACGAGCACGAGCGGCAACAGGAAGTAGCCAAGCGCAACCTGCATCGCACGACCGTTCAACGGCGCCCAACTAAACACCCACAGTTGCGCCGTGATCAGCACCGAAGCCGCAGCGATGCCAAGCAACAGTACCGGCTTCTTCTTCACCCGGTACGCAATCTCACGCACCAGATACCACTCGCGCGAAATCAGAATCACCGCGGTGACAAACGGCAACGTCATGAGCGCGCGCACACCCCACACCGCCTCACCCGACATGGGTTCGAGCATGGGGGTGAGAAAGTAGATCACCCCAAACGTCACCGATGAGGTGACGGAATCAACAACACCGAGCGTGGAGCTCACTCGCGCCAGGAAACGCATCCACGAGCTCGAACAAGAGCTCGAGATCGTGAAACGGGCCGCGAGGCTCCTCGGGGAGGATGCCCCGCACCCAAAAGGATCCACCCGGTGATCGACGCCCTGGTCGGCGCCGGGTTCTCAGTGAAAATGTGCTGCCGTGTGCTCGGGGGGTCTTCGCCGGGCTACTACCGGTACCGGGCACGCCCGCTGTCACGTACGCAGATGCGCAGGCAATGGCTGACTGGTTTGATTCGAGAGGTGCATGAAGCTTCACGCGGGACCTACGGGTCCAGGCGTATCCACGCCGAGCTCACGATGGGTATGGGTGTGGTGGTGAGCGAACGTCTCGTGGCTGTGCTTATGAGTCTCGCAGGTATTCGAGGTCTCCCGGGTCCGGCGAAAGTGAAGGCCGGGTACTCCCGTCTTTCGTAGAGGGTCGTCATCTCATCGAGCACGAGGATCAGGCGAGTGGCATCCTCACCGTTCACATGGAGCACATGAGCGGCATCCGGAAACAAGGCCCCGGCGTACTGTCTCACGACGTAGCGATCCGCGAACACGTCGGGATGCTGCCAGTAGAGCTGATCGAGCATGTAGTCCACGTCGACCAAGAGCGTCGTCAGGGTGGCGGTGCCCTCGGGCTCGTAGGTGAAGACCGTACGCGGGGCAATCAGCACGGCGTGACCAAAAGCGATCGGGTGTTGACGCTCCCCGACGGTGAGAACCACCGAGCCATCGCGGACGACGAGGAACGCCACGCAGTCGAAGACGAGCAGGCCGACCTGCTTCCGAGACTGCCTCGTATCCACCGCGAACGGCTGGAAGAGCGCCGCCCCTTTCAGCACTGCCAGTGAAGCCTTGTGTTAGCCGCAGCGTTCCACTGCCCGCTTCTCGGTGCGGATGAAGACTGGTCATACGACCACGGGTTCACCTCGAAATGAGAGTGCCAGAGGCTCCAACGGTAGTCGCCTGCGCCTTGCTCCATAACTCAGCTCCGTGCGGGGTCGCTCAGGGCGGTGTCGATGGCCTGGAGAGTGCGCACAGTGGTCAGGACATCTTCGGCAGGCAGGTCGAGCGAGCCGAGCAGATCGCGGTACATGCCCCACACGATCCCCACCGACCGTGCCGCTTCCTCGGTCAGATGCAGGCGTGCCGCGCGGCGGTCCGCCGGGTCGGGGCGGCGCTCGATCTGCCCTTTGGCGATGAGTCCGCGCAGCGCCGTGCTCGCGTTGCTCGATGTCAGCGACAGGCCCGAGGCCAGCCCCGAGGGGGCCACGCCGGGGTTGGCGTCGATGTGCAGCAGCACCAGGCACTCCAACGGTGACAACGGCGCGACCGCGGGGTCCTGCAACGGGTAGGCGCGCAGCTTCCGCTCCACATGCAGCACCGCGTCCGCGAGCCGCACCAACGGGTCCGCACCGGTTGGTGCCGGCCCGCTCACCGGCTTCTCGTCTTGTCGCATATGCTTATGCTAACATAGCGTTGTTTTCATAACTATAGTTTTAGAAGGAGCCGGGCGGGGATGACCGACACGGGAACAGGGCGACAGGCAGCGGGCACGCCCGTCCAGGCGACGGGCAAGGCGATCGGTGCGGGGCTGTTGTCGACGCTGGCGCTGCTGATGGGGCTCGCCTCGTTCGGGATCGACCTGTACCTGCCGGCGTTCCCGGTGATGACGACGGAGCTGTCGACCACGGCGACCGGGGTGCAGCTATCGCTGACGGCGTTCCTGATCGGCGCTGGGGCCGGGCAGCTGGTGTTCGGGCCGTGGTCGGATCGCGCCGGCCGGGTGGTGCCGCTGGTGTTCGGGGCGGTGCTGTTCGTCGCTGCGAGCGTCACCGCCACGCTCGCAGGCAGTATCGAGCTGCTCGTGGCCGCCCGGCTGGTCCAGGGCCTGGGCGGGACGGCGGGGATGGTGATCGGCCGGGCGATCATCCTTGACCGTGCTCGCGGCACGGAGGCGGCACGGGCGTTGAGCATCATGATGCTCATCGGCGGGATCGCCCCGATCATCGCCCCGGTCGCCGGCGGTGCCCTGGTCGGCCCGGTCGGATGGCGGGGCCTGCTCGGGATCGTCACCGGCCTGGGCGTGATCGCCCTGGCATGCGTGCTCGTGTTCGTGCGGGAATCGCTGCCCCGCGAGATCCGCAGAGCCCGTGCGGGCACGGCGCGGCGCGGTGGCTGGCGGGGCCTGATCTCGCGGGCCTATCTGGGGAACACGGCCGCATATGCGTTCGGGATGGCGATCATGATGGCCTACATCTCCGCCTCACCGTTCGTCTACCAGGACATGATCGGCCTGAGCGCGGCCGCCTATGGGATCGCGTTCGCGATCAACGCCGTCGGCCTGATGATCGCCACCACTGTCGCGGCCCGTCTTGCCGGTCGCGTCTCGCTGCGCGGGTTGACCCTCACCGGCCTGACGATCAGCCTGGCCGCGGTCGTCGCGATCGTGATCCTCACCCTCACCGACGCACCCGCCGGGTGGCTGATGGTGCCCCTGTTCGTCGCGATCGCCCCGCTCGGGCTGGTGTTCGGCAACGCGACCGCCCTGGCCATGTCCGCCGTGCCCCCGGCCGCGACCGGCGCAGGGTCGGCGCTGCTCGGGGCGGTGCAGTTCGCCCTCGCCGGCCTCGTCGCCGCCCTGGTCGGCATCGCCGGCGAGCACACCGCCATCCCCCTCGGGGTGACCATGCTCGCCGCCGCGATCATCGCGCTCCTCGGCCTGCTCCTGGCCACACCCCGACCACGGCGGGAACCCGCCGCCTGACCCCCGGCGGCCCTCTATCCATCTCGTTCGATCCATAAGGAGAAGAAACCATGACTCGCATCCATGTCCTCGGCGGCACCGGGTACGCCGGCAGCCGCATCGTCCGCGAGGCCGCCAAGCGTGGCCACCAGGTCGTCTCGTACAGCCGCTCCATCCCCGACAAGCAGACCCCGGGCGTCGAGTACCGGGCCGGTGACGTGCAAGACCCCGCGTTCCTGGCCTCAGCATTCGAGCACACGGACGTCGTGATCTCGGCACTGTCCACCCACGGCGGGCTCGCCGGCAAAGGCCGCCTCCGCGCCCTGCTGTCCACGGCGGCAGGGCTCGCCGCGGAACGAGGCGTGCGCTTCGGGGTAATGGGCGGGGCCGGCTCGCTCCTGATCGCACCAGACGGGCCCCGCCTGGTCGACACCCCCGGCTTCCCCGAGGTCGCCAAGCCCGAATCCCTCGAACTCGCCGGAGCCCTCGACGACCTCCGCGCGAACACCGACGACCGCCTCGACTGGTTCCTCATCAGCCCCGCCGAGAACTTCGGCAAGCACGCCCCCGGCACCGCCCGCGGCCACTACCGCATCGGTGGTGACATCCTCCTGCGCGACGAGAACGGCGTCTCGGAGATCTCCGGCGACGACATCGCCCTCGCCATCACCGACGAGATCGAGAAGCCCGCCCACCACCGCACACGCTTCTCCGTCGCCTACTGACCACCGAAGAGCGGACGCTCTCCACCGACCCCAGGCCGCAGGCCGCGTCGGTGAACGAGGCGAACCGAGAACCGAGTTCACCGTACCTGATGCGCCGATAGAAATAAGGCGGTACTGCCTCGAAACAGGAACACTGTCTTCCCTGCGGTCTCCAATCCTCCTCCTGCTCGCCGCGCCGAGCACGTGACTCAGGACTGATATGTGCCCTCCACTTAGCCCCAAGCATCTTCAGCCACTTACTACTCCGCCTGCCTCTTCTCTTCTGAATGGACGTATCGCTACCTGGCGGTAGGTCATCCGCCCCGCTCCTGGTCTTGTGCTTGCCGACCCGAGGAACTGCCGTGAGCAGCCTGCCTGCCTACCTACCGTGGTCTATAGGCTGCGTGTCGGCCCCTCGCGGTGCGGCCCGCTGCGGTGGGGGTCGTGCGCGAATGGGTCGGGAAGCCGCTGTGCCCGCTCTGCGGCTCGCTGCCGCGCTTGCTCCTGCTCGGCGCGCTTGGCTTCGATGCGTTCGGCGGCTTCGTTCACGGGCAGGCTACGGAGTTCGTCGGCTTCGGCCCGAGTCATGGCGGCCCGGTTTCTGGTGTCGCGAGCCTTACGGTGGGGGCTGGTGGTGCGCATGCCGAGCTGGTCGCGGCGGACCAGTTCCGGCCCGTACTCGCTGACCAGCAACGCCATCCGCTCCTGCTCGTGGCGTTCCCGCATCGCCTCACGGTTGGCAGTCGCGGCGTCGACGGTCTGCACCGCCTCGGTCACGCGAGGATCGGTCTCGGCACGCTTCTCGGCGACCCTGCTCGCCCACCCAGGGAGACGATCGGCATAGGTCGGGGTAGTGCCCCACTCGGTGCTGACCTGCCCACGCAATGCCTGAGCATGTTCGGTCGCGGCGCGGTGCTCGGCGCGGGCCTTGCCCCTGCCGAACCTCCCTGCAGTCGAGAGCCTCGCACGCGTGGTCGCCTCGTTCTCGACCGCGGCGAGATAGGACATGCCGTCCGCCTCGGCCCGCGCGGTGAGCGGCCGAGCAACCTCGGCGCGCACCTGCTCGGCGGTTTCTTCGGCCTTGTAGAGTGCCGCGGTGCTCTCGTCGTCCTCGGCGCGGTGGGTGGCGCGTTGGGCGTCGAGGTGTGCGGCGATCTGCTCCCAGCGCTCCGCCTGTCGTTGTGCGCGCCCGGCTTCGCGGTCGAGGCGGGCGAGTTCTTCGGTGACGAGTCGCACGGGGCCATCGTTGACGAGTCCGCGCACGGCTTCGTGCGCGGCGCGGGTGGCGTGGTCGAGGCCCCGGTCTGCCGGGTCGCGTTCCATCGCCTCGATGAACTGCGCCCTGGCGTCGGCCATGTCCTCAGCGACGACGTGCAGCCGGTTCGTTTCGCGGCCTCTGGTCATGCCGACGTAGACGCCCGCCACGCTGATCGCCTCCGACAGTATCGTGTGAGAGGTGGCGACGGTTGCGCCTTGGACGCCGTAGGCGGTCGCAGCATAGGACAGGTGCGCATGCTCACCCACATACTCCGCCGGGAGTTCGACGGTTCGGGGGCTCTTGCGCCCGCTACCGACCTCACGCGCGTACACGGTGCCGTCGCTCTCGACGTGCTGCACGATCCACTGCTGCCGGTTCGCCACCCCCAGGGCGGTGTCGTTCTTGCGGGTCTGGATCAGATCGCCTCGCCCGATGGTGAGGCCGTCGCTGCCGGTCGCCGTCACTGCGTCGTCGACCTCGCCCGCCTCGACCCTCCCGGCGCGGATGCGCTCGTTCAACGCGGTGGCCTCGTCGTTAGTCGCCACCGTGATCGCCTCGCCATCATGGGCGTTCTCGGTGATGTGCTCGCGGGCCGCGTCGTCCTCCGTGTGCAGCGTCACGAGGTTCATCGCGGCGAGCCGGTCGAACACTGCGCCGGGGTTCTCCCGGTCGCGCATCGCCAGCGTGAGGGCCGCGTACTCTGCATCAGTGAAGCGGTGGAGTTCGGTCATGTCGTAGGTGCGGCCGCGTATCTGGGTGGCCATGTCGAGCACCCCGCCCCTACCGACTGCGGGCAACTGTGCGCGGTCGCCCACGAGCGCGACCGTCGCACCGGGCTCGGCAGTGACGGTCAGCAGGGCGTGGGCGGTGTCTTGGTCGAGCATCCCGGCCTCGTCCACGATCACCCGCTCACCCCGCGACAGTCGCGCCTCTCGCGGCGGGCCAGTGAACGTGCGTCCGGTCTCGGGATCGGTGTCGCCTCTCGTGAGGCGTGCCCATACGCCGTCCTCGTTCCAGCGCCACCCATGCGCGAACACCAGCGCCGCAACGCTGGTGGCGGGTACGCCGAGTTCGTCGTGCGCGACCTGCGCCGCCCGCAACGTCGGCGCAACCACCCGCGACGCCCTGCCGCGGTCGGCGGCGACCTCGATGGCGACGCCGAGCATCGTGGTCTTCCCGGCTCCGGCTGCGCCCTCCACGATCACCAGGGGATCGGTCGAGGCGACGGCAGCGGCAGCGACCGTCTGCCCGGCGTCGAGACCCGCCGTTCGAGCTGCTTCAGTCACGTCGGCGGGTTTCGGTTCCCGGCGCGGGGTTGCGGCGGTGAGCTGGTCGCGTAGCGCGGTCTCAGCGGCGACCACGCCCACGCTGGTCAGATGCGCCACATGCTCCGGCGTCGCCGTACCCGGTGGCAGGATCGAGAAGCAATCCGAGGTCGCAAGATCGCTCGCCAGAGCGATGAACTCCCGCAACTGCGCCGGTGCCGCCCGTACGCCAGCCTCGGTCGCAATTCTGGTGACGTGCTCCTGAACAGTGTGCGGCGTCCACGCCGACGCACCGGCCGCGCAACGATCCAGCGCCCGCGACGCGATCTCCTGCACGGCGAGGTCATCCAGCAATACCGGGGGTTGCGCGGGCTTGCGTTCGACGCGTTCGGGATCGTATCCGGCCTCGCGCAGCTCCGTCACCCATGCGGCTTCCTCCCGCAGCGTGGTGGGCTTCTTCGCAGGCCGCTCATACGCCCACGCCTCGGCGCGCAGTCGGGAGGCGACGACCGGCCCCATCGTCTCGCCGGGGTGCGCTTGATCCCATGCCGTTTCGAGGCGTTCAAGGTTGCGGCGCACCTGCTCGCCCCGCTTCGACATGACCGCATTGAACGGCTCCAACTCGGCCACCTCGCCGGTGGCAGGGTCGAGCGTCAGCCCGTGCCGACCGAGCACGTCGGCAAGCTCGGGGCTGGCGGCGATCACAGCCGTGCCGAGAGCGCGGATCGCGCCCTGCTGCTTGAACAGCGCTGCGCCGTTCAAGCCCCTCCATTTGCCCGCCGCCCACACTCTCATGCCGATCTGCATATGAATATGCCGGTGCGGATCACCCGCCCGGCTGGTGCGGTGCGTGATGCCGACGACATGCATCTGCTCGATGGGTACGACCTCCTGCGCCCCCAACGGGCCAACACGAGTCACCGAGTGCTGGGCGAGCCAGCGCCGAATCTCGCTGAGGGCGTCCTGCTGGGCCGCGTCGAGAGCGTCGGAGACCTCCGAGTGCAAGGCGGCGGCGATCGACAGCGACTTGGGCGTGTTGATGACCATTTCCATGAACCGGGGCGAGCCCTGCCGATCAGACCCCGCCCGGCGGGGCTTGCCCATCGACTCGCCCGTGAGCGGGTTCGTCCAGTCCACCCATCCCGCATACGCCTCCGGGTCAAGAGCCAGCTCCGTGGTCACCGCACCATCGCCGTCGAGCTGGGCGAACTGCGCCACCGAGGTTTCCGCGCCCAGGTAGTAGTCGTCAGCACGCGAGCGGTCGGACTCGACATAGCGCAGCGCATCGGCCCCACTGCCCCGGAACGGGATCACACCGCCGCGCATCTCGACCACCACCCTGCATCTGCCTCACTGACTATCTAGCGTACCAGCAACTACGGCACTTAGATTACGTTCATTCTCTGTGAGGGAGGCGAGAACCTGGGAGGTTATGGGACAGCCGGACGGCGGAAGGGTGCGCGCGGAAGGCGAAGGCGAGGGGCGAAGACGGGGTGTTGGTGGCGTCAGAGTTCCATGAGCAGGCAGCCAGGTGTGCCGTTCGGTGCGGGTTGGAGCCCGTGCCGGTTGTAGAGTCGCACGGCAGGGTTGCCGTCCTCGACCGAGAGACTGATCGCAGGAACGCCACGGGAACGGGCCACCTCGGTCACCTGGTGCAGGAGCAGCCCGCCGACGCCTTGGCCCCGGTGCTCGGCATCAACCCAGATGCTCAGCTCCGGGATGGACGCAGCAACGAACCCATAGCCGGGGTCGTCTGCGGTGAAGTAACGGAGCCAGACCACTGCGACAGCCATGCTGTCGGCACCCTCGGCGACGAGGCCGAAATCCTGGTTGCTCGGCCAGCCGTCGTAATAGTGGCGAACCTGCGGGGTGTCCTCGACCTCGCGCATGGTGAAGCGCGAGCCGTTCCAGTTCAGGTTGTCGAGCGTCGCTTGCGCAAGCAAGTCGCGGTCTGCCGCCGTCGCGATCCTCACGGAAACATCAGTCATGCCACACGTTTTCGTCAGGCTACCCCGCACGCCCTCGGCGACCAGGCGGCAATAGCCCCTTGGCGCGTGCGCGAGCAACCCAGCCCTGCGCGGTCGAGAGCGGCACGCGGCTGATTTCGGCCATGCGCGCGGTCGGGTTCGATTCGCCGTCGTCCACCAGGCGGGTGTGTTGCAGGGCGACGACCTCGTAGAAGTCCGGGGTGCGCTTCGGGTTCCCCAGCGGCTTCATCACGTCCTCGGCGCGCATGACGCGGCCGGAGGGCATGGTGAGGGTGCCGCCCTCGAACCGGGTGGCTCCGGTGACGGCGAACTGGCGGCGGTTGATCGCCGCCTCAATCCTCGACGTGGGGAGGTTTCGGAGCATGGGGCTTGCCACCGGGTCACCGGCCTGCTCGGGCAGGTAGACGATCCCCGTGATCCGTACCTCGCCCATCGGATCCTGATGCATGAGGTACTGGCGCTGCAACCGCAGCAGCACGCGGGTATGCGACTGGACGTGCTCGATGAGGAACCAGCGGCCGTCACGGCCATCGTTATACCCGGTCAGTTCCCCGTCCGGTCCCGGTGTGGGGTATCTCCGCTTGTCGTACTTGAGCGCGGCATCAATGGCGACCGAGTCGGCAGAGGATTCGATCACGGGCGGGTCGGGCATCACCCAGCCCGCTGGCAGGTCTTCGGGGACCAGCAGCGGTACATCCTCCACGTCTTGACTCATGCCTCCAGGGTAGTGGAACCTCTGATCCATCTCAAACAATGGCCATTACGCCAAGAGTGTGTTACCTTGATATGGCGTATCTGCTATCGCATGAGATTGAGGTGAGTGTCCTGACCCCAGCCCCAACCCGTCAGCGCCGACCACGCGCGGCGCAAGGCCAGGGCGCGCTCAGGGCCAGGAACGATCCGGGGCACCTCCGGCTACGGACGATCCGCCGCGCCGAACCAGACGTGAGGAAGCTGGTGGAGTGGGTCTTGAACATCACCCAGATCCGCTACGACGCCTACCGCAACGGCCAACCTGACCCCTACGGACTTCCGGCCCCTGAGAATCTGAGCCTGATGTCAGACCGGCGAGGCAGAGTAGACGAAGAGCCAGCGCACCAACGAAGGAGCACCGCATGAGCACCACGACCGCTCCCACCCTCTCCACGCTCGACCCCGGCACGGGTGACAAGCCGGTGCTGTTGGCTGTCTCCTATCTGCGTGTCTCGACCCGTGAGCAGGCCGAGCGCGGAGGTACCGAGGAAGGGTTCTCCATCCCCGCTCAGCGCGAGGCGAATCACCGCAAGGCCGACGAACTCAGCGCGCGGATCGTCCGCGAGTTCGTGGACGCGGGCGAGTCCGCACGCTCTGCCGACCGTGACGGGTTGCAGGAGATGCTCGCGTTCATCGCGGCGACGCGGGTGCAGTTCTGCATCGTGCACAAGCTCGACCGCCTCGCCCGCAACCGCGCCGACGACGTGAAGATTCACGAAGCCCTCATCAATGCGGGCGTGACCCTGGTCTCGGCTACCGAGTCGATTGACCAGACACCGTCGGGGATGCTCGTCCACGGCATCATGTCGAGCATTGCCGAGTTCTACAGCCGTAACCTCGCCACCGAAGTCACCAAGGGATTGACGCAGAAGGTCGCCCAGGGCGGCACGCCCATGCGCGCACCCATCGGCTACCTCAACGTGCGCCGCACCGACGACAACGGCCGCGAGATACGCACCGTCGAGGTCGATCCCGAACGCGCCCCGCTCATCACCTGGGCATTTGAGCACTACGCGACCGGGGAAACCTCCGTCACCGGTCTCCTGCGGGAGCTGACAGCACGCGGGCTGCTGACCGTGCCGACACCGAAGCGTCCCTCGAAGCCGCTCGGGAAGAACACGCTCTACAAGCTACTGACGAACCCATACTACGCGGGCGTGATCCGCTACAAGGGCGCACTGCACCCCGGCGCGCACGACCCGATCGTGGAACCGGAACTGTTCGACAAAGTGCAATCGCTACTCCGGGCGCGGACGGCGAAGATGACCCGGCACGTTCAGCACGCCCACCACCTCAAAGGACTGTTGCACTGCGGCACCTGCGGCTCACGCATGCTGCTCGACTTCGCCACCAATCCACGCGGCACGACCTACGCCTACTTCGTGTGCTCCGGCCGTGCCGCCAAGAAGACGAACTGCACGAGACGGGCCGTGCCGGTCGCCGTCGCGGAACGCCTCGTCGCGGACTCCTACGCCTCCATCACGATCAGCGACGCGACCTATCAGCGCCTCGCGGCCGATGTTGATGCGGCATTCGATAAGCGCAACGCGGGCCAGGATCAGGAAGTTGCTGACTTGACCGCGAACCGCGCACGCCTGGAAGCAGAGTCCGACAAACTCCTCGCCGCGCACTTCGCCGACGCCATCGACCTCGACACCTTGAAGCGGCATCAAGACCGCATCCGCGCGGGCCTGGCGGACGTGAACCGTCGCCTCGCCGAGCACAGCGAGCACCACACCGGCGGACGCGCGTTCCTCCACGACAGCCTGCGCCTGATCACCGACGTGCATCGTGCCTACGCCCACTCGGGCGATGCCGACCGACGGCTGGCGAACCAGGCGTTCTACACCCGCCTCGACATCACCGACGACGAACAACTACGGCCACACCTCGCGGAGCCGTTCGCAACGATCTTCCGTGAGGCGCACGACGGCGGCGACGAAGGCAAGGAAGCCGAACGGGAACACCCCACATCTTTCGATGTCGCGTGTTCCCGTAAGACACTTTGGGTGGGCCCCGTGGGACTCGAACCCACAACCCGCGGATTAAAAGTCCGCTGCTCTGCCAATTGAGCTAGAGGCCCGCTGTCGGCGCAGCGCCGCAGCAACCTGCCTAAGTATGCCGGAAGCTGCGAGCGGATTTAGCCCCGGTAGTGCCTCACGATGGCGCTGAACTCCTCGGCATGCACCGAATTGCCGTCGATCCGCAACGAGGAGCCGTCGGGTCGGGTGATGGTGGCCGCCCAGTCTGGCTTGCTCGGGTCATCAACTGAGATGTCGAGGTCGGGGTCATCGAGATTGAATCGCTCGCTCTCGGCGCCCTTTGTGACGCTCAGCAGAGCCTTGTCGACCGCGACCACCTGAGGCACCCAGTTGAGCAGCGCCCACCAGGCGGCGAGCGTGAGACCCGTTGCCCCAGCGGCGACGCCCCAAGGAGCCTGACCACCCTTTGAGGCCGCCCAGAAGATTGCTGCGACGGCGGCAAACGCCAGCAAGATGAACACCAAAATCAGCAGCGTGCGGCCGCGTCGGCGCGGGGTGTATTCGACGTACTCAGGGATTTCGGTGTGTCCCGAACTTGAGCCGGATGCGGCAGCAACTCCGCCCGCTGCAGCGGCTCCGCCAACTGCGGCGGCGACAGGAGCCATCACCGCTGTCTCGGTAGCCAGCGGGACAGCTGGCACCTCGGCGGAGAGTTCGACATCTGGTTCAGCCATCCCTGGGGCCGGCTCGGCGACTGGCTCAGCGATTGGGTCGAAGCGGGCGGTGGCGTCATCGATCACGGGCGCAACGGCTGGCGCAGCCGCGTGGGCGACCACAGGCTCAGGCTCAGCTTCTGCTGTTGCCTCGCGCAGCACCTCACCAGTTTCGGCGTTCCAGATCTGGCCGTCATCGCCAAACCACACATAGCCGCCGTCGTACGACAGCCAGCGCAACCCGGCGTCATCGCGCCACTCTTGCGGCTCAACACCGGGGATTGGTTTGGGCAAATCGTCCGACTCAGGCTCTGGGTCCAGCATGTCGTCCTCGGTCGACGCGTCAGCCTGCTCCTGGAGGCCTGCCGACGCCACGGGTACGACGGCCGCAGTCTCGTCGAGTTCGGTCAACTCTGGTGCCATGTCATGTGTGAGTCCCCGCCTGCGCAGGTGATCAAATGCCGAAGGCGCAGCGGGTGCAGCTGACCCAAGTGCCGCGCCTAGGACCTCGGGGTCCTCAATTGAAGAGGCAGGCTCAACGACGGGGGGCTCGGCAGCCGTTGCAGGTCCGGGCTCAATCAGCCCAAGTGACGCCGCATTGTCAGCAGCCCACCATTCGCTGCTGGGCTCCGAGATGTCCTCGGTCGGTTCGTCGCCCATCAACGGTCGGCTTTCGTCGAGGTCGTGCACCCAGTCAGCAGCCGAAGCATCCAGAGGTGCGGAGTCGACAGATGGAGTTTCTGCCGACGGGGGGTCAATGGCGAAGGATGACTCGAACTTCTCCACAGGTGCTGCCGGGTCGAAGGTGTAGCCGTCCAATGTCGGGGGCGCAGAGACAGGGTCAAAGGAGAGCTGACCAATGGGTGTCGCCCCGAACTCTTGGATCGAAGCTCCCAAACCGATTGATCCAGCCGCCATGCCGGCGGCTCCAAAACCTGAGATGGGATCAGCCGGTGGTATCTCAGCATCAGGCCCGTCAACCTCAGGAGCCTGGACCACGTCAGGAGCCTGGACCACGTCGACTTCGGGCTGGGTGACGGTGAGGTTGTCAACGACCGGCATTTCCAGATCGGGAATTTGCGGGGGCATAACCAGTTCGTTAGTCACGATCGGGGGCTCAACCGGCTCCGGAAGCCCCAGCGCAGGCTCTTCAACCACTGGTTCTGCAAACACTGGTTCAGCAAACACAGGTTCTTCGACGATCGGTTCTTCGGCGAAGGTTTCATCGACGACAGGTTCATCGATGGCAAGTTCATCAGCTACGAAACCAGAATCCATGGGTTCATCGGGCACCAAAGTCGGTGGCACCTCAAACTCGGGCACCGTGATGGTCGGCTCAGCGACGGCCGCTTCGGGGACGATCGGCTCGGGCTCAGCGACATCCTCGGAATGCCACGAGGGGAATGCTCCGACGATCACTTGACCTGCCGGAGCGGGCGTGGGCTCGGTGGCGATGGGCTCGACAATGCGCCAGTCGTATTCCGCGGTGGCGTCGGCATCATCAGCGATCGATGCATGTCGAATCGGCTCGACGGGGCTGGGGTGCTCACCAATCGGGTCACTCAGGTCGTACGACGCAGGTGCCTCAGGTTCGGCGAACAAATCGAACTGCTCAGGGTCAGGTTCCTCCATCGACTCAACGACGGGTTCAGGCTCGATCGGAGGTGCTTCGCCAAACAAAACGTCGGAAGCAGATGGCTTCCACCAGGAATCGTCGGTGGTTTCGACGACCGGGATGGGCGCGGAGGGTTCGTAGTCGAAGTCCGCTGGTAGCACCTCAGGGTCTGCTAGCGGCTCGTCGATGAACGGCTCGGGCAGCGTGGGAATCTCGACCGAGGGCTCATCAATCGACCAGGTCTCCTCGCTACGGATGGGTGCGGGAGGACGTGTCGAAACCTCTGCGGGCCACCACGACTCAGGCGTCGGTGCGCGGTGAGCTCCAGGTTGAGTCGCCGGAATTTCCGGGGTCTCGCCATTGGGGTCAACGGGTTGATCAGCCACTTTGGCTCCTCCTGCGGCCTCGTCCAGCGCCGTACGTCGCGGTCTGTCACGAGACAAACCATGGGCTCAGGCTTACCAGAACAACAGCTTTCACTCCAGCAAACTGCTACATCATCCCTGACTTTGGGTACGTCTTGCACGTCCGACTCGTCCCAGGATGTCCTAGCTAGCAAAAATTCATGAAGATACTGAGCACCGAGGGTGGTTCTAGGTTGGGTTCCTATTGGTAGGCTGCTCTTGGATCAGTTGCACATGTTCCAGCGGCTCGTTGGGGTTTGTTAGTCAACGACCATGCATTCCTTGGGTGCCTTAGGGCGCTCATTGGGTTCACTGTCGTCGCACCGCAACTGGTGCAGGTTCGGTCGAGTTGGCCGGGCCAAGCCCCACAACAAGGAGTATTACGAGCATGGCTCAGGGCACTGTCAAATGGTTCAACGCTGAAAAAGGCTTCGGCTTCATCGCACAGGAGAACGGCGGAGACGACGTCTTCGTTCACTACTCGGCGATTCAGTCCAACGGATACAAGTCCCTCGATGAGAACCAGAAGGTCGAATTCGACGTCACCCAGGGCCCCAAGGGTCCCCAGGCTGAGAACGTTCGCCCTCTCTGATCTAAGACGAGATCAAAACAAGCCCCTGGCCTCACGGTCAGGGGCTTGTTGCATTTTTGGGCTGGTTCAGCTGACGACGGCGTATCCCGCTTCGCTCACTGCGGCGGCCACCTGCTCGGCAGTTGCCTCGCCGGTGACAATCACTTGGCCTGACTCGACGTCGACCGAGACGGTGCTGACCCCGTCGATCGCAGTGATCTCTTCGGTGACTGCGTTGGCGCAGTGACCACAGGTCATGCCGCTGACTTGGTAGGTAGTACTGGTCATGCCTGCAATGTACTTCACAGGCTGACAGTCGCTTCGTTCACTTTCGACCCATAGCATGTGCGCTGTCGTGCCCTATTCGCCAGGAGTTCACAGTGGCGTTACGCCTCAAGCCCATTGATGACACCTTTTACGACCTGCTTTCGGCTAGTGCAGCCAAGCTCGTCGAAGGTGCCAATCTGCTTGCCCGGATGTTGGGCGACGACCCTGATCGGCGTGAAATCGCGAAGAAGATGGCCGACCTTGAGGCCGAGTCCGATGAGTTGACTCACAGCATCGTCAAGCGAGTGAACAAGACGTTCGTGACCCCGC